>Ga0187892_10002735_pt1 | contig 34243 bp, 30 predicted proteins | sample MA1701073metaG_FD_139345 | JGI IMG/M metagenome (GOLD analysis project Ga0187892, IMG submission 139345) | Bio-ooze microbial communities from a basaltic lava cave in the Kipuka Kanohina Cave System on the Island of Hawaii, USA - MA170107-3 metaG ... | reverse complement strand
CTTCTTTTTTCTTTATCATGGTTGTAATAGATAGGGAAGTGAATTCCTAGACACTTATAAGTATAAACAGGAAGATTGCTAACCTATCAGTTTGAATCTTATTTCAATACAATTTATCAGCAACCTCTAAATTCATGAATGTAGATTTCCTGATACGAACACTGCAATTTTACAATTAGTAACTGTCATCATAATTCTAGTATCGATACTCATTGTAGCACAAGAATCACTGGGGCAAACATCTCTGCCTTTGATAACACTTGAAAAAGAGGAATACAACCCATATGACAAAGTTATCGTAACAATCAATGCACCAGAAAAAAATGAAAATCCAACACAAGCTGATACGATAGTGATATCCCTTTCCAATCAGTCTGATCCTTTAGCAACGATACGGCTGTTTGAAACTGGCCAAGACAATGGCATATTTGAGGGAAGTTTTATTCTCACGCCTGACATGGCAAGAACAATTATGCATGAGATTTCCCATCTATATGGATTCAGCCATGCACCATCATGTACCAACATAATTCCACACATTATGGCATCTTCATGCACTAATTACGTGAAAAACTGGTTACCAGCAGATGACGATTTACTTGATGGTTCAAGGAGAACTTGGTATTAAAAATACCAACCATAATTTTTTTAAATCTATCAAAAGAAAACAAATCATGATTTTCACACCTTTGAAAACATTTTTTTATGGAGTCATTTGTCTGGTATTTTTTCTTACTATTATTGAGGTTAATGACAGCAGTGCAGAATGTAAATTCGATAAAGATTGGCCTGCTAGGCCTTGTTATGATGATGGTGAAGGAGGCACATTAATACAAAAATTAGACGCTTGGAATGACTATTATTCATTTAAAGGAAAAAATTGGCTAGAATCCAAAAGAATTGAAATGGAAAAAGCCATCGCTAAAAATAGGTTGGTGGAATGGATAGAAGAAGGAAAATTACCTTCTGAGATATATGAACAAAACAATCCAAATCAAAATGTTTGGTATTATTATTACATTAATGGTCTAGCTCCATATCCAAAAGAAAATATTAATCAATTTGATTCACCAAAACAACAATTGAAAAAAGGAGTTTCTCCAAATAATGTTATTTGTAATGAAGGTCTGGAATTAATTTTCAAATTTAGTGGCAACTCTCCAGCGTGTATAAAACCGTCCTCTTTTCCTGCCCTTGCCCAACGGGGTTGGGTAAAGTAACTCATTCACAAATATAAAATAAAAATTGATGAACTCCATCTAGGGCTCGGAAGAAAATAACACGGACTATTCCTAAAACCAAAAAACGAACAACAGAAAGAATCACTCTTCAAATATCTATGCAAGTTTGATGTGTAATCCTAGTAAGATTATACGAAAAGTCGTTAAATATTTTCCCAAGGATTGTAGTAAAGCGTGAAAATGAACCTAACTTTTGGTGCGGCTCCGATAAATATGATAAATATTGAGACCCAGCGCGTTATGAAAATTGATTTTCCATTCATATATCATGGAATAACAAGCTTAGCGGTATATTAAACGGAAGGTTTAACTCCATTATCAAAAGGTTGTACTAAAATTTTAAGAAAACAAACTATTGTCGTTTAGCAGCTCTTCTATAAACTGACTTGTGTTTAGCATTCCTTTTTGTTTTGCCATCTCTTCGATCATCTTGTACTGATCAGAGGTAAGGCAAACAGGCATAGTACGTTCTTTCATAACCAAAGTCATGTATTTGATCTAATATTCTTTATGGTAGTCTAGGGATCAAGCGAATTTACGATTTTTATTATACAAGCTTTTACATATTATATTGACAAAAAAAAGACAGATTCTAGTAGTTGGAAATAATGAAGACAGCTCTACACCAGAACTTGAGAAGGTGGCGTACGAGACTGGTCTTGAAGTAGCCAAATCAGGCTCAGTTTTGATTACTGGAGGTCTTGGCGGAGTTATGCGTGCAGCTTGTCATGGAGCAAAGGATGCAGACGGTCTTACTGTGGGAATAATTCCACAAAATGACTCATCATTTGCAAACGAATACTGTGATATTGTCATTCCAAGCGGAATTGGTTTGGCAAGAGATTTTCTTAATGCACTATCGGCAGATGGAGTTATAATAATTGGAGGCGGTTCTGGTACTCTTTCTGAAACATGTGCAGCATACATGCACAAAAAACCTATTGTAGCAATAAAAAATACAGGGGGAACCGCAGAAATGTTTGCAGATAAATATCTTGATCACAGACAAAACGTCAAAATAGCTGGAGTAAATTCCCCAAAAGAAGCTGTAAAATATATCCTAGAAAAAATTAATTCTGCATAGCTACAAGCAACGGATCTGGCTCATAAAATTGGCCATGCTTTTTTGCCTGTGCTTTTAGTTCGTTCACTATATTAGAAATTCCAAACTCCTTTCCGGTTTCAAATATTTGCTTTTTAAGTCCCATTCCAAGCTGCAACGCCTTTTCGATCTCTGAAATGTCGCTTACCTGATTTGTAACAAGCCAGGCTGCATTGTTTAACATATTGGCCACAAGACGAATTGGGTTGAATTTACTTGCTAGCTCTTCTGATAACGTAACCCGTTCATACTTGTCACCAGAATATTCATAAAATCCTGATCCTGTTTTCTGACCTAGCATTTTTTGCTCGAAAAGTTCTTTTATTTTTGGATGCGGGTTGATTACTTTTTTGTCTCTTGAATACATCACATCTGTAGCTTTATGAATTACATCAAGCCCCGTAAAATCTGCAAGCTCAAATATGCCCATGGGAAAGCCTAATCTGAATTTTACTGCAGAATCAATTTCAGTCATGGATGTACAATCTCTTTCAATTGCCCACGCAGCTTCGTGTACAAGCGGAATGAATATCCTATTTACAATGAATCCTGCTACATCTTTTTTGCACAGAACAGGTTCCTTTGAAACTGATCTTACAAACTTCATTGTCGTTTCTACTAGTTCCTTTGAAGTTTTTTGTCCGGGAATTACCTCTACCAATTTCATAAGTTGAGGCGGGTTGAAAAAGTGAATGCCAATGAATTGCTCTGGTCTACTTGTCGTATTTGCAACCTCAGTTATAGGAAGTGTACTGGTATTTGATGCAAATACTGTTTTTTCACCTGCAATCTTGTCAACTTCAGCGTAAACTTTTTTCTTTAGCTCCATTATTTCCGGTACTGCCTCAATTAGCAAGTCGCAGTCTTTTAGTGACTCGGAAAGATCAACTACTGGTTTTATTCTTGAAAATATCTTATCAGAATCTTGTTGTGAGAGTTTCTGTTTTGACACAAGTTTGTCAAGACTCCATCTAATTTTCTCCATCGCCTTGTCCAAAAATTGTTTTTCTATATCTCTGAGGACAACATTGTATCCAGACATGGCAGAAACCTGTGCAATGCCATGACCCATTATGCCAGAGCCCAACACTGTGATGTTTTTTATATCCAACGTGGGGTGGATTACTGTACTCCCTTTTTAAATTATGAGCATGAGTAAAACAGGAATTTGTGTGCAGCTATCTTCTTAAAACCCAAAAACGTTGGTTAACTAGATTTTGGACGTAGAAAAATTCACAGACGATATCTATACTATAGCACAAAGACTGTCAAAAGGACAGAGTGAAGAAATAAAATCAAAGATAAACTATGTTCGTGAAAGACTAGTAGAATTATACACCCAGAATATGGTGAAAATAAACCACTCTGTACTTGAGATAATCTGTGCTTCAAATCTAATCTCTCAAGGTTATTCTGTAGATGTAGAAAGACATCTTTCTGATAACCTTGTTTGTGATGTTTTTGCAACAAAAGGTGATGGCACGTTTATTATGGAAATAGAGACTGGATTTACGCCGCCAGATCATGCCTTAGACACCATAGATTACTATGTAGCAAGAATTGCAAGCAAGATTGCCAGATACAGCAAATACTGCTCCAAGTTTGCACTTTCTACACCTGTAGTAGGCATACTTCCAATACCAAAATTATTTCTAAAACCTCCAAGTGAAAGATCTACAAACGAGATAAAAAAAATAAAAACACTATGTGATAGATTTTACAAAAATCCGCCAATAGATTCAGATGACATACTAAACGCTAGACTTCATTCTATTTATTTAATCAACATAGACAAGGGGTTTGCCAAACAACTTGATCCGTGTAGTTATCTTGAGCTTACTGAAAGACTACAAGAAAAAAGCGAGTTAGATTTGTAATTATTTTTCATCATCGATGGTGCCGCCTTGACCATATATGGCAGGCATTGTAAATGTGCTTGTTACATGAGGAATACTTCGCACTTTTCCTATAGCTGAATCAACTTTTAACGCATTATCCGCAGAAACTTTAACGAATACATCGTATCTTCCCATTACACCATTTACTTCAACCACTTCAGGCAAAACTTTGATTTTTGCTATGACATCTTTTTCGTGACCTGGGATGCATGTTGCTAAAATATATGCTATCATTATGTATGATAGAAAAAAGTACTAATAATAAGACTTTCTTAGCTTGATTCTTGCATACAGTATAGCAACTATCATGCTGGCCATTAAAATTGCAACAGCTGTAGGACCAAATTCTGGAATCACTGAAGTACCTGTTATTTTCATGACAGTTGCATATGGGGAAATAAGACAATTGAGTATTCTGGCAGTATTGGTCTCCGTTTCAGAGCAATTAAGAACCACGCCATTGACCTCAACAATTAGGGATTGACCAGGGGCATCAATGACTTTTTTTGGAATTTCAAATTCCTGCATTATTGGATTATCTGAGATGGTAGTTATATCAAGCTCTATAGTTATGGACTTGTCTTGTGTTGAAACCTGAACATCTTTGTATTTTATTAACCCCATCTCGCTGCCTCTGACCTTGATACCGCTGGTTCCAATAAGAATAGTCTGTACCAGCCCTTCACTCACTATAAACTGAAGTTTAGCACTCTGGGTTCCATGTTTTATTTCAACGGTGTATATGCCAGGCTTAGAGGCATCACTGATCACAAGATCATGGATGAAAACATTGTCAAACAAATCAACTTGCCCTACATTGTAAACATTTTGAATTGGATTTCGAATAAGAATCGTTACTGGAGCTCCCTCAACTATTTTTTCTACTGTACCATTTATAACGACTTTTTCACCACTTTTGTATGTTAATTTGTTAGTGGCGGCAGTTACTCCATTTGAAGTTGTTTGAGCACTTGTACTAATAGGAATATGCACAATTAGAATAAGAAAGACTAATACTATGAGTGCCCTCGATGATCGTATATTCATATTTTTGTTGAAATTGTAGCGTATTTAAAAATTGTATATTTATTATCTTGATAAAACAACTGACTGGTATGGATGAAAATCAAACGCTAGAAGAGCTTGTAAAAAGAACGATCAACGGCGCAATACAATCAATACCTGCTCACTTTTATGAAATACAAAGTAGTAATGATATTCTAAAGGTAAGCGACCAAAAGGAGTTTGTTTATGGTCTGGTGGTTGGTATGGGTTTGGGCATGGCTACCGCAGCTGTTACAACATTCAAACAGGCAATACCTACATCAGAGGATCTCATGAGAATAAAAAACATGGTCTACAAGATGATACCGCAAATCAGAGAACAAATTTTCAAATAAACTAAAAGAACGCATCAAGTCCTGTCTTTGCAACTTCTGATTGTTGTTTTTCTAAGGCCTTTGACATCTTTTCTCCCATGTTCTTTGCCGCAGTTATCTTTCGCTTTCCAATCCAATAATAAGTCTCATCAGTAGTATCTTTTGCAATTAAGACAACCAATCTACCGTAATCTTTTCTGCCAGTACGACCTTTTCTTTGTATGTATCTTATTGAGCTTGGGACATTATCAAAAAATACAACAAGACTGACTTCAGAAATATCTAACCCTTCTTCACCAACACGCGTTGCTATTAGAACTTTGTATTCGCCGTCTCGAAATTTTTGCACAGTTTCTATTTGCTTTTTTTGTTTGAGTCCTGTTTCGCCCGCTTTACCAATTAAAAATCCTGCTGCTATTCCCATCTCTATCAGCTTTTGATGTATTACATCCACTGAATCTCTATAGCTTGTAAAAACAAGTACTTTTCCGGTAACGGATTCTAAAATTTCTTTCAGTTTTATAATTTTAGAATGCTCTATACCATTTGCTTGAGCAACCTTTGCAAGTCTGATGGCCTTTACAAAATTTAGGTCATTTTCAAAAAGGTCTCTTATCCCAACACCTTTCTTTTTTTGTGTCCTCTCACAGAACCTTAAGAACGGTGTTATTCCGTGAGACTCTAAAACATTTAGTGCATGAATTATCCTTATTGCAGTGAAAAGTGGCTTGGCTGCTCTTTTGTTGTGTCTTATGACAAACTCACGTATCCTTAGAAGCTGTGAGAGTGATTTGTTATCTGACAGATTAAGACCAGCTCGTCGTAGCTCTTGATATCTTGATTCTAGCGCTGTTCTTATGCAAGCCTGTATCTCTTTCATCTCAGCTGGCAGTTCTACTGTAATCCATTGTGTGTCTGTCTGCTGTACGTATGGTTTTACATCAGGACTATCTTCTGTTCTTTGGGCTATGCTAGTAATTTTTAATGTTCTCAATATCATCGCAGCTTTTTCCTTTTCACTTGGCAGAGTTGCAGTCATTCCAACTATTCTGGCATTTGTAGTTTTGAAGCGTTCTGCAATTCCTGAATATGCATAGTCTCCTATAGTCCGATGCGCTTCATCAAAAATTATCAAGCTAAACTGATCAGGGTTCACAAGTTGCCTGTCAAGGTCATTTTTTGTAATTTCTGGAGTTGCACATATCACACTATTAGACCACATTTTCTTTCTTTTTGTAATAAGATCTTCTCCTGTGATGAAAGCAATATCATCCATCATAAGATTATTTTTTAAAAATATATGATGTTGGTGTGCAAGAACTCTCGTTGGTGCAAGAAATAAAACACCACCTGTTCTTTTTGATAAAAATTCTGCAATAACCTGTAATGCAACTGCTGTTTTACCTAGACCTGTAGGTAAAACGATCAAACAGTTTTCTTTTATTGCTTGATTTGCCAAATTTACTTGGTAGTCTCTATATTCAATACTCTCTTTTTTGATCAGCTTATGTTCTAAGTAGTGAGAAACCAAGCAACATCATCTTCTTTTTGACAAGTAAAAAGTTTCTTTCAAATCTTATATTATGGCAATCATCAATGCTTGTATGAAAAGATCGTTTGAACGTCCCAGTTGGGACGAATACTTTATGCTACAAGCAGAGCTAGCCAAGCTTCGATCTAATTGCATAACAAGGCAGGTAGGCGCAGTAATTGTACGCGATCATAGACAAATTGCAACGGGTTATAACGGAACTCCACCTGGAGTAAAAAACTGCTTTGAGGGAGGCTGTAAGAGGTGTCTTCTTAGGGCAGAAGGAAAGCTAGAGTCTGGCGAAGGACTTGACAGGTGTATCTGTAATCATGCTGAGGCAAATGCGATTATGCACTGTGCCATTTTGGGTGTGGGTTCTGGGACAAAGGACACTACACTTTATACAACATTTGTGACGTGTCTGGAATGTAGCAAAATGGCCATAACTATAGGCATAAGGCGCATAGTCTGTCTTGGCTCATATCCAGAAACTGATTATAATCTTCTAAAAGAGGCAGGAGTACAAGTCGTCATTATGGACAAGAAAAGAATTGAATATTGGATTAAGGTCTTACTTGACAATCCAAAAGTAAATTTGATTCCAACAAAGTAAGGAGCATGGATGCAACAAAATATCTTGGGTGCAGTAGATGAAGTAACGATAACAATGCCACCTGCATTGCTTGTTTCGGCAACCTACGATAGTCAAAAAAAATCCGCAGTTTTAAAATTTTATGAACCTAAATCACAAAAAATTTTGTTATGGACTGATAATACAGGTCATAAGCCATACTGCTATTCAAAGCTAGATCCTGAAGAATTGAAGTTTTTATCAGACAGAAAGGATGTACTGAGACTTGAAAAAATGGAAAGACAAGACCCGATAAAAGACAGAACTATTCAAGTAACCAAAATAGTAGTTGCAGATCCACTTGCAATTGGTGGTACACAAACAGACAAGAGCATACGAAACATAATTGAAACTTGGGAGTCTGACATCAAATATTATGAGAATTATCTTTATGACAGTTCTCTTATTGTTGGAAGATACTATACGATAGCAGGTGGTAAGCTTGAACCATTTAGCTATGAAATTCCAGACGAAGTACAACTTGCACTAAAAGGTTTGCTATGGGACAAAGTTACAAACATAGGCATAATTGACTCAAAAGAATTTCAAAACCACATATCAGATTGGGCTAACTTACTAAACCAACCAATTCCAAAAATTAGAAGAGTAAGCTTCGATATAGAAGTAGAATCTGAGCCAGGCAGAATTCCAGACACAAAGGTGGCAGATAAAAGAATTACAGCGGCTGCATTTGCCGGAAGCGATGGTCTCAAACAGGTCTTTATGCTAAAGAAAAAGGATAAGCAAGCAGGTACAAACGAGCTTCCTGCAGATGTTAAAGTTGTGTTTTATGAAGAAGAAAAAGACATGATAAAAGATGTTTTCAAGGTTTTGACTGATTATCCATTTGTAATTACCTTTAACGGGGATGAATTTGACATGCCGTATATTTACAACAGAGCTGAAAGGTTGGGAATAGAATCAAAAGGCATTCCCTTGATCATGATGCGTGATTCAGCAACACTAAAGCATGGCGTCCACATTGATTTGTACAGAACATTTTCAAACCGCTCTTTTCAAATATATGCATTCAGTCACAAATACACAGACTTTTCTCTTAATAGCATAACTGAAGGACTATTAGGCGAATCCAAACTTGATTATGGTGGCGAACTTGATGATCTCTCCTTGTATGAGCTTGCAAACTATTGTTACAATGACGCAAGACTAACACACATGCTAACAAGCTTCAACAATGATCTGCTGATGGATCTATTTGTTGTCATTACAAGAATTGCAAGGATGCCAATTGACGACATTTCAAGACTGGGAGTATCACAGTGGATTAGAAGCCTGTTTTATTTTGAACACCGAAAGCACAACTTTTTGATACCACGTAGGGATGAACTTGATCAAAAATCTACCGCTGTGTCAACAGAGGCTATAATTAAAGACAAAAAGTACCGCGGTGGATTGGTTGTCGAACCACAAGCAGGAATACACTTTAACGTATCTGTGATGGATTTTGCAAGCCTATACCCTAGCATAATAAAAATACGAAATCTTTCATATGAAACAGTAAGGTGCCCACATCAAGAATGTAGGAAAAACACCATTCCAGAGACAAACCATTGGGTTTGTACGCGTAAAAACGGCCTTACTGCACTCCTAATTGGGTCACTAAGAGACCTCAGAGTTAATTATTACAAGAGCCTTTCAAAGAACCCTGCACTTACCGAAGATCAAAGGCAACTTTATACAGTAGTAAGCCAAGCACTCAAAGTCATATTGAATGCAAGTTATGGGGTAATGGGAGCTGAGATCTTTCCACTATATTGTTTGCCCGTTGCAGAGGCTACTGCTGCAGTAGGTAGATACACCATTTTACAAACAATAGAAAAATGCAAGTCCGTAGAAATTCAGGTTTTATATGGGGACACTGATTCTTTATTTCTAAAAGGTCCTACAAGAGAACAGATCCAAACTGTAATTGATTGGGCAAAAAAAGAATTTGGTGTAGATTTAGATCTTGATAAAGAATATCGTTACGTTGTGCTAAGCACAAGAAAGAAAAACTATCTTGGCGTACAAAAGGACGGAAAAGTTGATGTCAAGGGATTGACAGGAAAAAAATCTCACACCCCTCCTTTTATCAAAAACCTATTTTACGAAATACTTGAAATCTTATCTAATGTGCAGACGGGGGAAGAATTTGCACAGTCAAAAGAAAAAATTAGTAGCATGATATCGCAATATGCTAAAAAACTAAAGGCAAAAGAGATTCCACTTTCTGAGCTTACCTTTAATGTCATGATAAGCAAGGCGCCGTCAGAATACGTAAAAACTGTGCCACAACACATACGCGCAGCCAAACTTTTAGAACAGATCAGAGAAATAAAAAAAGGTGACATTATATCATACGTCAAAATAATAAACAAACCTGGCGTAAAACCAGTTGAAATGGCTCGACCAGATGAGATTGATTCTGCAAAATACATGGAATTCATGGAAAATACTTTTGATCAAATCCTTTCCTCGATGGACCTTGACTTTAATACACTAATTGGCGCACCAAAGCAAACCGGATTAGACCAGTTCTTTTGGAACTAAGTTTAAGATTGTGAACTATTAGGTGTAATTAGGTCTGGTTAATTTTAATATAATTTATAAGAGGATATTGTAATTTTTACAAATATGCGAATTGATCTATGTAGGACATGCGGGTGTGAAATGAAAGAATTTCAAACATGCCCTGTATGCCGAAAGACATCTCGATTCATTTGCCCCTGCTGCGGGAAGACTAGCGAAGAGCAGGTTCATCCACAATGCAGTCTATTCAACAAGCCAGCAATTGCCAACTAAACCTTTTGCTTAAACTTTAGCTAAATATCTAGCACGTTAGAAAATCACTTTAAGTCAGAATTTCAAATAATACGTATGAGTAAAATACAAAGTCTTATTGAAAAGGGAACACGCCTTTTAGAAGATGCCAAATATGATGAAGCATTAGAATGTTTTGACAAAGTGTTATCATTGGATCCAAAAAATACTCGTGCATGGAATCAAAAGGGCGCTGCACTTCGAAGTCTTGGAAGATATGACGAGGCAATTGAATGTTTTAATAAATCACTTGAGATTGTGCCAAAAGACTTGGACGCGTCATAGCCTGAAATTTTTATACCATTATCTGAGGTCTCTTTGAAAGCTGCCTGCTCATGTTTAATTTCATAAATGGCTTGTCATGAATTTGTTCTTTTATCTCTTTGACCAATTCTTCAACTGAAAGCTCTCTTACATTGCCTGCTTTTCTATCCCTTATACTCATTTTTGTAGCATTGACTTCTTTTTCTCCCACTACTATGATGTAGCTTATCCAATCCGTTTCTGCATCTCGAATACTCCTACTCACACTTTCATTTCTGTCATCAACATCTACTCTAATGTCAAAACTAGAGATTTTGTCTGCAAGCTTTTCACAGTAGCCAAGAAATTCTGGTTTTACAGGGATGATTCTGACTTGGGTTGGTGCAAGCCATAAAGGAAACTGTGGCTTTTTGCCCTCTTTTATGTCCTTGGCAGCCTTTTCAAGTAAAACGTAGATTATCCTTTCTATTGCACCACTAGGCGAGTTATGTAGTATGATAGGATTTTGTGGCTTGTTGTTTTCATCAATGTATTCTATGTTGTATCTTTTGCCATTTTCTACATCTATTTGATCTGTAGACAGCGCTGACGCCTTTCCAAAACTGTCTACAAAATTAAATTCCCATTTTAGCACAAAGTAAAAGAATCGCTCTTTCCACATCTCGACAAGTACCGGCTTTTCATTTTTTCTGACAAGCTCTTCAATTAAGGGTTTGCTTTCATTGTAAAACTCTTCGGTGAATCTGACAGCCATCTCATAATCTGACTCATCTATCCCGAGTTCTTTAATGACTTTTCTTGAAAGATCAAATCTCTTACGAAATTCTTCTTTGGCTTGTTCCATGTCCTTACACATAGCATGACAGTCTGGCATGGTAAACGCACGTAATCTTCTTAGGCCTACAAGCTCGCCTGACTGTTCTTTTCTAAAACTGTATCTTGTTAGCTCATACAGTTTTAGTGGCAAATTTTTGTATGATAACTGAAAGTCTTTTGCCATCAAGAACTGGCCAAAACAAGCTGCAAATCTCAAAAATAGCTGCTTTCCTTCAGAATTGATGTTGTATTGTCTTGCTGGAAATCTGTGAAAGTAACTTTCCATGCTTGGATGGTGAGAGTCATACATTATAGGAGTCTCTACTTCAACTCCTCCATACTCCATTATCTGATCTAAAACATATCTTTCTATCAAAGATTTGATCAATCTGCCATTTGGATAAAATCTCATATTTCCTGAATCAGACGCAGGCTCGTAATCTGCAATGGCCATCTTTTTCATTAGTTTTACATGTGGCGGTGCCTCGTCAACAGATCTTTTTTTTGCAGCTTCATATTTTGCTAATACTTCTAGGTTGGGATGCTTTGCAAAATTAAAATCGCCAACTTTTTGCATTTTTCCATCTGGTGACATGATATGCCAAAATGATTCTATCTTTGATTCTGCTTTGACTGCATCTGAAGTCGTTTCTGTTTTGTCACCAGCTGTTATGGTTTTTGAATTCTCAGCTAATGGATGGCCTTTGACTTGAATCTTGTAGGACTTTGTCCATCCAAAGGGTGCTCTTGATACCTCCAATCCCTTTGCAAGAGATTCCATTTCTTTTAAAATACTAAGTGCTACACTTGGAAATGCAAGTTTTGAGCTAAGATGTGCATATGGATACAAAAGCAGTCTGTTACAGCCTACCTTTTTCATTGATTCTGTTATTTCTGAAATTGCTTTTTTTGCTACGCCTGAGTTATCCCCTTCTTCTACCGCGATAAAAGCGACAACGACTTCTTCTATCCTTTTTGTTAAAGATTCTGTCTCTTCAGCTGATTTTATTTCCTTTTTTGTGGGAGTAAACTCTATGTTGTCACAGTGAAGCTGGAGTATGCGCATATTTTGTCTCTGTTCTTGCAATCGAATTAAATGTTATGGATAGTTTTTTAGATCAGTTCTTTTTGTTGAAATTTTATTGGATAATTAGCAAGTATTATTTAGCCATGATAAGATTAATCGTTCGTGGATCCCCATCATTTTCGAGGCAAAGACATACCACACTTTAAGATAAAACCGAATATGAGAATAGATGATCTTGTAGAGATTTACGCAAGTTCAGGATTTAATGCAAGACAGCTTGGTGAGGCTGCTAAACTCTACTGTAAAATGATTGAAGATGACGCTACAATCTGTCTTACCATTGCTGGTGCGATGACACCAGTAGGATTTGGAGGCTTGTTTAAATCTCTAATAGAAAGAGGATTTGTTGACTGGATAATATCTACAGGTGCAAACCTATACCATGAGGATCACTTTGCATGGAACTTGCCAGTAAAGCAAGGCCATTTTGAAGTTGATGACATGATACTTTACAAAAAAGACATTGTACGAATTAGAGACATTTACATCAAAGGCGAGCGTACTTTGAGGGCGCAAGACAAGATTGTACAGCAAATGTGCAAAGATAACTTTATCGACAACCCATTCACTACGGCAGAATTTTCTAACACAATGGGGAAATATTCAAAACAAAGATCAAAACACCCAGAAAAAAGTTTTGTAGTATCTGCTTATGATTATGATGTTCCAATCTATATTTCAACACTAAAAGATTCATCGCTTGCACTTGACTTGGCGCCCTTGAGATTGAAAAACCAAACGTACAGCATAGATTTCATTAGGGAAATAATAGAACAGGCAGCCATTGTTTACAACTCGAAAAAGTCTGGAATAGTTGAGATAGGCGGTGGGGTTCCAAAAAATACTGCACAACAAACAGGTCCACTTTTAGATCAAATCCTTGGGCTTGAGCATGGTGGTCAAGATTATATCATACAAATCACTGATGCAAGACCAGATACCGGTGGACTGTCTGGAGCCACACTACAAGAAGGAAAAAGCTGGGGCAAGATAAAAGACTCGCATGAGGATGTCATAATGGTGTACGCTGATGCAACAATTGCGTTTCCTGTGTTGTGTCTTTATGCGCTAAGTCAAGAAAAGCCTAGAAAGCCAAAACGGTTGTACAAAAAACTAAACTACTACTATAAGAGTCTGGCAGAAACCTATTTTAGCAAAAAGCGCTAGAACCTGTCAAATCTAGCTCTCTCAACTTCTCTGTCTTGCTTTGTTGCTTTTTTCCATTCTTTATAATGATCTTTGCACAAAACAGTTTTTTTTGAACCACTTGAGATGCTAAGACCAGTTCCTTCAACTTTTGATGTAGTCAAGGAGCGAACCCCATCTTTGTTGCACCCAGTAACATTACACTTGGCACCTTTTGCTATAATGCCCATGTAGGAATTTAAACTCAATATTATATATACTTGAAATTTTTTTATCCTATTCTCATTATTCCATTTGATATTAACCACTGGATTCCCTGCACAAAGTCAGAATCAGAGATAAGGCCATCTTTCCACCAACCAGCATTGCTCTTAATCCATGATGGAATGTTTTGCGATGTAGACTGGCCAGCTTCAGTCTCTGGTATCTTCATTATTCCTTGGTTTATCATGTATTGTATTCCTGATACAAAGTCAGAGTCACCAATCTGTCCGTCACTCCACCACCCTGCATTGTTTTTAACCCATGAAGGAATGTTTTGTGTAGTCTGTTGTGTAGTCTGCGTGCTTTCTTGTGTTGTTACTGACTCTGTAGATGTAGTAGATGATATCTCAGGACCAGTCACTTGCATCGCATCAAATACCTTAGTTTCAAATGAGTTTCTTCTGTCGTCCCATGTTCTGATTATTAGATCTGTCTTTTCCATAGGTTTTGCAAATGTAATATCAAATGAAAGTTTGAGTATGGTTCCAGAAGTTGTTGGTGTAACATTTACTAAAGCAAAGTAGCCATGCGGATCTACGACCTGAACTGGATTGCCCTTGTCATATATGATATAGGTATCACTGTATTGTAAGTCTCTTTGTAGTCCCCGTAGGTTCATGTACAATGACACGTGCTGTATTGATTGCGCGCCACCAGAATCAGTTGCTGGTATTTCAGATTGAATTTTTTTACCTGTTTCAAGCGTAATAGTTGGAATGGTGTTGGAATACTGTTCTAGTTTGTATTCTGTACCATCTATCGTAATTGATTTTACTAGAGGTGGAGCAAACTCGCCTGACAGGCCGCCCAAAAATAGTGGACGGATTCCGCCTACTGCAAATTTAGATGTAAATGAGTCTGTTGCGGTTGCAATGTAAGGACCAGGAGGTGTTGAAGGAGTCACAATTGTAGCAAGCTCCTCGCCAGCATCTGCAAAGTCACCATCATCGTTTTTATCATGAAACCATTTAACTTCGTCTACTCTGTTTCCATCTCCATCAAGATCTACGATTCCTGCTGCGTCCAAATCATCATCATTGAAACCAGCTGTAAAGGTACATACATTTGGTGGTGCGCATGCGCCTGCAGGAGGTTCAATATCAAATGGCTGATTTCCCAAGAAAGAAAGTGTTGCACCAGCTGCTCCAACCTCACTTGCATCTGTGGTAAAGGTTACGACTGTACCAGATTCGCCTCCTGGCAGTGTAATTGATGTATCTATACCAGACGGTAAGGTGGTTGAGGCAGTTCCTCCATCTGTGACTTCTTGCGTGGCTCTAAAACCACTAAAGCTACCGGAAAGTGGAGGGGATGTTGCTGTTGATGCAAGCGATGTTTCAGCTGCATTTTGAAGACCTGCCGATGCTTTTACAGTTAGAGTAAGTGTTCCAACTGTTGGTGGCGCTGAGCCAGTTGGGTCAAGTATAGTTGTTATGAATGTGGATGGATTCTCCCACCTTCCGTTATAGTTAGCACCAAGATTTTGTGAGACGTCAAAGATTGCGTCAACCTGTGATTTTGTTAATGTAATTGGAGCTGCTCCAAAGCCAGCTTGATCTGTTCCTTCATTGAATCTCGCTGTTATTGTATCGCCGGCATCAAATCCACCGACAGGAACAGTTTTAGGATCATGTGCAACTAGCGCTGTGATTAATGGACCAGCTCTGTCACCAAAGCTTCCTTCAAGTGGTGGTGATGGTTCAGTTGATGCAGGTGCACTTCCTTCTGCATTTGTAAGACCCGAATCTGGTTTTGGTGTAATTGTCAAAACTCCTACCACAGGAGGCGTTGCATTTGTTATATCTACAATCTCGATTTCAAGCAATGATGGACTAATCACTCTTCCAATAAAATCATCTCCTAGGTCTTGTGAGAAGGTAAAGAGAGTATCAAGCTCTGATTTTGTTAGCAACAAGTCTCCGCCGGCAAGTGATAATATGTTGGTTGGAAGTGAAAATAGGACAGTTATGATATCTCCAGCTGAGTATATGGCATCGGCTGCATCTGGATCACTTGCCACTATCGATATGATCGCTGGACGTCTTGCACTAGCAAAAGTGATCTCTCCTTCCACAACAAGACCAAATACAGTGAAAGTATCCGTTCCCGTGTTAAACGAGAAAAGTTCTGAACCGCTATCAATATCAAACTTAAAAACATCTGAAGTGGTGAAGTCTGCACTCCAAAACGATGTTCCATCAGGATCAAGATTTAATGCAAACCAATCATCTTGTCCAGCCGCATCATATGTCTGAATTATGGTGCCTGCAGAGTCGAGTCTGTGAATGTCAACAGAATCAGCTACAAGCAGTCCTCCATCTGGAAGCAAGCGTAACGCAAAGGCTGGACCATGAAGCCCAGTTGCAAAGTCGGAAAGTTGCATGTTATTACAAACATCAAACCTCTTCACGGTAGTACCTTCTGAGGTGTAAAACACTGTGCACTGGTCATCTGAAAGATCAATCCAATCGGTACCACGACTTTCAGTTGCCGGATCAAAGGTAGTAAGTAAGCTTCCTGCAAAATCATATTTGTGAATGTCCGCGGTACCATCTGCATGTCCAACGAATGCGTTTGCGTTGATATCAAAGACAATCGATTCTGGTGAGTCAGTAAAACCACTTCCAAAAGTGCCAAGCAGTGTACCTGTGCTATCAAAGCGGCTTATTTGATTATTTGAAAATTCTGTAACATATAGTCTGCCAAAATCATCAAATGCCATGCCTGTTGTAAAACCAGGAGAGAATTCACCTCCTACAGTAGTGAGTATGTCAACAAGACTTCCGTCATCTTCGTCATGACGTTGTACTTGATCATTAGCTACTGCAACAAATACATCACCACTTCCTGGTATAGGTCCTGGTTCAGCTAATAGGTTACTAAAGTGTGAAACAAATGAATCACCACCTCCATTGTGTGATGAATCAAATGTACCAGCAGTAGGAAAGTCACTTGAACCAGTATGTCCTGTTACATAAATTGTATCAGAATCGGTCACTATTAGAGACGTGATGGCTTCTTGATCACTTCCACCAACAAAGGTAGATTGGGTAAGAAGGTTTAGACTACTATCGAGTTTGGAAATAAAAGCATCTTGAGGGTCTTCCCCAGAACCACCGTTAAACGAGCTATCAAATGCATGTGTAACAGTAGGATAATCGCTTGACTCTGTACTCCCAGCAACGTACACGTTACCTAGGCTATCCAAGTCTATTGCATTTCCAGCCTCAAAGTCGGTTCCGCCAACAAATGTAGATGCAATAAGAGTATCAAGTCCGCTGTCAAGATTTGCAACAAATACATCACCACCTCCATTGTGTGATGAATCAAATGTACCTGCAGTAGGAAAGTCGGATGAAGATGTTTCTCCTGTTATGTATACACTGCCAACAATATCATCTATCACTATGTCATTAGCAAAATCGTCTGAAATTCCACCAACGAAAGTCGATTCTATAAGAGTAGAAAGAGTGCCATTAACATAGGAGACAAATACATCAGCGCCACCATTATGTGAGGAGTCATATGTCCCCGCTGTTGGATAGTCACTTGAGAATGTGTAACCAGTTATGTACACATTACTTAAAGCATCTATGGCTATCGAACTTGCATGCTCAACATCACTGCCACCAATGAACGTAGACGCGATAAGTGTATCTAAATCACTATCAAGCTTGGAGATAAAGACATCAACGCTACCATTGAATGTTGAATCATACGCCCCCACAGTGGGATAGTCACTTGAGGCCGTGCTTCCTGTCACATAAACCTTATCTAAATCATTTATCCATATTGCGTCTGCAATATCGTCCAGACTGCCACCTATGAATGTAGAATCAGAAAGCATTGTTAGACTACTATCAAGCTTGGAGACAAATACATCAGCGCCACCATTATGTGAAGAGTCATATGTTCCCGCTGTTGGATAGTCAGACGAAAATGTATACCCTGTAACATACACATTACCCAAGCTGTCTATGTCTATGTCGGCAGGAAATTCATCATCACTGCCACCAATGAACGTAGACGCGATAAGTGTATCTAAATCACTATCAAGCTTGGAGACAAATACATCAGCGCCACCATTATGTGAGGAGTCAAATGTTCCCGCTGTTGGATAGTTACTTGAGAATGTGTAACCAGTTATGTACACATGGCCAAAATCGTCTATAGTAATGGCTTGCCCAACATCATCAAGACTTCCACCAACAAATGTAGAATCAAGAAGCGGATCTATAATTAAGACATTATTAGGATCATATTTCTCAACCTTGAAACCATAACTATTTTCTTCAATGACATATGAAACATCCACGTCTATTCGTTTATCATCTATGTATTGAAAGGCAATTGGTTTAGTCATAGATATGGTATCAATACCAACTAAGAGCTGTCTATTAGCATCTACAGCTAATCCAGTTATTCCATCAAATGCAACTCTGATGTCACTAACCTTTCCTCCTGGTTTAACTTTGAAGATCTTTTCCAAGTTTTTGCCGTGTGCCTTTAATTCCACATCAACCATAGGCCAGAGTTCGCCAAGACTAACAGAATTGTATGTAGAAACACCAGAACGCCAGCTATCTTTTTGTCCAACAAAATAATTCACTGTTGCATCATTCTTTTCTAGTCCAACAGGCCGCAAGGCAGGGCTGTTTAGAAACTTTTCTTTGAATATATAGGTCTGACCTTCTTTACTGTTCAAAGAGTACAGCAAATCGTCGTTAGTAACAAAAACAGTACCAGCAAAAGTATTGGTATAGAATTTAACATCGCTATGTGTTTGACCTTGATTTTCGATGAAAGGAAGAGATATTTTGGTAAATTTGCTTGTATCGATTTTTGTTTCTGTCTGCAACTCTGAAATGCCATCTTCTTGTACACTTGAATTGTCTTGCTTGATCGAATTTTCGTTCATAGCAAAACTATCTATGCTTTGAAATGTAAATGATTGTAAAATCAGAACCGTTGCCAACAAAAAAGAAAATGTTTGGTTTTTCTTAGAGCCTTTACACATTCCACTTCCTAAGTATTCTTACTAGAACTATATAACCACTTGTATGTTTTAGTAATTTTTAGTTCATTTAATATAGGAAATTTTTGAATTTCACAATAAATTACGATAAATATTGTAGAGACCAGAGCAATCTGAGAATGGAAATTAAAGGTCAAAGAAAAATGCTAAGAATTACCCAATAATGTATCTACAATGTTTTTATAGGATTTTTTGTTTCATAAAATGATGCGCGTCATTATTGCAATGTTACTTGTAAGCATCTTTATTCTACCTGCACTAAGCTTTGACTCGTTTGCAGCTAATTCTGGAGACAGCCAAGCTCCGCCATTTTCAGTTTCTTCTGAATCACTTTCTGGCTCAAAATCAATAAAACAGCCAAACGGTATAGTGGAAAGGACTGTTCATATTTTCTATAAAGAGGGATTTGGACATAAGGCTAGTCATGGAGGAGGAGCGGGCGGCACTACTGAAAAGTGCTATGCATTTTTAGGAAATGGAGTAAAGTGGAAAACAACCGAATCTTATATAGTAGATTCAACCAATAGCGCAGGGCTATCAGATGATTTTGTTAGATCAAAGATGACACAAAGCTTGGAAACGTGGGACTCGCAAGTTTCTTTTGATATTTTTGGTGCAGAAGGTTTAGGAGTAGTTGATGGTATAGATACGCAAAGTACAGATGGTAAAAACGAGGTCATGTTTGGAAGCATAGAAGAACCTGGTGCAATTGCAGTTACAGTCACGTGGGCGATTTTCATAGGTCCTCCTTCACAAAGACAGATAGTAGAATGGGATATGATCTTCGATGATTCTGATTTTGCTTGGGGTGATGGTCTACCAACAGCCATGGATTTCCAAAATATCGCAACTCATGAAATTGGACACGCCGGTGGTATGGGGCATCCTTCTGATTCTTGCACTGAAGAAACAATGTACCGCTTTGCTTCTGAGGGTGAAATCAAAAAAAGAGATCTTAATTCTGGAGACATTACGGGCATAAAAGCATTATACAAGTAGATTATCAAAATACGTGCCTGCATCATAACTAATTTAAATTTGTGTTCATCACTCAAATAGGATTGTATCTAATAAACAAAAAAGACTTGAAGGAAAAAGTAATTATTTTTGGAATCTTAACAGCATCACTTTTGCCTTTACGCATCTTTTTCTATACTTATGTATCAGAGTATTGGTTAGGTAGCGCTGGTGTATTATCAGCCGTTGCACTTGTACTATTTGTGCTTGCGAAAAAGAAAAAGCTTGGAAAATTTGGATATATGTTTGAAAACCAGATGGCAAGCGTTACAAGGGGGAAATTGGGTAAAGCTGCATTTACAATTACTATTCTTAGCATAGCTTTCTTTACAGTGTCATTATCGTTAATTGAGAAAGCAAATACTTTCTACTATGCAGAAAAGGCGCAGTTTGAACAAATACTAAAAGGTTCCAGTCCATACTCGTACCATATCACAGGAAATGAAAACCAAATTGATTTTATTCCGTCAGTATCAACTGCCATAGTAAACGATCTGACAAATGGTTGGATGCAACATGTAAGCATTCTAATTCTTGTTGGAGAATTTGAAGCTCTTGCAGTTCTGATCTTATACCGAAAAGGTTTCAGAAAAGATAGTCTGTATAATCAATGAAACCATGACATAGTTAGCTTGAAAGTTTCAAGAGACAGATATATAATGTGAAAAGAACTCATCTCACATAATATTTCAACATGGCTCAATGAGACGTATAAGATACAATATTCATGAATGATATAAATAATTGACAGAGTTGTTCTACTCAGATGCTTAACAATTTCAGAGAAAGCATGAAACCTGCACTGCAAAAAATTGGCGTAGTGTTTGCAGCTACTGGTCTATCAGCAAACTTTTGGACAGGTGTTGGTTTAGCGTTTGCTTTTGCATCTGCAATTGTATATGCATGGAACTTTGAATACGCTTTTGTCACAGGAGGAATACTACTTTTGGTTTCTGGATTTTTTGATATCGTTGATGGTCAAGTCTCACGCGTCACAAGAAAAACTTCCAAAAAAGGAGCCTTTCTTGATTCAGTCTTTGATAAAATTGCCGAAGTAGCAATCTTTCTTGGCATAATGATCGGTGGCTATGTTGATGGATATGTTGTATTACTTGCAATCACACTATCACTTCTTGTAAGCTATACCAGAGCAAGAGCTGAATCCCTTGGAATCAAACTTCAAGGAGTGGGAATAGGCGAAAGAGCAGAGCGATTGCTTGTGATTGCAATTATTGGAATGGCAGGTTTTCTAAACTATGCAGTAATAATTGTAGTAATAATTGCGGCAATTACTTTAATTCAGAGAATGATTGCCACCGCTAAAGCTATAAAGGAATGATTATCGCAGCCTGCCACGATTTCTTCTAGACTCGGCGGACCTAATCTTTAATATACCAAAATGAATTGCGCAAGAAATACAGTACCACTTTAGAACAGTCGGTGCTGCAATGTAGGCTCCTTGTGCCCTTAGTTCTTTTGCAAGTGTATGCTCGACAAGATTTAGCCGTGATGTTACTTTTTTTGCCTTGTCGCGTGGAACGGTTGCACCACAGTTTGTACATTGAATACGACCAGCTGACCCCTTGCCACCTTTTTGCCGTCCACGACTAGCACGCTTTAATGGCATATGAGTAATCTGTATTATGCCTCTTTATATCTTGTTTTCAACGAATTTATGTCAGCTGATGTTTGATGATTATATGCGAGGTCTGTGTCATGTCTGCCTTGCTTCAAATGTTGAAATTACGATAGAAAAAGGCCAGATAATCTGCTACACATGTCTTGAGAAGAAAAAAGCGAAAAAAGACTAAATTTGCACGCCTTGCAAGAAACTAGATGAAAATAGACATATTCTCTCATTGTACTGTTGACGAGATAGTTAGCGATGGCACATCAGTTGAGACTCCAGGGGGCCCTGCATGCTATTGCGGTCTTACTGCAAGGAACCTAAAATTTGATGTTGAGCTTCACACCAAGATAGGAGCAGACTTTACCTACAAAGACCTGCTTGAAAAAAACAAGATCTTCATAACACAAGATTCCATCACAACAAAACCTACTACTAGGTTTTTGCTTGAAATTTCAGGAACAGACAGAAACCTGTATCTAAAAACAAAGTGTGAACCTATTGAATTTGATAAACTCAAAACTGATGGCTGTATAGTAAGTCCAGTGTTTGATGAGATATCACACGACACACTTGAAAGAATAAAAAAAGATTCAAAGTTTACGCTACTTGATCCGCAAGGATTCTTGCGTAGAACAGACAAAAACAACAAGATCTATCTTGAAAAAACTGAAATGAATCTTTCAAAAATAACCGCAATAAAAGTGGACTTGGACGAAGCCTATTCTCTTACTGCGCAAACAGGTGTTGATGCCATGCTAACTTTACAAAAAAAAGGTGTTGAGTATGTTCTTCTAACAAACAAGCGTGAAATTACGATGCTTGCTAAAGACAAACTATACCATCTGACCATACCAAATCTTGAAGTTTATGATACTACAGGTATTGGAGACATCTTTTGTGCAACTTTTACATGCACCTATCTGAAAGAAAATGATTTTTTTTGGGCAACCTGCTTTGCAGTAGGAGCTGCACAGGCAGCTCTTGAGACAAAAGAATATGGACTTGCAAAGATTCCACAAAGGGGTGCTATCGAGACAAGCGCCTCATACCTGTATAATTTGGTCAAGTTTTCACAGGTCTAGGCTTTTATTGTACAAAGGCTGACTTGTCTTGTGCGCGTTGCCCTCTCAAGCCAAGATCAAAACGATCAAGCAATAAAATCTGTCAAGGCATCTCTTGATGGCCATGGCATAGATTCGTATTTGCTTGGAATCAAGTCACTAGTCAAAGATGCGGATTGTGTAATAGTTACTGGTGGAGATAGGGGAGTAAGAAATTACTTTCATAAAGTGCTGGATTCTGCAATACCAGTACTTGGAATAAATGAGTCTGAATCAAGCGGATTTTTGGCTCAAATTGATCTACGGGAATTTTCTTCATTTGTAAAGAGACTAAAAAGTAGAGACTTTACAGTAGAACAGGTTCCACGCATTGGCATAAAAATTGATGACAAAAACGTGTATCCTGCACTAAATGATCTTGCAATCTTTTCATCAAAAAGTGCAATGCTGATGGAACATGTCTTACGTGTAAATGGAGAAGAGGTCTGGCATGACAGTAGCGATGGAGTGATAATATCAACACCAATTGGTTCTTCGGCATATTCCATGTCAGCTGGTGGTCCTGTAATATTTCAAGACTCGAGGGTTTTTGGTATTGTTTCTGTAAACTCACTTGATGTGACACGAAGACCACTTGTTGTTTCAGAAGATAGCTTCATTGAGATAGATGACATCTCGTCAAAACTTAGATGTGAAGCCATTCTTGATGGAAGAGATCGTTTTAAGGTGGATAACCTTGTGACGTGTACCAAGTTTGCCCAACCAGCAAACATTATCAGAATGAAAAAGGACTCTACTGCAGTTTCAGCACTTGCAAAGAAAGTAAAGCTTGCTGAGGATCTTCTAAACATGCCTCCAAGCTCAAAACTTTTGCTAAAAACACTAGAGTATGAAGGCTCGCTTACACAAAAAGAACTATCTACAAAAACTCTCCTGCCAGATAGAACTGTAAGGCTTGCACTACGACATTTACTTGAAAAAGGTTACGTGAAAAAGCGCGTCTCACTTAGAGACACAAGGCAAAGGATCTACGAGATTCCAAAATAGTTAAGCCTGTGATGCCGCCGTTACAAAGGCTTCAAAAGAAATCTCTGGAAAGCCTGGTCTGCTGTTAAATTCTGGATGAAACTGCACACCAAGATAGAAGCGGCGTGTTGGAATTTCAAGTATCTCCATTCTTCTTTTATTGTCACTATACCCTGAGAAAACCATGCCTTTTTGTGTAAACAAATCCAAGTACTTTTGATTGAACTCGTATCGGTGTCTGTGTCGCCTTTTGATTGTATTTGATTTGTAAAGCTTGAATGCAAGGGTGTTATCTTCTACTTTGATCTCATTTGCACCAAGTCTTAGTGAGCCGCCAAGATTTGAGACAGATTTTTGTTCTGGTAAAAGATCGATCACAGGGTTTTCAGTATTTGGAACAAGCTCAGTAGAGTTTGCATTTGGTAAATTACAGGCAAAGCGAGCAAACGCAACAGCTGCAAGCTGGAACCCAAAACATATGCCAAGATATGGAATATTTTTCTCCCTTGCATAGTTTGCTGTATTTATGATTCCTTCTGAGCCTCGTTCGCCAAAACCTCCTGGGATTAGTATTCCTTGATAGAGAGAAAGCTTGTCGATGTTTCCATTTAGCTCTTCAGAATCAATCCAGTCTATTACTACATTTTTGCCAATTTTTGCTCCGGCATGTTTGAGTGCATGGTTAACACTAACATAACTATCTGCAAGGGTGACATATTTTCCAACCATTGCAATCTTTACACTCTCAGTATTGTTTGTAAAAGAGTTTACAATCGCATTCCATCTATCCCAGTTTGCTGAGGCGTTTACTAGTCCGACCTTTGCAAATTTTTTAAAGATTACATCAACAATATCTTGGTCATAAAGCATCTGTGGAACCATTAAAATCGATTCTGCATCATGGCATGAAAACACGTCTTTGGTAGAAACGTTTGAAAAAAGTGAGATCTTTTTCTTGGCTGCCATTTCAAGAGGAGATGTGCATCTTACTGCCAAAAGATCTGGCTGTATGCCAATCCTGCGCAACTCTTGGACACTGTGCTGCGTGGGTTTTGTCTTTTGTTCACCAACAACATCAAGGGATGGTGCAAGAGTTACATGTACAAAGATAACATTTTCCGGTCCGTCTTCCAGTCTGATTTGTCTTAGTGCTTCAAGAAAAGGTAAACTTTCAATATCGCCAATTGTTCCTCCGCATTCTACAACCAGAATATCTAAATTTTCTTTTTCAGCAATCTTTCTAATTCTGTCTTTGATAGCATCTGTTACATGTGGAATTATTTGCACGCATGCTCCAAGATATTCGCCGCGTCTTTCTGCTTCGATTACACTTGAGTAAATCTGTGCTGTAGTGATGTTGTGAGACTTGGGGATATTTTGATTTAGAAACCTCTCATAGTTTCCTATGTCCATATCGCACTCGCCGCCGTCTTCTGTTACAAAGACTTCGCCGTGCGCAATTGGATTCATTGTACCAGCATCATAGTTAAGATACGGATCTATCTTTACGCAAGAAACTTTTTGATTAGATAATTGTAGTAGCTTTGCAATGGAAGAGGTCACCACGCCTTTGCCAAGGCCAGACATCACACCGCCTGTTACAAAAATGTACTTTGTCTGCACATTTAGGAGTACAGAAGGGGATTATTATTTTTTTAGACGCGTTTTTGCGCTAGGATTGGGCTAGATCGGTAAACTTGAATAAGCGTAACTTTCAGTATACTGGATGGCCGATCTTGCTCAGCTTAGTGAGATAACATCGATTGCAACTGCCGTAGGAACACTTGCCTTGGTAGTCTTATTCTGGATGGCTCTTAAACACATGGAAGAGACTACGAAACTAAGCAAGATTCAACTTGTACATCGATTCAGGCCATGGATTGCGCCTTTGACTGGAATCGAAGAAATGTCAGAAAAAGACGGGCGCAAACAGTTTGCAATAACACTGAAAAATTATGGAGAGCTGCCTGCATCAAACACGGCTACCATGTTTGCAATAAGAAACGATCTGCCAAAACGAGATAACGTAAAGAAAGGAGACGGCTTGTCAAGTTTTAATTTGGGCCCATTGTTGCCTGGCATGGAGAAACGGTACTGGTTCTTTGTGGACTCTGAGCAAATTCAGAAAACAAAAAAAGGTGAGACACAAATCTACATTGCCCTCTACTTTTCTTACGAGTATCCTGATGGAAAGAGTGGGTATGGAATGATTAGCGAGTTTGATTCAGAGTCAGACATGTTTGTACACAAAGAAATGTGGGTAGACTGATTTCTAAAATTTTATAATGCCTTCAATTTTCATTTTGAGAGACTTTGATGTGGGCAAGTGATCTTCGTGCCATTATAGGAGACATGATGGTAGTTGCAAATCCAATTAAAACTACAACTGAAAACAATGTGAGATCCAGTATGCCAAGCTCCAGTCCTACCATAGCTATGACAAGCTCAACCATTCCTCTGCTATTCATGAGGTAGCTAATTGTTCTTCCCTCAGGACCAGAAAACTTTGCAATCTTTGCGCCTATTATGCTTCCAGCTATTTTTCCACCAATGGCAACTCCAAGCAAAATAACAAAAAATGGAATAGTCTGACCGGAAATTGACGTAGCGTTTACCTCAAGCCCAATAAACGCGAAAAACAGGGGAGCAAAAAATCCAAATGTAATAACAGATAAGACATTAGATGTTCGTTCATAGTTTTCATGTCCGATGATTTCGCGATAAATTAAGAGTCCGGCGAAAAATGCTCCTATTACAAAATGTAAACCGACATACTCTGCGGCAAGGGACATGCCGATTGCGGCAATTATCATGATTGCAAACGATGATTCTCTGCCACGCAATTTCTGCATGTGCGCAGAAAATTTCTGACGCAATCTCTCACTTGTTTGTCCAAAGATATATCCAAGCAATACTACAAGTGAAAGAAATATCATTATAGTAAAAACTGAAGTACCCAGCTGACTAAAGTCAAAAGTTTCTGTTCCACTTTCTGCCATCTGAATTATTATGCCAAGAACAATAAGTGACAATATGTCATTGATAACGCCAGCTGTTAGCACCGTTGTTCCAATCTTGCTTTTTAACATTCCAAACTCCATCAAGACAATGGCATTTACAGGAACTGCAGTTATTGCAAGTGTTAATCCAATAAATAACGATGGTATAATGGGCACGCCAAGCATGTTGGATACAACAGCACCACCAGAAAACGGCACAACAAAAGCTACAAAGGAAATGATTGCAGCGGCTCTTCCTGCCTTTTTAATTTCTTGTGGGTGAAGCTCAAAGCCAGCAAGAAACATCAAAAAGAAGATGCCAAGCTGTGTGACGACTTGGAGTGGTTCTGATGTTTCTACAAGACCAAGCAGAGACGGTCCTATTATGATTCCAGATAATAGCTCGCCAACTAGGGCTGGCTGCTTTAATCTTTGGAAAATCTCGCCTAGTATTCGTGCGGCTATAAGCAGTATGATTATGGCTATGAAGAACTCTACCAATAAGTTAAGTTTCTAAAGTTCACTTTTAAACGCGTCCTTTGACGTCATGAATTTAAATTTTCTACAATTTAGACATAAAGATTGAATATTATTCAAAAGGATGATGTAATGTTCAATTTGAACTCATGAAAGCTTAAGTAATAGTTCATGTGACATTATCTAAAATGGTAAACTATCTTAAGAAATTAAGAAACGAACAACATAGGGCAGTAGCACCTATTATTGCTACACTGATTATGGTTGCAATAGCCGTAGTTGGTGGTGTGATGGTGTATGTATTCACGCAAGGGTTCTTTAGTGGAACACAAACTACAGGGCCGTCTACTGATGTAATAGTGCTGACGGGTTATGACGCAAGAGACATAGCTGCACCTCTGACTGCTTTTGATGGTGACGCACTTGCTAATATGGGAGGGACAGCAGGAGGAGGTTTGCAAGTAAATGATGAAGTAACCATACATTTTCGTAATTCGGGACAAAGTGGAGTAACAATAAGTAACGTCAAAGTAAACGGTGCTCCATCCTCTTTTGTATCAAATCCGACTGTTACTCTGGCAAGTGGGCAGTTTGCTTTGTATGATGGGGCCGGATATGCCACTGGTACTCCATCAATTCCAGCACAATCAGAAGCTACCGTGGTGTATTCAGTCACAGAGCCTTTATCAAACGGAAGACAAGTAAGCGTGGAAATTAATACTTCAAGCGGTGCATCATTTACCTATCAGATGATAATAGGCCAAAGAGAGTAACCATCTCAAACCTTTTTCTTTTTTAAGGATCAACATTATTTATGAGTATGTATGTAGTGTAAGGAAAAATTCTTGTTAAGATTTAAAAAATACGCAAAGACTTTAAAGCAATTACTACAATGTTTTGATGTTATAGCATGAAGAGTAAAAACGTAGTCATCATGATGTCTGCGATAGTCTCTTTATCATCAGTAATAATTTTTAACTTTAATACTTCTTATCAACAGCTTGATGGTTCTTTGATTAATCTTAGCATAATGCCGGCAACAATTGAATCAACAAAAGGTGTTTTACCAATAGGATATATTCAAATTCTAAAAAGTGACGGGACGCCACAAAGCCTGACTAATGAAATCGAAATTCAGTTGGAGTCAAGCAACACTTCTGTTGCTACTGTGCCTGAAAAGATAGTAATACCAGCTAACCAAGATTTTACTAATTTTGATATTACTATAGTAAATGATGGTGAAACAGAAATTTCAGCCAACTTGCAAAATAAAATAGTGGCTCAAAGACTCATTGTAGGTGGAACCCCTCCAATTCCATCAGATGTCACGCTTGCAATAAACTTGCCGACTGAATCAATGAATGTAAATTCTGAAATGCCCATATCTGTATCTCTTTACAGAAATGGCACTGCTTGGAAAGCTTCAAGGGATTTGAATATTTCTGTTGATTATGAAAAAACAATGCTACAACCAGAAGATGAAATTATAACAATAAAAAGGGGAGACAGCTATGGTTTAACAACAGTTAAATCCCTTGAAAAAACCGGCAACGCATTTTTGAAGGTACAATCTGACCAAATTGGCTTTACAAATGCAACAAAAATCGAAATTAGATATGCTGCTCCAGCTGGATTGATAATTAACATATTCCCAAATATGCTGGCATATACGGAAAAAAAAATTGACGCATTTGTGGGCCTTGTCGATTCAAGCGGTTCACCAACAGTAGCAGCAGAAGACACCATGTTTTCATTCTTTTCAAACTCAACTGATCTAGAAAATAGTATTGAAAAAGCTCTAAAACCTAAAGGACCAATAATAAAAAAGGGCCAATTTGGGTTTCACCTTCAACACAAATTCATTTTCCCTAGTGGGAAAGCAAGGGCAGATAGCATAATTATAGGCGCAAGTGCACCTGATCTTGGAATAACCAATGGTACTTTAAAGATTGTCGAACCTCTTAGTGCTGATGATGAAAAAGCCAAGAGTAAGGCGGTCAAGATTTTTACACCTTCCAAGATGCCAGGTGACACATCATCAATTGTTGTGTACCAAATTTATGCCATAGAAAAGGACGAGGATGACAGAACAAAAGAAATACAAGATGAGATAGCAGTTGCTGAAGGCGAAGTAGCTGACGCACAAGTGACATTGGAGGATGCTCAAGATGACCTTGATCAAACCGAAGAAGATGTTGTGGCAGCTTCTAGCCCTGGTGGCACTAGCATAACTAGTAGTGAACAAGATGATATTGATGATGCGGAACGAGCTGTAGAAAATGCTCAAATATCTCTTGACGCAGCTGAAAAAAGATTGGATTACTTGAACACACTTCTTAACTCCGAAGATATAAATGAACACGAGATTGATGATCTGAAAGCAGGAGAATTATACCCAGTCCAGACTAACTTAGTCTATTCATCAAACGAGCTGGTTGGAAATCTAAAAGTTATTTCAGGCGACAACACCTTGGCAAAGATTGTTTCAACTGGGGAAATTCTTACAACCAGCTCATATGGAGTAGCAGCTATATCAAGCAGTCAAAAAGCTGGCACCGTTAAACTTTCAGCAATACTGGGCGGACTAGGATCCGCTTCCAATAGTACAACTGTTGCCGATCCATTACAAGCAACTGAAACCAAGATCTTTTCCCCTTCTGGATCAAACATAGTCTTTGACGATGAAGGCCATCACGAATTATATTTCATTTTGCTAGATTCCACTGGAAATCCTACAAAGACCAAGGACAAGATTAGATTTCTTGTACAACCATCAAACGAATTTTTAGATATAAATTCACAGCAAAGCTATGCCAAAATGGTGGTTTCTAGCAGTGAGTTAGGCGGTCTGACTGTTAACAATGCTAAAATAAGCGCAACTCCAATAGGAATAGCAGCGCCAGTTTCACTTGAGTCAACTTCTACATTTAACCTTGTACGTTCTGTTTCTACAGTTAAAGTTTCAACTCCATTTGAAAACATACTGCAAGGAAGCACTCCAAAAGGGGTAGTGCAATTACTTGATCCAACTGGAGCTCCCCTTGTTGCATCAGAGGATCTAAGAATTACTCTTGTTTCAAATAATACCGAAGTAATTCAGGTACCAAACTTGCTTACAATTCCTGCAGGAACATCATTTACTGATTTTCCAATAACAACGTCAAGTGCACTGGGAAATAGTTATGTCTTTGTTACATCTGAAAACTTTGCAAGTTCAGAAACTAAAATCACTGTAAGTATGTCATCTAATATCATGAACATCTTTATCAAACCAGATGTTGTACCAGTCGGCCTTAATCAAGACACTCAGGTCAAAATATTTACTGATACACTGACAGGCCAACCGCTGGCAGATGTTTCGTTACAGCTTAGCGCAAAAAATGGAGTTGTTACACCTACTAGCATTCTTACTGGCAGCGATGGCAAAGCAACAGTCACATTCAAGGCAACAGCTGGTCCTACAGCTTCACTTATAGTACAAGCTTCAAAAGCAGGCATTTTGGATGCACAAAAAACAAAAGAACTTGAAGTCAGTGGTACACAGGTAACAGCAACTAGCGAGTTTCTTGGAATTCCAAGCTGGGCTTTGTATGCCGGTGTCGCTGGTGCAGTTGGTGCCATAGGATTTGCGGCATACATGTTCCTAAAGAAACCCAAGGAAATAATGACTGAAGAGGAAGAAGAGGAAATCTAATCAAACTTTTTTTTTATCTTCTCTCATCTACATTATTTTTGTAGAAGGTCGCTATAAGTGAAAATATGCTTACTAGGTAGATTTAATATGATTTTCTACGATCCCACAATGAGGAAGTGAAACAAGATTAGCTCAGTCTTTGGTACAACAAAAGATGGTCAAGACCAAAAAAAAGATCTGCTTGATGAATCCGCAAATACTATTGAAACTGGGATTCCAGGATTTGATGAAACACTAGGAAGTGGATTGCCAGCTGGTAACTTGTACTTGATATCAGGGCAGATTGGAAGTGGTTCGAATCTTATGGCACAACAAATGTTGTATCATATAATAGTAAAGAAGGGCAAAGTGACTTACTATACTGTTGAAAACCCAAGTACCGACATTATTGAAGACATGAAACTTTTTGGAATGAAGATCCAAGAATATGTTGATGACGGAACTTGGATCTTTGCCAGAGTCCTGCCATCAAATATAAAGAAGGTGGCAGACGCCCTGCCTGATATCCCAATGGAAAAACGAATTGAACTTGTTGATTCGCTTTCGAAATTGAAGAGTCATTTCCATGATACGGTAAAAGAGGGACGAAATACTGTACTACACATGTCACACCTGATTAGGAGCTTTCCTCTTGAAGAAATTCAGAACATGTTGTTTTTTATGGAAGGTGTTGCAAGAAAATATGGTGGCATACATTTTATCTTGATGACAGAAGGTTCCCATGACAATAGCATAGCCCTTGCAGTAAAAGATGCTGTAGACTCTATTTTTGAAATTACTTCAGAAATTAGAGGAACTGAAACACAAAACACAGTCACAGTTCAAAAGATTAGAAATTTGGTTCCAAAGACAAGAACGATAAGGCTTACTGTCAAAAATACGGGTCTTGTTACAGATACGATTAGAAGAATGTAAGTATCTTATGGGGTTGTATTTTTAATTGTGCACTTGATGGGTGCTGTGTACGGTCCTGCACCAATTGGTATTGTTATGGTGCTTGGAGGAGTGCCTGACAAAGTGGTTGTAATACCACTATCACATGTTACAGCAGCTAGAGTCCATCCAGAAGGAACCAGCTCATCTACGTTATAGGTAGTAGATGTGTATATATTGAATGCACCAGATGTTCCAGTGCCAATGGATTGGGTCGCTATGTTTGTGGTGATTCTAAAATTGGACTGAGTCGTGTGACGCTCTGCAAAAAATATGTCAATCGGATAAGTTTGACCTGCGACTAGTCCAAGGCTAGCTGCCGTAGCTGCATTCAAGGTTACGGTTCTTGTAAGTACGCCGTGCACTCCTCCCACATCAAGAGCTAGTCTATTATTCATGAAAACCCACATATCATCATCACCTGCAAATGTAAGATATTGTGCTGGGCTTGAAGCAACATATGTAAATGAAGTGTGCAGTTCATAAGTAAAATGGAAATTGTGGGCAGGACTCGTACCAGGGGTGTTACCATATAGCATGTTATCTATTGGGAAAAAACTAGGATTGTTGTACGTGTAAGTAGGTGGGGAGCCTGATGGTGTCAGAGTGATTGGCAATTGTATTGTTTGATAATTCTCATTGAACCATCGATCAAAATTAGCCTGATTTGTAGCCCAGGGATTTCCAACTGGTGGGCAGAAAGTATTTGGTGGTGATCCACTACTAAAAATTGGTTTCTTATCTAACCCAAGAGGTGAATAAAGAGCACCAACAATTCCCGCATCCTCGCAGCTTGTCGGTCCACTGTTAAGCGGTCTCTCAAAATCTCCATTTGTATAACCAGTTTCGGTTAAAGGACCTGTTCCCACCCCCTTAAAATCCCGAATAGTGCCTGTGAGCGTATATGGATTGCTACCTCCTAAAGTCGTAGTCCAGCCATAAGTCGGTATATTAAAATTTCCTAAATCACCGGTGAAACTAAAGTCACCATTTCCACCCCAAGATTCTTTGGTAAAGATCAGAGTAGCAGGCATTTTGCCGTCATCGTTTAAAATAGTGCCTATGCCAGTGTTGTCAGCAATTACTCCTAGAGAAAGATTTGACAGGACTACATTGAATGTTTCAGTTGGTTCTTGTGTGGTGTCGCCACATATAGTAACTGTAAAAGTTCTTGCAAGTCCGCTATTAAAGGTAAGTGTTCCAGTAGCTGAGTTATAATCATTACCTGTTGAGCAGTTGCCTGCAGTGGCAGTGACATCGGCAGTAGCATAGTCTATTGTTTGTGTTCCACTAGCAGAAGAACGTGACACTGTGAAAGTAGCTATCTGAGTACCAGAATTTCCTTCAGACAATGTAACATCATCAATTATGAAATTTACTTGTCCCAAAGCATCATCATTTAGTATAGTGCCAAGACCAATGCCATCAAGAATTGCTGCATTTACAGGAGCTGACAAATTTACATTGAATGTTTCATCTGGTTCTACTGTAGAATCGCCACAGATAGTAACTGTTAATGTTCTTGATGTTTGGCCGGGAGTAAATGTAAGAATTCCGCTAATAGTGATATAATCCTTGCCTACTGAGCAACTACCGGTGCCTTGAGTAGTAGGAGTAACAGGCGCAGTGGCATAGTTTACTGTTATTGTTTTTGCGCTTGGTGTAGAAAGTAATACTGTAAATATAGCCGTCTTTGAACCTGAATTACCTTCAAATAAAGAAACATCATTGATTGAAAGTGATTCTGTTGCCCTTACCTTGATTTCAGTATATACTGGAAATGATGAAACTTCGGTTGAACTTACAGTACTCGCAATCTTAGCTAAATCATTGTGATTTCCTTTTATCTTAGCATTCCATGTAAATACCACTGATTCGGCAGGTCTTAGTATCAGAATAGACTGGCTGGTATCTGGATTTAAACTTCCAGTTATGTAAGCTCTAGGTTGACCTCCTGTATTGTCGGGTGGTGGCAAGGCATTTGGACGTGATGCAACAACGTTATTCATGTCTCTGTCATTTCTATTTGTAATCACCATTATCAGGCTAACCTCCTCGCCGTCTACAATCTCCTTGTTTGTAGCAAAAAATTTTACATCAAGACAATTGCATGGTTTCTGAAACAACACTTTTTGTACAGTTCCAAGCTTTGTTGTTATCTTCATATCGTAATTTCCATTAGGTAAATTGAT
>Ga0187892_10002734_pt1 | contig 34248 bp, 30 predicted proteins | sample MA1701073metaG_FD_139345 | JGI IMG/M metagenome (GOLD analysis project Ga0187892, IMG submission 139345) | Bio-ooze microbial communities from a basaltic lava cave in the Kipuka Kanohina Cave System on the Island of Hawaii, USA - MA170107-3 metaG ... | reverse complement strand
ACACAACCCCTTTGGGGTTGGCATCGACGTGGCCCCGCGATCCCAGGGTAGCCGCTGCGCGGCAACCCTGGGCTTTGGGCCACAACGCCTTCGGCGTAGCCGGCCCCGGCCAGTTTCGCGACCCGAGATGTGTAGAACAGCGAGGGCTTCAGCCCCTGGTCAGCGGGTACCCAGATTCCCTGCCGCCCGGAGGGCGGACGAAGGCCGCCAACGTCGTCGCGGCATCCGTCCGCACTGGCGGGCGGAAAGGCAACTCCCTGGGCCGCAAACCAGGGACTCTGAGTCCCTGGCTACGATCGCGCGCCCTCCGGGCGTATGCCGTGCGATCAGGCGAACCATGACGACGCATACGCGCAAGCGGAGCATCACAGATCGCCCAGGCCCACCCCTTGGCGGGGTGGGTTCTGATGTCGATCCTTGGGTCGAGGCCGAGCGCGTGTTGGCGCGCGAGCCGCGGAATGTTGAGGCGCTGCGGGCCGCCGGCGATGCGCTGGCCGACGCCGGGCGGATGACTGAGGCGCTGGTGCGCTACCAGACGCTCTTGACGGTTGATGCCAGCCTGAGCACCGCGGACCGCACAATGCGGCGCATCGACCGGCTGGTCGGCGAGGCGGGCGACGCATTCGAATGGCCAGCCGGCTACACGACGGCCCGCGTTGCGGTCATCGGCAACGTCACGATTAACTTTCTGCTTCAAGCGCTGCGCGGGGCATGCCTGACTCAGTCTTGCTACGCCCGGGCATGGAGCGGCGGCTTCGATCTGTACCGTCAGGAAATCCTCGATGCGTCGAGCGAATTGTACGCGAGCGATCCTCAGGCCGTCATTGTCGTACTCGACTGGCGCGAAGTGGTCCCGTTGGCGTATCGCGCGAATCTGGCCAGCGATCCGGGCGAAGTACGAGCCGAGATCGATGCACGCGTTGGTGAGCTGGCCGAGCTGTTGATGACGCTGCGGTCGCGAAGCAAGGCGACGGTGCTGGTGACCGGCCCGGTGCCGCCGAGCCAGACGCCGCTTGGTTTCCTGGATGCCGGGCACGCGCGGGGCCTGGACGGCCACTTCACGTATCTGCGCTCGCGGCTGGTCGAACAGCTCACGCCGATCGGTGGTGTCTTTGTCCAGCAGACCGAGCGGGTGCTGAGCGAAGTCGGCTTGCGGCAGGCGCTCAGTGCAAAGATGCGCTACCTGGCGCGAATGCCGTATGCCGAGCCCGGCCTGCGGGCGATGGCCAGCGACATGGCCGGCTTCGTGCGGCAGGCGCGCGGCAAGGCCCGCAAGTGCCTGGTGCTCGACCTGGACAACACGCTGTGGGGCGGCATCATCGGCGAGGATGGCCTGTCGGGCATCAAGCTCGGGCCGGACGGGATCGGGCGGGCGTACATCGAGTTTCAGCAGGAGGTGCTGCGGCTCCACCAGCAGGGGGTCATTCTGGCCATCTGCAGCAAGAACAACGAGTCCGACGCGTTCGAAGTATTCGAGAAGCATCCGAACATGGTGCTCAAGCCTGAGCATTTCGCCGCACTGCGCATCAATTGGATTGACAAGCCGGCGAATCTGCGCGAGCTGGCCGACGAAATCAACATCGGCATCGACTCGCTGGTGTTCCTCGACGACAAGCCGGTCGAGCGCGACGCCGTGCGGCAGCTCGTGCCGGAAGTGCTCGTGCCCGATCTGCCCAAGGACGCAGCCGAGTATCCGGACTTCGTCCGCTCGCTGACCTGCTTTCAGACGCTGCAGCTTACCGACGAGGACCTGCAGCGCGGCCGGTTCTACGCCGACGAGCGCCGCCGCGAGACGCTCCGCAAGCAGTCGGGCGGCATCGATGATTACCTCAAGGCGCTCGGGATGGTCGTGCACATCCGGCCGGTCGACGAATTCACGCTGCCGCGCGTCACGCAACTGATCAACCGCACCAACCAGTTCAACCTCACCACGCGACGATACACCGAGATCGAGGTGCGCCAGATGCGCGACTCGGGGCAGCAGCACGTGTTCTCGCTGGGGCTGGAGGACCGCTACGGCGACAACGGCATCGTCGGCGTCGCCATCGTGAAAGTGCAGCACGGGGCACACACGGCGCTGATCGACTCGCTGCTGATGAGCTGCCGGATACTGGGGCGGAATGTCGAGCGCGTGTTCCTGGCGTACATCTGTGACTTCGCCGCGAAGCACGGCGCAGCGGCGATCGAGGGTCAGTTTGTTCCCACGGAGAAGAACGGTCAGGTGGCGGACTTCTACCCGCGCTTCGGCTTCGAGCCGCTGCCAGCGGTCGACGGCGTGCAGCGCTGGTCGTTCCCCTGCGGACAGCGCCGGATCGATCGGCCGGAATACATCGAGGTGCGCGAATAGTGGAGTGCGATGGGCAACGCCGAGCGGCAGAGTCGCCCGGAGGGCGCTCGATCGTAGCCAGGGCCTTCAGGCCCTGGGACGCAAAGGCCTCTTTCCATTGGGCCGCCCGGAGGGCGGACGTGAGTCCGAATCCGAATTCCCGTCCGCCCTCCGGGCGGGAACATCGCGGGATGACCAGGACCAGGGCCTGAAGGCCCTGGCTACCATCGCGCGCCCTCCGGGCGAAATGCGCATGCACGTCGCCGCAACACCAGGCGTCGTCGTCAAATGGTTGGACGTTCGGGCATGACAAATGAACTGCGGAATCTTTTGGCGGACGTGTTCGAGGTGCGGCCGGAGTCGATCTCGGACAAGGACACGTACGAAACCATCAAGAACTGGGATTCGCTGCGGCATCTGCAGATGGTGATGGCGATCGAGCAGCGTTACAACCTGCAGGTCGATTCCGAGCAGATTCCCAACATCAAGTCGGTAGCGGACATCGTGCAGCTCGTGGAGCGGGCCGGCCAACAACATTAGCACTGAGGGTCTGAGAGACTGAGGAGTTGGATAGCTTGGATAGGAAGTTACAGCACCTGGATTCGTCCGGGTTTCTCAGTTTATCATTTGGTTGCGCGGGTGACTTTGACTTGCGATGATGACCAGCTCGGATGTATGCGAGGTGGGCAGCCCACCCGGAACCGCGCAGCCGCGGCCGCCCTTGCGGCTGCGCACGAACTTCCTGTGGTCGCTGCTGGGCAACGCGGTCTACCAGTCGTGTCAGATCGGCCTGGTGGTCGTGCTGGCCAAGCTGACGCGCGGCACGGGTACGCAGGTGGTCGGCCTGTACGACCTGGCCGTGGCCACGGCGGCGCCGGTGGTGGCCCTGTCGAGCCTGCAACTGCGGGCGGCCGTGGCGACGGATCGGCGCGGCGAATTTGCGTTCGGCCACTACCTGGCCGTGCGGCTCGGTGGGACCGTCCTGGCAGCCGTGGTCATCGCCGGCCTGGCGATGGCGCAAGGCAAGCCGCTGGTGGCGACGCTGGTGATCGTTGGGCTGGGACTGGTGCGATGCGTGGATGCGGTCAGCGACATCGTTCACGGCCTGTTCCAGCAGTACGAGCGCATGGACCTCAGCGCGGTTCGTCAGATTCTGCGCGGCCTCGGCTCGCTGTTGGTGTTGGCCATCTTGCTGATGATCGCCGGGCGGTTCGTCTCGGCCGAGACGGCATTGCTGTGCAGTGCGGCCGGTCTGCTGGCCTTTTCGGCCTTCATGCTGGTCGGCTCGGAATATCCGGCGGCTGCCCGCTTGCTGGCCGCGTCAGGCAGTCCGGCCAGGATTCGCCCGCGCTGGGAGCCCGACGTGCTCAAGCGCCTCGTTCGCGTGGCGCTGCCGCTGGGGATCGGCTTGATGCTCGTGTCGCTGACGCTGTCGATCCCGCGGCTGCTGACCGAGCGGTATCTCGGCCTCACGGCGTTGGGCGTGTTCGGGCCAATGCTGTATTTGGTGGGCGTGGGGCAGGTAGTGGTGGCCTCGCTGGGGCTGGCCGGCGGGCCGCGGCTGGCGCTGCACTTTGCCAACCAGAACCGGCCGGCGTTCGATCGGCTGGTCCTGCGCATCGCCGGGATCGCGCTGCTGATCGGTGGGCTGGGCGTGATGCTGGCGGCCTGGGGTGGCCGGACGATCCTGACGTGGCTGTATCAGCCGGCGTTCGGCCAGTACAAGCCTGTGTTCATCGTGCTCATGGTAGGGGGGCTGTTCAGCTACGTGGCCTCGGCACTCGGTTTCAGCGTGACCGCCACGCGCCGCTTCTCGGCACAGATTCGGCCGCTGGCGCTCACTGCGTTGGCGTGCCTGTTGTCGGGTCTGGTCCTGATCCCGCGATACGGCCTCATCGGCGCAGCATACTCGGTGGGCGTCGCGGCCATCGTACAGATGATCACACTCGGCATGACGCTTGTGCTGTTGCGCAGCAGGCACGTGTGGCATGGCCAGGCGAAGCGCGGCCATGCGCCGGCGATCAAGCCGGCTGAAGTAACGGCGGAGGCAGCATTTGACGGACCGCACCCACGTCCCTGACGGGTCCCTTGCTCGGAGCATGGCCGCGCTGCGGCACCGTAGCGCAGGCCTCCGGCCTGCACGTACCGCAGGCGTCACGCCTGCGAGTTACGGGGAGTCCCCGCCGCGCGTGTGGAGACGCATGGCCATCGTCGACTCGCAGGCCAGAGGCCTGCGGTACGTGCAGGCGGGACGCCTGCGCTACACGGCGCGGCCATGCCGCTCGAGACCGCCGCGAGGCTAGTGCAGGCGTTGGGCATGCCACTCATAACCAGGCCAGCTCAATGAAAACTCAGCTTGTGGCAGGCATGGTTGGCGTCGGCTACTGGGGCCGCAACGTGCTGCGCACGCTGGCGTCGGCCAAGCGCTGCACAGTCAAATACATCTGCGACCGCGACGCTGAAACGCTGGCCAAGCAGGGCCGGGTTTATCCACATGCCAAGTGCGTCGGCGACTACGACACGCTCCTGTCCGATCCTGAGCTCGGCGCGGTGGCGATTGCGACGACGTCGCCCACGCACTACGAGCTGGTGAGCCGTGCACTGGCGGCCGGCAAGCACGTGTTTGTCGAAAAGCCGATGACCGTGCGGGCGGGCGACTCGGTCAAGCTGGTCGAGCAAGCCACCAAGGCCGGCAAGAAGCTCATGGTCGGGCACCTGCTTGAGCATCATCCGGCCTTTCACGCCATTCAACGCATGGCCGCCGGCGGCGAGATTGGTGACGTTTACTATGTATACACGCAACGTGTGAATCTCGGCATTGTCCGGCAGGATGAGAGCGCCTGGTGGTCGCTGGCGCCGCACGATATCTCGGTGATTTGCCGGCTGTTCGATGCCGACCCGATTTCGGTGACGGCCGTCGGCCAATCGTATCTGCAGAAGGGGATCGAAGACGTCGTGTTCGCCACGCTGCGCTTCCCCGACGGCCACGTGGGCCACGTGCACGTTTCCTGGCTCGATCCGCACAAGATTCGCAAGATGACCATCGTCGGCAGCAGGAAAATGGTCACCTGGGACGACATGTCGGCCAGCGAGAAGATCTGGATCTATGACAAGGGCGCGGCTGTGCTGCCGACGGTCGAGAGCTATGCCGAGGCCATTTCGCTGCGGACCGGTGACATCGTCATTCCGAAAATTTCGGGCCAAGAGCCGCTGGCCCAGGAGATGCAGCACTTTGTGGACTGCATTCTCGACGACAAGCCGATCCTGACGGATGGGGCCGATGGTTTGAGGGTCGTGAGAGTGCTCGAGGCCGGCCAGCGGTCGCTCGAGCAGGGCAGCCGGGCGGTTGACCCGCGCGAGGTGGAATGATGGCCGACGGCAAGGATTACTTTGTACACGAGTCGGCCTATGTCGATGAACCGTGCACGATCGGGGCGGGCACGAAGATCTGGCATTTCTGTCATGTCATGAAGGGCGCGGTGATCGGGCGGAACTGCAGCATCGGCCAGAACGTGTTCGTCGGCAGCAAGACGAAGATGGGCGACAACTGCAAGATCCAGAACAATGTCTCCATCTACGACTGCGTCGAGCTGGACGACCACGTGTTCTGCGGCCCGAGCATGGTGTTTACCAATGTCATCAATCCGCGCTGCGAGGTGGTCCGCAAGGACGAGTATCTGTGGACGCGCGTGCGGCGCGGCGCCACCATCGGGGCCAACGCAACGATCGTGTGCGGCAGCACACTGAATGAGTATGCGTTCATCGCGGCCGGCGCGGTGATCACGAAGGATGTCCCAGCTTATGCCCTCATGGCGGGCGTACCCGCCCGGCGGATTGGCTGGATGAGCCGACATGGACACCGGTTGACGTTCGATGCGGCTGGAGCCGCAACGTGCCCGGGCAGCGGCGAGCGCTACCGGCTCACCGGACCCGAGCAAGTCGAGTTTCTCGGAGGGAAGGCATGAAGGTTCCGTTGCTGGATCTGCAGGCCCAGTACGCCACCATCCGCGAGGAGGTGCGCAAGGCCATCGATGAGGTCTGCGAATCGCAATTGTTCATTCTCGGGCCGCAGGTGCAGGGCCTGGAAGCCGAGATTGCCGCGTACTGCGGGACAAAACATGCGATTGGGGTGTCGAGCGGCAGCGATGCGCTGATCCTCGCGCTGATGGCCCGCAACATCGGCCCGGGCGATGAGGTCATTACCACGCCGTTCACGTTCTTCGCTACGGCGGGCGCGATTTCACGGGTCGGCGCCAAGCCCGTATTCGTCGATATCGAGCCGAAGACGTTCAATATCGATCCGGCCGCGGTCAAGGCCGCCATCACGCGGCAGACCAAGGCCATCATTCCGGTCGACCTGTTCGGTCAGGTGTGCGAGATCGAGCGGATCATGGAGATCGCCCGAGAGCGCGACCTGTTTGTGATCCAGGATTCGGCCCAGACGATTGGCGGCACACATCACGGCAAGAAGAGCGGCCAATTCGCGCAGATTACCACGTTCAGTTTCTTCCCGAGCAAGAACCTGGGCGGCTTCGGCGATGGCGGCATGGTCGTGACCGATGACGATGCGCTGGCTGAGCAGTGCCGCATCCTGCGTGTGCACGGCAGCAAGCCGAAATACTACCACCACGTGATTGGCGGCAACTTCAGACTCGATGCGCTGCAGGCAGCTGTGCTGCGCGTCAAACTCAAGCATCTGGATGCGTGGAGCCAGAAGCGGCGGCGGAACGCGGCGTACTATGATTGCCGCTTTGTCGGTACACCGGTCGTGACGCCGGCCATACTGAACTACAATGAGTCGATCTACAACCAATACACGATTCGCATCGGGAACGGCAAGCGAGATGCCATCGAGTCTGCGCTGAAGGCGCGCGGGATCGGCTGTGAGATTTATTATCCCGTGCCGCTGCATCTGCAGAAGTGTTTCGCATATCTGGAGCGCAAGGCGGGCGATTTCCCGCACAGCGAGGCGGCGGCCAAGGAAGTGCTGAGCATTCCCATCTATCCGGAATTGACGCAGGCGCAGATGGACGCCGTTGCGGCTGCCGTTCTGGAGTCGGTGTAGGGTGGTATGGCCAAGCGAAGCGCGGCCATGCAGGACGGTGCCGTACTTCATGCTCGCGCTTCGCCTGGGCATGCCACACAGTCGCCAGGGAATGCTACACAGTCTCAGCGTCCCAAGGGGTCAAGCGAGCCGGCGACCCCAGTACTGCCGGCCAACAGCGTCCGGCGGAACGCCGCATGGCTCCTCATAGGTAACATCGCGACCGCGGCTGCGCAATGCGGAATCACGATCGTCCTGAGCAAGCTGGGTTCAGAGGCCATCCAGGGCCGGTTCAGCCTGTGCATGAACATCGCCGCGCCGCTGTCGATCCTGCTGGCGCTGAATCTGCGGGCGCTGATCTTGACGGACGTGACGGAGCAGTTTGCGTTTCACGAATACATGGCCGTCCGGCTGATTTCCTGCGTGGCGATGGTGCCGGTTTGTGTGGCGATTGGTCTGGCCATCTGGCTCGCCGGGAAGTTCGACGGCGCCTTTGTCCTGGTACTGGCCGTGGTGGGCGCGTTCAAGGCCGTCGAATGGGTCTCGGAGATGTGCCAGAGCGCCTTTCAGAAGCGGCAGCGCATGGAGTTCGCCGCGATCAGTCAGACGCTGCGGGCGACCCTGGTGCTGGTGGCGGCGGGCATCGTGATGTTCGCCACCCGCAGTCTGCTGGCCGTGTGCATCGCCTGGCTGGCCGTTTCGGTGGCCGTGCTGATGAGCTACGACTTCACGCACGTGCGCCGCTTCGATACTCCCTGGGGCCGCACCAATGCACGGCGGCTGCGGGCGATCGTCCGACAGGCGATCCCGCTCGTCGTCACGATTGTGCTGCTGAGCCTGAACACGAACCTGAGCAGCTACATCATCGCCGGACATTGCAGCTTGGAGGAAGTCGGCTACTTCACGGCCATGAACTACGTGGTGCAGGCGCTGGCGCTGGCGTTCGTGGCTGTGGGCACCGCCGCCATCCCGCGCATGGCCGAACACTTCCAGTCCGACCCGGCCAGGCTCTGGCCGCTGCTGACCAAGGGCGCCATGCTGGTTGGCGCCATTGCCGTGGCGGCGTTCGTCGGATCGTTGCTGTGGGGCCGGTGGTTCTTGACGGTCGCGTATCGCGCCTCATACGCCGAACACGTGCACGTGCTGTGGATTCTGACGGGCGGATCGCTCCTGATCGGACTCGCGTCGCTGGCCGGTTTCGCGGCGACGGCCTGCCGCGTGTTCCGAGCGTCGGCCGCGGTGTGGGCCGTGGTAGTGGTCGTGACGCTGGTCGGCGGGCTTGTGCTCGTGCCGCGCTGGCGGATCAGCGGCGCGGCCTGGGCCAACGTGATATCGAGCGCGGCTGCGCTGACCGGGATGCTCGGGCTCGTGGCCTGGGCCGTTCGGCGGCGGATGCGCGAGTTGAGTGCGGTGCCGGCGATCGGCCAGAGCGAATTGGAAAGGCGGCATGAGTAAGAAGTCGGACAGCGGCAAGGTCTTCCTCGGCATCAATCTCCTGATGGACCCGGCCGTGGCGGCCGTGCGCAATGGCTGCGTGCTGGCACAGACCGAAGAGGAGCGGCACATCCGCTTCAAGCACGCGGCCGGCATCTATCCCTCGCGGGCCCTGCGATACTGCCTGGACGTGGCCGGCGTGTCGATGGCCGAGGTCGAGGCCGTCGGCATCAACTGGAACCTCGCGGCCTACACCGACGGGCGCATGAAGGCGTTCTACGATTCGGTCCGCGAGGAGCATCCGGTCGATCAGGCCACGATCAACTGGCAGAACCGCAACCTGCGGGCCCGCAACGTCGACGTCTATCGCGAAGGCCACGAGATGGAGTGGCGGCGGCTGTTCGGCAACATCCGCTTCCCGCGTATTCACGCCATGCCGCACCACTACGTCCACGCCCTGCAGGCGTTCTTCGAGTCGGCGTTCGACGAGGCGGTGTGCGTGACGGTCGATGGCTCCGGCGATCAGCACTGCACGGTCGTGTGGCGCTGCGCCGGCGACAAGCTCACGCCGATCCGCGAGATCTGCATTCCGCATTCGCTGGGCTGGGTGTATGCCGCGTTCACCGAGTATCTCGGCTTCCGGGCGTACGACGGCGAATACAAAGTCATGGGCTTGGCGGCCTACGGCGAACGCGACGCGGCGCTCTGCGAGAAGATATCGCAGATCGTGTTTGCCGCGCCCGACGAAATCGAGTATCGCATCGACCCGACCTACATTCACTACGGGCCGCATACCTACTCCGGCCGCTACACGGATCGACTGGTCGAATTGATCGGCCGGCCGCCGCGCCTGCCCGACGAAGAGATCACGCACTGGCATGAGAATCTGGCCTGGGCGGTGCAGGACAATCTCGAAGAGACGGTGGCGCGGCTGGTGCGTTGGGCCATCAAGGACACCGGCATCCGCAAGTTGTGCATCAGCGGCGGTGTCGGGCTGAATGTGAAGATGAACAGCCGGCTGCTGCAACTCGCCGACGTCGACGACGTGTTTGCGCACCCGCTGTGTGCCGACAGCGGATCAGCGGCAGGTGCCGCACTGGCAGCCTGTTACGAGTTGACTGGGGCACGGCCCGAGAAACTGAGCACACTGGCGCTGGGGTTGGAGGAGTCGAACGAACAAATCGAGAAAATGCTGCGGACCGCGCACCTGGCCTACGAGCGGCCGGCGAATCTGTGCGAGACGATTGCGGCGGAACTGGCCAACGGGCGGATCGTCGGCTGGTTTCAGGGGCGCATGGAGGCCGGGCCGCGTGCGCTGGGGCAGCGCAGCATCCTGGCCGATCCGCGCAAGGTCGAGAACCGCGACAAGGTCAACGCCATCATCAAATTCAGAGAGTACTGGCGGCCGTTCTGCCCATCCATCCTGGCCGAGGCCATGCCCAACTACTTCGAGAAGTACACCGAGGCGCCGTTCATGATCCTGGCCTTCCCGGCCAATGAACGGCTCAAGAAGGATGCCCCTGCCATCGTCCACGTGGATGGGACATCGCGCGTACAGATGGTGCGCCGTGAAACGACGCCGCGCTACTACGACCTGATCCGGGCCTTCCAGAAACATACCGGCGTACCGGTGCTGCTCAATACTTCCTACAACGTCAAGGGCGAGCCGATCGTCTGCACGGCGCAGGATGCCCTGCGGACGTTCTGGGCCACCGGGCTCGAAGTCCTGGCGATCGGCGATTTCGTGGTGCGTAAGCCGGCACTGTCGCCAACCTGAGCCGATGGCCTATTTCGGAAAGCTCTACAAGCGCGGGCTGGATGTCGTGCGGCGCTCGCGCCTGCTGACGTACTGGATCTTCGGCGTCCGCGTGCACGACAAAGTCATCCGCTTCAACTGGGATGTGACGACGCTCGTGCTCAAGAAGGCCATCGACCTGCACGTGCAGGACGGCGGCCGCGACGTGCTCGAGATGGGCTGCGGGCACCTGGCACTGCTGGCACAGTACGCCAAGCGCAGCAAGCCGCACAACCGCGTGGTGGGCGTCGATATCTATGAGGAATTCGCCCGGAATGCGGCCGAAAACACCCGCCTGAACGATGTACCGGTTGCCATTTCGCACAGCGATCTGTACGCCGGCGTCACGGATCGATTCGATTACGTGTTCTTCAATCCGCCTTATGTTCCAACCAGGAATGTAACAATCGACTATCCGTTGACCACGTTCTCCGGGCCAGACGGCACCGATACGATCCGGCGGTTCCTGGCCGACTCGCACGCCCACCTCAAGCCGGGCGGCCGCATCCTGCTGGGCGTGAACTGTTTCCATGTGCCCGAACAGCGCGTGGCAGACATCAGCCGCGAGAGCGGGTACGTCGTCGAGTCCATCGTGCGCCGCCGGCTCAATACAGCTCGCGTCTTCGTGCTTGGAAAAAACACTCAGAAGGGGAAGGAAAACAGCCATGGGGATGCTGTATAAGCGAGTGATCGACGTTCTGAGGTCGTCACCGATGATCACGCGCTGGATATTCGGCGTCAGAGTGCACCAGCGCAGAATTCCGTACATGTGGGACGTGACCACGCTGGTGCTGAAGAAGGCCATCGACAAGCACATTCCGCCGGGCGGAGCCGCGGTCCTCGACATGGGCTGCGGCCACGTGTGCATGCTGGCTCAGTATGTCAAATGCACCAAGCCGGCCAACACGGTCCGCGGGGCCGAGATCTACGAGGAGTTCTACCACAACGCACTTGAGAATGTGCGCCGAAACAACCTGGACGTCCGCATCGATCGCAGCGACCTGTACGAGAGCGTGTCGGGGAAGTTCGACTATGTCTTCTCGAACTTGCCGTACGTGCCGGTCGGCGGGCAGCCGATTACGGTAGCTACCCAGCACTTTCCCAAGGCGGCCTTCTCCGGCACGGACGGGACCGATACGACCGTGAAGTTCCTCGAAGCTTCGCGAACACACTTGCGCGACGGCGGAAAACTGCTGCTGGGCATGAACTGCTTCTATGTGTCGCATGAGCGGATGATGGAGATCATTCGAGCGGCCCGTTACGAGCTGCTCGACGTCGTCGAGCGACGAATGAATACGGCCAAGGTATTCGTCCTCACGCCGTCGCCCGATGACAAGCAGCGCGCCAACGGGTCGCCGCAGACCGCATGAGCGATGACGATTTCACGCTGGCCGGGTACAGCCGGCTCCTCGGTGAACTGCAAGAGCGGGGTTATGAGGCACGCGGCTTTCACGATGCGGAAGTGGACCGCCGCCACGTCATCTTGCGGCACGACGTCGACATGTCGCTCGATGCCGCCGTGCGCATGGGCGAGGTCGAGCGTGAGCTGGGCGTGGCGAGCATCTATTTCGTGTTGGTCCGGACCGAGCTGTACAATCTGTTTTCAGCGGCGAACGAACGGCACTTGCGGCAGCTCTTGAGTGATGGGCATGAGATTGGCCTGCATTTCGACGCAGCCCTGTATCCCGAATCGCTCGAGGAGATCGAGACCGCGTGTGCGACGGAGTGTTCGCTGCTCGAGGAGTTTCTCGGCGAGCGCGTGAGGACGATCAGCTTTCACCGCCCGGCCAAGCGCCTGGTCGGGCTGGACCGTCCGCTGGCCGGCCGGCGGCACGCGTATGAGCCCCGCTTCGTGAGCGAGATCGGTTACTGTTCAGACTCGCGCGGCGCCTGGCGCCATGGCCATCCGCTCGATCACCCCGCCCTGGCAGAAGGGAGGGCGCTCCAGCTCTTGACACACCCGATCTGGTGGGACGCACACCCGGGTGAGAGCCCGGCACAGAAGCTGGATCGCCTGGCCATGCGGCGATTCGACACCTATCGCAGCGAGCTGGCCTATCACTGCGAACCGTATCGTCGGGCCCTGAAGGCAAACTTTCCGATATTGGACTCACCGACGTCTGATGAACTTCGCCGGTCTGAATCTGAGGGAAAAACGCAATGACGCTCAAGGGCTGTAGGATCTTCATCACCGGCGGCGCCGGCTTCATCGGCTCGACCATCACCGGCCGCCTGATCGAAGACAACGAGATCACCATCTTCGACAACTTTCATCGAGATTCGATTTCGAAGCGGCCGTTTGCCAAACATAGGAATCTGCGAACGATACACGGTGACGTGCTGGATGCCGATGCCCTGACTGAAGCGATGTCGGGCGCACACATCGTCGTACACTGCGCCGCGATCGCCGGGGTCGACACGGCCGCCAAGATTCCGACCACGACCATGCGCGTCAACATGCTCGGCACGGCCAACGTGCTCGAGGCCGCCCGTTCGCTGCCGGACCTGCGCCGCATCGTACACTTTTCCACCAGCGAAGTGTTCGGCTCGCAGGCCTTCAACTCGGAAGAGACCGATGCCACGCAGATCGGCGCAGTCGGTGAGGCGCGCTGGACCTACGCGGTCAGCAAGCTGGCCGGCGAGCACCTGGCCAAGGCCTACCATCATGAATTCAAGATGCCGACGGTCTGCGTGCGCCCGTTCAACATCTATGGCCCTGGCCAGGTTGGAGAGGGCGCACTAAGCGTCTTCATCCAGCGGGCGCTTCGCGATCAGGACATCACTATCTATAACCAGGGCAATCAGATCCGAGCCTGGTGCTATATCGATGACTTTGTTGAATGCTTGATGATGGCCCTGACCGATCCAGCCGCAGTCGGCGAGTCGTTCAACATCGGCAACGCCCGCGCGGTCATCACGGTCTACGGGCTGGCGCAGACGGTGGTGCGCGTGCTCGACTCGTCGTCGCAGATCAAGTTCGCGGAAAAAGACTTCGCCGACATTCAACTCCGCGTGCCGAGCATCGGAAAGGCCAAGCGTTTGCTGGGCTTCGAGGCGAAGGTCGATCTGGAAGACGGCATTCGCCGCACGGCCGAGTACTTTCGGGGGCAGATGAAGTGATGGTGCGCCGCATCCCGCTGGCCAAGCCATTGTTCGACGAGCGCGAAGTGGCCGCGGTGCGCCGCGTTCTGGCCAGCGGGCGGGTCATTCAGGGGCCTGAGGTGGCCGCGTTCGAGCAGGCCATGGCTGCCCTGCACGGCGTGCGGCACGCCATCGCGGTCAGTTCGGGCACGACCGCCCTGCACGTCTGCTATCAGGCGCTGGGCATCGGTCCCGGCGATGCGGTGTTCGTGCCGAGCTTCGCCTGGCCGTCGGCCGCCAATGTGGCAGCCATGATCGGCGCCCGGCCGGTCTTCGTCGATGTCCTTCCGGATACGTACAACCTCGATCCGGACGACTTGCACCGGCGCATCGAGACGTGCGTGCAGCGCGGCTGGGGGCGGCCTCGAGCGGTCGTCGTGGTGCACGAGTTTGGCCTGGCGGCGGATTTGTCCGCCATCACGCCGATTGCGGAGCAGCACAAACTGGTCGTGATCGAAGACGCGGCCTGCGCCTTGGGTGCGACCTATCAGGGCCGGCCGGTCGGGACGCACGGGCGCCTGTCGATCTTCAGCTTTCACCCGCGCAAGGCGATCACCACCGGCGAGGGCGGGGCCATCGTCACCAACGACGACGCTCTGGCCGAGCGCTGCCGCTCGCTACGCAACCACGGGCAGGTCGTGGCGGGCAGCTCACGCGACTTCATCGAGCCAGCCAGCAATTACCGCTTGACCGAGTTCCAGGCCGCGATCGGGCGCGTTCAGTTGGAAAAGTTCGCCGAAATCGTTCGGGCGCGCCAGCGTGTGGCAGCGCGCTACCTCGAACTCCTCCAGGGCACGCCGCACGTAACGCTGCCCCATGCTCATCCCGAGCACACCTGGCAGACGTTCATGGTGGTCCTGGACGATCGGCTCTCGCGCGACGACATCGTCCAACGCTTGTCGAATGAAGGCGTCGAGACGGCCGCCGGCTCGGTGGCGGGCCATCGTGCTCAGATCTATCGCGAGCGCTATGGCTACGAACCGGCCGACCTGCCCGTCTCCTGGCGCCTTGATCGCCAAGGCCTGGCACTGCCCATCTACTGCCCGATGTCTGAGGACGACGTAGGGCACTGCGCCGCGGCCCTGCGGCGAGTCTGCGCGGGGTGAACCAACGTGTCCGGCGGACTGATGTTCGTGGGCAGCAAGCGCCTCGGCGTGGTCGCCGCTCGCACGCTGCATGAGTCAATCGGCCGCTCGCTGGTGGCGCTGACCACGATCGACGATCGCGCCGACGCCCGGAGTGCCGCCGATGAGTTCACCTCGCTGGCAGGCGACTGCGGCGTGCCGCACTTCGAGTTGGCCAGGCCGTCGGAGTTAAGCGACGTCGTTCGCCAGGTGCAGCCTGACGTGTGCGTCGTGGTCGGCTGGTACCGCATCGTGAATTCCGCCCTGTTGCAGAGCGTGCCGCGCGGCTTCTACGGCGTGCATGGATCGCTTCTGCCGCGCTACCGCGGCAGTGCACCGCTGGTCTGGGCGATCCTGAACGGAGAGTCCGAAGCTGGCGTATCGCTCTTCCGCTTCGATGACGGCATGGACACAGGCGCCATCGTGGCGCAAGAGCGGTTCGCGATTGGCCCTGATGACACGATCGCCGATGCGCTGGGCCGCGTCGAGTCGCTGACGGTCTCCATGCTGAGAGCCTGTGCGGCCGGACTGGTCACTGGCGAACGGCGTGCCGTCGCTCAGGATCACAGCCGCGCGAGCTATTGCGCGCAGCGCACACCCGCCGACGGCCGACTGACCTGGAGCGCATCGAACGTCGCCGTTCACAATGCTGTTCGTGCCCAGACGCGACCCTACCCAGGCGCGTTCAGCCTGCTGGAAGACGGCCGTCGGCTGACGATCTGGCGAGCGAATGTGTTCCCGCAGGCCTACTGCGGACCGCCTGGCCTCGTGGCCCAGGTCGCACCCGACCACGTCGTGGTGACATGCGGACAAGGCGCCGTCCGGCTCTTCAGCGTCCAGATCGAAGGCGGCGACGAAATCGCGGCGCCCGCCGCACTCAAGTACGGCGCGCGGCTCCACTGATCGCCCATGCACGTGATGCTGCTGTGTAACGAGATGCGACTCGGCGGGGCCGAGCGCTACACGATCGACCTGGCCAACAGCCTGATCGAACGCGGCGTCACCGTCACGATGAGCTACGACGGCCCGGTCACGCACGTGCCCGGCCCATTGCCGCAAGTGCGGCGGTTCGAGCCCGGCCGTAGCAGTCAGCGCGGCTTGGGACTGCGGCGCCTGTACGTCGACCGCGAGGTCGGCAAGCGCGTCGCCCGCTACGTGCGCGACGAGAAGGTCGACGTCATCAACACGGTGATGCTCGACACCGGCATCTGGGCCTGGCTGGCCGGCCGCTTGCATCACGTGCCGGTTTTTCACACACCCATGGGCGTCGTGCCGACCCTGGCCCGGCTGGAGAAGGCCATGGTGAGCACGCGAAGCGGGCGCGGCTTCATCCGGGCCATGCGCGTCTGGTTCATCGCCATCTCGCGCTACTACGGCTGGGAGCTGGTTAATCGCACGCGCATTCCAGAATCGGTCATTCGCTATGCCAATCTGGGCACCAACCTGCGCGCCTTCCAGCCCCGCCCGGCCAACCCGGAGCTGCGCGCCGCGCTGGGCCTGTCGGACGGTCCGGTGCTCGGCATCATTGCCCGCCTGGACGCGGTCAAGGGCCACCACAAGCTGATGGCGGCCATGCCGGCCATCGTCCGCGAGTGCCCGAACGCGCAATGGCTGCTGGTCGGCGACGGGCCGCAGCGGACGGTGCTCGAGGCGCAGGCCGAATCGCTGGGCGTGCGCGACCGCTGCATTTTTACCGGCTGGCGAACCGATACGTCTGATCTGATGGCGCTGTGCGATGTCTACGTTCAGACGACGGACGGGCCGAACCTGGGGCTTTCGGCGTTACAGGCGCTGGCCCAGGGCCGCGCGCTGGCTGTCTTCGCAGCCGATCCGCTGGAGGAGCGAATGGCGGCCGACACGGTCGTCGAAGGCGTGAACGGCCACACGGTTCCAACGGGTCATCCGGAGCAGGCCGGCCAGACCATCGGACGGCTGCTGGCCGACCGCGAACGCTTCGAGCGCATGGGCCAGGCATCCCGGCGGCTGGCCGAAGAGCAATACGACTGGGAGCTGCACACCGCCCGCGTGCTCGACATCTACGCCGAGCGGTTGAACGGAGCCACAGTCAAGGCCGCGAGCGCATCGTCATGACGACACTCGCACACCCCATGGTGCTCGAGCCTCTGGCCGACATCGGTCGGCCGCAGATGGCCCGCACGACGTTCGGCACGAACCTGCTGCTGTCGGCGGCCCTCGTCGGCACGATCAGCCTGATCGTCGTGCTGACGCTGCCGGATTGCCGCCACTGGTTCATGTTCCCGCTGATGATCGTCGGCACGGTGATGGGCGTCGACCTGATCGCCTGGGCGCGGCGGCAGATCGATGTGTTCGATCCGCTGGTCTTCACGGCCGGCACGGCGGTGTTCGGCTACTGCGTCGCCCCGATGCTGCACGTGGGCTGGGACATCTACGACCCGCTGTACAACAGCCTCGATGACTGGCCCAAGCGGTTCGGCCAGTTTGGCCTGTTGCTCATTCCGTCGATTCTGCTGTTTCGGCTCGGACAACGGATCACGTCCCGCCGTCCGAAGCCGCCGCGCAGTTTCTGGGCGATGGACAACTCGCGCTTCATCGGCGGCGTGACCATTGGCCTGCTAATCAGCGGCGCGGCTGCGGCGTACATGCAGATTCAGTTCCGCGGACTGCAAAAAGATGCCATTCTGGACCGCGAGGCGGTCGAGGCACTCGGCCATCTGAGCTGGATCATGATGCTCGAGCACCCGTTCGCCTTCCTGCTGACGCTGGCCGTCGTTCAGCTTGCCTACGATCCCAATAACCCCAAGCAGCGCAGCCTGTTGTTCGTGCTGATGCTGCTGGCGGGCTTGTTTGTTGTGCAATTCATGCTGGTCGGCCTGCGCGGCAGCCGCAGCGCGACGGTGTCGGCCGTTTTTATCGCCGCCGGCGTCATCCACTACCGGGTGCGGCGCTTCAAGGTCGTACACGCGCTGGCCGGCCTGGCCCTGCTCTGCGCGTTCATGTACTTCTACCTGTTCTTCAAGCGCAAGGGCACGGAAGGGCTCGAGGCGCTGCAAGGCGGAGCCGAGGCGCGGGCCATTCTCCAGGAGGAGGGGCAGTTCAGTTTCCAGACCATGTTGCTTGGTGACATGGCCCGAGCCGACGTGCAGACGTTTGCCCTTTATCGCCTGATCGAATACCCGGACGAGTACGAATTGCGCTGGGGCTGGCTGTACGCCAACGCCTTCATCGGCTTCATCCCGCGCGCTGTCTGGCCTACCAAACCCGTCCGTGTGAAAAACGTGGCAGGCATCGAGCTCGAAGAAGGAACCGGGAGCGCCGATCCGGAGTTCTATTACTCGGTGAAGATCTACGGACTGCCGGGCGAGGCCATGCTCAGCTTCGGCCTATGGGGCGTGCCGCCGATGTTCATGCTGTACGGGCTTCTGCTGGGTTGGTATCGCGGGCGCCTGGCCGTCTGGGATCCGCGCGACGCCCGCTTCCTGCTGGTGCCTTGGCTGACCTACGTATCCATGTCGGCCTGGATCGGAGACTCTGACAACCTTGTCTTCAGCGCCCTGGTGAATGGCGTGCTGCCCTTCGCCGTCGTGTACAACGGCTCTAAGCGCGTCCCGACCGGCGCTGCGGCGCTGGCGTAGCTTTCAACGTGTGCGGAATTGCCGGAACCTGGGGTCAGCCGGATGAACAGCGTCTGTGGCGGACCGTGCGCACCTTGGCGCACCGCGGCCCGGACGACGAGGGCATCTGGATGGACCCTGTACTGGGCGTCGGCCTGGGCATGCGGCGGCTGTCGATCATTGATGTGGCCGGCGGCCATCAGCCGATCAGCAACGAGGACGGCTCGGTCTGGCTGGTCTTCAATGGCGAGATTTACAACTACATCGAGCTGCGCGAGGGGCTGCTCGCCAGGGGGCATCGCTTCGTCACGCAGAGCGATTCGGAGACCATCGTCCATTTGTACGAGGACGTCGGCCTCGACTTCGTCAAACAGCTCCGCGGCATGTTCGGCATCGCCCTGTGGGACGCGCGGCAGCGCCAGCTCGTGCTGGCCCGCGACCGGCTGGGCAAGAAGCCGCTCTACTACAGCGAGAAGAATGGCGAGTTTTTCTTCGGATCGGAGATTAAGGCCGTCGTCGCGGCGCTGGGCGGCGGCGTGACGATCGACGATCAGGCGCTGGTCGACTATCTGGCCTGGAGCATCGTTCCCGCGCCGGAAACGATCTATCGCGAAGTCCGCACGCTGCCGGCGGCGCACGTGATGGTGGTGCGCGACCGCCGTGTTGCATACGCCGAGCCGTATTGGCGGCTCGACGTCGAGCCGAAATCCTCGGTGACGGAAGCGGAGGCCGTCGAGCAGATCGACCACACGCTGCGCGAAGCGACGAGGCTGCGGCTTCGCTCGGACGTTCCGGTCGGCGCGTTCCTGTCCGGCGGTATCGACAGCGGGCTAGTGACCGCCATGGCCGCCCAACAGTACGGCGGACGGCTGCTGACCGTCTCGATTGGCTTCGAAGAGGGCGAGTTCGACGAGCGCCCGTTGGCGCGGCAGGTGGCCGAGCGCTACGCCACTGACCATCACGAGGTCGTCGTGCGGCCCGACGCGGCCGAGATCCTGCCGACCATCGCAGCCGCGTTTGATCAACCCTATTCGAACACGTCGGCCATCCCCAACTACTACGTGGCCGAGGCCGCCCGGCGGCATTTGAAGGTCGTGCTGACCGGTGACGGTGGCGACGAGATTCTGGCTGGATACCGCCGCTACGTCGCGGCCCGCATCAACGGGCGCCTGGCCTGGACCGACAACGTTGCCCTGCGCCCCCTGTGGAAGGGGCTTCGGGCTGTCCTGCCGACGCCCCGCAGCTATCGCACCAACCGCGCGTTCCTGCACCGCCTCGTTCGCGGCATGGCCTGTGAGCCGGCGGACCGCTACATGCTCTGGCTGCTCGACATGTTCCGCTCGAGCGAGCTGGCCCGCTTGTGCAACGGTCACGACTGGGTGCGTCGCACCGAGCCGGCCGAGCGCATCGCTCGCGCGCTGCATGACGAGTATCGCCAGGCCGGCTACGTCGACCGAATGATGGCCATGGACGCGCGCATGAACCTGATCGACAGCCTGAACCTCAAGCTCGACATCTGCACCATGGCGCACAGCCTGGAGGCCCGTTGCCCGCTGCTCGATCACGTGTTGATCGACGAAGTCGCCCGCCTGCCCGAGCGCGTCAAACTGCCCGGCCGCCAGACCAAGCCGCTGCTGCGCAAACTGGCCGAGCGCTACCTGCCGCCCGACGTGTGCGTGGCCCCCAAGCGCGGCTTCGAAATCCCGCTGCTGCGCTGGCTCGAAACGGACCTGCGCGAGCTGCGCGACGACATCATCCTCTCGCCCACCGGCTTGCTGGCCGAGCGGTTCAATCGCAAGGCATTGGAAGACCTGGTCTATCGCCGCATTGATATCGAGCCATCACGCTGGTCGCAGCAGGTCATTGTGCTCCTCATGCTGGGCATCTGGGATCGGTATGTGCGGTCGCAAGTCGTATCAGGACGTTCTTCGAGCCCGGAGCGGGCTACCGACAGGCGCGTTGCCGCGGCCGGCTGAGCGACGCGCCGCGGAAGGTCGGCTTAATCAGTGCGAAACGGGAAGCCTGCGAATGCGAATTCGAGCATCCTCGACCGTCACGAGTGCGCCGCGGGCCAAGACGACTTCGAGGTCGGGCAGCAGCGCATCGAGGCGTTGATTGACGTAGCCAGCGGAACGTCTCGTCGTACGGAAGGTAATGACGCTTGGAAGTGATTCGCGTGACAACGCCACAAGCGTAGCTAGGTCAAGGTCGAAGCAGAGAATGACTCGCCGCTCCTTGGCCGCAAGCCGAATGATGTCCGGGTCTGACGCCGTAGGAGCCAGGTACTCGCTGACACCCACGGCATCGTGGCCACGCGTCACCAGGTGCTGAAGTGTTAGACGGCCTATGGGAATGTCGCCGAGAAACCTCACGCGACGTCACTAGACAAGAGCGATGCATACCTCAGGACGGCCTTGATGTCCTCGGTTTCGAGGAATGGCCACTCACGCACGAGCTCATCGTAGCTGGCACCCTCAGCTAGCAGAGCCAGCACGTGCTCGACCGTCAGGCGAAAACCGCGGATGCAAGGCTTGCCGCCGCACTTGTCAGGCTCAACCGTGATTCGCGGGTACACTTCCATCCTGATCAAGTGTAGCCGACAGAGCGCGCCCCCGCAAGAACGGGCTACCCGCGGAAAAGTCAGCGTAGCGAGAACCCATCCATAATGCCTCATTACATACTCGGCGTCCACGACGGACATAACGCCTCGGCCGCGATCCTGAGGGACGGACAGCTCCTGTTCGCCATTCAGGAAGAGCGGCTCACCGGCCGCAAGAACCATAACGGCTTCCCCCACGAGTCGATAAAGGCCTGCCTGGCCTACGCGGGCGCGGCGCCGAAGGACATCGCCCAGTTCGCGCTCGTGACGCTGCGGCGGACGCCGGGCGGCCACCGTACGCAGGACATGGCCGCCGCTTTCCGCCGCGATGCCTCCCTCTATGGCTTCACGCGGCGGCTGGCCTGGTCGGCGGGTGTGCGGCTCAACCCCAACATGGGTGCCGAGGAGCGGCTGCGCGCGGCCGAGTCGCTCGGGTTCAAGCGCGAGCAGGTGCAGCGCTACGATCACCATCTCGGCCACGCCGCCACGGCCTATTTCGGAATGCGTGAGGATCCGAAGACCAGGTATCTCGTCATCACCATTGACGGCATGGGCGACCTGAGCTGCTGCACGATCAACACGGCCGAGGCCGGCCAGATCACCCCCATCGCCCGCACGCCCTTCACCGACTCGCTCGGCACGATCTACGGCTTCGTCACCGGCGCCATGGGCTTCGTGCCGCTCGAGCACGAGTACAAGCTGATGGGCATGGCCCCCTACGCGGCCGAAAAATACGCCCGCCAGGCAGCCGAGCGGTTCCAGGCACTGCTGGACGTCGACGAAGACGCCTTACGCTTCCGGCGCAAGACGCCCGAGCCGACATTCTGCCTGAATCGGCGGCTTCTGAAGCTCATCGGCGGCATGAGATTCGACAACGTGTGCGCCGGCCTGCAGCTCTTCACCGAGGAGACGCTCATCAAGCTGGTGCAGGCCGCCATTCGCAAGACCGGCATCCGCCGCGTCCTGTGCGCCGGCGGCGTGTTCATGAACGTCAAGGCCAACAAGCGGCTGATGGAGCTGCCCGAGGTCGACTACCTGGGCGTCGCGCCGTCCTCGGGCGACGAAACCATGTGCATGGGGATCGCGTGGCAGGCCCACGCCGTGACCGGCGGCCCGGGCGCGGCCGACCAGATACCACCGCTCGGCTCATTCTTCCTCGGCACCGACGTGGACGATCCCGACGCCGCCAGCGTCGTTCGCGGCTCCGGCCACGAGTTCGAGCGCTTCGACGACATCGAGAGCGAGGTCGCCAAAGTGCTGGCGGCCGGGCATCCCGTCGCTCGCTGCAAGGGCCGCATGGAGTTTGGGGCCCGCGCGCTGGGCAACCGCTCGATCCTGGCCGATCCGAAGCATCAGGACGTCGTCCGCATCATCAACCAGATGGTCAAGAAACGCGATTTCTGGATGCCGTTCGCCCCGGTCGTGCGCCGCGAGCGCGTGCATGAGTACGTGCACAACCCCAAGGACTTCCCCAGCCCGTACATGATGCTGACGTTCGACGCGCGCGAAAACTTCCGCGACTTCATCGCGGCTGTGCACAACGCCGACCTGACCGCGCGGATGCAGATTCTCGAAGAGTCGCACAATCCGGACTACTACCGCATCCTGAAGACGTTCGAAGGCCTCACCGGCCGCGGCGTCCTGCTGAACACGTCGTTCAACCTGCACGGCTATCCGATCGTGCTTGGCCCGAAGGAAGCGATGTTCGTGTTCGACAACAGCGGGCTGACCTACCTGGCCGTCGGCCAGTATCTGGTGCGCAAGCAGGTAGCGAGTGTGCCGGACTCGGACCGTGACCGCTCGGCGCGAGAGCCGCGAGCCCAGCCCCGGGAACTCGAAGCGTCTCCAGCCCCCTGACCACCTGCGTGGCACCCCAACCACAGCTTTGGGGGCGTTGCCTACACCAAACGTGGGTGGCATGCCCAAGCGAAGCGCGGGCATGAAGTACGGCGCGCATCCACGTTCGTCATGCCCGCGCTTCGCTTGGGCATGCCACACATTCGCGCTGGCGCTTGGGGCATGCCACTCATGCGCATCTGCCACATCACTTCCGTCGACACCACGCTGGCCATCCTTTTCGCCGGCCAACTCAGCTACAAGATCGATCTGGGTTTCGAAGTGTGGGGAGTCTGCTCGCCCGGCGCTTCGGTTGAAGCCGTGCGGGCGCACGGCGTGCACGTTCACCCGATCCGCATGGCCCGCGCCTCCGCCTCACCCGGCGACCTCATCTCGCTGGCCCGCATGATCGGGTTCTTCCTCACGCACCGCTTCGACATCGTCGAGATGAGTACGCCCAAGGCCGTGCTGCTCGGCTCAATCGCGGCATGGATCACACGCCAGCCCACTCGAATTGTCACGCTGCGCGGGGCCTATTACGAGTCGATGACCGGCCTGAAGCGGCGGCTCTGCCGGCTGACCGACAAGCTCGGCTGCCTGCTGGCGCACCGCGTCGTGACGATCTGCCACGAGCTGGGCCAGATGATCGTGCGCGACCGTTTGTGCGCTGCCGACAAGGTGACAACCTACCTGTCCGGCAGCAGTAATGGCCTCGACCTTTCACGCTTCACGCCCACTCCGGAGCGGATCGCCGCTGGCCGGCGGCTGCGCAGCGAGCGTCGAATCGCTGACGAAGCGATCGTGATCGGCAACGTCGGCCGCCTGCGCTGCGCGAAGGGCACCGGTGAGCTGGTCGACGCATTCGAGACGCTGCTGGCGCGCGGCCGCAATGTCTACCTCCTGCTGGTTGGCGGCTATGAGACCGTCGATCCGCTGCCGCCGGAGTTGCGGCTCAAGATCGAGACGCATCCGCGCATCATCAACGTCGGCCACCAGCCGGACACCGAGAACTACTACACGGCCATGGACATCTTCGCTTTCCCAACCTATCGCGAGGGTTTCGGAAACGTGGGGCTGGAGGCGTCGGCCATGGGACTGCCCATCGTGGCCAGCGACGTCATGGGCGTCCGAGAGTCCGCGCCAGGCGGGATCGCTGCACTGGCCGTGCCGCCGCGCGATGCAGCCGCTTTGGCCGATGCGCTCGACCGTCTCATCGCTGATCCGGACCTGCGTCGGCAGCTCGCCGAGGGCGGCCAGAAGCGCGCCCGAGAGCAATTCGCGCGCCAGGCCATCTGGCACGCCATGCTGGCCGACTACGCCAAGCTGCTTGCCCGCCGCGGCAAATCGCTGCCGCCGCGCGCCGCCGCCATCGTCGGCCAGTCGCCCGTCGAGCCGCCCGAGCAGTCGTCATCCCCTGTGCGCGACCCTGCAAGCCAAATCGCACACACGTGCGAATCGAGTCGATGCCCGAGCTGACCACTGTTCCCGTCCAAGTCGAGCCGGCGCCGCTGATGTCCATCTGGGACCTGGCGCGGACGTACTGGCCGATCCTGGCGGCTTCGGCCGGCGTCTCGCTGCTGCTGACGCCCGCCTGCCGCGCGTTCGCGCTCAAGCGCCGCATCGTCGACCGGCCGGACGATTTCCTGAAGCCGCACGGCCGCCCGATTCCGTATCTCGGTGGCGTGGCCATCTTTGCCGGCTGGGCGTGCGGGCTGCTCGTTTCGCTGCTGCTCTTCCCGGGTACGACGGCCAGCGATGTGACACCCCACGACGGACCGGCCGTGCGCATTTCCACGGTTGTGGCCGTGCTCGTCTCGGGGACGCTGATCACGGCTCTTGGCCTGACCGACGACCTGCGGATGCTCTCGCCGCGCATCAAGCTCGTCGGGAACGTGGTGGCGGCCGGCGTGCTCATCTATGCCGGCATCGGCGACGACGTGGTCAACGTGATCGCCTCTTCGCTGCGCGGCTCCATTCAGGACTACCCGCGCTGGCTTATCACCGTCTACTCGGTCCCGATCGCGATTTTTGTGATCGTCGGCGCCTGCAATGCAACCAACCTGATCGACGGGATGGACGGACTGTGTTCCGGCGTGCTGGGCATCATCGCGCTGGGATTCCTTGTGCTGGCGGCCAACATGCACGTCTTCGGCGGCTGGCAGCCCGCGCACGTACATCGGGTCGTCTTCGCACTGGCCATGATGGGCGGCGCCATCGGCTTCCTGCCCTACAACCGAAACCCCGCCACCATCTTCATGGGCGACGCCGGCTCGATGTTGCTCGGTCTGAACGCGGCCGTGCTGCTGCTGTTGTTCGCCGAGACCACGACCATCCGCTGGGTCCTGGCTTCGCTCATGGTGTTCGGTCTGCCCGTCGCTGACATGCTCCTGACGCTGGCCCGCCGCTGGCGCAGCGAGCGGCCGCTGATGGAAGGCGACCGCAGCCACTTCTACGACCAGCTCTCCGACCGCGGCTTCACGGTCCGGCAGGTGGTCGCGATCAGCTACGCCCTGGCCACCGCATTCGCCTTCCTCGGCTGCATCTCGATCGCCGTGCGCACCCGCTACACGATCCTGCTCTACGGGCTGGCCGTCGTCACCGTCCTATGGGCCGTCAAACGCTTCGGCATGTGCCGCGCGCAACGCACGTGAGCGCCGGTGCCGAGTTGTCGATGAGTGCATGTCCGCTCTTGCGCACTCCTCGCGGACGGCCGAGTGGCAGGTCATGGCCCTGAAAGGGCCGTGCTAGGTCGGCCCAGGCCAACGGCCTGGGTATGGCGAGCGAGGGGTGATCGAGCCCTGAAAGGGCGCGCTAAAGGCCGCGGGCGTTCTAGCGCGCCCTTTCAGGGCTGCGAACGTTCCTGGCTTCGGATCCCAGGGCGGTGCCCTGGGCTGGCGTAGCGCGCCCTTTCAGGGCGATGCGCATCCCACCGATCCGCAAGACCGGATATGCACCCGTTGTCGATACATGATTTGACCGGCTATCACAGAATTGTTATAATCGGAAAGGTGGCGTGCCCCGCTCCGAGGTGAAGTTCTATCAGGACGACCGGCGTCGTGCACCGGTAGTCGAATGGCTTGAGGAGCTTCGAATCACCGATGAGGTCGCGTACGCAAACTGCGTGGCCGTGATCCATCGGCTGGCAGCTGAAGGATATGCCCTCCGGCGTCCGACGGCTGATTACTTGAGAGACAAGATCTACGAACTACGGGCCAAGCGCGGCCGGGTGAACTATCGCATTCTGTTTTTCTTTCACGGCCACAGCGTTGCGGTCCTCGCTCATGTCCTGACGAAGGAGGACAGGGTGCCCGCGATCGACATCGAGCGGGCGATTGAACGGCGAAAGGCCTATGAGAAAGATCCGAAGAAACACACGTACACCGAGAAGGGCGGCTCGTCGCACCTCGGACGCACTTGAGATTATCGACCGAATTACCGGAGATGATACGAGGCTTCGGAGCGTGATTGAGCAAGCCACCCTCAACGCGCAGGTTGCAGAAATGCTCCACGAGGCCCGAACCCAGGCCGGCCTCACGCAGCAGGAGCTGGCAGAACTCGTTGGAACAAAGCAGCCCGTGATCGCCCGCCTGGAAAACGCCGACTACAACGGCCACTCGCTCACGATGCTACAGCGCGTCGCCGCCGCACTTGGACGGGAGCTTAAGATCAGCTTCGGCCCCAACCGGCAGACCCGACCGGCGTAAATCCTGCGTGACCGCCGTCTTCAGCACAACGCACGCAGGAAGCACCGACGTGGAAGTACGCCATCAGACTACCCTCTTATCTCCCTCAGCGCCCTCTGCGCCTCTGCGTCCTTCACGCGTAGGCGCACGCGCTGCTTCCACCGCCGCGCGCGACCACTCGAACGGCACGGTGTCGGTCTTGATGACTTTGGCCGGCACGCCCACGGCCGTGCAATAGGCGGGAATGTCGTGGATGACCAGCGAGCCGGCCCCGATCGTGGCGCATTCGCCAATCTTGACGTTGCCCACGATCGTGCAGGCCACACCCACATAGCAGCCGCGCCGCAGTACGATGCGGTCGGTGTCGCTCGTCCCAGGTCCGTGGACTGCGAACGTGCAGTTGTACGAAACGGTGACCAGATCCTCGACGATCGTCCGCTCGGGATGCACGTCGTCCATGTACGTCTTCATCCCGATCTCGCAGCCCTTGCCGATCGTGAAGCCGATGCATCGATAGAGGAAGATCCGCAGCGGCAGAAAGGGAATGTTGGGAATGAGCACGACATTAACGAACTTGCGAACGATCTTCCAGATCAGGAAGGCAATGCCGCGGTCGGCGTGCGCCGGAGTGTACGGGATGCCGAAGAGCCGGTAGATCGAACGGCCCAGGCGGCTGCCGCCCGGCGGCCGACCGTTGGCGCCCGTCGGGGCAGATTGTCCGTCCGATTCAGATGAACGCACATTCGACATCCCGAACCATTATCGGCAGGCCGACCCGGCTTTCCAATCGTTCCGGACGCCTATGTCCCGCCGGGCTGCTGCTGGCGGCGCCCATCTTTTTCGCGCTCGCCGTTGGTTCGTCTCGAACCCGGGCACAGACCAGCCCGCCAGCGCTTCCACCCTGGCCGTCTTCGGACCGCCAGCTCGCCTACCTGCAGAACCTCGAGCATGAAACGCTCAACTACCCCATGCCCGTCGTGCCGCTGGTCGGACGGGCAGCCATCCGCGTGCGAGGCGGCGACAAGGATGACTACGCCCGCGTGGTCGAGCAGTTCCGCCGGCGCAACCCCGATGCAATCATCGGCACGTATGTTTCGGGTGGCGGTTGCCGGCCCAGAGCTCAATTCGACTCATACCCGCCGGAAACCATCGCCTACGACCGGCTACCGAAGTCAGCGTATACCGGCGAGGTCATCGACGGTGCGCATACCGTCAACGTGGCCGATGAGCGAACTGCCGATCAATTCGCGGACCTGATCATCCAGGAGGCGATCGACCGGCGGATGGCGTTCCTGTACCTCGATGAGATTCGCCACCCGAGTTCCGGCGGCACGAAGATTCCATGGGAAGCCATGACGCGTTACCTGCGGCGAATCCGCACGGGGCTCAACGCGCACGGCATGAAACTGGTCGCCAACGTCGCCGTCTCGCCGTGGATCATGGCCGGGCGCGATGCCGATCTGCTGGCGGAAGCCGTCGACGGCATGTGTTTCGAAGGTCCCTTCGAGCCGCAATGGTGCCGGCCGAATGCCGAGCGCGTGGCGGCCGAGATCGACGTGTATCGCAAATGGCTGGCGGCCGGCAAGCTGATCCTGCTCGCTCCGACCGGCGAGCGCGAGCACAGCCGTGAAGACGAATACCGCCTGATCGCGGCCATGGCCGTGCTGATCCGCGAGCCCGGGCAGTCGTTGTTCGTGCACCAGGACTACTTCCGGTCGGAGCCCGATTGGGGGCGCTGGCCCGCCCAATATGGTGCGCCGCGTGGTAAACTGGACCGGTCTGGTCCCTTGCTCTGGCGCCGGGAGTTCGAGTCAGGGCGACTGATGATCGATCCAGCCAAGGGCCAGGCGGGGCCATACGAAGAACAGCCCCGGCATGCGCCGCCATGACAATCGGCGAGCACCGAGGTGGTGAGCGGATCCAGATCCGGGAATTCTTGCATCGCAGTTTGTATAATCAGACTGAAGGAGCCTTGCATGCACGAGGTGCAGGAGATTCAGGAACGACTCTCGAAGCTTACGCGTGCTGAGCGCGCCCACATTCTTCAGGACTTGGTCCGCGATCTTGGCGACGCCTTCCCTGGCATTGAATCGACCCCGGGCATCTGCGGAGGCGAGCCGCGAATCGTCCGAACGCGCATTCCGGTCTGGCTGCTCGAGCAGGCGCGCCGCCTGGGTACGACCGAGGCAGAGCTACTTTCGAATTACCCCGCTCTCCGGACCGAGGATCTCGCAACGGCTTGGGCGTACGTCCGCTCGCATCGAGGGGAGATCGACGAGCAAATCAGGGAGAACGAGACAGCCTGAGCAATGGCGCGCTTGTACGCCAACGAGAACTTCCCGCTGGCCGTCGTCAAGGCCCTGCGAATGTGCGGCCACGATGCCGTTACCGTTCAGGAGACGGGGCGCGGCAACATCGGCTTACCCGATGAACAGATCCTCCAGGAAGCCACAGCAGACCGCCGCGCCGTCTTGACAATGAATCGTCGGCACTTCGTCCGCCTTCACCGTGCATGGTCGGGACACGCGGGCATCATTGCTTGCACCTATGATCCGGATTCTGAAGGGCTATCGCGACGCATCAACGCGGCCATCGCGGACCGCGACTCGCTGGCTGGCGAGCTCATTCGCGTAAACCGCCCGCCGCGATAACCGGATGGTGCCCTACGGAGGCGGGAAGGATTGAGCCCGGCTGATGGTCGATCGAACCCAGGGGCCGGCGGGGCTGACCTGGTGCGCAAACGTGCGCTCGCTCTTGGAGCTCGGCGATGATTCGACAACTACGGTCTTCGACCATTAGCACAGCCAGTTCTCCCGAGGCGGCGGCGTTCTCAACCGCCGATGCCGCTGAGTACTTGGCGCTCGACGACGCCAGCACAAGCGTCGCAGGATTGGTAGCCGCTATCACCCGGTTGTGCGAGGACCCGAATGCAACGTGCGAGGAGCTCTTGCTCGGCCTGCGTCACGTCGGCGTGGTTCGCGAAGCCGCGGCGATCGAGCTGCACCGCCGCACAGGCCGCGCGTTTCCGAGCGGGCGCCCGGGCGTCGTGCTTGACGAACGTGATTGGCGCGCGTGGTTGCAACGCAGTCAGGCCGACCCGAGTGCGACAACGAAACTCATCGCACAGGCTGAGCAGTTCGGCGCGCACAATTATCACCCCTTGCCGGTGGTACTGACCGAGGGCCGCGGCTCGTGGGTGACCGACGTCGAGGGGCGGCGCTACCTGGACATGCTGGCCGGCTATTCGGCGCTCAACTTCGGCCACGCTCATCCCGAGCTCGTCGCCGTGGCGCAGGAACAGGTCGCGCGCCTGGCCTTCACGTCGCGGGCGTTCCACAACGATCAACTGCCGCGCTTCTGCGAGTCGCTCGTTCGCTTGTGCCGTCGTATCAGCGGCACGCCGGACGGGGCCGCCATGGACAGGGTCCTGCCGATGAACACCGGGGCCGAGGGCGTCGAGACCGCCATCAAGGCCGCCCGAAAGTGGGGCTACACGCACAAGGGCGTTCCGGACGGTGCGGCCGAGGTCATCGTTTTCGCCGACAACTTTCACGGCCGCACGACCACCATCGTCGGGTTCAGCACATCGCCGCAATCCCGCGCCGGGTTCGGCCCATTCGCGCCGGGGTTCGTCATCGTGCCGTATGGCGACGCTCAGGCCGTCAGGCAGGCCGTCACGCCGCGCACGGTCGCGGTATTGGTCGAACCGCTGCAGGGCGAGGGTGGCGTCAATGTGCCGCCGGCCGGCTTTTTGCGCGAGCTGCGCGAGATCTGCACCGAGCATCGTGTGCTCTTCATGGCGGACGAGATTCAAACCGGGCTGGGACGTACCGGCTCGCTCTTTGCCTGTGATCACGAAGCGGTCGCGCCAGACGTCCTGATTCTCGGCAAGGCGCTCGGCGGCGGCCTGTTGCCGGTTTCGGCGGTGGTCGCGTCGAGCGAGATCATGAGCGTGTTCAGTCCCGGAGATCACGGCAGCACGTTTGGCGGGAATCCGCTGGCGTGCGCCGTGGCGTGCAAGGCCATTGAGCTGGTCGAGAAGGGCGATTTCGTCGAGAACGCGGCCCGGCTCGGCCCGTATTTCATGGAGAAGCTTCGTGCCATCGGTGGACCCAAGATCAAGGATGTCCGCGGCCGCGGCCTGATGATCGGCGTCGAGCTTCACACCGCGGCCGGCAGCGTCCATGATTGCTGCGAAGCGCTGCTCGAGCACGGGCTGCTCTGCAAAGACACGCGCGAGTCGGTCATCCGCTTCACGCCGCCGCTGTGCGTGACGCGCGACGAACTGGATTGGGCGACCGAGCGGATCGCCCTGGTTCTGGGCTGATAACCATGCCTTCTGTCTACGACAACGTTGCCGACCTGCCGGCCGACTTTCTGGCTGGCTGCGCCGAGCGGCCGCTGCCCGCCGCCGTGCTCATGTGCCCGCCCGACGCGTTCGACGTCATTGACGTCAAGAACCCGTTCATGGAAGGGCAGATCGGGCGCGTGGACGTCGAGCGTGCCCGCCTGCAGTGGGACGACGTGCGGCGCGCCTTCGAGGCGTGCGGCGCCAGGGTGGAGCTGATTCCGCCGGCCGACGAGCTCGAAGACATGGTCTTCTGCGCCAATCAGACGCTGGTCGGCCTCGACGATTCTGGCCAGCCGTTGTGCGTCCTGAGCAACATGAAGTTCCCTTCCCGGCAGAGTGAAGTTCCGCACTTTGCCGAGTGGTTTGCGGCCTGCGACTACGCGGTTGAGCATCTGACCGGTGACGAAGTCTTCGAAGGCGGTGGCGATGCCATCTGGCACCCGGGCCGCGGACTCATCTGGGGCGGCTACGGGCCCCGCACCGAACCTGAGGCCTATGACGCCATCTCCGATTTCTTCGGCGTGCCCGTGCTTCGCATCTGCCTGATTTCCGATTGGTTCTACCATCTCGATGCGGCCCTGTGCGCCATCGACGAGCGGATCGCCCTGATTCACTCGCCGGCCATGGCGCCCGAGAGCGCCGAGCTGATGCGGGCCGTGTTCACCGACGTCATCGAGGTGGACGACGCCGAAGCCCGGCAACTCATGGCCTGCAATGCCGCCGCGATCGGCGGCCAACACATCATCATCCACGCCAGGTGTCATCGCACGATCGCCGCGCTGCGCGAACGCGGCTACACCGTCCATCCAGTCGACACCTCAGAATTCATCAAGAGCGGCGGCAGCGTCTATTGCCTGAAAGCCTACCTCGTGTAACCCGCACTTCTCACGAGGCTCAACCGGGCCGTTCAGAGCCGCGACCCGTTGAGAGCCGCGACCGTAAGGGAGCGTTTTCGACGCCGCCCCTGGGCAGGTGCTCGGGCGCAGGTGCGTCACGTGGAGGCCGCCTGTCGACGCTCGCTGACGGTCGCGGCTCTGAATTGTACGACGTTTGGAACCCCACCCCGCCTTCGGAGCAGCAGTCTCATGCGACAGGGCCGGCGGCATGCCGTCCGGTAGCGCCGCGGTTACTGTGAAGAGAGTTGACGGATCCGGTCCTTGTAGGGGGCGATCAGTCCGGCCAGCTCGGGCGCCTGGACCGCTTCCACGGCGCTCTCGTAGTTGGCGATGGCCGTGTTTCGGAGCGTCTCGTCCGGATCGCCGAACAGCGAGAGCAGATACGTCGCGCCGCCGATCTGGGCCCGGACGGACCAGTGCTCGCGTAGGAGCCGCGACGCCTGCTCCAAGCCGGTGATGGCCGCCTCGAGCACGTCGTTTCCGCTCTTGCGCGATTCATCGCGCAGCGTCGCGAAACGCGCCGCCGTCGCTTCGGCGTCACTCAAACCCAGCGGCCCGCCGACCGCGGACCATAACTCGGAATCCAGGTCCGCGTCACGATAACGCTGGTAGTATACCTGCCCGAGCAGCATCTGTGCGTCCGCCTTCTGTGCCTGGCGGTGGCCGGGGATGGTGGTGTGCGTCGAAACCAGACTGGCTGTGGAGCGCTGCTTGGCTTCTTCGCTGGTCATGGCGTTCAGGCGTGAGGACGCGTCATTCACCTCGGCGTTGGCCAAGCTGGCCGCAGCGCCAGCGGCGGCGACCGACGCGTTGAGTTTCTGGACCGCCACGTCTTCGGCGGCGATGGCGGCATCGATGACGCGGACGAGCGACTCGGCGATCGGCTGGGCCTCGCTCCTCAGAGCGGCGATGCGCTCACTCCCTGAGTTCACGGACTTCTGCAGTTTGGACTTGATCTGCTTGAGTGAGTCGGAGCTGGCTCGGGCGGCGGCGAACGCTTCCTGTGTTTGGGTCAGCTCGACCTGGGCGGCGGCTAGATCGCGTTTGAACCCGGCCAATCCACGGTCGACGCTGACCTCGCCATCGCCCGCAGGGATGTACGCGCCGGCCAAGTAATCGCCGGACGCATCGATCTTGGCGTTCTTAAGCGTGCCGTTCTCGAGTGCCGCACCCAGCGAGACCGCCTCCGCATACGTGTCGGCGAGCTGCGCGTAGCGCTCGGCAAAGGCCGCCATCGCGCCGGGCGTGGCCAGGTCGACGCACTCATCCTCCGTCGACTCCATCTCGTGCCGCGCTTGCTCGGCAACCGACTTCTGCATCTCGACCTGCTTGCTGAGGGTGGCGATCTTCGCGCTCAACTCGCCCGTAAGGCCGGTCAGCGCCTTGACCTGCGACTCGAACTCCGCCGCGATGCCATCGGCAGCGGCGATTTTCTCGTCGATCTCGCTGGCCGAAACCAGGTCGCGCGAGCGGCTCAACGCGTTGACGTCGTGAGCCGCCCGCCGTAGCGCCAGCCTCGGCGCCTCCGCCGCCGTCCGCAGCAGCGCGGCCTGGCGGAGCGCGGCGGCGCCTTTCTGATAGAGCATCGCGGCTTCCAGTGTCTTGCCAGCCACACCGGCGTCGCCGCGCGCCTCGCCGAGGCTCGCGTCCAGCCCCTGCCTCAACTCGGCGTACGCAGCGTCGAGCAGCTTGGCGTGCGAGCTGAGCTGTTTCGCGCGATCCGTCAGCCCCGTCCGCGCCGCGCGCTCGAGCTCCGATCCGCGGCTGAGCGTGACTGGCCCCTCCGGCCACGCGGCCGTCAATGTACGGATCTGGGCCGCCGCCTCGTCGACCACGGCGCTGTGCTTCTCCAGCGCGTTGCCCACGGCATCGCCCTCGACGTTGAGCGTAAAGCCAGCCTCTTCGAGCGCGTCGCTCACCACGGCCAACCGCTCCAAGCCGCCGTCATAACGGTCAAGCATTCGGCGCGCCCGCTCCACGCGCTCGTCGACCCGTGCAGCCAGCGCGTCTCGATCGGATCGAAGCGGCGGCGCGAGCACGAGCAGCACGGGGATCAGTCCTATTCCTGCCGCGGCGACCACGACGGCTGTGAGCTTGGATGCGTTCACGCGGTAGCGCTCCTCATGAATCCTCGCGGGCGGGGGCGATGACCCGGTCGTCTGTTCGTGCGGCATCACTCGCCGCCACACCCCGGCGGATGTTAGCGAAGCGCCAGCGCCCGCACAAGTCCGCGCGCCAGGATGCGTGATGGTAGGGCCCGTGACAGACTAGCGAGGCTGCACCTCAGACCAAACCAGTCCTGCACCGCGTTACCGGCCCCGGAGACATTCTATGTCAAGGCCTCGGACCCAAAATCTAGACTTACGGCCGGACGGCCGCTGCGGCTTTCACAGCGAACCGGGTCCGGCTGTTGAGAAACACGGCTT
>Ga0187892_10002733_pt1 | contig 34249 bp, 29 predicted proteins | sample MA1701073metaG_FD_139345 | JGI IMG/M metagenome (GOLD analysis project Ga0187892, IMG submission 139345) | Bio-ooze microbial communities from a basaltic lava cave in the Kipuka Kanohina Cave System on the Island of Hawaii, USA - MA170107-3 metaG ... | reverse complement strand
GCAGAGCGGGGTGTTTGGTCCGCTTGGCCTGGAAGCTCCCTGCCAGTTACCGGGAGGGATGCTGGCGGGCGGGGTCCCACCACATCCGCCGCGAGGACGGAGGGCAGGTTATGCAGCGCGCCCGGGAGCGGGCCCTGCGGCCCGGCCTCCGCCGGGGCAGGCACTTCAGGGCGAACGGGGACTTCGACCCACACCCTGACCCTCTCCCTGCCAGGGAGAGGGGTAAGGGACGGGGTCCCTCGCCCCGGATCAAGTCCGGGGTCGGGACGACGGGGCACGGCGCGCCCTAAAAAAACCAGACGGGCTTTTTCTTCCCGATCGTTTCGGGACTCAGGATGACATGGCGCGCGGTTACCCCTTCGCCGCGACCTCGACGCCGCGGCAGCGGATGTACGGGGCGCGCATGGAGCCGAAGACCCACTCCGTCTCCTTCGAGACGGCCTCCACCTGCGCTAGGACCTTGTAGACGTTGCCGGAGACCATGGTGTCCTTGACGCGACCAGTGATTTCGCCGTTTTGGATGCGGTAGCCGAGTGACACATTCGCCCGGAACTCGCCGCCCATTTCGTTCCCCTGGCCTGCGCCAAGCAGCTCTTCGACGACGAGCCCGTCCTTTACACTTGCGAAGATGTCGTGCCGCCTGGTGTCGCCAGCGGCGATGTCTATTACCGATGTGCCCGGCGAAGGCGGCGAAGTGAGCGCGCGGTGCGCCGAGCCTGTGCTCTTCTTTCCGGCCTTGGCCGCGGACAGCAGGTCGAAATAACCGCCGCCTATGACTCCCTTCTCGACGAACTTCAGGCGGCGTGAAGGCTCGCCCTCGTCGTCACAGGGGCGGCTGCCGCTTGCCATGGGCAGGGTCGGGTCGTCATAGACCGAGATGCGTGCGTCCAGCATCTTCTGCCCCTCTTTGCCAATGAGGGGAGACGTCCCGGCTGCGAAGTTCTTTCCGCTGAACCCTTCGAGCAGCGGGCTGACGAGCGTGGCGCCCACACCGCGCGGCGTGAAGATGACCGGCACGTCGCCCTTTGGCGCGGGGACGATGTTGCGGCAGTGCTCGAGCTGCTGGAGCAGCCTTTCGAGGATGAGATCGGACTGCTGCTTGCCGAACAGGCCGCACGATGAGTGGCCTCCCCACAGCATGAGCATGTCTGTGCCGCGGATGAGCTTGCCGCCAACGTAGACGTAGTACCCGGTCTGTTCGTACGAGGCCTCCATGCCGGACGAGTTCCAGATTTGCATGCGGCCTGTGGACGTGCCGACGCGGCCTTCGCACAAGAGGTCCGGCCACTTGTCCCGCAGCCTCTCGATGAGCTCTTTGCCAGTGTCCACCATGTGCTGCTGGGTGATACCCGCGACCGCGGAGTCATGCACGTTCACCTTCGGGTACTTGGCGGGGCCGGGCAAAGTGAACGGGGCCTCGGCGCCGAACTCCGCCACCGCGCCAGCGCGGGCGACAAGGCCCGCCTCATCATCAGGGTTGGTCGTGGACGTGAAGCCGAGGCGGCCCTTGCTGATCACCCTCAGGGCTACGCCGGAGGACTCGCGGACAGAGAGCTCCTTGAGCTTGTTCGCCTCGAAGGTCACGGGACGGCTCTCGCCCTCCACGCGGTAGACCTCCGCCTGGCCGAACTTGCGCTTCGCCGCGTTCAGTAGCTCTTCAGACATTTTCGACTGCCACTGTGTTGTCCCTCGCCCAACCCTCTCCCGGAGGGAGAGGGGACAGACCTCGATCCTCTCCCGGCGGGAGAGGGCATGCCATCATGCCCCGGACACCAGGCACTTCCTGATGCGGATGTGGGGGCTGCCGTTAGAGACGGGCAGGGGCGACTGGCCGTTCTTGCCGCAGCCTCCGCCCTGGTTCATGCCAAGGTCGTTACCTATGGCGTCTATGTTCTCGAGCGTCGTGAACAGGTTGCCTGTGAGCATGACCGGGCGCACCATCTCCTCCACCTTGCCATTGCGGACCATGTAGGCCTCGCCTGACGAGAAGGTGAACATCTCGTGCTGAGTCATGCCGCCGTACCAGTTCTTCACATAAACGCCGTCATTTACTCCGGCGAGCAGGTCAGCGAACGTGGCGTTGCCGTTTTCTATGACGGTGTTCGTCATGCGCACGATGGGCGGGAAGTTGTAGCCGATGGCGCGTGCGTTGCCGGTTGGCTTCTCGCCGAGCATTGCGGCGGTCTCGCGTGAGTGCAGCCGGCCGACAAGGACACCCTCGCGCACGAGGTCGGTCTTCGTGGCAGCCGTGCCCTCATCATCGAATGCGAAGCTGCCGCGCAGGCCGGGGATGGCGGCGCCGTCCACGATGTTCAGGTGCTTCCCGCCGAACCGGCGGCCCATCACCATGACCTCCTGGAGCTTCTTGTCCTCGGCCACGTTGTCACCCTCAGAAAGGTGCCCGAACGCCTCATGGACGAAGACGCCTGCCAGCACCGGGTCGAGTATTACCGTGCGTTCGCCGCCCTTTAGCGGCTTTGCCGAGAGGAGGGCGACGGCGCGTTTTGCCGAGGCTGTGACCTCATCGTCCAGGCCGTCCATGAGGCCGTAGTCACCGAGCGTGCCTATAGAGAACCCGCCCTCCTGCACATCTCCGCCCTGGCGCGCCTGAGCAGTGATGCGGCAGATGACGTGCACGTGCTCCTGCTCGATATAAGCCTCCTCCGAGTTTCCGAAGCACACCTTGCGGGACGAATCCCCGTAGACGGAGCTGACGCTCTGCGTGCCTTTGACCGCGAAGATCAGGCCGTTGTAGTGGTCCATGAGGCGCTTCTTTTCGGCGAGGGCCACTTTGCGGGGGTCTTTCACAATTCGTGGCGACGCCAACTTCACCTGCGGCTGCACCGGCGCCAGCTGAGTGCCGCTGCCCCCGGCGGCGCGCGCCTGGTCCACCGCCTGCGTGACGCGCCGCTTTAGGCCATCGAGGCTGTTGAACGATACGAACCCCCATCCGCCGTTGACGCAGGCGCGCACGTTGCCGCCGCGGCCGCTGTTCACGACGGCGTCTTCCAACCCCTTGCCCCGGTAGACAAGGCGGGTGGAGCCTGTCTCCTCGATGCGTGCCTCACAGTAGTCGGCGCCGTGGCCGCGCAGCGCGTCTTCGATCAAATCACGGTAGTTCAATGCGGCTCACCTTCAACAGGAAAGCTACTCATCAAATGGCCATTCGTCCTGAACTGCAGGGGCCTGAAATGCACACTAAGGAGCCATAGTACGACAGTGGAACGGCGACGGTCCTGCCGGACGCCGTCTTCGTCTCTTCGGCCTCGTCCCGCATCCGCCTTGACTGTCTTGGCTCCTGCGGCGGTTTCGTCACTTCCTGCGCATATTGCCGGGGCGCTCCTGCTCCGCCAGCCTTTCGGCCGGCTTCGCCCTCCTCCGTCAGGGCGTGCTCCCGCGCCGCGGCCTGCGCTCGGCGGCCTGGGCGGCCTTTTGGCGCAGCAGGGACTGCAGCTGCTCTGCTGCGTCCGCTGACCCCGCGCGGCCCGTCTGCGGGTGGGCGCTGTCGCCCCAGTACAGGGTGCGGTGCGGGAATGGGATTTCAATGCCCTCCTCATCGAAGCGCTTCTTGATCCGGTAGAGTAGCTCCCGCCTGACATCCCAGTTCTTCAGAGGCTTGGTCATGGCGAGCACCTTGATACTGATGCCAGACTCACCGAAATTCTCCACGCCGATCGGCTTCGGCGCCTCCAGGACCATTTCCGACCAGTTGGGGTCTTTTGCCATCTCCTCCCCGATTTCGCGGAGCACGTTCAGCACGTGGTCCATGTTGTGCTTGTAAGCCACCTGCACATCCAGGTTCACGCGCGCCCACTTGCGGGAGAAGTTCGAGGCGACCTTGATTTCGCCGTTGGGGACGATGTGGAACTTGCCGTCCAGGTCACGCAGGATGGTCCGGCGGAGGTTTATGGACTCCACCAGCCCCGCCACCCCCGCCACTTCCACGACGTCGCCCTTGCGGTACTGGTTTTCGCCGATGATGAAGGCCCCTGCTATTACATCCCGGACGAACCATTGCGAGCCGAACCCCACCGCCACGCCAGCCAGGCCAAGGCTCCCGATCAGCGGCCCGATCGGCACGTTCAGCTCCTGCAGGACCGTCAGCAGAACAACGAGAAATATGAGAATTGTGACGGCCCCACCCAGCACCCCGGACAGGGTGTCGGCCCGCCGCTGCGCCTCTTCAGGCGCCTCATCTTCGGCCTGGGAGCGGAGGATCACTCCTGTTAGCAGCCTGGGCACGGCGCGGCCTAGGACAGCTCGGGCGACCCACCCCACAACCAGGATGAGCAGGATCTTCACACCGTGGTCTGTCAGCCATGGCTTCGAACTGGCCGTCCACCAGTCCCCAGCTCTATCCAGCGCGGGCGCGATGTCCACGCCGAGCACATCCAAGAGGCCGATGACCGTCGGCGTGCCAATAAGGACCGCAATGATGATCTCGTCCAGCCAGCGGAACACCGCCTCTTGCCTGACTGCGTGTCCGAGCAGCCAGTTGCTCTCCATGCGTTTCAGCGTCCTAGAGATCCATGCCTCCATCAGGCGGTGGGCGATGTACCAGACGGCGAGGGCGCCGATGACGATGAGGGCCGCCCAGACTCCTTTGTCCGCCAGCCAGGCGAGGAAGCTGCCATCCGGGGGGTTGCCAAACAGGTCTCTCAAGCTCAGACCTCCAGAATGAAGCTTGGGGTGCCGCCGCTTTGCCGGCAGGGCAAACGGTGCGCCAGGCGCACCGCGGGATTATAGGGGCGGCGGGATGCCCCGCCCCTCCGTCCTGCGCGCTAAACTTGACGCGTACGACCGGATGGGCCAGGCATGCGCCTGGCCCGCGTTTTGTAGGCCATGACACTCACCTACCGGGCCGCCATAGACCAGCTCCTCACGCTCGCCGACTTCGAGCGCAAGTCGCGTTCCGGCGAGCCGCCGGACTGGCACCTCCGCAGGATGGAGGCGTTGCTCGCCAGGCTAGGCGACCCGCACCTGGCGGCACCCGTCGTCCACGTAGCGGGCTCCAAAGGCAAGGGCAGCACGTCAGCGATGGTCGCAGCGGCGCTCACTGCGCACGGACTTCGCGTAGGCCTGTACACGTCGCCGCACCTGCACCGCTTCACTGAGCGCATCCAGGTGGACGGCGTGCCGATATCAGGCGGGGCGTTTGCCAGCCTCGTGCAGCGGCTCTGGCCTGAAGCCGGAGCCATTGCAGGCGAGGGCACACTTGGCCGCGTCAGCGTTTTTGAGCTGCTAACGGCAATGGCATTTGTCCACTTCCGTGACGCTGGCTGCGACGCGGCAGTCGTGGAAGTGGGCCTCGGCGGTCGGTTGGACGCGACGAACCTCGTGCAGCCCGGCGTCAGCGTCATCACGCCTATCAGCCTGGACCATGTGCACGTACTGGGCGACTCGATTGCCAAAATCGCCACTGAAAAGGCGGGCATCATCAAGCCAGGAGTCCCTGTGGTTATTGGCAGGCAGGAAGCGCAGGCGCGCGCTGTGTTTGGCGCGGTAGCGGCCAAGCGCGGTGCGCCTTTCGTGGATGCGCTGGCCCGCGTGTCGCTGGTGTCGGAAGATGCGCCCTCCGAAGGGCCCCAGGAGTTGCTGCTCCTGGGACATCTCGGAGAATACCGGGTCACGCTGCCGCTACTGGGCGCGCACCAGGTGGACAACGCCCGGACAGCGGTGGCCGCGCTGGAACAGTTACACCGGCGGCGCCTCGACATCCGCCCGGACGCGGTCGCGCGCGGCCTTGCCAGCGTAACATGGCCGGCCCGGACCGAGATAGTCTCGCATGGCCCGCCCCTGGTGCTGGCCGACGGCGCGCACAACGACGCCTCTGCCATGGCGCTGGCTGCAACGCTGCGCCGCCACTTCGCGGCCAGGTTGCCGGCCGTAATCCTTATAGGGGCGACGGCGGGCCATGATTATGCGGCCACGGCCCGGGGACTCGCCCAGGTAAGCGGCCAGTTCATCGTGACGCAGTCGAGGCACCCGAAGGCGGTGCCGGCCTCCGAGTTCTCGGCGGCGCTGGCGCGTGAGAGAATTGAGGTTGCAGCCGCCACCAGCAATACTGGGGACGGGCTCTCGACGGCCATGAGGCTGGCGCCGGGGCCTGCAGGGATAATCGTCGCGACAGGCTCCCTCTTCGTGGCCGCAGAGGTACGGGAGCTTGTGCTCGGGATCGAGCCGGAGCTGTACCCGGACCTGAAGGGCGCGTTCACTCAGCCATATGAAGCTGGCGCTCCCGTTTGACCAGAGACCAGCTGACTAAGCAAACAGGCTGTCCGAGATTACGCCGGAGCGTATGAGGCAAATGTCCGCACATAACGGCAGGAGGCGCGTGGTTATCACAGGCATGGGGGCTGTGTCGCCCCTGGGCCTGTCTGTGGGTGACCTGTGGAGCGGCCTCAAAGCGGGCAAGTCTGGCATTGCGCCACTTACCCTGTGCAACACGGAGCCGTACCCGTGCAAGATCGGCGGCGAGGTGCGCGGCTTCGACCCGGCGAAGTACGTTGACGCCAAGGAAGTGAAGCGCCTCGGCCGTTTTTCTCAGCTGGCAATCGCGGCTACTGCAGAGGCCATGACTGACTCCCGGCTCAACATGGCAAGCGAAGATACGGACCGAGTCGCCGTGCTGCTGGGGTGCGGGTCGGGCGGGCTGCCAGAGACGGACCAGCAGTCACGTATCCTTTCAACGCGCGGCGGCATGCGTATGAGCCCGTTTTACATCCCGATGATGCTGGTCAATATGGCCGCCGCGAACGTGAGCAGGACGTTCGGCGCCACGGGCTACACCAACACCTGTGTCACTGCCTGCGCCGCCGGCACTCAGGCTGTGGGTGAGGCTACCGAAGTGATCCGCCGCGGCGCTGCGGACGTCGTGATAACAGGCGGCACCGAGGCTGGCATCTGCGAGCTGGGCATGGGAGGCTTCTGCATCATTGGGGCCCTGACCTCGCGCAACAGCGAGCCTGAAAGGGCCAGCAGGCCGTTTGACAAAGGCCGTGACGGCTTCGCGCCGGCTGAAGGCGCGGGCACGCTCATACTCGAGGGGCTGGACCACGCCCTTGGCCGCGGGGCACGCATCCACGCAGAGGTTGCTGGCTGGGGGGTGACCTCAGACGCCTACCACCTGGTGCAGCCACACGCCGAGGGCGCCGGCGCTGCGAAGTGCATGACGCTTGCGCTCAAAGACGCGCATGTCACAGTAGACGATGTTGACTACATTAACGCTCACGGCACATCTACTCAGATCAACGACGCGGTGGAGACGATGGCGATCAAACGAGTTTTCGGTGAGCGCGCCAAAGGGGTGCCTATAAGCTCAACGAAGTCCATGATCGGCCACTCCCTGGGAGCAGCAGGGGCGATAGAAGCCGTGGCCTGCGTCAAGACGATACAAGATGGGGTCATGCACCCCACTGTGAACTATGAGACGCCTGACCCGGCGTGCGACCTCGACTATGTGCCCAATGTGGCCCGCAAGGCTGACGTGAAGGTCGTGCTCTCGAACAGTTTCGGCTTCGGCGGCCAGAACGCGTGCCTGGTGCTCAAAGAATACGTGCCGTAGCGAGTGAGCGGTGTGTCATGCGCCCGGCCCTGCCATGAGCGGCGCAACGCTGAATACGACATTGAACGGCACACAGTAGACCACCACCGACCTGTACTTCCTTATGTCAACGCCGGCAGGGACCTGGTAGTTCTGGTTGCCGATGTTGCCCTTGAGCTTGCCAAGGTCAACAAAGCCTCCTTCCTTGACTTCATCACGGGACACCGGGTCTGCCGCGGCGCTCAGGAACACGTGCAGGTCCGGGCCGTTTGTCACCTGAAGGTCCTCCAAACGCAGCACACGGCTGCCGTCCGCAAGCTCGTACAACGTTGCCCTGCCGGACCCTTTGTGAAAGCCATCGGCATCACGAAACTGACCAACCAGGCGCGGGATGGCGGAGGCCGTAGAGGCTGGCATTGCTTCGGACATCTCATGTAAGACCTGTTCGGCTTCGGCCATCTGCGCTTCAGCCTCTGCGCGTGTCATGCCTGCCGGGACGTGCGCGGAAGCCGTGCGCGGGAACTCTTCATCCACCGACTTATTGATGAACAGGGGCGACGCCAGCCACCAGGCCAGGACGATTAGCGGCACAGCGGCCAAGACAAGGACGGCAACGGCCACTTTGCCGCGCCGGGTCCGAAGGACTTTCCGGAGCAGGTCTGCCATGCTGTCCTCCTCAGTTCCTGCGAACGCCTCACGGTGTGAGGACCGGCCTCGCACTGCAGCTCTGATGCAACAGCCGGGGCTAAAGGCCCACCTGCTCGCCGCCGGGAAGATTAACTTCTCGTGAAAAGGATGACGCTGGACCCCGGCCTGACCTGCACGGAAACGCGGGTGCCTACAGGAGGGCCGTCCCCTGACCTGCGGCGCACGCGCAGCACCACGCCCGATGGCAGCCGCACGCCGTACTCGGTGAACTCGCCCCGAAACTCCCGGTACGCCACTCTGGCGTCTACCCCTGTCTCAGAAGGCTGGAGCTCCAGTTCGGTAGCCCGCATCAGCACCAACACCTTGTCGCCCCCTGCATGAGTTGACAGCTCGCTGATCGGCAGCACTCCCACTTCAGTTTCGACTGTATTGCCGCACTGCACTCCTGGTATCACCTCGCAAGGGCTGATCAGCCTGGCGACTTCAGCAGAAATGGGCTGCCGGTAGACCTCTTCTGGCGCCCCCACCTGCTCGACCTTACCCACCCCCATCACCGCCACGCGGTCTGCGAGGGCCAGAGCCTCTTCGCGGTCGTGGGTGACGAGGACCGTTGTGGCCCCCGCGTGCTTAACTATCTCGCGGACTTCCCGCCGCAACCCGGCCCGTGTCTGGCGGTCAAGGTTGCTGAAGGGCTCATCCAGCAACAGGGCCACAGGCCGCGGCGCCAGCGCACGGGCCAGGGCCACGCGCTGCTGCTGACCGCCTGAAAGCTCGTGAGGGTAGCGCCCCTCTAGCCCTGCGAGCCCCGTCATTTCGATGACGGGCCGTACACGCGACTCCCGTTCGCTCCTGTCGAGGTTTCCGAGGCCGAACCCTACGTTCCCAGCGACGGTCAGGTGAGGGAAGAGGGCGTACTCCTGGAAGACCACACCAACCCGGCGGCGGTCGGGCGGAGCGTGGACGAAGGACGAGCCAACCAGCCGCCCGCTCAGCCGCACATAACCGGCAGTCACTGGCTCGAACCCGGCGATGACCCGGAGCGCTGTCGTCTTGCCTGCGCCGCTCCGGCCCAGGACGCTGATGAACTCGCCGGGGCGGACAAGGAGAGTGAAGCCGTTGAGAACTGCGACGGGGCCATAGCTCACACGCACGTCCTGCACGTGAATGACGCCGGTCTCAGGGCTCACTGGGGGACGTGAAGTCTCTGGCTGGGGCCGGTTGCGGAAGAACATATGGCTGCGGTCGCTACTCCATGTCTTCGGCGCCGTCAGGCGCAATGACGCCGGGCAATGGCTGCACGCTGCGGCGGCCTGGGTCCCGGAGTACGAAGTAAGCAGTCGGGATGCCTGCGGCCACAACGAGCAAGAGCGCCGGCGCCGCCGCCCGAGAGTACAAGGCCTCGGAGGCTGAGGACCATACATTGGTGGCGAGGGTCTGGAAGCCCACAGGGCTCAGGATGAGCGTGGCCGGGAGCTCCTTCATGGTGAGCAGGAACACCATTGCCGCGGCGGACAGCGCGCCAGGCAGCGCTAGTGGCGCCGTCACGCGCAGCGCCACACGGGCAGGACGGCTGCCGAGCGATTGCGCCGCCTCTTCCACTCTGGGACTTATTTGCAGGAGCGATGACCTCAGCGGCCCGACCGCCGCCGGCAGGAACAGCACGAGGCAGGCGAACACAAGCAACGCGACTGTCTGGTACAAGGGGTGCGCCACGTTGACGCCGAAGAACACGAGCGAAAGCGCTACGGCGATCCCCGGCAGGCCGAACCCGAGGTATGTCACGCGCTCCACGGCCAGGCTGAACAGGCTCCTGTGGCGCACCGCCAGGAGCGCGACAGGCGAGGCGGCCAGCAGCGTGACGGCGGCTGTTAGCCCTGCTATGTACAGTGAGTTCACCAGGGGCCCCAGGAGCGGGCCTGTCTCCCTCCCACCGGCAAGCCCGCGTGTCAGCCAGAAACCCATGACCGATAGGGGGACCAGCAGCCCAGTGACGACTGGCACGAGCACAAACGCAAACGCCGGCCACTTCCAAGCTCCCAGCGAGGCTATGGCCGGCGCCTTTGGCGACCCTGAGGAGCTACGGTGGTAGGCGGCGCCCCCGCGCATGAAGGCTTCCGTGAATAGCAACATGGCAGCGACGACGGCCAGGACCAGCGCCAGAGAAGCGGCGAGGGAGCGGTCGAACGCCGACTCGTACTGTAGGAAGACCGCCGATGTGAACGTCTCGTAGCGCAGGAGCGACACGGCGCCGAAGTCGCTGAGCGCGTAAAGGGCCGCGAGGAGACCTCCCGCGGCCACGGCTGGACGCAGGAGCGGCAGAGTGACGGTGCGAAACGTGGCAATGGGCCCAAGCCCCAGGCTGCGGGCCGCCTCTTCGAGCGCCGGGTCAATGCGCCTCAGTGCACCGCGGACGCTCAGCAGCACGTACGGGTAGCTGACCAGCACGATCACGAGCGTCGCACCTCGCAGGCCGTAGACCTCGGGCAGGCCTTGGAGGCCGAGCGGCCCTTCCAGCAGCTGTTGCAACAGCCCGTGAGGCCCAAAGGCATCGATGACTGTCACGGCCATTACGTAGCTTGGCACTACGAGCGGCAACGCCGCGGCGACTGTCAGGGCGCGCCTAAACGGCAGGTCAGTCCGCAAGGTGAGCCACGCGGCGGGCACTGCGACAAGTGTTGAGAACACCGTCACAGCTGCGGCGAGCAGTGCAGACCTTCCGAGTATCTGCGCCGTCCTGGCACGGAGCAACAGGTCCCACACGTCGCCGCCAGCCCCCGCAGTGCGGACAACGAGGTAAATCACAGGCAGGAGCGCGGCCAGGCACACCAGCGCGGCGGGGCCCCACAGGTAGACCGGCGTACGCGCCTTAACCGCGGGGCTGCTTGCCTTTTCCCGCCTTGCATAGCCTGTGGCAGCGCTCATGCGGGCCGCGCTTACTGGACGGTGAGGGCGGCGCTCATGCCCTGCTCGTAGTGCCGGAGCACATTGCAGAAAAGGACATACTTCCCTGCCGGCAGTTCGAAGGTCCGGCTGGGCTTTTCATTGGGCGCGAACTCCGGCACCTCGCCGACAAGTGTCCCGGAGGCGGCCTCGTCAACCCTGCCGTCCCTTACTTCCAGGCGGTCAATTGGCCTGTCCGTCTTCAGGACCATGAGCTTGTGGGAGACGGTCCCGCTGTTGCTGGAGTTGAACGTCACCCTGCCTGCCTGTGCTGTGGCAGTAGACAGAGTGACAGACCACTCAGTGAGGACGGCGGTCACTTGCTGTTCTCTGGGGGCAACGCCGGAGCTGCTCCCGCCACATGCGGCCGCCGCCAGCGCGGCCACCATCGCCGCCAGCAAGATGGCAAGTGCTCCACCTTTCATCATCAATCGCCCTCCAGTCGTCGCAGCGCAGCGAGGAGCATCTCGTTCGTCATGTCTCCATCCAATGACGCCACACGGGCCGGCAGGCTCTATGGGATAACGCCGGCCGTTCGCAATAACGCCTGCGTGCCTTTGACGTCGCTCAGGCGGGACAGGTCCACTTCGGGCCGGTGCAGGGCCTGGATGTCAGGCAGCAACCGGTCCTTGGTCACTCCCGTTACGAGGGGGTACTCATATGTCTGGCTGGCGAAGTACTGCTGGGCCGGCGCAGAGAGCAAGAAGCGGAGGAAAGTCTCCGCCGTTTCCCGTGCCTGCGAAGCCGCTGTGATGCCTGCGCCAGCGACGAGCACGACGGAGCCAGCATCGGAAGCACGCGTGAAATAGTTGCGCGCCTTGAACCCTTCGCCCTCCTCTGCCAGGAACTGGTGCAGGTAGTAGTGGTTGACGAACCCGACCTCTATTTCGCCCGCGCCCACGGCCTTGACGATGCTCGTGTTATTCGGGAAGACCTTTGCCTGGTTAGCCCGGACGCCATTCAACCACTGGAGGGTCTTCTCCTCACCCCAAAGTATGCGCATCGCGCTGACCATCGCCTGGAAGGATGCATTGGCGGGTGCCCAGCCCACTTTGCCCTGCCATTTGGGGTCTGTGAAGTCCCAGACCGAATCTGGCAGGTCCGACTCTTTCAGGCGGTCAGTGTTATAGACGACAGTCCGTGCCCGGCCCGATACTCCGACCCACCTGCCTTCGGGTGACTTCGCCCACACTGGCACTGTGGCGAGGAGGTCCGCAGGTAGTGGGGCAAGCAGGGACTGCACCGCGCCAAGGTCACCGGGGTCCTGGGCGAAGTAGATGTCCGCAGGCGTCCTTGTCCCCTCTTCGAGCAGGGTCGCGGCGAGTGCGCTCGTTGACCCGTACTTCACTTCGACCTTGATGCCGGTGGCATCGGAGAACTGCTTGATGACCGGCCCCACTAATGCTTCACTACGGCCAGAGTAGACGACCAGAGAGCGGGGCGCTGGCGCCACTGTTGGCGAAGGCTGGGCCTGTGGTGTCGCGCTCGGCTGTGCTGCGCTCCCGCCGCAAGCGGTCAGCGCCACCAGGGCGAGCAGGGTGGCCAGTTGCAACAGGCGGCTCAGACGGGCTGTCTGGTCAATCATGTCTTTCGTTACTCCAATGCCGGTGCGGTGGGATGGGTTCGTGTGCACGCACGAGACACTTCGTACATAGAAATCCTGACTAAAATGATAAGCATTTATCGCGGCGTGTCAAGCCACTATGCGCCGGTTGCCCTGGAGTGCTGGCTCATCTCGCCAAATATGCTTCGTATGGACAAATAAACAGGTTCGTCTACACAATCCGTCAGCCGCCGCAGGCGTACCATTGCCATTTGCCTTGTTGCGTTAAGCCGGGCCCAGAGCATGTCTGCATGGGGGCGGGAGCCCAAGCTCGGGAGAGGCGCCTTAGAAACTGTTCGTGCGATGAAAGTACTATGAATGTGCGACCCGCAGTGGGCTGGGCAACGTAAGACTTTCATGAGGAAACTGCTGCCCGGGGACGCGTGACATGTAAGGCGGAGCAACGAAGACACAGGCATGCGGGTACGACTCGGATACAAAACTGTCAGTCCGGTAACTGCACCGGGCAAGCTGCGGAGACAGCCTTGCCACTGGCGCTGCGTTCCAGTCGCGCCAGCGCCCACCGGCTTAGTGGAGCTCCACTCGTGCGCCTGAACGCCTCCCGAACCGGCAACGCTATCGCAGTCACCCTGGTGGCGGTCTTCGCTTTGGCCGTGACTGCAGCAGGTTGTTCTTCAAACAGTGACGGTCAGCCTTCCCCCTCGCCATCCCCGACAGTCACCGCCGTCCCTCCTACTGCCGCGCCAACGACTGTGCCTTCAGCGACAGCGAAGCCGACGGCCGCGCCAACTATGGTCCCCCCTACTGTCCCCGCGCCTCCCAACGCCGCCTTCATCGCGATGGCGCTCCTTGTCAGCGCACTGGGCGCGCCGGCGAGCGAATTTAGGGTGGCATCTTTCGAGGAGACCTCATGGACGGACACCGGGCTGGGCTGCCCGGAGCCCGGGGTTTTCTACGCCCAGTTATTCACCCCTGGCTGGAAGGTCATCCTGGCACGTGGGACAGAGATGTTTGAGTTTCACACTGACCGTCAGGGCAACAGCATAGTCAACTGCACCGAACGGTGGGCCAGGTTTAGGGACCGGGTGAACGTCGCAAAGGTGGCAGGCCTAACTGAGGCCACGGAAGTGGTGATACTCAGGCGCAACATGTTTACGCTTGAGTTCAGGGAGGTTGCAACTGTGAGCGACCCTGCTGAGGTCGCAAAATTCGCCGCCCTACTTGACCTCGACATAGAACTTGTGGAGCCTTCGCTCTGTCAGACGGCATTCCAGCTCTTGTACCGGTCGCGTGGCAGGACGGAGACGTTCGATTTCATATGCGAGACCGACTACAGGGTGTTGAGGGGCGGGCATGCCTTCTGGCATGGCAAGGAAGGCAGGGCTCCTGTCGAGCTCGCCAACCTCGTAGGGCCTTACGTCAGCAAGGAACCGCTGCCCCCGCTGCCCCCCAGTCCATAGTGGCGGGCCAACCCTGGCCCAGAGGCGCATGAACGCCAGAGCACCATTGCTGCCTAAAGGGCCGCGTCGCCTCGCCGGTGGCCTGAAAGCAGGCAAGCTGCCCGCGCCATTGCTGGCTAAGCTGCTGGCGCGCACCGAGCATAAGGACCACCGCGTGCTCACCGGCCCCGGAGTGGGGCGGGACGCGGCCCTTATTTCGTTCGGCGCCACAACGCTTATCGCCAAGACCGACCCGGTCACATTCGTCACGGACCTCATTGGCTGGTACGCGGTCCAGGTCAATGCCAACGACATTGCCGTCTCTGGGGGCGACCCGAAGTGGCTGCTTGCGACTGTGCTCCTGCCTGTCGGCTCGACGCCAAAACTGGCTGAGACCATATTCGAGCAGGTCAGCAAAGCGGCAGGCAACCTGGACGTGGAGCTTGTGGGCGGGCACACCGAAGTGACCATTGGCGTGCCGCGTCCAATCGTCGTGGGCATGATGCTTGGCGAAGCGCACGCGGACGCCACTCTCACCGCAGGAGGCGCAAGGCCGGGGGACGTCCTCATCCTCACCAAGGGCATTGCTATCGAGGGCACGGCGATACTGGCACGTGAGGCCGCGCAGCGGCTGAGGGCCGCGGGCGTGGCCCGGACCGTCATCAACCGCGCTGCGAAATATCTGTTCGACCCCGGCATTTCTGTGGTGCGCGAGGCGAAGGCAGCGCGCTCCGTAGGCGGCGTCACCGCGATGCACGACCCGACCGAAGGCGGCCTGGCGACCGCGCTTGCGGAGCTGGCCACGGCCTCAGGATACGGGGTGGAGGTAGACGTCGGCGCCGTGCTCGTGCTGCCGGAAACGCGCGCAGTTTGCGAGGCGCTCCGAGCCGACCCCTGGGGCCTCATCGCGTCTGGCGCGCTCCTCATAGCCGCCGGGCCGGAATGGGCGGAGGCAGTCGTTGGCGCCGTCCGCGCAATAGGCGTGCACGCAGCGGTCATAGGCCGGGTGACGCCCAAAAACCGCGGCCTGGTCCTGCGGCGTGGTGGCCGCCGCGCTCCCCTGCCGCGCTTCGAGAGAGACGAGGTCGCACGGCTGCTGGAGCACGGCTGAGGGCAGCGGGGCATCAGGTCCAACCCACACCCCGGCCCTCTCCCTGCCAGGGAGAGGGTAGCCAACCTGCGCGCGCCTGCACGCCACGGTGGGGTAACCTATTGGCTGGTTTGCCATTCGACGCCTGATGCTGATGCCATCAAAAACCGCCAACGCCAAAGGCATGGCCGCCCGCTGGACGGCGATAGTGCGCACAGAGCACGAGCAGGCTGAGCGCGTCCGCCAGGGCGAGGCTGCGGCCGACTACTGGAAGTCCTTTTCGCACCGGTTCGTACCGCCGCGAGACGGCGACGGGGGCCGGGACGCGTCCGTTGACGCGCTGCTCGCTATCGTGAGGCCAGACGACACCGCGCTGGACGTGGGCGCGGGCGCCGGGCGGATAGCCCTGCCGCTGGCGCAGAGGTGCCGCGAGGTCGTCGCAGTAGAGCCATCAGAGGCGATGCGCGAGAAGCTCACGCAGGCCGCAGCAGAATGGGGCGTCAAGAACGTCAGGACGGTCGCCGCGAAGTGGGAGGACGCCGTCGTGGAGCCCGCGGACGTCGTTATTTGTTCCCACGTGCTCTACACCGTGCCTGAGCCTGTGCAATTCGTCCGCAAGCTAGAGGCCCATGCCCGCAGGCTCGTCGCCGTCATGATGTTCGAACAGTCGGCGGCGTCGGCATACTTCCCGCTCTGGCCACTTGTGCATGGCGAAGAAAGGCTCGCACTGCCGTGTCTGCCTGAGTTCGAGGACCTGCTCAAGGAGATGGGCGTGGACTACGGCTGCAAGCCTCTGCCGCCACGCGAGCCACGCGGTTTCGACAATGCGGACCAGGCCGTCGAAGAGAGCATGGCGAGGTTGTTCGTGGCGCCAGGCACGCCGAAGGCGAGGAAGCTCGAACAGGCCCTGCGGGAGTCGCTCGTGCCGCACGACGGCGGCATGAGGTTCAAGTGGGCGGCCCCGCAGAGGCCGTGGCTTGTCACATGGGCGCCACGGCGGGCGTCCGCTGGATTCCCGCGTGCGCGGGAATGACGCCATACAAGCGGGAATGACGCGTTACCAGAGAAAGGACGTTGATTTAGGACTAGGGTTAGCGAATGGCACCCTTCGACTTGACTCAGGGCAGGCGCCATGCCGCTACAGCACTGGCTCCCATGCCGGTTTGCCGTTACGGTCAACAATCTTGCCCATGCTGCGGCCAACTGGCAGGTGGCCGGAGACGACTGTCCAGCCTTCTTTCTGTGCACGGCCAAGCACGGACGCCCTCGACACCCTCGATACTTCAGGCTTCCAGTCGTAGATGGGGCACCACGTCTGTTCAGTGACCTGCGCGACGTTATGGAAGAGGTCGCCGGTCAGCACGCCGGTCTGGCCCTCGGGCCCGACAAGGACGCACTGGTGGCCGGGAGTGTGGCCGTTCGCTGGCAGCGTTTTGATGCCGGGCGCGACCTCCTCCTCGCCGTGCACCAGCTTCAGCCTGCCAATGTCCTTGAGTGGTCTCACCTGCTTCTCGAAGGCGTCGTTCCTGTTCTCCGGCTTTGTGTAGTGCTCCCAGTCCGCGGCGGCTATGTGGTAAGTGGCGGATGGGAACGTGGCTTGTGGCTTGTTGTGCTCCCAGGTCACGTTCCAGCCAATGTGGTCGCCGTGGCAGTGGGTGATGACGACCGCGTTCACCTGCTCAGGCCTGACGCCCTCTGCCGCAAGGCTTTCGAGGAGCTGGCCGCCGCGGCCTGTGTGCTGGTGCGGGCCGGGCCCCATGCCGGTGTCCACGAGCACGAGCGGCCCGTCGCCCGAAGTAGGCCTGACGAGGTGACCGCGCCAAATGGAGCGGTACAGGCCGTTCGGGCCCAGGGCGAAGGAGCGGTACGGGTCCCATGCCGCGACAGGTACCGTCGCATATACCTGCGCGGGGTCCCGCTCAGGACTGACGTGGTCGTGGATAGCGGTAACGAGATAGTCGCCAAACTGGGCGCTGATCGCCATATTGCCACCTCACCCCCCGCTTTCGCGGGGGCAGGCTCCGACCCTCTCTCGCTGGGAGAGGGGCAAAGGATGGGGCCCCTCGACTGCGCTCGGGGCGACGGCGTTCGACCCACACCTCAACCCTCTCCCTGGGAGGGAGAGGGGGTGAAGGACCGGGCGTTGAGTCTATAGGTCATCCAGGAAATCGGCCACCGGGCCAACTATCAAATCAGTGCTTCTCCCTCACCCCCGGATCAAGTTCGGGGCAGGCTCCAGCCCTCTCCCGCTGGGAGAGGGAGCGAAGGACGGGGCCCCTCGACTGCGCTCGGGGCGACGGCGTTCGACCCACACCCCAACCCTCTCCCTGTGAGGGAGAGGGGGTGAAGGGACGGGGCGCTGAGTCTACTGCTTTTTGCCGGCGAAGGCGGCGGCAACGTGGCGGCGCTGTACCTTACCTGTGGCCGTGCGGGGCAGCGCCTCCGCGATGTATATGCGGTCCGGCACCTTGAACTTGGCAAGCCTCTCAGCGCAGAACGCCCTGAGCGCGGCCTCGTCCGCGTCGCCTTTCAGTACGACCGCGGCCTGCACGCACTCGCCGAACATCTGGTCCGGCACCCCGAAGCAGACGGCTTCGGCCACGCCCGGGTGTTGGAGGAGCGCGGCGTCCACCTCCAGGGGCGAAACCTTCTCGCCGCCGCGGTTGATGAGCTCCTTGATGCGCCCGGTCAGGGTCAGGTAGCCGCGGTCGTCCAGGAAACCCTGGTCGCCGGTACGGAACCACCCGTTGACAAACGACTCGGCGTTCGCCTTCGGGTTATTGTTGTAACCCTTCGTCACGTTGGGGCCGCGTATGACGACTTCTCCCCGCTGGCCAGTAGTGAGCATTGTGCCCGGGCGGTCCATGTCGAATATGCCGATCTGCACGCCGGTGCCTGCGCCGACAGTCCCAGGGGCGCGCGTGCCCGGCGGGAGCGGGTTGGAAGACATCTGGTGCGACGCCTCGGTCATCCCATAGGCCTCGAGCACAGGTGTGTTGAAGCGAGACTCCATCTTTTCCAGCACGGCGGGCGCCAGCGCAGACGAGCACGACCTTATGAACCTGAAGCAATTGCGCTGCGATTCGTCCTTTGGCTGCATGAGCAGCACCTGGTGGATGGTGGGCACCGCGGAGAACCAGTTCGCGCGCGTGGTTTTTTGCAGGGGCCAGAACTGGCTGGCCGAGAACTTCGGCGGGATGGCAATCGCACCGCCGGAGCTCAATGTAGACAGCGCCGCGCCCAGGAGCCCGTGCACGTGGAAAAGCGGCATGACGATGAGTGACACATCGTCCGGCGTCAGTTTGTAAGTGGCCTTGATGTTGCCCAGCGAAGCCATGAGGTTCGAGTGGCGCAGGGGCACGCCCTTCGGGCGGCTTGTCGTGCCGGACGTGTGCAGGAACAGGGCGACGTCGTCCGGCGAGGGCGGCGCGGGGTCCTTTTGCCTGGTCAGCGGCAGGCCGTCCTTGACAAGGCGCACGCGTGCGCCGTCCAGGGACGCCTCCATGACCGGGATGCCAAGCTGCGCCGCAGCGGTGCGGGCCTCGTGCGGGCCGGGGGGCAGGATGACGAGCTGCGAGGTCGCGTCTTCCATGTAGAACTTGAACTCGTCGTCTGTGTAGGCGGAGTTGAGCGGCGCGGCGATGGCGCCCGCACGCGCCACGGCGAGGAACACAGACATGAACTCCAGCCCGTTGGGCAGCACGATGCTGACAGCACGTTGCCTCTGGATGCCTGCGCCTGCGAGCAGCGCGGCCAGCCGTTCGACCTCTGCGGCGAAGTCGCGGTATGTGACCTTCGGCCCGTCAGGGATGATGACGGCGTCGTGCGTTGGGCTCGACGGCTGGAGGACGCTGGACAGTGTGTTCACAGGGAAATGCACCTCGGGCTTGCTGGTTGCGGCGGGAGCGTGCTGATTCTACCCCCAGCCCCAGCGCGTCCAGCCTGTCAGCGGCTTGCCAGGCGCGGCGGTGGCGGCGCCTGTGCCCTGGACGCCCCGCGCAGCAAGCTGGAAGGCGTTCACCGTCGCCGTTTGCGGCTCAACGCAGAGCGCGGCGCCGTCTTTCGGCGTGTAGACCATCAGGTGCGAGACCGCTGCCGAGCTTTCGATGTTCAGACGCACCTCAGGCCACGTCAGCGCGGCCCGGTACACCGGCGGGTTTGCACGTTGCGCAGGCCGCATACGGAAGCAGCCGTCTATCGAACCTGCGGCAAGCTCCACGCCGCGCTGGAGCTGCGACACGACCGGCGGCGTGAGGACCTTCCCTGTGGGCGTGATAGCGCTGTCGAGCTCCCACATCACGTCAACGTCCGCCTTCAGCGATACCTGGCCGGCCACAAGCGACCTCCTGAACCAGGGGTGCCAGCCGAACCCAGCAGGGAACTCGCGCTCGCCCGGAGCGGCCTCGACTGTGAGCGTCTGCACAAGAGTCGCACCCTGTAGCTCAGTCATGGACTCGACCGCGCCCCGGTACGGCCACGGTTTTTCCAGGTCTACGCGCAGCTTCATCCTGGTTGGCGTGCGCTCTGCGACACGCCACTCTCTTTCGCGTAGCAGGCCGTGGATGGCGTGGACGCCGGAGTTCACGGGGAGCATGTGCTCGCCGTCCCTGGCAACAAGGCGGCCATCGCGGATGCGGTTTGGCCACGGGGCCATGGTGAATGACCCCGTGCCATGCGGCAGCTTCGACGGGTCTAGTGCGCCATCGCCACCGTAGAGCAGTTCGTAGTCTTTGCCGCCAGCTTTTACATGCAGCGACCTCAGCGCGGCGCCGGCCGATGGCGACACCGTCGCCCTCCCATGTTCATTGCGGATGGTTATGTTTTCCAACTTGACTCTTTGACCGCCGACCTTACGTCGCTCCTGTACCAGCCCAGTCGTCCACGAACCGTCTGGAGGCACTTCATTGAAGTTCAGGCTTCTCCCTCACCCAGACCCTCTCCCGCAGGGAGAGGGGTTTTGGCGCCACGTTCCCGCGCCGCCTGGGCCTCTCTCGAGGCCTTCCTGTTTCGTCTGACAGCGAATACCAGGACCACCAGCGGGACGGCGATGATCAGCGCGCCGAACAAAGCCGCGGCCGCGACGGGACCCAGGGCCAACAGGTCGTGGACCCTTGCGTTGACCCAGTCGAGCAGCGCAGGGTCTGAGGGTTCGCCGTGGTGGAATGGCAGAGAGAGCAGTTGCATGGCGTGATGGCGCGGGTGTGGCGCGCGTCCCTGTCCATCGTAACGCCGCCTTGTCTACACTCATAGGCTGCGCGTGGGGCGAGACCTGTTGGGCCTGCGCGCGGAGCACGGACATCTACTTCTCTAAACTCTCTTTATCGGGCTTCCGCAACCACCTGGACACGCAGCTTGAGCTTGCGCCGGGCCTGGCTGTGTTCCAGGGCGCCAACGGCCAGGGCAAGAGCAACCTGCTTGAGGCCGCGTACCTGCTCGCCATTGCGAAGTCACCACGCACAGGCGCAGACCGCGAAGTCCTGAACTGGGACATCGCTCGCAATGGCGGCCACGCGCAGGTCCTCGGCGTGGCCAGAGAGGGAGACCACACCGTCCAGGCCCAGGTTGACATAGATGTGGCGCCTGCGGGGGCCGCGCCCGGCATGGACGAAGGGCCCCAGCTCAGGAAGTCGTTCCGCATCAACGGCATCATCCGGCCCGCCGCGGAGTTCGTCGGCAACATAAACGTCGTGTCCTTCGAGGCCAGTGACCTGGACCTCGTCTTTGGCCCGCCGTCCGTGCGGCGGAGGTTTTTAGACATCGTCATATCGCAGAGCGACCCGGCTTACCTGCGGACACTCCAGCGCTACTCGCGCGTGGTCATGCAGCGCAACCAGCTTTTGCGCCGGGTCCGGGAAGACAATGCGGCCATGGACGAACTCGACTTCTGGGACGGCCGGCTGGCGACCGAGGGCGCGGTGGTCACCGAGAAGCGCCAGAAGGCGGTGTCCCGCCTCTATCCGCAAGCCGCCGTGGAGCACGGGAAGCTCGGAAGCCAGGCAGAGGAGCTTGAAGTCGAATACCGCCCGAGACTCGAGCCTGAAGGCGCAGGGCCAGAAGAGGCGTCTGCAGCAGCCACAGCCGCAGACGTGGCGGCGACGCTGCTGGGCAACATACCGGCGCTGCGGCGGCGCGAGGTGGCCCAGGGGGTATCGCTCGTAGGCCCTCACAGGGACGAGCTGACCATCAGGCTGAACGGACAGGACGCGGGCGCATTCGCCTCGCGCGGCCAGGCGCGCTGCATCGCGCTTGCCCTCAAGTTGGCAGAAGCGTCGCTCCTGACCGAAGCCACCGGGCGGAGGCCGGTGCTGGCGCTCGATGATGTGCTATCGGAGCTTGACCCGGTGCGCCGCCGGCTGGTGCTAAGCCAGGCTGCGGGGTACGAGCAGACACTGCTCACCGTGACTGAGTTCGAGGCCGTGGACAGGCAGTCCCTCGAAAAGGCCTGGCGCTACACCGTACAGGAAGGCAAGGTCAGCCCGGTTGGTTAGGTACACATGGCGCATGGTTGCGCTGGCCCTCGCAGTGACTGTCTCGACGCTGCTGCCCCGCGCCGCGGGCGCGCAGCCGGGCGACCTGGGAGCGATAGTGTTGGACGCGGTCGTGGGGGAAGTGCAGGTCGTCGTGCGGATGCAGCCGGAGAGGCCCGTCGCGGGCGTCGGTCACTTTGACATAACCATTACGCAGCAGGCAACTGGGTTGCCGGTCGCAGACGCCGAGGTGAGGCTGTTCGCCCGGCTTAGGCCTGGCGGAGAAAGGCAGGTCGTGCGCGCCCTGAGCGAGCCCGAGACCCCTGGCATTTACGTGGCCAATATCGAATTCGACCGGGCGGGGACGTGGGACATGGAGGTAGAGGCGGCAACAGGCGGGGAAACGCTCAAGGCGCCGTTTGCCCTGGATGTGGCGTCCCGCACGCGCACTCCCGGAAACTCTGCAGTAGCGACTGCGATGTGGGCGCTCGTGACCATAGCGCTATTCGGCGGGTCCTTTGTGCTTGTCTACTTCTCGCGCCGGGCCAAACGGTCCAGGCCCAGCGCAGGCTGAGGGGCGGCCGCTGTGTCAGACCACCCGGCCGCGGGTCGTGCGCGCCACGCCAGCCCCCGGATGAGGGGACCGCGCTCTTTCCAACACCCTGCCTTCCGAAGGGTGTGGGTGGCGACGCTCATCTCTTTTTCGGCGCGCTTCATAGAGATGACGGTGACGGCGTGGGTCGTTGTGCAGGCGACCGATAACCCGCTGGCTGTGACGCTTGCCGGTTTTTTCAGGTACCTGCCGTTCCTGCTCGCAGGGCCCTTTGTGGGGGTCATCGCAGACCGCTTCCCGCGCATACGGGTTGTGCGGGTGGCCGAAGTGGGCTCCGGCGTTAGCGCCGCGGTAGTGGCGACATTGGCGCTGACGGACGCGCTTGCGGTCTGGCACATCTACGTCTACGTCCTGGTGGGAGGCATGTTGTGGACGATGGCGATGCCGGCCAGACGGGCCTACATGGTGAGCGTGGTGGGCAGGCGGAACATGACGCCTGCGCTGGCGCTCGACATGCTGGGGTGGACAGTGAGCAACATCATCGCCTCGAACATTGCGGGGCAGGCGCTAAAAGTCATCGGACCGGGGTACGTTTACGCCGGGCTGGCGGGGTCGTCTGGCCTTTCGCTCCTGGCGCTGCGCGGCCTGCCATTGTTGTGGCGGCCCCCGGCCGAAGGGGAGCGCGAGCCGGTCCTTCGCTCGATGGTCGAAGGGTTCAAATACATCGGGCAGTCGCGGCTGCTCGTTGGCGCGGTTGTCCTCGTGGCGCTGGCGAACTTCACCGGGTTCCTGTTCGAGCTGATGACGCCGGTCTTCGCCGAGGAAGTGCTGCACACGGGGTCTGGCGGCCTTGGGCTGCTCATCTCGGCGCCATCGTTTGGCGCGCTCTGTACGGGCGTGCTGCTTACAGCGTATGGCCGCAGGGTCAACCGGCCCGGACTGGGCCTGCTGGTGGCCGCGGCGGCGCAGCACGTGCTGACGATTGCCTGGTCGTATGCGACGTGGCTGCCGCTGTCGTTCGGCCTGCTGACGGTGACCGGCCTGTTCACATTCATGTTCGGCACAATGAACTCGAACGTGTTCCTTGCGGCGACTCCCGACCGTATGCGCGGCCGCGTGCAGGGCGTGCAGCTCCTGGTTATTGGCACATTTCCGTTGAGCGGGCTTGTGGCGGGGGCGCTGGCAAACGAGATTGGGCCAGGGCCCGCGGTGCGGTGGATGGCCGTGGGCGGCTCGGTCGCGCTGGCGCTGATATGGCTGGCCTTCCCGGAGCTGCGCAGGAAGGTAGTTGCGCCGCAGGGCGACCAAGCAGGCCAAACGGCCTAGAGTTGCCACGGGGATTTCATTTTGAGGGCAGAAAGGCAGTGGAGGCCGCAATGATTTCGTCGCGTCGACGCGCACCAGTTGTGCGACCGAAGAGAGATTCTTCGGCGATTGTCTACTTGAGGCAGCCATACTGTCGTTTCGAGCGGAGTCCCCCGGCGGGCCGGGGGACGAAGTCGAGAAACCCCGTGCTTCAATCTCGCCTCAGAGCAGTTCGCCAGGACGGGGTCCCTCGACTCCGGCCGCGCCCGCCTTCGGCGGGCACCCGGGGCCTTCGCTCGGGACGACGTACGAGCAGCGGCGTCAAGTAGACAATCGCCGATTCTTCCCCCGGCTTCGGCCGGGTTCAGAATGACATTGACTTCAGTTCTCCTTGGACCCCTCGGGCCGCGGTAGGCGTTCGACCATCTCGAGGTAGTTGCCGTCAGGGTCTCTGAAGTAGAAGGCGTAACGGCCCCACGGGTAAGGCACGTCCCTTAGCGTCGGCTCGCCGGCCACCCATACGCCGGCCACCCATACGCCTGCCGCCTTAAGCTTGCGGTGCCAGGCGCGCACGTCGTCCACGAGCATCCCGCAGTGCGCCGCGCCAACGTCGCACCTGTCCGACTTGTTCGGCCCCTGGTGACCCTTTGGCTCCAGGTACTGGATGAGCTCTATGGAGTGGCCGCCGGGGACGCCGACCATGGCCAGGACGAGCCGCACCTTCGGGTAGCCGACGACTGCCGCCAACCACTCCGTTGAAGTCTCCGCGGGCTGGCGCATGACCTGCATGCCCAGCACCTTGCTGTACCACTCGATGGACTTGTGTATGTCTTTGACGACGAACCCTGTGTGGTAGAAGGCGGTGATCTTGATGGCAGTCCTCCCGTGTCTGGCCGGTCCGCGGCGTACGTTTCGTAGCAGCCGGGACATTCTAGTGTCCCGTCCCTGGGATGCTGCTCATATTCGACCCCTCACCCTGACCCTCTCCCGCAAGGGGAGAGGGGATGAAAAGTCAGGGCCGGGGCATTCTAGCGCGACCGCCGCCGGAAGCAGAGCAGACTCGCACGCGGGCGCGAAGCCGCGAAACTCGGTTTATTTTCGTGCACAGGCTGCGCGCATCGCGTCCTTACGATGGGCCTTAAGCCCATCAGGGCAATGTCGCCCGCACCGGGGTTGCAGGGCACCATGACGCCGATGAACTACACCCGCCCAGTGATCGAGACTGAACTGCTCACCGCCCTGGGAGAGCTTGGCGTCGCGCAGGAACGCCGCGCGCCCGATGCGGAACTGGACACGCTTTCTGACCGTGTCCGCCAGGCCATGGAGAGGCTGCAGTCGCTGGCGCAGGCCGCGTGAACTGACCGCCCTGGCGCCGATCGCCCGACCGGTGCATCCGAACGTGATGTGCCCCTCACCCCAGCCCTCTCCCGATGGGAGAGGAGGTACGGGCCACCCCTTCCGGGATGTGCGCTGCGTTACAATCCCGGTTTCCTGTTTCGCCACCGCCAGCCTGTCTTCGCACTGGCGCCTGATTGACCAGTCTCTGGAGGACGGGCGACCGGAGAGGTTTATGAGCGCACAGGTGACAACGGTCAAGGACGGCTCGGTCACGTCAGCCAAGGGGTTCTCGGCCGGCGCGGTCTTCGCGGGCATCAAGAAGCCGGGGCCGGGCAAGCTGGACCTCGGCCTTATCGTCTCCGACAGGCCGTGCGCCGTAGCGGGGACCTTTTCGAAGAACACCGTCCTTTCACCGTCAGCAATCGCCAGCCGGGATATTGTCCGGGGCGGCGGGCCGGTCATGGGCGTCGTCGCCAACAGCGGGTGCGCCAACTGCGCGGTTGGCAAGCAGGGGCTGATTGACGCCAATGACACTCAGGCCCTGGCTGCCAAGGCCATCGGCGCGAAGCCTGACCAGGTGCTCATCTGCTCCACGGGCGTGATCGGCGTCGAGCTGCCCATGGCGCTCATACGCAGGCACATTGGGTCGATCAAGCCCACTCCGCAGGGGGGGCACGACTTCGCTCGGGCCGTCATGACGACGGATAGCAGGCAGAAGGAGACCGCCGTTTCCTTCAGCGCAGGTGGCAAGACCGTCACTGTGGGGGGCTGCTCGAAGGGCGCGGGCATGATCCACCCCAGCATGGCCACCATGCTGGGGTTCGTCACCACCGATGCTGCCGTGGACCAGGCGTTCCTCCGCAAGGCGCTGTCCAACGCCGTAGAGCTGACGTTCAACCAGATTGACGTGGACTCGGATATGAGCACCAACGACACGGTGCTGCTGCTTGCGAACGGGGCCGCGGGCAACGCGCCATTCAGGGGCGGCGACGCCGCATCAGCGACGTTCGCCGATGCCGTGCGGCAGGTGTGCGAGCACCTCGCAAAAGAGATTGCCAGAGACGGTGAGGGCGCTAAGCACCTCATCCAGTGCACGATAGACGGCGCCAAGTCAGATGCTGACGCACGTGTAATGGCGCGGTCCGTGGTGTCGTCCCTGTTGGTCAAGACGTCTGTCTACGGGCGCGACCCCAACTGGGGCCGCTACCTGATGGCGGTGGGCAAGACCGGCATAGCGTTAGATGAGTCGAAGGTGCAGGTCTTCGTGAACGGGATACAGATCGTAGAAGGCGGCGTGGCGATCCCGTTCAACGTGCAGTCGGTCGTGTCGGCCCTTGGCGAGGCCGAGGTGCACCTTCGTCTGGCCCTCCATATGGGCGCCGGGACCGGAACGGCCTGGGGGTCTGACCTTACAGAGGGTTACGTGGTCGAGAACTCCGCATACACCACCTAGCCCGGCGGCGCACCCAGCCATGTCTCATGTCGCAGCGGCCTGTCCAGTCCGCAACTTTGCGCCCCGCTTTGCCAGGAGGTTGTCCTGATGGTCCGGCAAGGCGACATCGTCGTAGTCAAAGTCGGCGGCAGCACGCTAGGCGAGGGCGATTCCACGACGCCTGACATCGTCGAGCTGTGGCGGCGCGGCATTAAGCCGGTGGTTGTGCACGGCGGCGGCAAGGTCATAACCGACTGGGTCCGGAAGCAGGGCATCCAGCCTGAGTTCGTGCGCGGGCTCCGCAAGACTGACTCCGCCACGCTGGACGTGGCTGTGGCCGTGCTGGCAGGCCTCGTGAACTCTCAGCTTGTGGTGGAGGTGGCCTCCTGCGGGGGGAGGGCCATCGGCATTTCAGGCGTGTCCGGCGGTATGTTGCAGGCGGAAGTGCTGGACGCTGACCTTGGGCTTGTGGGCAAGGTCGTGAAAGTGGACCCGGCGCCGGTATTGGCGATACTTGCACACGGCGCAATACCGGTTGTGGCGCCTACCGCCGTCCACGTTGACCCGGCAAAAGCGGGAGAGGCGCGCATCCTGAACATAAACGCGGACACCTCGGCGGGACACCTGGCGAAGGCGCTAAAGGCCGCTTCGCTGGTCTTCCAGACGGATGTGGAGGGAGTCCTGGACAACACCCGGCGCCTGATACCGAGGATGTCTCGCCGGCAGGCCCGGGAGCTGATCGAATCGGGGACCGCGGGCGGCGGGATGATCCCCAAGATCGAGGCGTGCGTGGACGCGCTGGAGACGGTGGGCTCCGGCCACATCATTGACGGCCGCGCGGCGGGCGCGCTGCTGCGCTGTATTGCCGGCGAGGACGTGGGGACGCGCATCGTGTGACCGTCGTCCCGAGCGCAGCGAGGGACCTGGGACGGAGGTGGCGCGGCTACGGCACGGCCACCCCGTTTGAGCAGCGCCATATGCCGTAGGTGGCGTACTGCTTGAAGTACGGGTTGCCACATGCAATCACGGTAGAACCAGGAGGCACTCCATAAAAGCTGGGGCTGTGAGTCCGCGTGATGGGGCCGTTGAAATTGGGACCCATGTCCCTGTGCGTGCCTGACAGAGAAGTAAGGCCCAGTTCCTCGAAATAGGTGACCCACTGTGTGCCATTCCAGTACAGGTAGCTGAGGTTATATTTGCCCTCTCCCCACGCAGCGTCCTCGAACTGGAACTGGGCGACCCCTGCCCCGAGGTGTGTGGCAGTGAACTTCGCGAACTCGCCGTTCTTGAAGAGCGCTTCCACGCGCGCTTGGTCATTAGACCCTGCGCCTGGCAGGCCGTCGCAGTGCACAACAAGGCTCCCTGTGGCGCCGTCCATGATCGTTGTGTCCTTGCTGCTGCAGGCTGCAGGGCCCTGGTCGTAATAGCGCTCATGGAGGCCGTAGGCATGTCCAATTTCGTGGCCGATGGCTGAGACCCTCCCGTCCGTTCCCCACGACGTGTCAGCGTCAATGCATATCTCCGCCTTTTTCCAGTAGTTCGCGTACCGGGCGCCGTCCCAATGCCAGTCCGTGACTTTGAACGAGGCGACGGTGTTAGGGTCAGCAGGGTCGCAGTTCATCCACAGGAACGTGATGTCGGGAGCCCCCTGGTCCTCAAACCACCGCAGCGGAGGCAACTTGTTGGTCCAGTGTGAGATGGCAGCGGCGACATCACCTCGGATGGCTGCGTCCGCTTTCCACCACACAGACGAGCCGGTGTACAGCGTCCACCACTCGGATATGCGGTTCTCGGGCCCGGGCTCGGCTGCTACCTGCTTCGCAGGGTCTGCCCCGAGGTACAGGTAATGGTCTGCAGAGGCGTCGCGGGCGGTAAAAAGGACCGCGGCCATAGCCAGGAGCAGAGCAACTATGCGGGTCCCGCGCAGCATCTGAGGCTCACTTTCCGAAGACTGCCCTGACGAAGTCGAAGGCGTGTTCTTCGCCTGGCGCAAGGATCTCCCCATAAATATTCCCGTTCCTGTCTATCCGGATTGAAGACCCGCCCCGCGCCAGCACATACACTGGGGAAGCGGGACACTTGGATTCCACCCGGCATTCGACAATCACAGTGTTTCCCTCGATGTACGCGTCCTGTGGCAATTGCAGTGTCTTGTCGGCGATGACGATGGTCTTCCCATAGGTCGCAGGGCCTGAAGCAGGGCGATGTGCGCCCTCCTCGATGGCCCGGCGGCGGAGCTCTTCCTTGAACTCCCGCTCTTCTTCCGGGGTCATCGTTGGCGCGGGCGGACCGGGGGTGTAGGAGGGCGCCGGAGGCGCCGGAGTGCCGACCGGTGGGGGCGTGGCGTCTAACGGGGTCGCGGTCTGTTCAGGGCCGCCCTGGGCCCGGAGGGCCGAGATGCCGGCGCCTGCACCGGCCGATGCAATCGCGACAATGGCCAGGACCGTCAAAAGTGACCGGCTGTTTTTCTCACCCAGTCGAAACACGCGAGTGCTCCTTCTTCTACGGGGGACGCTGCGTGGATTTGCCCCCCGGCATACCACCAAAAGGCCTATATGTGGTCGTCTTTGAGTGTTAGGTGTTAATCGCTAGAAGCTATCCGGCTCTGTTTGTATGTGATGTCGGACCAACGCTGGCGGCTTGCCACAACACCCCCAGCATGTGGACAGAGTCGGGCCATCCATAAAGTGGCTTCCGCCCATTACGGGGACGAGCCTGACCCGGGGCCAAGTCCGGGGTCAGGGTCAGGATGATGCTTTCTGGACGACCTCTATACGCTGACGGACTTTCGGCGCAAGAAGTTCCTGGCGGGCACTGCGCTATTTGCCTGGACTTGACGCACAGCACAGGATGCCTACACTGCCGCACGGCGCTGGGACAAACGAGGGGAGGTTAATGAAAACCGTCAACACCGTGCTCGGGCCGATGCCCACGTCCAGGATGGGCTTCACGCTGATGCACGAGCACGTGCTCGTCACATCAGCTGGCCTGAAGGACACGTTTCCAGAAGCAGTGCCGCGGGAGCGGGCGCTGGGCGAAGGCGTGCGCAGGCTGACCGAGGCCAAGGCGGGAGGCGTTGACACCGTCGTGGACCTCACCACGTTCGACCTGGGCCGGGACATACGCGTCATCGAATACGTCTCACGCGCCAGCGGGGTAAACATCATCGCGGCCACAGGCACGTGGCTCGAAATCCCGCGCGCCTTCCGGGTGGCGGACCCGGCCAGCATCGCCCGCCTGTACATCCGTGAAATCCAGCATGGCATTGAGGGCACAGGCATCAAAGCCGGCGTGATCAAGGTGGCGAACGACGTGGGAGGAGTGACTGAGCCGGGCGAAATCATCCTGCGCGCCGCTGCGAGGGCGCAGAAGGCCACGGGCGTGCCCATCATCACGCACACGTGGGCGCCGGAACGCGTGGGAGAGCAGCAGGTCCGCGTCTTCGAGTCAGAAGGCCTCGACCTGGGCCGCGTGTGCATCGGTCACTCTAACGACACGACGGACCTCGGCTACCTGACCGGCCTCCTCAAGAAGGGCGTCTGGATAGGGTCCGACCGCTACCCGTCGCACCGCCCGGACGTGCCGGACTGGAAGCAACGCACCGAGACGCTCAAGGCGCTGATGGACGCGGGTTATGCAGACAGGCTGATGGTCTCGCACGACGACCCAATGACGATGACCATCGCCCCGCAGGCAGCCTTCGACCAGCGCATCAAGACCAACCCGGACCACATCCTCTTCATCACGAGGAAGGTGCTGCCGTACCTGCGGGAACTGGGCGCGAGCGAGCAGGACGTCCGCAAGCTCGTACACGATAACCCCCGCCGTTTTTTTGAGGGACCATAACGCGGCCCCCGACGTGCGGCAAAGCGTTCAGCGGGCCAGCAAGCGTCCCATGATGGCCGCTGTTTCGCCGGACGATGCGCGCGCCGCCTGCTCCAGGGTCAGCCGCAGGTCCGACACATAGTCGCCGTCAACCTCGCCCCCGGCAGCCCAGTCGCGCGCAATGGCTACGGCCTGACCGTAAGACGCCTCCAGCCACCCAGCGCCCTTGAATTCAGCAAGCCGGGCAAGGAACCGGGCGCCAAGCGCAGGCTCCACACCCGGCCCGGAGCGCAGGCCAGACCAATAGCCGTCGTAGGCGAATTCAAGGAACATGCGCGGCCCCGCGTCCTCCCAGCCTTCGAGCTTAAGGACCTCTGCGAACAGGCCTGCCGCCAGCACAGGGTCAAGCGCAGTTAGCGCGTGCACCACGCGGTACGGAGTCGTGCGTGGCGAGGGCAGGCCAGCCACCAGGCGCGCCGCCCTGACAGGAGCGCGTGCGAATATGGCAAGCATCTCAGTGGAGCCTCGCTCAAGCCATGGATCAAGTCGCACGCCGCTCTGCTCCACGACCATCATGGCCCCTTGCGGGTCGTTTAGGCCGACCTCCTCAATGATGTCGAATACGGCGAGTTCGTATGGGGTGTCTATGGCGAAGTTGCCTGATGTGTTTTCGGAAAGTGTGAGCGCACCTGCTGCGAGGTCGTCAAGGCCTGCGCCTCGCACCGCGCCGGCAGCCCGTAGCAGCCTGTCAGGGCCGATTTCCGGCGCACGCGCTGAAGCGGGGTCGAGCCGTAGCAGCCTGAGGAGCGCGGCGTCTGACATCAGGGGGAGGATGCGGGACGTCAGGTCGCTGTCTGTGTCACGCAGCAGGTCGAAGGTAAGGCCGGTGTCTGATCGGACGGTGCTTTCGTCGAGGGTGCCGAGGTACCGCTCGAGTTCGCGAGCGCCGTCCGCTGGGGAAGTGCGGCCTGCAGCCAGTACCGCGTCGGCGTTCTTCGCCACGTCTGAGAGTTTCCGGGCGTAATGGCCGATTATTGCTTCCACGCCGGACTGGCTGGCGTCAGTGGCGCTGAACAGGTCAATGACTGCACGCGCCTTGAGGAGCACAGCGAGCTCGCGCCCCTCCGGGGCGCCGCTGCGGGCGCGGTAACGCTCGGCCTGGCTTGACGGGCTGAGCCGCTCTACGGCGGTGTAGAAGTCCAGCGCCGAGCCTAGCTTGCGAGCGCGCTCGTCAGGGTGCTGGGCGAGCACATCTGGCTGGGCGCGGTGCAGCTCCTTCATGTCGCCCAGATAGCTTTTCCAGAAGGAGAACCCGCGGTTCACGCCCGCGGCGTCAACGAGGGCGAACTCGCGCGCTTTGATGAGGTCGAACTGCTGGGCGAAGTCGAGGAGGCGCTGGCGCTCCTCGTTCCTGATCGCCCGGGCCACGCCGGGGTCCAGAGCGGCCGCGGGCATTGGGCTGATGGGGTACCTGTGCAATGGGAAGTGCTGCAGCCCAAAGACCTGCTCGACCGTGGAGCGGTCGGTCTCGCTGAGGCCCCTGTACCAGGCGATGGCCTCCTCCCAGTCCTTGACCAGTGGGTCTGCATTGTTCCTCCTGCCCATCAGCCCATAGCGCGTAAGGAACGAACTCCAGTACTTCCGGAGGAGCGGCGGGAGCAAATCGATGTTCCCGCCGGTGAAGCTCAGGATGTCGGCCTCGCCGGAATGGTGCAGGTCCGGGTAGTCGCCCTTCGAAAGGTTCGGCATGTTGCGGAAGCGGTCGCGCAGAGGCTCGAAGCGGTCCGGCGGCTGGAGGAGGAAGGTCTCGAGGTCCCGGTGGTACTGGCTGAGGGCTGGTGCGACGCCGTCCGGGCCGGCGGCCCAGGAGAGGTCTGGCCTGCCTTCGACCGGATACTCGCCCCAATACGAGTGGCTCAGCTCGTGCATGATGATGCGGGGTATGGCTTCGCCCGCGCCCGCCCAGCCGCCATGGCCGTAGCTGCCGAACCATGAGGGCTGACCGACCATCTGACGGAAGTCGTACGATTCAAGCCAGGGGTACGCCGCCAGCGAAATGCCGTAGATTCCGGCAGCGGCGTTCATGCGGTCGCGCGCCCACTGGTTGCGTGAGATGCCCTCTGACGGGGCTTCGGTCGAGGGTGGTTGCGGCGGAGCGGCAGGGGTGGGCGCCTGGCCTGGCACAAGGGTGGCAGTGACGACTACGGGGCCGGGCGATGCCGTCGCGATAGCGGCCGCCGAAGACAGCGCCGTGGGCGCCGGGGTGTCAGCCACGCTTCCTGGACGTGAGCAGCCTGTGGCAGCTGTCAGGAAGCAGGAGGCGATAGCGCTGAGGACCACCCAGACGCCTGTGCGGGAGCGGTACATAACGTGAGGTTATACGTTGACCTGGACGCAGTGGCAGTTACGCGCTCCGCCGTTGGCGGCATCGTCTCCGTACTTTTGGGCTGCTGGTCCGCCTGCTGCACATGGCCATGACTGTGAGCGGTGAAGAGGAGGACGGGCAGCCTGATGCGGCGGCCGGCGGTCCGCCGCCGTCACGGGCGAGCGACCGTCCCACTCGCAGGCTGCGTGTCGCGGCGCCCCGGGCCCTGCGCTCGTGCCAGCGTATCGCCTGTTGGACCGTTTTCGTTTTGCTCCTGACCGTCACTTTCCTGCTGCCGCGCGGGGACCGCCGCATCCTGTCTGTGGCTGAAGGAGCGGTGGTTACGCAGCGCTACGCGCTCGTGAGCTGGGAGGTTGGGAACTTTCCCGCGAAGTGGCTGCACCGCATTTACACGGTCTTGCCATGGAGCGACACAAGCCTAGAGGAACGGCGGGCCGACCTGAACGAGTACCTGGCGCTTGTTGAGCGGCTCAGGCAGGCACGGGCTGCCCTGGACCGCTCGTCTGCGTTGTCCGCGCCGGACGTTGCTGCGAAGCAGGCTGCGGTGGACACCCTGTTGCGCGAACGGGACCGGCTGCGAACAAGCGTCGAGGAGTACCTGGAATCCGTCATCAGCGCCGTGGTTGACGAGCAGGGGCTCGGCGCCCCGGGAGACTTCCTTTGGCCCCCGGTTGACTTCAGGCTCGACCAGCCGCCGCGGGTGCTCATCACGTCCCCGCGGGACCGCATAGAGCGTATGGAGACCGTGCTGGTTTCCGCTGCCGTGTCTGTCCGGGAGATGGAGTTGGCCGAGACGCGCTTGCTTGAAAAGGACGGACTCTCGGCGGTCATCGAACCAACAGGCGGGCTCGCAACGTACCCGACAGTGATCGGGCACGACAGCGACCTCCTCCCGCTGCTTGAGGTTGCGGCGCACGAGTGGTTGCACTCGTACCTGTTTTTCCACCCGCTGGGGCAGAACTACGACAGGTCTGACCTCCTGACGCAGTTGAACGAGACTCTTGCAGACATGGCGGGCCGGGAAATCGGAGGCCTGGCGTACACGAAGCTGACAGGAAAGGCTGCGCCCCCCATCGAGCGCCCTGCTGACCCGCTTGCGGCGCCTCCTCCTGTGCCGGGCGTGTTCAGTTTCTCGCGCTTCATGCGGGAGACGCGACTCCGTACGGACGAGCTCCTGGCAAGCGGCGAAATCGCAGGCGCCGAAGCCTACATGGAAGCGAGGCGCGTGGAGCTGAACACGCACGGGTACGCGGTCCGGAAGATCAACCAGGCCTACTTCGCATTTCACGGGTCATATGGCGAGAGCCCGGCGTCGGTGAGCCCAGTGGCGGGCGAGCTCTTTGACCTCCGGCTGCTGGCAGGGAGCCCGGGCCAGCTCGTCAAGCTGGTCCGCGGGGCGTCGTCATATGAGGAGTTCAGGGCTGTGCTCGACCGGGAGCGCCAGTAGTGGGTCGGTGTGGAGTTTCGGCCCACACCCCTCGGCCACGTTCTGGCAGGCTCTGGCTCTACCCCGTTGGGAGAGGGAATGAAAACCAGAGGGTGTCAACAGAGCCAAACGAGTTCAGGATGACATCTTCTGGATGGGCTCTAGGCGATGGGCGCGTTGAAGCAGGCCGGGGGACTCCGGCCTGGAAGTGTGTGATGCTGAAACCCCTGAACCTCAGGCCTCAGCATGACATGTGACGGGTCCAGGGTGACATAACAGGCCCGTGGGACGGG
>Ga0187892_10002732_pt1 | contig 34253 bp, 34 predicted proteins | sample MA1701073metaG_FD_139345 | JGI IMG/M metagenome (GOLD analysis project Ga0187892, IMG submission 139345) | Bio-ooze microbial communities from a basaltic lava cave in the Kipuka Kanohina Cave System on the Island of Hawaii, USA - MA170107-3 metaG ... | reverse complement strand
GTTTCTGGGGGTGGCGGCCAGGCTGCCTCCAACTGCGCGCGTCCGACGATCACTCCATCCACCTTGGCCCGGAACCATTAAATCTTGAGTGAGCGGAGCGCGAGCACAGGAGGCAGCCTGGCCAGCGCCCCGCCTCCTTCTTGTGTGCGCGCTCCGCGAGCAGGCGGGTCAGCCATGCCCTTGGGTCTCCCCCCACTTCTTGAGTGAGCGGAGCGCGAGCACAACGGTCAGCCCAGCCGCCCTCGCGCTCACCTCTACTCCTCTCCCACCGCCCCCCTCCGCGCCAGTACCTCCCGCCGCCCGTCGCGGGCCGGCGCTCCCACGATGCCCTCTTCTTCCATCCGCTCGATCATTCGAGCCGCACGGGGATAGCCGACGCGCAGGCGCCGCTGGATCAATGAGGCCGAGGCCTGGCCCGTGGAGAGGACCAGCTCTTTCGCTTGCTCATAGACCTCGTCGCGCAGCTCATCTTCGGCTGCCTCCTCCTGACGCAGCGATTGCAGCTCTTCGCTATACCTGGGAGCGGCCTGTTTCTTCAGGAAATCGACGACCCGGCGCACATCATCGTCGGCCACGAAGGATCCATGGATGCGGCTGATCCGGCCCGTCCCGGACGCCAGGTACAGCATATCGCCACGCCCAACCAAGGCTTCGGCGCCGTTGGCGTCCAGAATGGTTCGGGAATCGGTCTTGGACGAGACCTGGAAGGCGATCCGTGCCGGGAAATTCGCCTTGATCAGCCCGGTCAGCACGTCCACCGATGGCCGTTGCGTCGCCAGCACCAGGTGGATCCCGGAGGCCCGGGCCATCTGGGCAAGCCGCGCGATCTTGTCCTCCACCTCCTTTGGTGCCACCATCATGAGGTCCGCCAGCTCGTCGATCATCACCAAGATGTAGGGAAGTGGCGTGGGCGGCGTCTTCGACTCGGCAGCGGGCGAGCCGCCTGGAGAGAGCCGCGGCGGCGTCTGCTCACCGGCTGAGAGGCGGTCTTCCTCGGACAGATACTCGATCGGCAACTCCCCTTGCTGTCCCTTCCTGGTCTTGGCCGACTGTTGGACGATCCCCTGCTCCTCGGCGACCCAACGATTATAGGCGTCCACATTGCGCACACCCGCATCGGCGAGGAGCTTATACCGCCGGTCCATTTCCTGAACGACCCAGCCGAGCCCGCGCGCGGCGGTCTTGGCGTCGGTGATCACCGGTCTGAGCAGATGCGGGATGCCGTCATAGAGCTGCAGCTCCAGCATCTTGGGGTCGATCAACAAGACTTTGACCTCGTCCGGCCTGGCGGAGAAGAGGATGCTCAAGAGCATGGAGTTGAGGCTGACGCTTTTCCCCGCTCCGGTCGCGCCGGCCACGAGGAGGTGCGGCATGGCCTTCAGGTCCGCGACAACGGGCGTCCCGAAGATGTCCTTGCCCAGTGCCAGGGTCAATTTGGATCGAGATCGGACGAAAGCCTCACTGGTGAGCATCTCTTTCAGCGAGACCGTCTCCCGGTAGGCGTTGGGCACTTCAATGCCGACCACGGACTTTCCGGGCAGGGGCGCCACGATGCGCAAGCTGGTGGCCTTCAGCGCCAGCGCCAGATCATCGTCCAGGTTGACGATGCGGGCCACTTTGACGCCGGGTGCCGGCTCGAATTCGTACATGGTGACGACCGGGCCTGGATGGACCTCGGTGACTTTCCCTTCGATCCCAAAACTCTGCAGTGCACGGATTAGCACCTCTGACTGCGCCTTGAGCGCCTCGTCGGTCATGCGCTCCAGTGGCCCGGAGGGGTCAGTCAAGAGATCCCGGGGGTCCGGCAGCAGATAGCCGCTCGCTACGGGTCTGGCCACCACCGCCTGTTCTTCAGCATGGTCGAGCTCAACCGCGTGGGGCAATGCTCCCAAAGGAGCCTCTGCGCTGGCCGGCGCCGAGGGGGTCTCGGTGGCGGACATCTCACGATCGGTCTCCGTCGAGTCAGGACGATGGATCTTGACCGGCCTTACTCTCCCTTTCTTGAGCTTCTCGCCTCGCCCCACCTGTTCCGACGCCTCAGTACGGAAGGCAGCAGCCGCCTCACGCAAGGCCTCACGCCAAATGGTCAACCGTCTCCCCATCTCGACCAACGACATGGGTGTGGCCAGCAGAAGGGAGATGAGCAGCCCGGCCAGGACCAGGATATGGGCGCCGGTGCTGGCAAAATAACCTCGCAACGCATTGGCCACGAAGTGTCCGCTCACGCCCCCGGCCATGCCCCGGTTGACGAAGCCGCTTGAAAGCGTCGGCACCGCCGTCACCTCCAGGTGCAGCAACGCGCTCAAGAAGAGCAGAGAGAGCAGGGATCCGGCGGCGCTGCGGAGGGTCACCTGGAGCGCGCCCTCGATCAGGCATCGGATGCCCACCATCGCGAGCAGGAACGGCAGCAGGTACGTGCTCCCGCCGAGCAGCCAGAACAGGCCGGCTGCCGTCGTCGCTCCCACGGTGCCGATCAGATTCTGCGTCGGGACGGCCCGCGGATCCGCCGGGCCGGACGTGAAAAGGAGCGGGTCAGTACGGGCGAAGGAGGCCAGGCTCAGAAGGATGAGGATCCCCACGGTGATCAGCACAATGCCGATCACCTCGTGCTTGAGGTGCCCTGGTTGAGGGGACACATCGCGGGCCTCACCGCGCTTCGACGTTCCGGAAATTGTCATGCGGGGGATGGTAACATCCTTGAGCAGGCGGGGCAAGGGGACGTTCCCAGGACTGAGGACTGAGCGATGAGGACTGAGAGGCAGAATCCAGACCTCAGCACTCACCCCGCGACGTGGCTCGGGGTAAGCCTGAGCCCGTGGTTCGACCAACTCACCACCCCGTGCGCGGTCGAGGGGTCGATGGCTCAGTCCTCAGCCCTTTCTTCATCCCTTCTCCGAACGCTTGGGCGAGGCCCGCAAACTCCTCGAGGCCCAGCGTCTCGGCGCGGCGAGCCGGATGGACCCCCGCTGATTCGAGCGCCCGTTCAATCCTGTCGGGATCCAGCCCTTCATCGCGCAGGGAGTTCATGAGTGTCTTGCGCCGGTGCGCAAATGCAGCCCGCACGATCCTCGTGAAGAGTGCCTCGTCTGCCACGCGCAGATGGCGTTGCTCCTTTGTCAAGAACCTCACGACGGCCGAGCCCACCTCGGGGCGCGGTCGAAAGCAGGTTGGCGAGACCTGGAACGCCAGGGAAGGCTCAGCGGCATGCTGCGCGAGCACTGAGAGAATGCCGTACTCCCGGCTTCCCGGCCGCGCGACCAACCGCCTCGCTACTTCGGCTTGCAGCATGAGAACCATGCGGGCAATCCGGTCTCGCGACGCCAGGAGCTTGAAGAGCAGCGGCGTGGACACGTAGTAGGGAAGGTTGGCCACCACCACCGTGCCTCGCGCGAGCGTCTCGTAAGGAAACGTCAGCGCATCACCGACTCGAACATCTAGGTTGTGACAATCGCTCAGATGCTCGGCCAGGTAAGCGGCGAGCTTTCGATCCAGTTCCACCGCAATGACCGACCGCGCCGCAGCGCACAAGGCGCGCGTCAGGTCTCCCCGTCCTGGCCCGATCTCCAGCACGTCCTCCTCGGGGTGGAGGTCTGCCAGCGTGACAATCTTGCGGATCATGTTCGGGTCGATCAGGAAATGCTGTCCTAATCGCTTCAGCGGCGGTGGAGTAGAGCTTGACCTCGCCCTCATGTATTCCCTCGCTGCTTCACCTCCTCCACAAAGACCACGAGGAACTCTCGGTACATGTCTATTTCATCTTGAAGCTCGTCCATGGGGTCACCGTAAGAGGAAAGTTCCGAACGCTTGTTCGCAAGCCGCTGCGCATCAACCTGGCCAAGGTGCTGAGCGATCAGTCCGATGGTCCGCTTCTTCCACTGCTGAACGCGTTCGCCGCCAGCAATCGCGTTCAGATCCGTCGCTGCCTGCTTCAGCACCGCGTCCAGTTCCTGGACCTGCCGCTGCAACATCTCGACCGCCGCTTTCAGATTCTCTGTCATACGGGTCCCTTCGCTCCGTCTTAGTCCTCAGCTCGAGGCTCTGAGCCCTCGGCCCTCGGCCCTCAGTCCTCAGTCCTTCTTTGTTCTGCTGCGACCCGCCAGACGGGCGGCAAGCCGCACCGCCTCGACCAGACTGCCCGGATCGGCCAGACCCCGACCCGCAATGTCATACGCAGTCCCGTGGTCGACCGAGGTTCGAATGATCGGAATGCCAACCGTCAGATTCACACACTTGCCGAATGCTACGAGTTTGAGCGGGATCAAGCCCTGGTCATGATACATCGCAACCACACCGTCAAACTCGCCCCGAACCGCTTTTCCGAACAGCGTATCGGCGGGCAGCGGATCTCCGGCCTGAATGCCTGCCCGACGTGCCTCGCGGGCGGCCGGGAGGATGCTCTGTTGTTCTTCATCCCCGAATAAGCCGGCTTCTCCCGCGTGGGGGTTCAGCGCGGCCACGCCGATCCTGGGCCTTGCGATCCCGAAGTGATCCCGCAGGGCGCGGTCCGCCAGGCGAATGGCGAGCCCCACGCGTTCGGGCGTGAGTGCCGCTGCCAAATTTCGGATGGCAAGGTGGGTGGTGACGAACATGATCTTGAGCGGGCCACCCAGGATCATCATGCCCACCTCATCACTGTGCGTCAGGTCCGCCAGCAGCTCGGTGTGACCGGGGTAGTGATAACCGGCCAGGTTGATCGCTTCCTTATTGATCGGCCCCGTGACCATACCTTGGATGGTCCCGGCTTGAGCCAGCCGGACCGCGGTGGTGATGCAGGCCACGGAGGCGGCTCCGGTTTCCTTGGCCGCCACCCCCATCGCGAACTGTCCCAGGGGTTGCTCCAAGGGATCCAGCACCGGAATGAGGTGTTGCCGTCCCGGAACCTGCTCATTTGCTTTAACGGGGACCAGCCTCAGGGGAAGGCCAAGGGATTTGACGACCCGTTCCATGACCGGCATTGAACCGATGATGAGGGGGCGGCACAGGCGAAGGACCTCACGTCCGGCCAGCGCCTTCCCGATGACCTCGGGACCAATCCCGGCCGGGTCGCCCATCGTCAGACCGAGGGTCGGCCGCCGCTCAACTTTCCGAGCGTGTCTCTTTTTGGCCACAGCCTTTGTCTCACATTTCAATGGCTGGGGTTACCCTTCGACAAGCTCAGGCTGACCCCGAGGTATGTCGAGGGGTCACCATCAACCATTTTGCCTTACCCCAAGTCTCCCTCATGGGGAGCCATAGAGGTACAACGCATACCCGAGATACAGCAGAGCGCACGCGCTCAGCAGCCAGGGGCGCCAATGTCCTCCCCACAACACTTGCCCGAAGCTGACACCGACCGCGACGAGCGCAAGCGCAATCGTGGCGACCGCCGAGCTCCCCAGGCTCCAGTCCGTCCCGACGAGACCAACCGAGACGGGAAAGGTCCCCTGGAACACCATCGCTCCGGTTACGTTGCCCACCGCCAAGGTGTCCTTCCGCCGGTAGAGCCAGAGAAAACTGTTGGACATTTCCGGCAGTTCGGTCGCCAGCGGTGCGATCAACAGCGACAAGAGCAGGGGCGAGACGCCCAGATCTGCTGAGAGCGACTTGGCGGCCGTGATAAACAGGTGTGCGCCGACGACCAGCCCGCCCAGCCCCACAGCGCTTTGCAGCCCGATCATGCCGTAGGAGGGTCTGGTCGAGCGGCGGGCGAAGATCAATGGGTCCAGGGCTGTCTGGTCGCCCGGCTGACCCGAAAATTTGATTCGCATGTAGTACACGTAGAGGGCCATGAGAGATGCCGCCACGAGGTAGTGCGTCAACCGGAACGACACGAAGACGCAGGCCAACGTCAGACCGTATGCGATCAGGAAAAACTGCAGATCCACACGCACTTCTCCGTAATCGAGCCTGAACGTGGCGGCTCGCTTGCCCAGTCTCGCATAGAGCAGCAGTAGACCGGCCAGGATCGGTATGACCAGCGTGCTGAGCATGAACGGCGCTCCGAGGATCGCGCCGAGTCCCACGTCAATCCGATCCTGCCCGGCTCCGAAAAAGATTGCCATGATCGGAATCGACGTTTCAGGCAGGGTGGTCCCTACCGCGGCCAAGACGCTGCCGACGGCACCGTCCGGCACCTTGAGCCGCTTGCCGAGCCACTCAATGCTGTTCGTGAACAGCGCACACCCACCGAGTGTGACGACCACCGAGGCGAGAAACAGAGCGACATAGGTGAGCAGGGTCACGCAGCGCTCCCAAGGCAACAGGAGAGAGACAAAAGACGCACGTCCTGTTGTTGTACCCCGCTGCGAGTCATGTCAGGTTTTACCTTTGCCCTTTGCCTTGCCGGCGAAAGCCAGCAAGGCTTCTTCCATGATCTCACGCACAGGCCGGCCCGTTTGCTGCGCGATCCGCTTACAGTCCTGATACTCGGGGGCTGCCTTGCGTCCGTCGGGACCTGCCTGGGCCACTTTTATCCGCACCTGCCCTCCTCGGACCCGGACCGACTCAAACCGGCGAGGCAGCACCCGCCGCGAGAGTTCTTGCATTCTTACGCCGAGGGTGGTGGTTTCCCGCAAGACGACGTCCGCCACCGCCTCGGCCTTTTCGCGAGCAGCCAGTGCGGCCAGCACGACTCCGGGACGGCCCTGCTTCATGATGACCGGCGTGAGCGTCACATCCAACGCGCCGGCTGCAAATAACCGGTCCATGATCAGTTCGTAGGTTTGCGGGTTCACATCATCCAGGTTGGTTTCAATCTGGACGACCGACTCGGTGTCGCCATGCGCGGCCGGCGTAGCCTCACCAAGAAAGACGCGCAGCACATTCGGCCATCCTTCAGGATCCGCGGTTCCCGCTCCGTATCCGATCGCATCGGGACGCATGGGCGGGAGCGGACCGTAGGCCTGCACCAGCGTGCGCAACAACGCGATCCCAGTGGGGGTGGTGAGCTCACGCGCGGGCCCGGCACTGTGCACCGGGATCCCTCTGGCCAGTGCGGCAACCGCGGGTCCAGGGATCGGCAGCCGCCCGTGAGCACTGTCGATCATGCCCGAGCCGAGATTGACTGAAGACGCCGTCGCACGCTCAATGCCGAGCAGGTGACAGCCTGCCAAGCTCCCGATGACATCCACGATGGAATCCATGACACCGACTTCATGGAACTGCACCTTCGAGCGCCCCACCCGATGGGCGAGTCCCTCGGCCATGGCGAGCCGATCGAACACTGCCCGGCTCCGGTCTTTCACCGGCTCGGGCAGTCGGCTTCCGGCGATGATCCGTTCGATGCGGTCGAGCGAGACCGGACTGCGGAACCCCTCCCGAATCAACACGTCTACTTTTGTCGCATGGAGGCTCCCTCGTATGACACGCTTGACGCGCAGCTCATACCCCTCGATCGGCACCGCCTTGAGGGTCCGGACCAGGTCCTTGAATGGGAGACCCGCATCCACGAGGGCACCGAGGATCATGTCCCCGCTGATTCCTGAAAAGCAGTCAAAGTAGAGCTGCGCCACTCCGCCTCCTGCCACTTTGCGCTGAGCGCTGAGTGACATGTGCTGCCCATCTTAGCGTAAGCCTTGCGCGGACAGCAATGCGCCTTCGGCCGGCGGGACACCACAGGACTGAGGACTAAGTGCTGAGGACTGAGGTTGGACTAAGAGATACGGGACTTTGGTCCTGTCTACAGCCACCTATCATTCCCCTTGTCTCAGTCCTCAGTCCTCAGCACTCAGTCCTGTTGGTTGACAGCCTGACTGCCCTGTGGTATCCCTCTCCGGCTCGCGCCTGACGAGCGAGAACAGAATGGAAGCGGTATAATCTCCAGTATGTACCCGTTGAATCGCCGACTCGGGCGATCCGTTCAGTTCCCCACGGGCCGTGCCGCGGCGGCGGTGCTATGCCTGACCGTGTGTGGCTCCCTGAGTGTCGTCCCCGCTGAGGCCAAACGGAAGCAAACGCCGGTCGTCCCTCCGGATCTGAACATCCTCTCTGTGGCAGTCTCTCCCGAGTCACTCATCCCGGGTGAGGGCGCGGTTTCCTTCGTCGTCGAGGTCGAATTGCCCAAAGACCTGGCGGACTCCTCCTTGCTTGAGGTTTCCTCCCTGATCAGTTCACCGTCCAAGAGTTCTCTGCGGTTCCTCATCAGCCGCCAGCCGGTGGGTATGGGGTCCGCACAGGGAGGAGGACCCGTGGAGCGGGTACCTGGCGGCACGGTTGCGGAACGGGGACCCGTTGCGGCCCCTGATCGGGAACCCGTTGCCGGCCTTGATGCAACGGGTGCTGGTGATGAGCCGGTGAGCCGGCCGGGTCCCGCAGTTCCTGGGCCTTCTCCGACTCAAACAGACGCAGGGTCCGCACCGCCAGCACCACCCGTGGCGCAGGCACCCGCCGGCACACGTGCGGACGCCGAACCCAAGGCCCCGCCTTCCCAGGAACCCGTTGCCGGCTCTGATCCAGCGGGTGCTGAAGTGGGTGTGGGAGGGGTGGCTGCAGGGCCCCCTCCCACTCAGAATGAATCGGTGGGTCGGTCGGAACAGGGATCCCCCGAGTCCCGCGACATGCGGATGACCGTCACCCTGACATGGGACGGGAACGATCAGACCGGGCAGCGCGTGCAACAGGGTCGATTCAACTACGAGATCAGAGCTAAACTGCTGGTGGTCGGAGAGAACGGACCTCGGACGCAGATGGTGTCCTGGCCGAGACGCGGAACGATCGAAGTCAAGTAACAGGGGTAACGGGACACAGGGATAACGGGGTAAGCGGGCTACGCAGGCTATCGCTCAAGACCCTACCCCCTTACCCCTGTACCCCTCTACCCCGCGCCCTCCTTCTCCCCGAGCATGTTAATGCGATGCGCTAAGCATCCGGCTCCGTAGCCGTTATCGATGTTCATCACCCCCACGCCGGATGCGCAGGAATTCAGCATGGTCAGCAGGGCGGCGAGGCCCCCGAAGCTGGCGCCGTACCCTCGACTGGTTGGGACGGCCACGACCGGACGGTCGACGAGGCCGCCGATGACGCTGGGCAACACGCCGTCCATTCCCGCCACGACGACGAGGACGCGGGCTTTGCGCAGGCGATCATGGCGGTCGAGCACGCGGTGCAGGCCCGCCACGCCCACGTCATAGATGGATTCCACGCGACTACCCATAACCTCGGCCGTCACCCTGGCTTCTTCAGCCACCGGGATGTCCGCGGTCCCCGCCGTGACGATCAGGATGTCCCCTTGGAGGCGCACGTTCTCTTTGCGGATCACCACCGCGCGAGCCTCTGGATAGTAGACGGTTCGGCGGTCGAGCCGGGTCAGCGCACGCGCCACATCCGCCTCGACCCTCGTCGCCAGGAGCGGCCCGCCTTTCTTAATGAGGCCACGCGCGATCGCGACCACCTGCGCCCGCGTCTTCCCTTCACAGAAGATGACCTCCGGAAACCCCTGCCGGACCGAGCGATGATGATCCACGGATGCGAAGCCGAGATCCTCATAGGGAAACGTCCTCAATCGCTCCATGACAGTTTCAACGCCGACCTTTCCGATGTGGAGGTCCTTCAGAAGCTTCTTGAGGCGATCCCGGTCCATGCAGCGTTCAGGAGTCCGACTTGGGATTGCTGTTCTTCTCGGCGAGGTCGTCCTTCGCGGCTCTCAGCATCAAGTCGGTCACGGCTTGCAAGGGAGACTTGCCCTCGAACAGGACCGCGCAGACTTCCCGCACGATCGGCATCTCCACTCCAAAGCGATTCGCGAGACCCAGTGCGGCGCGGGCGGTTTTGACACCTTCGGCGACGGTGTGCGTCTCTCTGAGGATCTTCTCCAAGGTTTCTCCCTTGCCGATCCGCACCCCGACCGTATGATTGCGGCTGAGGGGCCCGGTGCACGTCAGCACCAGATCACCCAGGCCCGAAGGCCCGTAAAATGTTTCCGCCTCCGCCCCCATGGCGGTTCCCAGGCCAATCATCTCCACGAGTCCACGGCTGACCAGGGCCGCCCTCGCGTTGTGTCCCAACCCCAGCCCGTCCACCGCACCGGCGGCCAGCGCCATGACATTCTTGAGGGCCCCGCCCAACTGCACCCCAACCAGATCGGTGCCGGTGTAGACCCGGAAGAAGGGCGTGATCAGCAGCGCTTGCAGTCGCCGGACCAATTCTGGATCCTTGCCGGCGAGTGACACCACCGTGGGTTTGTTCTGACAGACCTCCAAGGCAAAACTGGGGCCGGAAAGGACCGTCAGCGAGGAGCGCATACCCTGGGGCAAGATATCTGCCATCACCTGGGACATCAGTTTGAGCGTGCCTTCCTCGATCCCCTTTGTCGCGCTGACGACCGGGACGGCGCGGGAGAAGAGCGGCCTCAACTGAAGCAGTACCACGCGCGCCGCGTGGGATGGCACCACGAAGACCACCAGGTCGCAGCCCTGGATGGCTTCCGCCAGAGACCCTGTCGCCGAGAGAGACGGAGGCAGGGCAATCCCTGCGAGGAACAAGGTATTCTCCCGCTTGCTCCGGATCGCCTCGACCACCTCCTGTTCATACGCCCAGAGCCGGACCTCAAGCTCCTTTTCGGCCAGTAGGCGGGCCAGGGCAGTCCCCCAAGCTCCGGCGCCGATCACCGCCACCCTCTTAATGGACTCTGCGGGCGCTATCACTTTCGCCATGCGGACGCTCCTAGAGAACACTGCGCAAGGGCGCCGGATTATAGGAATGCCTCCGCCCGAGAGTCAATGAATGGAAGGAGGTTGCACAGGAGCCGGGCGCCGTGGCGGCCGGCGTGGTTGGAATTCCGGCTCGACTGGATGTACCCTGGTGTCTGATCAGAGCCCGCTTATGCTGACGTGTCGCTTCTGCGGCCAGGCACTGCCCGAGGCCAGCCATTTCTGCATCAGGTGTGGGAAAGCCCTCCAGGAAACGTCGGCGCCCGCGCGTCGGGTCTCCGGCGACGAGCCGCCGACGGAGGTGATGTCCCTACCCACTTTGTACGTCATGCTCGGCTTCCTGCTCCTCGCCCTCCTGTTCCCGCCCTGGGAGGCCGCGCCGGGACAGCCGCCGGAATTCCTGGGATTCCACTTTTTTCTGGCTCCTCCGGAGCCGGAGGCGGTAGTGAGCCGCCTTCTGATCACGATCGAACTGGTGACCATCGCGATCGGAGGGTTTTATTTCGCGTGGCTGCTCCGGAAGAGGAAGGACTGAGGACTGAGTGCTGAGGACATCTTCAGGACTGAGGGCCGAGTGCTGAGGACTGAGGTCCGAATTCGATCTCTCAGTCCTCAGTCCTCATCGCTCAGCACTGACCTTAGTCCTCAGTCCTCGTTACTCAGTCCTGCGCTGCCGCGCCGAGCGGCGGCGATCAGTCGAGTGCCAGCGTCAAGCATTTCGCCGATCCGCCGGCTTTCATGAACTCATCCAGTGGGAGCGGCTGGGGCTTATAGCCCCGCGCCTCCAGCATCGCAACCGTCTCGGGACAGCCTGTTGGCAACACCACGTGCTTGCCCACGCAGACCGCGTTGCATGCAAAGCGAAGCGCCTCAGGCTGGGGCACGACCAGGCGACGGTCCTCGCTGATCCGGTTGACTATGACCGTCTGCGCGTAGGGGTCGAACGCGGCGGGGTAATAGAGCAGCTCGCCCCCGCTTAACGGACAGAAACAGGTGTCCAAGTGGTAGAAGTGACTATCCACCAGCTCAACCGGAATGATCTCCCGCTGCAGAATCTCACTGAGGCGACCATACGCCCGGATGTCGCTCCGCTGGCGATACCCGCCGAACCAGGCGTCCGGAAACCCGAGCAGATCCCCCGCTCCCTCGAAATAGAGGTTTTCCTCGAGCAGCGTCACCTGGTAGCCGTGCTCGCGGAACCACGCTTCGAAATACCGTTCTTCGCGCTGTCGTTCGGGATGCCGAAACCGGCTGGGCACCGCGCGTCGCCCGTCCACCACCCCGGCGTTCGCGGTAAAGACCATGTCCGGAACGCCGGGCATAGGCTGCATCCGCTCCAGCAGAGCCCCGACGCGGTCTTCCAACACCGTCATGAGATCATGCCACTGCGCGGACGCTCGTACAGGGTCGGCCTGGTTGGACATCCGCATCCAGGGATTGATTTCGTATTCGATCCGGAAGTAATCCGGTGGGCAGACCAGCAGGCGGCTCATGCTTTCCACCCCAGCTCGCGCGCAAGCTCGCGCAGAAAGGAGGCGGCGTCCATGACCAGCCCGACGGCCTGGAAACTTCCGCGGTCGGCGAGCTTCGTTGGCACCGCCGGGTTCACGTCCACGCAGACCGTGGGCACGGTGGCCGGAAGAAGATTGCCGGTGGCCACGGCGTGGAGCGTGGAGGCCACCAGGAGCGCCAGACTCACACCAGGCAGTGCCCGCCGCATGGCAGCCTGAGCCGCCACGGAGTCGGTGATGACTCCTGGGAGTGGGCCGTCGTCCCGGATGGTGCCCGCCAGGACCACCTCTACCCCACGCCGGACGCAAGCCGCCATAATGCCTTCCGGGACGACGCCTGTCCGAACGGCCTTCTCAATGCTGCCGATCGCACGAATGCGATTGATCGTGCGAAGGTGGTGCTCGTGGCCGCGCGGGACCGCCCGGCCCGCCGAGAGCGCGTAACCCAGGGAAGTGCCAAAGAGGTGCGCCTCCATGTCATGGGCGGCCAGCGCATTGCCGCAGAACAGTACATGAATGTAGCCGGAGTCGATTAACCAGGTCAGGGCCTCACGGCCGCCCGCGTGAATGATGGCAGGGCCGCCCGCGAGCAGGACTTTGACATCAGACTTACCACGCTCGCGCTGCTCGCGGATCGTCTGCATCCGGCGCGCAACGTCCGCGATGACATATCCGTGGGGCCGCTCGGCGGAAACATGCGCCTCCATGAAGCTGAAGACATCACGATCCCGGGGGCGCTCCAGGGGGAGGACCCGGATCCCGTCCCGTCCGGCCACGATGGCATCTCCCTGCTTCACCTCCCCCATCGGGATCGCTTTAGCGGCTGTGAGACCCCGGTCCACGCGGATGCCCAGGTCCATCTCGATCGCGTCCACGTCGATCCAGCGCCCTCGGAGGCGGATCTGGGTGGGCAGGTGCGTCGTCGCGTAGAAGGCATCCGGAAAGACCCCGTCGGCCGGTGCAGGTTGAGAGGTGCAGTCCGACTCCCGTTCGACTGAAGCGCCGTGCGGCTGGATGGCCTCAAGGATCTCCTTCAACAACTCGGGCGAAGCCGCGCGCACGACGATCCTGGCGCGGGAGGGCTCCTCGCGGGTTCCGCCGATCCGGACCTCTTGCAGGTCGAAGGTGCCGCCCATCATCAGAATGGTGTCCAGCACCTTCGCGAGGATGAGCGAATCGATGATGTGGCCCTGGAGCAGGACCGTTTCTTGCGCTGCATGCATGGTCGAAGGGTTCTCCTTACCTCTCGTCACGAACTTCATCCCTTTTGGGCGTGCTTAATCATAGCACTCACCCTAGCTAATCGCCTAACGCCCGCCCTAACCCTGCGAAAGGTCCAAGGGCCTTCCGCCTCACGGTTATTTGACGTCCACTTTCATCAGCTCTCGCAGCACGCTGGTGGCATAGGCGCCCGGTGGCAGCGTGAAGGAGATCGCCAGCTGATCTCCGTTCAGGCTCCAGTCCAGCCCCTCCAGGCGGACGCGCAACAAGCGGCGCTCGCCACGGAACCGACAGTCCGCCGCCGCCTGGGTAAGGGACTCGGGGGTGGACCCAAGCTCCGCGGCGGCGGCTCGCTCGATGTCACCGGGTTCGCCGCTGGCCCATGGGGCCCGCGATCCGAACAACGGACCGGTCGGGCTAATCTCGAATGCCTCAACCCGGCGCTGCTCCGCCGCCGCATCCTCCACCCTGAAGCAGGCGCCGTTGTCATGTTTCATGGCCCAGTCCCCGACGAGCACACGGTCGATTCGATCGATCCGGCTGGCCACGACCCGGTTGAACAGAAAGGACTGATAGGCGTGCAGGTACCAGAGGCGCTGGGGTTTGGGCACCCTGCCGCGGCGCCGCTCATCCCCCAGCAGGGCTGCGCCCACCTGGTAATTGATCCCGGCCCGACCTTGGCGCTGCGGACCGAAATAGTTCGGCACGCCCCGCCGGGAGAGCACCTCCAGAACCGCCGGTACTCGGGTAGACGCAGCGGGATGGACCCCCCTGACCACCAGCCGGAACGCGTTGCCCCGGTGATGGCCGGTGCGGAGCCGGTTGCGGTGACACCCAAGGATCTCGACGGAAAGAATCCGATCGTCGGGCCGGAGCCGGGCGATCGCGTCCGGGGCGACCCCTTGCACAGAGACCATCTGCGTCGTGACCGCGTTGGCGTCTTTGAGGCCCGCCACGCCAATGCACCGCGCCTTGACCCCCAGGCTGGAGGCAAACCGGGCGACCATCTGGTGGGTCGTCAACCCGCGCTTGGTCACGCGAAGGTAGAGATGCTCACCCTCACCGCAGGGGAGATAGAGGGGGTGCTCGTCTACGCGAAAATCCTCCGGCATCGTTCGGATCACGCCTCCGATGCCGGGCACGCCGGCGGTCAAGTAGGGCAACCCGACTTCAGTTTTGGTCGCTTCCGGCCGATCTAACTGAACGCGCGCTCTTCGTTCCATGGTCATTGCCTCTGCGTGAACGGTGAAAGGGCCCTGTAAGAAACAGAGTTAGGTCTCACGGCTCCGGCCACCCCATGCTATAATTTCTCTTGCTTATACCGTTCTACCTTTATACCTCGTCGACGCCGAGGGAGATCTCCGGGATGTCAGCGACCCTGAAACGCACGACGCGCGCTCGACTGTATCGTACGCTTCCATCGCTCCTCTGCGTGTACGGGCTCGTGTGCGTCTCCACTCCTGTGCCCCTCACCAGCGCGGCTGAGGGTGACAGTGTGTTCGAGTCCTTCACCGAGCATATCCAGCGACAGATCCTCACCGATAAGCGGCTGTTCCTGGAGGCAGAGACCTGCACCGCCTGGTTTTACGAGCAGCAGGAGCACAAACCGGCGAAGTCCCCTGTCCAAGGGGTGTCGTATGCTCCGGCTGGTTGGAGGGGCCGGGCTGTCATCGAGACCTCCGATTGTCCGCGACGCTACCCGGACGGCTTGCGCGCAGCGCGCCAGGAATTCGGCCGGACGCAATCCCTGCTGTCCCTCAGCCTGACCTTCTACCAGTTTGCGCTGGTGGGAGACCGTAACGATGACGAGCAATATAGCGTGACCGAGTTACAGGACATCGAGGAATCGCTCGGCCTCCGATTCGACTCCGTCCGCGGACCGGCAGTTGATCTCGCCGCTCTGAACACCCAGTTCGAGACCATGCACAAATCAGGCAGCCTGGAGGGGCTGATGGCCAGCCTGGGCACCCTCTTGGACAAGGGGTACCGTCTCACGCCCCAGGATCGCTCTGCCCTGAATCGGATTTCCCAATGACCACCAGCTCGCGTCCCTGGCATCTCAGGGCCCGGTTCCACCTGGCCCATTCCTTGATCATGCCGCTTCAGCGTCTCTTCAACCGATTTCCACACCTGGAGGTTGGATTGTCGACCGCTCAGATCTCGACGATCCGGTGTCGCCATCGTGCGCTGGCTGGTCGGCGCGCCATCCACCTCAGCGACCTGCATCTGGATCGGTATCGGCCCCGCCATGACGACGTGGTGAGTTCGATTGCGGGCCTGAAGCCGGACTGGATTTTTGTCACCGGCGATCTCCTGAACGTACCGGAGGGACTGCCCCATCTGTCCCGGTTTCTGGCGAACCTCCGGAGCCTGGCCCCGGTGTATTTTACGCTCGGCAATCACGATCACTACAGCGGCGTGCCGGCCCATCAGTTCAGCGAGCTCGCAGACCGTCACGAGCTCCAATTGCTCAACAACCGGGCGACCTTCGTCCCGGTGGACGGCGGAGAACTGGCGATCGTTGGCGTGGACGATCCTTCGACACACCGCGACGACCTTCGGTGCCTTCCATCCGGCCGCCCTGATCGGTTTACGATCCTGCTAGCCCACGCGGCGAGCGTGCTCGAGCGGCTCAACGGGCACCACGCCCCCCACCTGGTGCTCTGCGGACACAGCCACGGGGGCCAGTGGCGGATTCCGCGGTTGCGACCCTTCTGGCTCCCGTACGGCTGCAATGGAGTCGCCGAAGGGCATGTCAAGCGGAATGGCCACCAACTCTACGTCAATCGCGGACTCGGCTGGTCCATCGTGCCCATCCGGTGGGGCTGTCCGCCGGAGATCGTGCTCATCGAGTGGGAAGACAGTAATGGAGCAGTGTAAGGTTCAGGGAGAGTCTCTTCCCTAGCCTTAGTCTCTGTACTCTCCTACGTAATCCGCTCCAGTGCCTCCCGCGCTCGACTCCGGACCGTCTGATCCCAATCCTCTTGCATCACCCGCGTGAGCTTCTCTCTGGCTTCCCCGGCCCTCATTCGGCCCAAGGCCAGCGCCGCGCAGGCCCGTACATAGGCATGGTCATCCTCCAATGCCGAGACCAGCAGGGGAATCGCAGCCTTGTCTTGGAGGACCCCCAGATGACTGGCGGCCATCCCGCGCACGCGATGTTGTTTGTCACCCACCGCGGTTTTCACGGTCGTCATGAGCACATCGACCATAGCGGGGGCGACTCGTTCCAACCCATCGCGCCTGTACTGATTCAACTCAATCAACGCAAAAGCCAAGGCACGTCGCTTTTCGGCTGAGGGTTCACCCTCAAAGCGAGCGAGGAGGCGCTCTCGTTCACGTCGTGTCTCGCGGTGGCGGCGGATCGCCCTAATCCCGACTCCCACCACAATCACAGCGAGCGCCGTCAATGCGGACGCCGGGATGGCGCGCTCGATCACGTACTCCTGGGTCTCGGGCGAGAGTCTCTTCCAGACCCAGACCCCCGTCACGATCAAGGCGATGACGAGGAGGGTGGCAGTCAGGTTGGCCTGACCGGATTGATGTCGAGGCAGCATCTCGTCAGCATGATAAGAGGCCGCCGCAACCTCGTCAACGATGACTAGTTGTGAAGCGTGAAGCGTATCTCGTAGTTCGCGGGATCCGAATGGGGCAAGGTCGCAGCGTAGCTAGACAGTGACCGTCATTCCAGATCGCTGCGCCGCGATTGCCGACGGGACACCTAGACGTGGGTGCCTACCCACATCCCTTGCTTGCTCCTTGGGTCATTCGCTCATTTTGCCAAATACCCACGAATTCTGTCGAGAAACTCGTCTAGCTCCTGTTCTTTGGGCTCACCTGTTATCCAGCGTGGCTTAATGATGTCGTCTGTGATCGGGATTTCACCGCCCATCCCCAATATCCTAAGACGTCCTTCACTGCTATATAAGAAATACACGCTGCGTTGACCCACTGCAATTGGTGGACTGTCAGAGAAATCCAATGCGGCTGCAATCTGCAGTGTTTTTGTGCTTGGATCACCTTTAATCGTCCGTTCGACTTCAATCGTTGCCCTATACTCCGCTACTTTGCCCCCCGAAAACGTCATCCCAATTTTCTCCATCTTGACAATTTCGCCTATCACTATAAACTCCGCTTTCTGAACCATCTCCGACAGAGGACGGATCGCTGGAAAGGTGAAAGCAGGAGACGGGCCTGTACCTATGACAACAGCGCTAATCAGACAGAGGAGGCTAATCCTGAGCGATTTTTCGTCTCTTTCCATGATGCATTCCTAGTTACGTAGTTGTTGTCAATGCCCAGGCTACCGGAGCTCGGGCAATCCTAAGGTACTCTACAATGTCGCTATCATCACTCTGAGCTTGATCCTCCGCCATCGGGCCATGGACGCCATGAGACATTTCAAGCCCGACCCCAATTCCAACCTGGCACAGGCTACGGCCAAGTGGAAGTCGTGTCAACTTCTTCGAAGTGTGGCCAAGACTAGCGGCCGCCCCTTGCTCTGACCCAGGGCGGTTTTGCGAGAGCGGCGGGCGTTCATTCCGAGTGAGGAAAAGGGCGGCACGCACCCTTTTCCTCACCTTACTCTCTCCATCCATAGGGCAGCGGCCAAGCTGCTTCTCCTTGCGCGATACCTGTTTATTTAGCAGGCGGGTGGTCGGGGTGGGACCTATTGGGCGCATCATTTTCACCCGCCCAACCCGGGCGCGCAAAGACACGCCCTTGCCCGAGCGAGCACACCTCATTTACCAATCCATTCTCTTAGGCAGGTGGCCTAGCAGCCTCAGACTGCGCGCGTCCGTCGCTCTCCTCATCACTGGCTTCTCCATTCCCAAGCGGGCAGGTGGCAGGATGGGCTCAGACTGCGCGCGTCCACCGAGCACACATCCATCACGGTCCGAACCGAGAGATCCCGTGTGCGCGGTGCGCGAGCACGTGAGGCCACCTGCTACCTCGCCCGCTCTCCCCCGTTCTTGTGTGCGCGCTCTGCGAGCAGGCGGGGTAAGGTTGACTGTCATCCTAACTAGGACTATCATACGGCAGCGCCGTGGAGACACCGAACTTCAAAGACGATCCCTACTTGAGAGTCTTACGTCCACTGGTCGAGGCCTATCTGGCCTTTTCTCGCCAAGACAATCGTCACATCCGGTCCATGCACCTGACGCCGTCCCAGTTCGACGTGATCGCGACGCTGGGCGACACCGACGGCATGACCTGTCTGGAGCTATCGGCGGCCACGCTCGTGACCAAGGGAACATTGACGGGGGTGCTGGATCGGCTGGCCGCCAAGGGCCTCATTCGCCGAGACCCGGTTGAGGCCGACCGCCGATGCACCAAAATTCGCCTCACCGAGAAAGGCGAGGCCTTGTTCCGGAAATCGTTCGGACGGCATGCCGCCTTTCTACGGCCCTATTTCGAACGAGCCCTGACGCAGAAGGAGGCGGACGAGGCGCAAGACCTGCTAATCCGTATTAGGGACAGTTTCCGGCAGGCCGGGCCGCGGTAACGACCATATGCGCTTGACCATCCTCGGCTCAGGGACCAACCTGCACCCCACGCGCGCGGCGGCCGGCTACCTGGTCCAGACCGATCGGCTCCTCTTGCTGGATTTCGGTCCCCGCACGCTCACGAACCTGATCAAGATGGGCGTCGATCGGCACCGGATCGGCTACATTCTCTTCTCACATTACCACGCCGACCATTTCTCGGATTTCATCACGTTTTTTTTCGACGCCGTCTTCCATTCCAAGTTTGTGGGCCCTCGCCCCGATCTCACCCTCATCGGGCCGCGCGGCACCCGCCGCTTGTTTGGCACGATGCTGAAGACGTTTCCGGGGTTCAGCGCCGGCCGGTTCCGGGTCACGATCAGAGAGGTTGCGGACAGGGCCTTTCTGCTGGGGCGCACGCGCATCACGCCCCGCACGGTCGTGCACAGCCCAAGGCTTCACTGCGTGGGCTATCGGATCGACTATCGGGGGCGGACGCTCACCTACTCGGGAGACTCGCAGTACTGCGAACCCCTCCTCCACCTCTGCCGCGAGGCGGACGTGGCAGTGCTGGATTGCTCCTTTCCCGCCAACCGGCCAGGTGTCGGCCACATGCACGCGGGGGAATGCGGGCGTGTCGCGCACGAAGCCGATGTCGCGCGACTCGTCCTATCGCACTTCTACCCGATCGCGGAGCGGTACGACGTGAAACGGCAGGCACGGCGGTATTTTGGCAGGACCATTCTGGCAGGACGGGACCTGATGACGCTGTCGGTCTGACGGAGGGAGTGATTCATTGAGTGATTGACGATTGAGTCATTGTCGGACAGTTTCTTTGGAAGCAATGATCCAATGAACAAATCACTCAATCAGTCAATTCTTACCCGCACTCCTCTTTTTTCCGTCCATGGTCCAGGACTTCGAGAAAGCGGGTCAGGCGAGTCGACTTCACCGACTCATCCAGCTTGCCGTAGATGGCGATGAGGTTTTTCAGCATTCGGGCGAGAATCGCCCGGTGGTCACTTCGGTCCAAGTACTTCTCTTCAAACCCATAGCCCGCCTGCATGAGGAATCGGGCGCAATCCTTCTCCGTCAGCAAGGCGCCCGAGTTGAAGCAGTCCACGAAAATCTTGTACCGATCCGAGTCGAACTTCACCAAGAAATGACCCGGCATGCCGATCCCATAGACTGGAAGCCCGAGGCGTCTCCCGAGCAAGATGTAGAGGACGGAGAGGCTGATCGGAATCCCGGTCCGGCGATCGAGCACCCGGTTGAGGTACGTGTTGTCCGCTTCATAGTAGTTCTTCGTGTTGCCCCGAAAACCCTGTTCCGTGAACAGGTAGCGACCAAGGGTCTTGACCGCTTCTTCACCCGAGGCCCGCCGCCCTAACCGATCACGGATCTCGCCCGCCATCATGTCGAGCTGGCTGGTGTAGGATTCGACGTCCAGGTCAGGAAAGGCATACCGCGCGATCAGGAAGGCGCCCGCCTGCAGGTCGACCTGGTGGTCCGGGCCACCGACGAGCTCGCGCAACTCTTCCTCCAATCGGCAACCACGAATCCCGTCCAGCACCTCCGCGATCCGCCGCGCCATCTCCGGTTGCTCGACCTCCGCCTCCAGCAGCAAGGGGACAGCCGAATCGCCGATCTGGACCAGCTTGGTGGTGATCGTCTTCGCGATCCGGTCGTTCTCATCGGACAGCAGCCGAATGAGCGCCTTGATCTGATTCTCGCTCGCCGGGACCATGATTCACCTCACGAGACATCCGTCCTCACCGCAGAGGACGGATCGCGATCCGGTCAGCCCATCGCCCGTCGAAAGGCGCGAGCACTTCCGTACAAACACAGCGCATCGAAGACCATCATGATCATGATGACCAGGCCCACTCGAGGCAGCGCGTCGGCCCAGCCCGACAGGATCAGCGGCCGGACTGCATCGATCGCCCAGGTCATGGGATTGAGCCGGGCCAGGACGCTCATCCAGGTCGGCATGGCCGCCAAGGGGACCAGCGCGGAACTGAGGAAGATCATCGGGAGCGACAGGAAGCCGAGGACGGAGAAGAAGTCCCCGTGGCTCTTCACCGAGAAGGCCAACGCCATCGAGATGGCGGTCAACCCCACCCCGAATAGCAGGCCAATGAACAGGATGACGGCGACCCCAGCCAGGCCGGTCGCCGGGCGGACCCCGAAGAGAAAGGCCACCCCCAGGATCACCAATACCTGCAGGGAGGTGATCGTCATGACGAACAGGAACCGACTCAGAACGATCGACGTGCGGCGAATCGGCGTCGCCATGAGTCGTTCCAGGAAGCCGTTCTCCTTGTCGAAGAGGAGATCAACCCCACCGGCCAGTCCATTGTTCAGGACCGTCATAACCACGACGCCGGCTGCGAGGAAGCTGATATAGCTGGGTGCCTGCACCACCTGTGTGTCGGCCGCTCGTTGAAAGAGGTTCCCGAAGAAGATCAGCCAAAACAGCATCGGCTGGACGAGGGTGAACATCATGCTAAACTTCTCCCGACTCAGCCGTCGGACCCAGCGCATCGTCAGTGCGCCGACTTCCTGAAGATACTCTTGGATCGCGTGATGCGGGCTGACTGTTGCGTGCTGGGCGTGAGAGCCGCTGGACGCTCGGGGAAGATCGCTATCTTTCGCCTTACTCGTCACGGTCACGCACCCTCGCTCTGGGGAAATTCTTCGCGGATCGGGTGGCCCGTATGGGCCACGAAGACGTCCTCCAAACGCGGACGGTGGTACCCGATGAATTCCAACCGGATGGCAAGGCGAGTCACCGTTTCGAGCACGGCCGGCAGGGCTTTTTCGGATGACTCCACCCGCAGCTCGAGCCCGCTGGCGGTGGGACGGAGCGCGCGGATCGCGGGAAGCCCTTTCAGCGCGGACGCCAGAGCTTCCAGGCGTGGGACCTCTGTTGCGCCAACGGTCAAGGAGATGACGTCGCCGCCGAGTGCCGCTTTCAGCTCGCTCGGGGAACCGATGGTCTTGATTCGCCCGCCGTCAATGATGGCCAGACGGTCGCACAACTGATCCGCCTCATCCAGGTAGTTCGTCGTCATGACGACCGTGATCCCGCGCGCACGGAGACCTCGCACGTAGTCCCAGATTCGCAGGCGACTTTGCACATCGAGCCCGAGGGTCGGCTCATCCAGGAACAAGACTCGCGGGTTCGGCAAGAGCCCGCACGCGATGTCGAGTTTGCGCTTCATCCCCCCTGAGTAGGTCCTGGCCAGCCGGTCCGCCTGAGCTTCCAAGTCCACCAGCCTCAGGATCTCCTTGATGCGCCGGACGGTCTCGTCCTTCGGCAGGTGATACAGGGCCCCCAGCAAGAGGAGATGCTCCCGCCCCGTGAGAAACCGGTCGATCGCGCGCTCCTGCGGCACATAGCCGATCAGGCTCCGCACGCGATCGGTCTCGGTGGTGACGTCATGTCCGAACACGGTGGCGTGACCGGTGGTCGGACGCACGACGGTAATGAGAATCCGCAGCGTGGTGCTCTTGCCGGCTCCGTTGGGACCCAGCAACCCGAAGATTTCTCCTGCGAAGACCTGGAAGGACAGGTCGGTAATCGCGGTGAGACCGTCGTACACCTTGCCCAGCTTGGACACCTCGATGGCGACGGCGCGACCCATCAGCTCCAGCCTTTCGCTCCGTCCCGCTCGTAGATATTGAAGTGGATCAGGTCGATGAGTCGGCGAGCCCGCTGCAGGGACGTGTCCGCCTCCAGCAGGAACTGCTTCTCAAGGGGGGTGAACTCCAGGTTGCTCGAGAGGTTGTTGATCAGGACCTCATCGGTGATGTCCCGGTGGAGGAATTCATGCCAGCGATTGGCATCCTCGCGCGTGCGGAGGTAGTGCTCGACAACCCGGACCAGTTCGGCCCGGACCTCCACCTCCAGCGACCCGTCGGAGAGGGTCGGCTTGAGCGCGATCGTCGCCTCCCGGTAGCGCTTGTCGAAAAATTCTTCGCAGATGTCGAACCGGTGAAGACCCTGCAGCAGGATATTGGATCGACCGTCCGGCAACCTTTCCAGACGCACGAGCCGTCCTACGCAGCCGACTTCATACACCGGAGGGTTGCCATAGTAGTCGTGTTCCCAGCCGGCCTTCAACAAGGTCACACCGAGGCATTGCGTCTGAGCCGCTACGTCGGCCACCATCTCGCGGTAGCGTGGTTCGAAGATATGCAACGGGAGGTAGGTTTTGGGGAAGAACACGACGTTGGGCAGAGGGAAGACCGGGATGCGATCCGGCACGTGGAAGATCGCTTCGTTGCCGCGATCACGTTGATCCCGGTCCACTTGCATGCCTCACGATAGCCGATGCTCCCGAAGGTTGTCAACAGATTGGCTGGAGTGCTGCGCAGCCTCGAAAGTGAGAAAACCCTCTCCAGGAGAGGAGAATTGCACATCGTGAACCCGCGTGCTATACACTCGTGGCATGCCGCGCGTCATCCCCAGCGGGCCAGGCCCGAAGCCGGATCCGCGTTCGACAGGAGAACGCATGCAGGGCTCCGCGATCGCGCCGTTGGGGACTGTCATCATCTTGATCACCCTGTGGCTGCCAGTCGTCCCGCTCTCCGATGGTCGCGAGGTGGACCAACCCGGCGCGGCTTCTCCCCCAGCCTTTCGCCAGGCGAGCGCCGGGTATCGCTATTTCTTCCCTCGTGAGCATGGATCGCACGAAGAGTTTCGGACGGAATGGTGGTATTACACCGGCCACCTGGCGACCACGCAGGGCCGTCGGTTCGGGTATGAGCTGACCTTCTTTCGGCGAGGCATCGACCATGAGCACGTCCGGTCAAATCCGTCCCGATGGGCGATTCGTCAGGTGTACCTCGCCCATTTGGCCCTGTCCGATCACGCCCGCACTCGCTTTCGCTATGCGGAGAAGGTGAGCCGGGCGGGGCTCGGGAAGGCCGGTGCCGAGGCCGGCAGGCTGCGGGTCTGGATCGATCAGTGGTCCGCCGAGGCTGATGCTTCGGGACTCGGTCCGCACCGCCTCAAGGCCGCGACAGACCAGTTCGCGATCGACCTGAGCCTGGCACCGGAGAAACCCCCGGTCATCCACGGGCGCGACGGTGTCAGTCGGAAGGGGGCCGCACCGGAGCAGGCGTCGCATTATTATTCGTTGACGCGGCTGGATACCGTCGGCTCGATCGTGGTCGATGGACAACGCGAGGCCGTGACCGGCATCAGCTGGATGGATCATGAGTTTGGGTCCGGGGACCTCGGTGACGACCAGGTCGGGTGGGATTGGTTCAGCCTGCAATTCGAGAACCGGACTGAGCTGATGTATTACCGACTCAGACGAGCCGACGGCAGCGCCGACCCCGCCTCGAGCGGAACCCTGGTCTTCCCAGACGGGCGGTCGCAGGCACTCTCGGCCGACGACCTTCGGGTGGAGACGCTACAGTACTGGACCAGCCGTGCCAGCGGAGCTCGATACCCCAGCCGTTGGCGGCTCTCGGTTCCTTCTGTAGGATTGTCCCTGGAGCTCACCCCCTACTTGTCCGACCAGGAGCTGGTCACGCGGCGGAGCACACAGGTGACTTACTGGGAGGGAGCCGTGCAGGTCCGCGGTCACCTCCGCGATCAACCCCTCAACGGCCAGGGGTACGTGGAGCTCACCGGTTATGCGGAGCCGTTCCGAGAACGATTCTCGATCGCACCACCGGCCGATCCTGCTCCGGGCTCCGGGTGACCGGGTCAAGCTCCTGTCCCGAGGGGAAGGGAAGCCGGGCAGCCCTACGCTCCATGCGAGGCCGCCATCGGGTCACACCAACATTTCATCGCCAGTCGCAGAGGGAATCCACCCATGCGGTCGCACCCCTACCAGCCCTCACCGCGTCGGTCGGTCTGCCCTGGGGCCGGGCGGAGCCTTGTTCTCCCCACCCTGTTGATTGGGCTCTTCGTGTTCGCCTGTGGGAAGAAGAGCGACACGATCGTGTCCATCGGACTGCACCCGACGAATCCCCGCATTCTCTACGTGTCCACCAACGAGTCCGTCTACAAGACGCGCGACGGCGGCGCAACTTGGCAACGCATGGCGACTGACCTCAGTTCGTATCGCGTGCTCACGCTGGCCATCGACCCGGTTCACCCCGCCACGGTGTACGCCGGGACGATGATCGACGCGGTCTACAAGAGTCCCGATGGCGGGCAGCGCTGGATGCCCTATAACGCCGGTCTCAAGGAACACATTTCGGTGGTGAATCAGTTCGTGTTCGATCCGCGCGACAGTGAAACCATTTATGCCGCGACGACGGTCGGTGTGTTCCGCAGCACCGATGGGGGCCGCCTGTGGGAAGAACGGATGGGCGGCATGAAAGAGGTACACATCGTGGTCGCGCTGGCCTTGGATCCCAAGCGGCCCCATATCTTCTACGCCGGGACCACGGGCGGCACCTACCGGAGCGACGACGGCACAGCAAGCTGGAGAAAGGTGAATGAGGGTCTGATCCCACCCGAGGTGTTGGAGGCCTCTCTCGCACTCGGCGTCAATACGCTCGTCATCGATCCGTTGGCAACCGACACGGTCTACGCTGGCACGACCAAGGGGCTCTTCAAAACCACCAATCGGGGTGAGTCCTGGACCCGCATCGGGCAGTCATTGGGTGATCAGTACGTCAGTGCGCTGCTCATTGAACCGACGAACCACCAGGTGCTCTACGCAGGCGGACGGGCTGGGGTGTACAAGAGCCCCGACGGGGGGCAGACCTGGCAGGCCATGAACGAAGGCCTGGAGACCCTCAACGTTCGGACGATGGCCATGAGCCGCCTTGACGATCAGACTATCTTCCTCGGCACCAACGGCAGTGGTCTCTACCGGAGCCAGGACGGCGGCCGAACCTGGCGACGAATCCCGTTGGTCCCGCAATCCCCAACTCCCGGGACTACCGGCTCGTGATCCATCACGCAGGTCCTCCATGCCCCGGATGTATCTCATCAGGCACGGCGAGACAGACTGGAACTTGAGCGGCCAGGTCATGGGCGAACAGCCGGTTCCGCTCAATCGAACGGGAGAGACGCAGGCGCGACTGCTGGCGGGCTCGCTGACTGCGGACGCATTCCGCACGCTCGTCTCCAGCCCGGTGGCGCGGGCGAAGCAGACCGCCGAAATCCTGGCCTCCGTGCTCCGGGTCCCCGTGACTACGGACCGGGGCCTGACCGAAATCAATGTCGGGGAGTGGGAAGGACGCTACTGGAAGGACCTGGTCGATGCGACCGCACGGCAGTCCTTCTATACCAGCCCTCACCATGCGCGACCGCCGGGCGGCGAGACACTGCGCGAGGTTCAGATTCGAGCCGTCGCGGCGGTGGAGCGGGCCCGCGCCGGGGGAGGGTCCGGCCCGCTCGTGTTCGTCTCACACGCTGACGTGCTCCGCGCCATTCTGGCCCACTATCTCAACTGGGACCTCCAGCAGGTTCGTCAGATCCAGATTGCTCACGCTTCGCTGACCGCCCTCGAGTTGAACGCGACCTCGGCTGAACTCATCTTCCTCAACTATCGTCCGGATCTGGGCGGTCCGGGTTGACCGGCCCCGATCGGGGCGGACCGGGTCAGGTAGCCGGCTTCCCTTCGCTCACGCCCTCCCGCTCATGCCGGTACCGGCTGCGGGTACGCTCCATCGCATCCGATAGAGCCTTCCATTCCTGCGCCGTCAGCAACTCCTTCATTTTGAAGCGGAGCCCGAGAATCTTGGAAGCGACACGCATCCGATTGTTGTTCAGGTCGTCCAGGACCTTCACGAACTCTTCCGGGGTCGCCTCGTATTTGGCGTTCAGCTCGTAGAGTTGCCGGTGGTAGTCGCGCGTCTGCTGGGCTGACTGCTTCACCTCGGAGACAATGTCGGATACAATCGCCTGCACCTGCTTCGCCTTTTCAGGATCCGGCACCGTTTTCTCGATCTCTGCCATCACCTCTTTGATTCCCGTGTCCGCCGAGTAGTCCATGCCCCTGCCGTGGGGGCCCGCTCCGTACGGTCTGGCGCAGCCCGCCAGCGAGACCCAGACCACGACGAAGAGGGAAAGGAGTTGGGTTACCATCCTCATGTCGAACCTCCCCATTGAATTTCCGGTGATGCCTGGTTGCCCGCCCCACTCTAGCACAGGCTTCTCCCCCTTCTCGACCAGCCCCGCCGGCACTGATCACAGAGGGACGGGCCTGCCAGTATCTCCGTAAGGGTTACCATCACACTGACCCATCAGGGTGAGGCCGTCCCGCATCGAGGTACGCAGGGGACTTTCACGTAGGACCATGCTTCTCAGGGTCTCACGCAAATTCCCTAAGCCGCTCAAACTACTTATGGTTTATTCTTGTAAGCATAACCAAGCAAGGCTTTTGCCATCATTGAATGCCTGCCATGATCGCGAGCGATCCAATCGAATGCATGATAAAGAAATAATATTCAAAAAGATCGTTGACATGGTATAGAAGCTATGCTATAAAGCAAGCATGCTTTGAAGAGGTCTTGCTGTGGAAGAGCTCAAGGACATCATCGTAGGCCTTGAACAGCGGATTACCGCCTACAAGAACCGTCTTCAGGAGCTGGAGAAGAAGCGCGGGCGCCTTGAGGAGGAGATCGCGACGATCAAGAAGTATTTGGAGCTGGCGGAGACCCTGTATCGGGTGGAGGCCGACAAAGCGAAGCTTGCCAGCCTGTCCAGTCAGATCATCGACGACAAAGGCGCCCGGCCCCTGCCGGTCATGGACGTTACCGACCAGTCAAGAGAGATCCTGCTCGGCCGCAGTAAGTATGTCGGGATGAGCGTTCCCGAGGCTGCCTTCCAAATACTCCGCGAGGCCCGCCGGTCGATGCATGCGAAGGAATTACTCCAACGCCTGATCGAGGGAGGCATTCAAATCAAGGGGAAGACGCCTCTCACCTCAGTCGCCACCTCGCTGAAAAGAGACAAACGGTTCCGGAAAGTAGGGCCGAACACATTCGAAGCCCAGGAGCAGCGCCTGACGGAAGCGGTCTGAGGTCTATCCATTTGTTTCAACTGTGGAGCTGACGAAAGGGGGTGAGCGCGTTGGCGTCGAAGAAGAAAGCGAAGAAGAAAAAGTAAGCCCTCCCTCGTTACGACGCCGGGAGCAAGGCCCCTTGCTCCCGGCGTCATTCTTTTGAGCCGGCCTTCCCTCTACCCTCGTCGCAGCCATACCCTGAAGCAACTGAGAACGCGTGAAGCCTTAGGCGTGAGGGACGCCCGGGAGAGCCGTGGCAGAGACATGGACCGGTGGAGCTGGTGCCGTTCCAATTTCGTCGGCAGGAGCGATAGATCGCTAACGACCGCCACAGGGGGCCGGTAGGCGATACACCCCATCACCGGATGGCTTTCGGGAACTCGGGAGTTACGTTGGAACGGTACTAGGCCTGGCCGAAGACGTTGTAGGAAGGAATGGCTGGAGCGGTAAGGGCCGCCCCCTCCTCACGACCGCTGAGCAGGACCCATGAGTCGCGCTGCTCGAGCACTCGCTCGACCAGTTTGGTATGGAGAGCATGACCGGAACGATCTGCCGTCAGGTGCCCGATGAATGGCGCACCGAGCAGCGCGAGGTCGCCGATCAGGTCCAGGATCTTGTGCCGGACGAACTCATCGCGGTAGCGCAGACCCGAGTTATTGATCACTTCCTGGTCAGAGAGCACCACCGTGTTTTCGAGCGAACCTCCCCGCCCGAGACCGCGAGCCCAGAGTTGCTCGACCTCTTTCAGGAACCCGAACGTGCGCGCGTCTGCGATATCCTCCTCGAATGCCGACACGGAACAGTCGTAGGTGTAAGTCTGCTTCTGGATCAAGGGGTGATCGTAGTGAATGGAATAGGTAATGCTCGGGCTGGAGGCAGGCTCGATGATCACGCGCCGGTCACCATCCTTGACCTCGATCGGTCGCAGGATTTTCAGAAATCGCTGCGGCTGTTCTTGTGGGACGATCCCCGCAGCACGAATGAGGCGCACGAATGGACCGGCACTACCATCCATCACCGGAACCTCGCCCGCGTTCACTTCCACGTACGCGTTGTCGATCTCGAGCCCCACCAACGCAGACAGCACATGTTCGATGGTCTGGATCTGGGTCCCGTTGACACGGATCGCCGTACACAGCTCGGTCGGCACCAGGTTTCGGATTGAGGCCTCCATTGAGACCATCCCGTTGGCCCCATGCCGAATGAACACGATACCGGTATAGGGTGGCGCCGGTCGAAGCGTGAGCGCAACCGACTGGCCGGAATGGAGCCCCACCCCCGAACACGTGATCGTCTGGCCCAATGTCTGCTGTTGGCGCATAGATTCTCCGATTCTTTGAGCCTTGAAGAACAAAGCAATGACCATGCCATGAGTCTCTGGCTCGATATCTAGTATAATGCATTGATATATATGGCATATTTTTCACTCTCCTGTTTCACTACCACCCGGAATGACGCTAGTGGTTGGTGTAAAAACCACACACCTGTGGTGTTTTGATATAGCCGCCGTGTGCCGACGAAAACCATCCGCTAGATGTGGGATTTGTCCAAGGCCGGATGCTTGCTCCGCATTCGCGAGGATCCACGGGGAAGTTCGCGGCTACTCACGCGCCGCGCGGCCGTGGGAGGGAGGTCGCCATGCCCGACGTTATCTGGCCTCGATAGTCTCTTGTCAGATTGGACGGTCGGCAGCAGCGGAAGGCTGTACATCGACTCCTGATCGCCGGCCTAGGGTTTTGGCTCCAGATCGATGATCCCCTTGCGGATGGCCAGAATCGCCGCCTGGGTCCGGTCGAAGACCTGGAGTTTGTGAAAGATGTTCCGCACGTGGTTCTTGACGGTTTTTTCGCTCAGGTTCAGGCTATTCGCGATTTCCTTGTTGGTCTTTCCATCGGCCACAAGCCGCAGGACTGTGATCTCCCGATCCGTCAAGTCATGTTCCACCCAGGACGGTTTCTTGCCCTTCTTCTGTGCCAGGGATGAAAACTCCGCCAGGATCTTGCTCGCCACGGACGGGTGGATGAGCGATTCCCCTCGATAGATCGCTTCGATGGCTGCCACGATCTGAGCCGAATCGCTGTCCTTCAACAGATAACCCGTGGCCCCAGCCCGGACCAGGTCGAAGATGTACTGCTGCTCCTCGTACATCGTCAACGCGACGATCCCGATGTGCGGAAACTCCCGCTTGATCTGGCGGGTCGCCTCCACTCCGCCCATCCGCGGCATGCTGACATCCATCAGAATGACGTCCGGCTCGAGGGCGCGGGTCTTCTCCACGGCCTCCTGACCATCTTGTGCCTCACCGACGACTTCGAGATTGTTCCTGGTCTTGAGGATGGCCGACAAGCCTTCCCGAACAACCCGGTGGTCGTCGGCGATCAACACCTTGATCTTGTCAGTTTTTTCCATGCCCCGTAGCCCCTTTCCTGACGAGCGGTACCCCGATCAGGATCCGCGTTCCTTTCCCCTTCTTCGATTCGATCCTTGCCTCTCCGCCGACGAGCCGGGCGCGCTCAAAAATGCCCCGCAGCCCAAAATGGTCCCACTTTTCCGGATCCTGCGCGATGGCGTCCACCTCGAACCCGATCCCGTTATCCACGATCGTGGCCTTCAGCACCTCGCGGCCGATGGAGACCTGGATGGCGACCCGGTCCGCCTGGGCATGCTTCTGCACATTGCTGAGGGCCTCCTGGACGATTCGGAACAGGAAGATCTTGGTCTTCGGAAAGAGGACGGTCTCGTCTCCCGAGACGGAGAACTCCGTCTTGATATGGTATTGCGTCTCGTAGGATTTGAGGTAGTTCGTGAGCGCCGGGATCAGCTCCATCTTGTCGAAATGCAGCGGCCGCAGGTTGAAGATGACCTGTCTGGCTTCCTGAATGGCCATCTTGAGCTGAGCCTTGGTTTCACGGAGCATGGCCTCACTGGCTGGTGGATCTTTGCGCAGCAATTCCCGGCACAGGTCGAGTTTGAAATTGAGCCCCGCCAGGTTCTGGACCAGTCCATCATGGATCTCACAGGCGATTCGGGTGCGCTCTTCCGTCACGGCCGACGTAGCCTCCTTGACGTAGAGCCGGTACAGAGACTGATACTTGTTCAGAGTCTTCTCGATCTCGGCCGTCGCGAGGATCCTCGCCTCGATCAGCTGCCACATGAATTTCGCGCTGGCTCCGCCGATCACCGTGACACCGAAGCGATGGAAATCCTGCATGACCTGCTCGACCTCCGGATTGCCGGTCACGTCGATAATCAAATCCACGGATTCCATCTCCAGCAGTTCCCGATACTCGCGCGTCACCGGAATCCGCAGCCGCCGAGCCAGCCGGATTCCTACGGCGCTCGGATTGATGTCCGCCACGCCGACGATGTGTACCAGCGGGTCTTCGGCAAAGATCTCCATCAACGCCGTGCCGCCGCGTCCGGCGCCGATGATTGCCACGCGAGTGGCTGAAGCAGACCGGCGAAGCTTCGCTGGTTCGGCTCGCGTCGCTTTCCTGCGTCTCTGACGCATCACGGCGCCCATCATCACCTCTTCACTCACGGCTGGGCTGTGCGACAGCCGTGCGTGGCGCAAATAGGGCTGGAACAACCCTGAACGGGTGACGGAAGGGGGAACGAGGAAGGCGGGGCGTTCGGCCAACTTCACGACGAAGCCCTTCGACCCCTCGACTTCGCTCGGGGCAGGCCGCTCTATTTTTCCTGCCGCTCTCTGGCGAGTGTCTTCAGCTCATCCATGAACTGATCGATATCCTTGAACTCCCGGTAGACCGAGGCGAATCGGACATAGGCCACCTGGTCGAGCTGATGGAGCTCCTTCATGAGCTCTTCCCCGATCGTCCTGCTCGGGATTTCTGTTTCACCCATCTCCTGAATTCGTTTTTCGATTCGATCCGTCACCGCATCGATGGTCGCGGTGCTGATGGGCCGCTTTTCACACGCCTTCTTGAGTCCGGCCAGGATCTTGTTGCGATCGAACGGCTCGCGGCGGCCGTCTTTCTTGACTACCATGGGGAGGATCTCCTCGATGCGCTCGTAGGTCGTGAACCGGCGCTTGCATCCGAGGCACTCCCGGCGACGGCGAATGACTTCGCCTTCTTTGGCCGTGCGCGAATCAACGACCTTATCTTCGATCTCATCGCAAAAGGGACATCTCACTCAGAACCTGCCTCTTCGGGAGCGACCGACGCTGTAGTCGTAGAAGATGGGGAACCGGCCGCACAGAGCTTTGGCCTGCCGCCGGACCGCCCGCTGGACGTCTTGGTCCTGGTGGCGTTCCAGCACACGGTCGATCAAGGCCACGATTTCGAGCATCTCTTTCTCGCGCATGCCCCGGGTGGACACCAGCGGCGTTCCCAACCGGATCCCGCTGGCCACGGCCGGGGGTTTGTCATCAAAGGGGACCGCGTTCTTATTGACGGTGATGCCGGCCTGGTCGAGGGCCGCCTCAGCCTCTTTCCCGGTGAGCCCCTTGCCGCTCAAGTTCACCAAGAACAGATGGGTATCGGTGCCTCCGGAGACGATCCGGTAGCCGCGCTCACCCAGTCCTGACGCGAGCGCGCGCGCATTCGCGACCACCTGCTGTTGGTAGCGCTGGAAGGCCGGCGACAGCGCTTCCTCGAGCGCCACCGCTTTGGCGGCGATCACATGCATGAGCGGCCCGCCTTGAATGCCGGGAAAGATGATCTTGTCCACCGCCTTCGCATGCTCGGCCTTACACATGATAATCCCGCCGCGCGGACCGCGGAGGGTCTTGTGCGTGGTCGTGGTGACGAAGTCCGCGTACGGGACCGGGGTCGGGTGCAGGCCGGCCGCGATCAGTCCCGCGATGTGCGCAATATCGACTAACAGGTAGGCCCCCACCGCATCGGCGATACCGCGAAACTTTGGAAAATCCAGCACGCGCGAGTACGCGCTCGCACCCACCACGATCATCCGAGGGCGGCACTCCTCGGCCGTGCGCTGCACCGCCTCGTAGTCGATCACCTCGGTCTCCCGGTCCACTCCGTAAGAGTAGGACCGGAATAGGGTCCCCGAGAAGTTCACCCGGCTTCCGTGAGTCAGATGGCCCCCTTGGGAGAGATCCATTCCGAGGATGACGTCGCCCGGCTTGAGCACGGACAGGTAGGCCGCCATGTTGGCCTGCGAGCCGGAATGTGGCTGCACGTTGACGTGGTCGGCGCCGAAGATCTGCTTGGCGCGCTGGATGGCCAGGCTCTCGACCGTATCCACGTTCTGGCAACCGCCGTAATAGCGACGGTTGGGGTAGCCTTCGGCATACTTATTGGTCATGAGGCAGCCCTGGGCCGCCAGCACAGCGGGGCTCGCGAAATTTTCTGACGCAATCAGCAACAGCTTTTCACGCTGCCGCCGTTCCTCGGCGCAAATCGCTTCATAGACCGCCGGGTCCGTGGCCTTCAAGGCCTGCAATGAGCCGATTGACTGACTCGTGCCCGTTGTGCGCGACTTGCTCGGGGGAGTGCCCCTGCGCTTCATGACGTCCTCATGATCCGGGTCTGCCGGGTCGTCCGATTCAACCAGCCGCCTGCGGCACCTCGGCTTCCTGCTTCTTGACCACTTGAACCGACACGGTGGCGGTTACATCACGATGCATCTTCACCGGGATGGCAAAGGTGCCCAACTCCTTGATCGGTTGGGCGAGCTGAATCCTCTTGCGGTCTACGTCGAAACCCTGAGCGGCCAGTCCGTCGGCGATATCCTTGACGGTCACCGAGCCGAACAGTTTGTCGTCCTTGCCGACCTGCGCCGCGATGGTCAAGGAGATTGCCGACAGCTTCTTGGCCAAAGCCTCGACCTCCAGCTTCTCCTTACGCACCTTCTCCGCCATGACGCGTTTGGCATGCTCGAGGGCTTTCACGTTCCAGGGATTGGCCTCCAGCGCCAGGCGCCGAGGGAGGAGGTAATTCCGCGCGTAGCCCTCGGACACCTCCAGAAGGTCCCCGAGATGTCCCACGCCTTCGACGTTTGCGCTGAGAATCACCTTCATGGTTTGAACTCCTGCTGGGAGAAAGCAGAGCATACTGGCCGACCGGCGAAAAGTCAATTCAGATTCCTTACCGCTCGTTCGTACCAGGCACGCTGCCATGGCCGATCTGCTCCAATCCCAGGCGAACCGCGCTGGATGGCAAGCCGAGCAGGGTGTCCGTAGCAAGTCAAGATGTCCGGTTGTTGTAGCAAGTGATCTGTCCGGTTTGTTCCGTTGACTCGCCCGCCTCTCCCGGTCGAGCCGTTCCCGGGATCGGCCCGGTGCCGTATCCTGGTCGCGTGCCGGTCCATGCTGTCCCATGCCCGCGCTCCCGATCGTCATGCCTAGGGCCAGTGTGTGCGCCGGTTTTCTGACAGGGCCCCGCGGCGGGTTCCCTCAGGCGGCCCGATCGCCTGGCGCAGCCGCCTGGGGCCGCCCCCGGCCCT
>Ga0187892_10002731_pt1 | contig 34253 bp, 32 predicted proteins | sample MA1701073metaG_FD_139345 | JGI IMG/M metagenome (GOLD analysis project Ga0187892, IMG submission 139345) | Bio-ooze microbial communities from a basaltic lava cave in the Kipuka Kanohina Cave System on the Island of Hawaii, USA - MA170107-3 metaG ... | reverse complement strand
TCCGGAACCGAAAACAGAAACGAGCGTGGGGGAAAGGGGGCGGTGCATCCAGACCACCCCGACCGACCGAAGCCTCGGGTCTGAACGAATAGCCCACCTACTCATGAAATATGCGGGTTAGGGCTTGGCCGGTGTGAAAACTTGCTGGAAACCGGCCAGGTCGCGCAAATCGATGTCGGAATCGCCATCAAAGTCGAAAGCTGAGCAGTCCGGGGATGGCGCGATCGCGTCTGGTCCGTCCATGCAAAGGGACCATTGGGAGAAGTCGTCGAGGTCCAGGAGCAGGTCGCAGTCCGCGTCGCCCGGCAGGCCGAATTCGTACACGCCCATGTCAATTTGACCGCAAAGCGTCCTGGGCTTGCCGTCGAGGTCCAGGTTCGGCGGCGGGGGGTCCCAGGGGCCCCAGTCGATATTCTTCGTCATGCCCGCATTGATGCATGGCGACTCCTCTTGCAGGCGATAATCCGCTTCCATCGGGCCGTAGTATCCGTCCGGATCGATAGGATCGACAAACAGCGGGTCGAGGCCGATGTTGCCGTCTCCTCCATAGATGCCCGACCAACCCTGCACGTCGCTGTGCTGAATGTCGGCGAACTCGATTCCGTCGATTTGCGCGACTTCATCCGTTCGAGCCTCGCCGCTGGGGTCCAAGACGTTGCCCCAGAAGATAGAGTTCGTAATGGTCGATATGCTCCCCACGCTCATACCCGCACCGAGCGCCCCGGCGGTGTTGCCTGCAATTGTGGAGTTGGTAAGGGTCAACGACCCCGGTCCGGTGGCGACCCCGCCTCCAAAGTCTTCGGCCTGGTTGTCTGCTACAAGCGAATTCACCAACTGTAAGTCGGTGGACCATACAGCAGCCGCCAATCCACCGCCGAGTAATGCTTTATTCTGTATCACCTGGCACCGGTCCATGATCGCAAGCGGCGCATAGTTAAAATAGATCCCCCCGCCCCAATCTGCCCTGTTTCGTTCGAACTTTGAGTCCTCAAAGCGGATTGTGCCGAACCCTGACACATGCGCACCCCCGCCGAGCGTCCAAGAAGTGTTGTTCGCAAAGTTGGAGCCGGTCGCATCGATAGGGCCATGGGCATACAATCCGCCGCCTTTTGCGGCAGAATTGTTCGTGAATGTGCTGTCTGTTACTTGGATCAAGCCGTAGGCACTAACAAACAGTCCCCCGCCTGCCCCTGCCTTGGCGGAATTGCCGATAAACTGACAGCGCCGGACAACTGTCGATCCAATCGGATCGAGTTGTGCCGCGCCCGCGTAATCGGCGGAGTTTCCTCGAAATTCGCTATCGCTGAGTTCAACCGTCTCCGCTTGGCCGATCTGCAGGGCCCCTCCGGGGCCTGATTCAGCGGAGTTGTCCACAAAGACCGAATTGCGAATGACCACGTTACCGTCGTGCGCATGAACCGCTGCTCCTTGCGGTCCGATGTTGCGTTCAAGGCGACACCCATCCATTAAGAGTTCACGGTGGCCAATGACGGAGACAGCGCTGCCCCAGGTGGTTGACGAATTACCCGAAAAGGTACAGTTGCGAAACGTGTATGCCATTCCATCCCACCCGGTGAAGGCTCCCCACCCATCATTTCGCTCGAAAGTACATTCGGAGAAGACGACGCTTCCTCCAGAGTAGGGTGCTGGGAAAACGAGCACCGCCCCGCCCCACCTGGCGCTGCGATTGTCCATGAAGCGCGACCGCGAGACCGTCAGTGGCGATTGGTTTGGATAATCATATCCATGGAAAAGGACCAAGGCCGCACCACCTCCGCCCGACCAGGCGACGTTTCCTTCCGGATGTTCTGCCAAGTTGCGGGTGAAGGTGCAATTGCGGATTTCGGGACGTGCACGGTCAAGGTACATCCCTCCGCCATACGCCACGAGCGCCCTGTTTCCTGGAGTGTGCCCGCCCGTAATGGTCAGACCATCAAAGATGATGGAATTCTCGTTGTCCGTCGCAGAAACCACGTGATAAGCATTTTCATCATAGTTCGTAAAGTCAGGTCCGTCGTCGCCGTTGAGGTCGCCGGAGAGGATGGTTTCGTTCTCTTCGATGACTCGCTCGTCGATGGATTCCTCGTTCGTGTCAAACCCACCATAAACGGAGACGCCGTCGATGAGTTGAAATGTGGCCGACCGAGGGTCGTCGGGGATAGTACGCTTGGAGGGTTTGTAAGTTCCGGCTGCAATCCAGATATCGCTGATTGCCCCGCCCGAGGCCTTAGCCGCGTCGAGGGCGGGTTGAAGGTCCGTGTAGGCATCCGTCCAACTGCTTCCGTTATTCGCACCTTCAGCTTTGACATCGACAAAGACGACCGGCTGGGCCAGTGCTATACTCGCGCAAGTCGACATAAGAATGGACCCAAAAACCCCAAAGCCCAACTTCGGCCCCCTCCTCTGTGTTTTCGAGGTTCGACTCATCGGATTCGTCCTCCCTTGCTGAATAGACTTGCATTTGGCGCATTTGGCGAGAAGATCCATGAGAACCGGGCGAAGTCGGCGAGGTCAACGTCCTCGTCACCGTCGAGGTCGAAGGCCGAACAATTGATTGTCGATTGCAAGGCGCCTGCAACATCAAAGGTCGCGGACAAAGGTCCGGTCATGCACGCGTACCAATTGGCGAAGTCGTCCAGGTCGACAGTGCGGTCGCAGTCCACGTCGCCCGGCAGGCCGAATTCGTACGCGCCCATGTCAATTTGGCCGCAGAGCGTCCTGGGCTTTCCGTCAAGGTCCAGGTTCGGCGGGGGCGGTTTCCAGGGGCTCCAGTCGATATCCTTCGTCATGCCCGCATTAATGCACGGCGACTCCACTTGCAGGCGGTAATCCGCTTCCATCGGTCCGTAGTATCCGTCCGGATCGACCGGATCGACGAACAACGGATCGAGGCCAATGTTGCCATCGCCTCCGTAGTCGCCCGACCAACCCTGCACGTCGCTGTGCTGAATGTCCGCAAACTCGATCCCGTCGATCTGCGCGACTTCATCGGTCCATGACTCGCCGCCGGGGTCCACGACATTACCCCAAATGATGGAGTTGGCGATGGTCGCATCTCGGCCAACGATCATCCCGCCGCCGAGGGCCCCAGCAGTATTGTTGATGATCGTACAGTTGTGGGCGGTTAGCTCTCCATCACCGGCAGCGATCCCGCCCCCATAAGCATCGGCCTGGTTGTCTGCAAACAACGTGCTTACCAATTGGAGGTCGGTGCGCGAATCGAACGCGGCAACTCCGCCACCTATTGCTGCTTCATTGCGCGCTATTCGGCATCGATCCAGGATCGCACGTCCTCCAAAAATACTGATCGCTCCGCCATAATCAGCCCGGTTGCCATAGAATTCCGTATCCTCGAAACTTGCCTCTTTGTACCAAGACGCAAATGCAGCTCCTCCCCAATCCCAAGCATAATTGTCTACAAACTTACTGTCGCTTACGCGGAGCGTTTCTTCCGAATACAGTCCACCGCCATGTGATCGCGCGTGATTGCGAACGAAGTTGCATTCGCTAAGGAATGCCGACCCTCTGACGTACAGACCACCCGCTTCCCCATCGGTCGCCCAGTTGTCGACAAACTGGCACCGCCGGACAGGTGTCGAGGGGTACGCATCAAGAAACGCGCCGCCTACAAATTGGGCGGAGTTACCCTGGAACTCGCAATCAGCAATCTCGACGGAGGTGTCACTTAGGTACAGCGCCCCCGCGGTCCCGCCCTTTGCGGAATTGTTGAGGAAAACCGAATTGCGAATTGTCGCCCGCGGCCAACCTCTCCAATAAATCGCACCACCGGACTGTGCGGTGTTGCCCTCGAAACGACACTGTTCAATCAACAATTCTCCGCTGCCGTAATAGTCAGAGATGGCGCCGCCCCATCGGTCTGAGGAATTATCCGAGAATGTGCAGGAGCAAAATGTCTGCGATTGCATCCCAGACGCACTGAAAGCCCCGTTGCCAACGTTGCGTTCGAAGGAACATTCCGAAAAGTTGACGCCTCCCGCTTCGTAAGCACCCCAGAGGAACACCGCCGCGCCGTCACCGGTGCTATTGTTGTCGGTGAAGCGCGACCGCGAAACCTTCAACGGCGGCGGAGGGGGGTACGCATATTGCTGATACAGAAACAATGCGGCGCCGCCTCCACCCGACCAAGCGGTATTCCATTCCGGGGGCTCTGCAAGGTTGCGAGTGAAGGTGCAGTCGCGGATTTCGGGGGACGAGTTGATCAAAAACATCCCACCGCCGTACCAACGGGGATTCTCGTACCCACTCGCGTTCTCCTGGGAGTAGCCACCTCTGACCGTCAGGCCGTCAAAGATGGTCGAAGTACCGATCCCGATCGCCGAGACCACGTGATAGGCGTTTTCGTCATAGTTCGTAAAGTCGGGTCCGTCGTCGCCGTTGATGTCGCCGGAAAGGATTGTTTCGTTGGCGTCGATGTCGCGTTCGTCGATGGATGCTTCGAAACCGGCGAACCCGCCGAAGAGGCTCACCCCGTCGATGAGTTGGAAGGTAGCCGACCGAGGGTCGTCGGGGATAGTACGCTTGGAGGGTTTGTAAGTTCCGGCTGCAATCCAGATATCGCTGATTGCCCCGCCCGAGGCTTCAGCCGCATCGAGGGCGGGTTGTAGGTCCGTGTAGGCATCCGTCCAACTGCTCCCGTCGTTCGCACCCTCAGCCTTGGCGTTGACGAAGATGACCCCCTCCGGACAAAAATTCGGAGTATTCACGCACTGCATGGTTTGGGCATCGCAAGAGTCCAGCGTACACACGTTGTAATCGTTGCAGTTGGCGACGTCGCAGAAATCGACGCACTGGCCGTTGAGACAGACCTGTCCCTGCGGACACTCGACGGGGAGGTTGATGCACACGCCAAGGGGAACATCGCATTCATCGATGGTACATGGGTCCGTATCGTTGCACTCCTCGTCGGTCGCGCAACTAAACTCGTACGCCCCGCGGTCCACGGTCGCGGTCCCGTCCCCGTCTCCATCAACAATCCGCGGCTTGCCGTCCGCGTCGATGGTTACCAATACGGCCGTGTTGAGGCCCGTGTCAATGCAGGGGGAATAGAACTTCAGGCGCAGGTTGTCATCAAGCGTGCCGACGATATTGTCGGGCCCGTCGGCGTCGACAAAGAGGGGATCGTCCGACCAATTCTGCTGGCCACCAAGCCCTCCCGTCCAGCCCTCTACATCGCAGTATCGTACGTCGGGCGTCCCGGAAAATACGAAGATCTGGGCGGATTCGCCATGATTGCTCCTCTCCCTGTTTCCCCAAAGGATGCAGTTGGCTAGCTTCGGGTTGCCGGAACTATTGTAGATTCCGCCGCCACGGACGTTGATTCCTGGGCCGACCGAGTTTCCGCTGAGGGTACAGTTGGTCAGCGTCATGCTGGCCTGATCGTGGTAAATCCCGCCGCCGAAGACGTTAGCTGAGTTACCTGTGAATGTGCAGTTGGTCAGTGTCGGGCTGTTGCCAAAGGTTTTCATTCCGGCACCAAAGGTGGCCGAGTTGCCCCTGAACGTACAGTTGGTCAGCGTCGGGTTGCTGGTACTGTTGGCCATCCCGCCGCCGGAGTAGGCGGAATTGCCGTTGAAGGTGCAATTGTTCAGCGTCGGGCGGCTGGAAGCATTGTACAGACCGCCGCCGTCGCCGACGCCGATGGCCGAATTACCGCTGAAGGTGCAATTCGTCAGCGTTTCGGACCCATTAGCGCTGACCATCCCGCCGCCAGTGCTCGCGGAATTGCCGCTGAAAGTGCAGTTGGTGAGCGGCGGGGCGCCGCCATGGTTGAGCATCCCGCCGCCGCTGCCGGCCGAATTGCCAAGGAAGGTGCAGTTGGTCAGCGTCGGCCAGCCCGAATAGTTGTAGAACCCACCGCCGCCGCCGATCGCCGAGTTGCCAAGGAAGGTGCAATTGGCAATCGTTGGGGCTGCGGCATAGACGTACATCCCGCCGCCGCTGCCGTTGCTCCGTCCGGCGGTAATGGTGAACCCGTCCATTAGGGCGGATAGTTGCGAGTTGCTGCCGTCCACAACGTGGTAAGCGTTGTCATTAAGGTTGCAAGGATCGGAGCAAAGATCGGTTGCGAATTGCACACAACTTGCGGTCCAGCGGTTCCAGGACTCCGAACAGCAGTCCGAACGGACGCTGCACACGGTCGTCTGGCACGCGACATCCTCGCAACCGGTGCCCTGGTGGACACGGCAGCAATCGCTGACCTCTGGAGAATCATCGCTTTGGATGTCGCCGCTGAGGATTGTCTCGTTCGCGTCAATGTTACGCTCGTCGGTGGATGTCTCGATACCGGCGAAGCCGCCGTAAAGAGATACGTCTACGATGAGTTGAAACGTGGGCGATCGCGGATCGTCCGGGTTGGTTCGTTTGGAGGGTCTGTAAGTTCCGGCCGCGACCCAGATTTCGCGGATGGCACCGCCCGAGGCTTCGGCCGCGTCGAGGGCGGCTTGGAGGTCCGTATAGGCATCCGTCCAACCGGTTCCGTCGTTGGTTCCCTTCGCCGTTTGATTGACGTAGACGACAGTGCCACCCGACACGGAACTCGTCATCCATCCGACCGTGAAACACAACAGCCCGGCAATCCCGAATCCGCCTCTCACCTTTACTTTGACTTTACCGCAGTCCATCGCTCGTACTCCTCCGCCAAAGGTGTGCCGGCGCGGAGCTTCCGCGCAGCGACAACGATTGCCCGCGCGCGTCACGTACGCGCGTATGCGTTTCCGGATACGACTGGCGGCAGAGTTGGGATGACGGTCAGAGAAGGAAGCGGTAAATCTCGGAACGATCTTCGCTCCAATTGGATAATTGCGATTCTAATAAATGTATGATTACTTGGTCCGCCGCGTCTCCTGGCATCAACCGCCGATCACACCAGTAACGTCCAATAAACGCTAGGACCGGTAATGGCCACAAGTCAAATCTCCCCGTACATTTTTTTGTTGGCGCTGCCCCCAATTGCCAGTTTTAAGTACAAGTGTGGCCCGAACAGCAATGGCAAAGTCTCTTAGGGCGTGGGCACACCGGCAGGATGCCGGGGATACAGGCCTCCGGGATAGGCTCAAATACCTGGAACAGGCTCCAAGCGCCGTTTGGACCCACGCGGACCTGGAACGCAAGAGTCGCGGGGACCAATGACTATTTCGTCGGGATTGAGCCCGAAGCGCCGATGGGCACCTGCCGGCCGCGGGCGTCTTCACAGACGCATTCCACCTGATCGCCGATGAATCCGGGGTCGCCTCGGATCACCACGGACTTGCCCGTTTCGCCCTCGATCTGGTCAAGGACTTTGCGTTTGCTGTTGAGGATCTGATAAGCAATGTCGTTGGCTACGACCACGATCACCTTGTGCACGTGTTCATGGTGAACGGCGAGCTGCACGGTACGCATCACATCGAGGATGACCGATTCGGGCAATTTGACGTTGCCGGTGCCCTTGCAATGGGGGCAGTCGGCGTAGAGGCTGCGCTTGATCGAAGGCCCCTGGCGCTGGCGGGTCATTTCGATCAATCCGAAGGCGCTGATCTTGGAAATCCGCGCCCGTTCCTTGTGCTTCTTGAGCGCGTCGCGAAGGGCCTGTTCGACCCTGCGCTTGTTGCGGTCGAGCCGCAAATCGATGAAATCGCAGACGATCAAGCCGCCGAGGTCGCGTAAGCGCAGTTGGCGGGCGATTTCCTCCGCGGCCTCCATGTTGATCCGCACGGCCGTCTCCTCGGCGTCGTGGACGCTGCGGAACCGCCCGCTGTTCACGTCGATGGCGACCATGGCCTCGGTGCTCTCGATCACCAGCGAACCGCCGGAGCGCAGGGGCACGTGCCGCAGGTTGATTCGCTCGATCTCGGCCTCGATCCCCATGCGGTGGAAGAGGGGTTCCCTCTCGGAATACAACTCCACCGCCGTCTTCGTCCGCGGCATGGCGATTTGCAGGAACTCCCGCACCTGTTTCGCGGTCGCGGGATCGTCCACGATCAAGCGGTCAAAATCGGTGCTGTAGACGTCGCGGATGGTGCGCGTCACCAAATCGGATTCGCGGTACAACTCGGCCGGGGCGGGCTGCGACTTGATCCGCTCCACAACGATTTTCCACAAGCGCAGAAGGTAGTTGAGGTCGCGCTGCAATTCTCGCTTGGTGCGATCCAATCCCGCGGTGCGAAGGATGAATCCCATGTCCGAGGGGAGCTTCAATTCATTCAGCGCGTCGCGCATTTTCCGCCGGGCCTCTTCGTCCTCGATCTTGCGGGACACCCCATGCCGGCTCATGCCCGGCATCATCACCAGAAAGCGTCCGGGAATGGACAAGTAGGACGACAACGTCGGACCCTTCGTGCCGACGCCTTCCTTGATGATCTGGACGATCACTTCCTGGCCGCGGCGGAAGCACTTCTGGATCGGCGGGCGATGATGACGCGGAATTTTTCGCCCCACGTCCTCGGACGCCCCGGCATGGTTCGGGAAATACTGCGGCTGGACGTCGGAAATGTGGAGAAAGCCGTTCTTGGGAAGGCCGAAATCGACGAACACTGCCTGAATGCTCGCCTCCACATTGGTGATTCGTCCCTTGTAGATGTTGCCGACGTGCGATTGCGTGGAATCCCGCTCGATGAACAACTCTTCCAGTCGCCCCTCGTGCAATATCGCGATGCGGCACTCGTGGCCGGCGGAAACATTAATCACCATCTCGCGGCGGCCTTGTAATTCTCCCTTTGCGGGCTTGGCCTCTTCGTCGAGGTCAACTTCCTCATCAGAATCGGCTTCCGCCTTGTCGGTTCGATCGATGACCTCAATGACCGTGTCGCCAGCATCCGGAAGGACTCCGCGGTCGAGTCGATCGATGGCCTCGTCGATGCGACGGTCCGCCCCCTCGTCAACCACGGAAGTTGGTGCGGGGGCTGGAACCAGAGCTGGAGCGGGAGCCTGGTCTTCGTGCTCCCGTCCTTGCCGTCCGCGCCGGCCTCTGCGACCCCGCCGCGATCGCCGCCGTCTCTCCTGCCCCGCGGCCGCACCAGTCGCGGGCTGCGAAGTGGGTTGCGAATCATCAGCCGCGGCAGGATCGCCAATCGGCGGCTGTGTTCTCTTGACCGGCACCTGGTCCGGCCGTTTCGGCGCAGGCTGTATGGTTTCCACAATGGTTCCCGCCGTGGAAGCCTCGCCTGTTACGTTCTTGGATTCCGGTGGTTGTGTTTCGGCCAAAGGTTTGCGTGAGCGACCGGAACCACGCCGCGAACGCCTCGACCTCGGTTTGGCGGCCGTTGCGTCCCCAACCGCCGGCGTCGATTGCTTCGCCGCGACGACCGCGGCGCCAACCTGGGTTTCGGCGCCCGTCGTCGCGCCTCCCGCGCTCGTCTGTCCAGCGGCCGCGCCGTGTTTGCGCCGCTTTGCTTTCCGTCGCGGCCTCTGCGCCGTCTGCCCGGAGTGTTCAGTCCCTGGTTCATTCACCATAGTGTCTATCGCCATAGTACTTCCAGTCGGCGGATTCGATGGTTGATGGTCGCCGAATCGTAGCCCAGGAGTCCGGCGACCTCGGCCGGTTTCGCGGTGCCATCCTGTGACACTCGCAATGTAAAACCCACTCCATCCTCCGTCACCCGGAGGTCCTCGATGAAGGGCCGAACGTCGAAAGGCCGCCCCTTGGGGTTCTTGGGGCCCAATCGCTGCACGATCGCCGTCCTGGAATCCAACAGATTCCGCACGCGAGCACTTAGATTCACTGTCGAAACATCTGGAGCGTCGAATTGGTAGCGGACCTGAATGGGTTGAAGGTGCTCCGCCAGCGCCAGCCGCCTCGAACTGAGCATCGCGATTCCCTCGGGGGTCTGGCGGTCGAGCCGTTGCAAGGCGTCTTCGGGTTCGATCGGATGTTCCGTCTCCACCACGATGACTTCCGCGCACGACGCCACGCCCACCGGGCGGGGCAACGGAATCATGATGCGTGGATGGGGGTTGAACCCTTCCGAATAGCGAACAGGCAAGTCCGCACGGGCGAGGGCCCGCCGAAACAGCCGCAGCGTGTCATGGTGCGAAATGAATCGCAAGTCGCCGTCGATGCTGTAAGCGAACATCCATCGGTACCGTTCTCCGGAATGGGGTGAACAGACCTTCCGAGCACCTTCCATCAATAACCGCGTGCCAGGGCTGTGTCAGCCGTGGCCGCCGCTGCCGACCCTTGACACCCAGTGCAACAGGTGTACACGACAGCGACACATATCCTCGGTGCATAGCCTTGTTCCGACCACACTAGATCGGATCGTCCGGCAGCACCTTCCTTGTTTCATCCCGCAGGTAATTCGTTACCTGCCGGTCAGTTTCAAAACTAAGCGCCCGCTTGGCGACCCGCCGAGCCTGGGCCATGGTCGCCAGGCGGATTAATTTCTTCACCTCGGGAATGTTGGATGGGGCCATTGAATACGTCTGTAGCCCCAAGCCCAACAAGAACAGCGTATACAAAGGCTGCCCCGCCATTTCCCCACATATACTACAGTCAACCTGGCTGTTTGTACATGCTTTCACAACGTCCCGTAATACATGCAAAACCGCTGGATGCGAAGGGCTGTAATACTGGGATACCCGCTCGTTTCCCCTATCTACCGCAAGAAGGTACTGGATAAGGTCGTTGGTGCCCACGCTGATGAAGCCGACCTCCCGGCAGAACTCCTTGACGCGAATGGCCGCCGCGGGAGTCTCCAGCATCATTCCGATGGGAATGTCCTTACGGACCTGGATGCCGGATTCTTCCAGGTCTTCAATGGCATCGTGGACGGTCATTTTTGCCTGGCGGAACTCCATCAGGCTATTGATCAATGGAAACATCAACCTCACATGGCCGTGCGATGCCGCCCGAAGGATGGCCCGCAACTGCACCTTGAACATGTCGAGATTCCGCAGGCTGTATCGGATTGAGCGCAGGCCAAGCATGGGGTTGCGTTCCTGCTCATAGCTTCGTTGCTGGGTATACTTGTCGGCCCCCAGGTCGAAGGTACGGATCGTCACCGGCCGTCCGTCCGCTCCGCGAATGGCCTCCAGGTATGCCTCGTACTGCTCTTCCTCCGTCGGGGCGCCTTCGGGTCTTAGAAACAAGAACTCCGTTCGATAAAGCCCGATCCCGTCCGACCCCTTGGCGATCCCTACTCTTGCTTCCCGCGGAAACTCAATATTGCCGCATAAGTAGACTCGGTGCCCATCGACGGTCGTGGCCGGCAGGTCTTTCAGCTCGTCCAGCTCATCCGACAGCCTGACGAAGGCCAGTTCCCGCTGGCGGTATTCCTCCAAAGTTGAATCGTTGGGGTTGGCGATAATGAGCTGGTTGGTGCCGTCGATGATGACCAAATCGCCCCCGCTCACCCGCGACGAGACGTCATTGAGACCAATGACCCCCGGCCGACCCAGGGAGCGCAACAAAATCGCGGTGTGGGAAGTCGCCGCCCCGGCATCCAGGGCAATGCCGGCGACTTTGGTTTCCGCCAGCTGCGCGGTCTGGGTGGGGGTTAGATCGTGGGCAACCAGAATAACCGGTTTGCTGAGGTGGGCCAGGTCCTCTCGACCCTCACCGAGGACATTGCGAAGCAGCCGCCGCTCGATATCCTGCACATCGCGAATGCGTTCCACCAACAGGGGATCGCTCATCTGCATGAACCGCTGCTGATATTTGCGCATGACGGTACTGGCCGCGTATGCGGCCGAAGCCCGCTCGTCGCGGATCATGGTCTCGATGCTGCCACGAAGCCGCTCGTCCTTCAGGACGCCGATGTGCCATTCAAAGACGTTGGCCGCGTCGTGACCGAGGTGGGTATTGAGCCATGCCGCCTGCTTGTCTAGTTCCTCGATGGATTGCTCAATGGCGGATGCGAGACACGAAAGTTCCCTGGGAACTTCCTTCGCGGGGACCGTGCGGTAGGGGATGCGGTAGTCCTCGGCTTCGAGGACGACGGCTTCCCCGATCGCTATGCCCGGGGCCACCGATATTCCACGAAGGATTTCCATATGCAAAGATGCCCACGGCTAGAAGACCTAAAGGACCGATGCCCTCGACGATAAGCGATGAGTCAGCCCAGGTGGAACCCGCTCTCGATCAATGCCGCCAGCGCATCGACCATCGCGGGGGCATCCGCACCACTCGCTTCGATCCGCAACACACACCCCTGGGTCGCCTCCAGCAGCATCATCTGCATCGCGCTTTTTCCGTCCACCTTTTCGCCGCGGCGAGTCACATTCATGACCGTCACCTTGGATTGGAAACGCGAAGCCGTCTCAATGAAGCGCATCACGGGCCGGGCGTGAAGACCCTCCGTATTCCCGACCATTACCTCGCGCATTGCGGTAGGGGTTGGGGATAACATGGAAGTTAAAAGTCAGCCGCAAGCAGACGGAAAAGTATGGCTGTTGCACTGTTCAATTCTCACTTCCCTCGGCTTTTTCATCTTATTCGGACTGTGATTCATCCGCTTCGTTGAGGAGTTCAATAATCGCCTCCCGTGAGTCGGCTTGCCGCAGAAAGCGGCGAAAGTTATCGCGTTGCAGGTGGCGAAATATGCGCTCCATGGCCGCCAGGTGATCTTCCGGTGCGTTCGCCGGACTCATCAGCATAACCACGGTGTAAACGGGCGCCCGGTCCAACGCCGCGAAGTCCACTCCGTGGCTTGAGCGGCCGATCGTCGCGGTCATTTTCTTGAGGCATTCGTGCTTTACATGTGGAACGGCCACGCCCTTGCCGAACCCCGTGCTCCCCTGGTTCTCACGGGCGATCGCGGAACGCGCCACGATATCGACGGATTCAGGAGGTATCGCCCCGTGGTCCGCCAGCGACTGCACCAGCTCCCGGATCACCCCGTTTCGATCCGTCGCCTGCAGTTCCGCAATGATGGATGGCCCGTGTATGAAGTCGGAAAGTCTCATGGTCGTAATCGTCGTCCGAAGAATGCCCTGTCGGCCGAGGCAAGGAGTCGGAATGTGCGTGGCACAATCAAGCGACGCCCAGCGCTACCGCACACGGGATTGGATGGGTGGCCGCACTATCGGTCCGTCGCGTTCCCATCCGCCGACACGCCGCCCTTTCGATTGCGGTTTTTTTCCTTATGTTTGGTCAATTGACGTTCCAGCTTCACCACGGTCTCGTCTACCAATGCGAAGGTATCCGGGCCGGTGGCACGAGCCAGGAATGTATGCTTCCGGTCTGCCCGGACAATCATTTCTACCGAAAACTGCTCGGACTCGTGGTCCAGGATGACCTCAACTTCATGGATCCGATCGTAGTATTTCGTCAGCCGACCAGCTTTGGTTTCGACGTATTCACGGACTTCGCTTGTAACTTCGACGTGACGACCAGTAACAAGTATCCGCACGCTTTAACCTCCTGAAACAAAAGAAGTTACATGCTCGTTTCGCCAATGAAACCGGAAAGCGTATCGCGGGGCGTCTCGCTGCCCTCGAGTTTCACGGCTTTTGCCTGAGCGCTGCCCGTCGGACTCTATGGGGAGCGAGTGGGCGCGTCAACGGTTGTTACCGCCACGCGCCGGCGCTAGCATGGAGCCTGTGTCCATCGAAGTTTACTCTGCAGGCCGACCGGCCATCCCCCATAGAACATGGCTTTCGTCTCTCTTTATGTTGGGGTTTGTTTGCGTGCTTGCCGGATGGATGTCCTGGAGCCGGTCCTACGAATCGCTTGCGGCACGGGTCGAACCCCCGGATTGGGCCATCTCTTTTCGAATCCCAAGCCGATTTGAGCTTATCACACCCGGCATCGAAGTTGCGGCCAATGTCATTGCCTACCGTGCTCCCACTGCATCCGGCCAGGTGGCGGAGCTGGTTTTTCGACGGATTGACGCGGCCCAGGAACTTGACGCGGACGAGATTTGTAACCGAATCCTACGACCCTTTGGTTCATTGCTGATTGCCGTCTTCGGTGAACCGCCCATTCGCACGATCGAAAGGTTCGGAGCGATGGAGGCAGTGCAAATCCACTATCCAGACATTCAGATGGTGGTTCGAGCCGTCCGCTTGTCAAACGGCATCGGATATGCCGCCTCACTCCGTGTCGTGGGCGGCTCTATCGACCAGTCGCTTTATGGCTCGTTCGATCTCGCCTGCCAATCCGTCGAATTCAAGCTCGATCCAAGGTAGGAAGACTATGCTTTCGCCTTCGATCGTGTCCCGCAGGCCTTGGGCAATTCGGCGACTTAGGCCTAATCAAAAGCGCGTTGGACTACTTGTGTCTAGAGAACCCAATCGTGCGGAATTATGCTCGAAGGTTTATCCTTATCTTTTGGCATTATTGAGATATGAGAAGCGATGCCTTCACAGAAGCTCGCGACGTGTTATGATGCCGGTCGAGTGCGGCCAGGCGGTCAGGCCGGTATCAGGTGAAGCACGACGTGAGCGAGCCACGATTCGTAACGTGGGATTGGTCCCTCGAGGCGTAGAAGTATCGCCATGAAGTCGGATTTGAGGCCAATCCCGGGAGCGTAATCCTTCCATGAGAATTGCCGTCCCCAAGGAAACAGTTGCGGGTGAAAGGCGCGTGGCGCTGGTTCCCGAGACCTGCAAGAAACTCATCAAAGTTGGGGCCGAAATCACCATTGAAGCAGGGGCGGGGTTAGCATCCTACTTTTCAGATGAAGAGTACAGCAGTGCGGGGGCAACGATCGTCAGTGACTTGACCGCCCTGCTTGCGGAGGCTGACTTCATCCTGAAGGTGCAGCCGCCGGTGACAAATCCGGCCACCGGGAAGAACGAGGCGGTCCAATACAAGACGGGGGCGATCTTGTTGACCACGCTCTATCCGACACGCAATCTTGAAGCCGTTCAGCGATTGGCCTCACGCGATATTACAAGTTTCGCGGCGGATTGTTTCCCGCGCACCACCCGGGCGCAATCGATGGACGTTCTTTCGTCGATGGCCAATATCGGGGGATACAAGGGTGTTCTCATCGCCGCGAATGAATTGGCGAAGTATTTTCCGATGTTCATGACCGCCGCCGGAACGGTATTCGCGGCGAAGGTGTTCGTGATCGGAGCGGGCGTTGCGGGGCTGCAGGCGATTGCGACGGCCAAGCGCCTCGGCGCCACCGTCGAGGCGACGGACACACGACCTGTGGTCAAGGAACAAGTCGAGAGCGTGGGGGGAAAGTTCGTCGGCGTGAAGACGGGGGAGGCGGCCCAGGACGAACGCGGTTACGCCAAGGAGCTTTCCAAGGATTTTTACGAGAAGCAGGCGGCCCTTATCGGCGATTGCTGCGCGGCGAGCGACGTCGTCATCACCACGGCGCTCATCGGCGGCGTGAAGGCGCCCAAGCTTATTACCGAGGAAATGGTGAAGCGAATGAAGCCTGGGTCGGTGCTGGTCGATCTCGCCGCGGAGGGAGGCGGCAATTGCACATTGAGCGAGCCGGGACGCGCGATCGAGAAATTCGGGGTAAAGATCTGCGCACCGCTGAACCTGCCTTCGGAAATGCCCCTGCACGCGAGTACATTGTACTCACGGAACCTGGCGGCGTTTGTATTGGCGTTTTGGAAGGACAACGCGTTCGTCCTCGATTTGAACGATGACATACAGAAGGCGTCCGTCGTTACGCATGGCGGGCAGGTGGTACACGAACCGACGCGCGACGCCATCGGTAATCAGGGAGCGAAGGGATGATACTGGCGGAATCAAGCGTACTCGAACTGTTCCTCAATAACTTTGTGGTCTTCGTATTGGCGATGTTTGTCGGCTTTGAAGTGATTTCCAAAGTGCCGCCGCTTCTGCATACCCCGCTGACCAGCGGGGCCAACGCGATTTCCGGGATCACCGTCGTCGGATCACTGGTCATCGCTGGAAGCGACCCGACGCTCAGCAAGGTGCTCGGCTTCATCGCCATTGTGTGCGCGATGATCAACGTGGTGGGCGGTTATCTGGTGACCCACCGGATGTTGAACATGTTCAAGAAGAAATGATCGATCCGCCCATGACACGAATTGTCGAAGGTCTAGCGGGGCTGGTGGCGCAGACGCAGGCGGCGGCGGAGGCGCCGTTTGCGTTGTCTCCGGACATGCGTCTGGCGCTAGTCAACCTCGTCTATCTCGTGTCGGCGGCGTTGTTCATTTTCGGCCTCGGGAAGATGTCCCACCCACGGACCGCTCGGCGCGGCAACCTGATGTCCTCATTGGGAATGCTATTCGCCATCGCCGTCACCCTGCTGGATCGACACATTCTTTCGTATACCGTCATCGCGGCAGGGGTCATCGTCGGCTCCATCATCGGCGCTACCATTGCCTTGCGGGTGAAGATGACGGCCATGCCGCAGATGGTCGGCTTCCTCAACGGCAGCGGCGGACTGGCGTCGGCAATCGTGGCGTTCGCCGAGTACATGAAGCTCCCCGCCGACCCGCGTCTGGACACGGTCATCTCCATCATCCTCAGCACGATCATCGGCATGGTTACCTTCACCGGAAGCATGGTGGCGTTCGGGAAACTGGAGGGAATGAAGGTCCGGGGAATTGCGTTGAGCAGCCCGATCACTTTCAGGATGCAGCATTGGCTGAATCTGTTGCTGGGGGTCATCGTCGTGGGATTGGGCGTGATGGTCGCGCAGCATACAGGGACCGGGTCGGCGCTGGCCATGACCATCGCCATCCTCCTCATCTCAGCAATCCTGGGGATTCTCCTGGTCATTCCCATCGGGGGAGCGGACATGCCGGTGGTCATCTGTCTTCTCAATTCCTACTCCGGTTTGGCGGCCATGACCACGGGGTTCGTTCTGGACAACAAGTGTCTGATCATCGCCGGCTCGCTGGTGGGCGCTTCGGGCATGATTCTTACCAAGATCATGTGCGACGCGATGAATCGCTCGCTGCTCAATGTGGTTGCGGGCGGATTCGGGACCGGCGATCTCGCGCCGGGGGCGGCCCCTACTCCGGGGGGCGACATTGTCGTCCGCCGCATGGATGCGGAGGAGGCGGCGATGGTCCTAGAGAGTGCGAGTAGTGTAATCATCGTTCCGGGCTATGGGATGGCCGTAGCCCAGGCCCAGCACGCCGTCGCCGAGCTTGCCGCCGTGCTGGCGAAGCGGGGCGTGAACGTCCGCTTCGGGATTCATCCCGTCGCGGGACGCATGCCCGGGCACATGAACATCCTGCTGGCCGAGGCCAACGTCCCCTATGAGCAATTGCTTGACCTGGAGATCAACTCGGAATTCGATCATTGTGACGTTGCGATGGTGATTGGGGCGAACGACGTCGTCAACCCCGCCGCCCGTCACAACAAGAGCAGTCCCATCTATGGAATGCCGATTCTCGACGTCGACAAGGCCCGGACGGTCATGGTCTGCAAGCGCAGCCTGAATCCGGGATTCGCGGGAATCGAGAACGAGCTATTCGGCAAAGAGAATACGGTCATGCTCTTTGGCGACGCGAAGACGGTGGTGGGCGACCTGGTCAAGGAGCTCAACGCTCAAGGGGGTGGGCACTAGTTTATTGTCGCAGCCAATCTCTCGGGGCGAGTTCCATTGGGCAAAGCGGCTCTACGCAGTGCCTTCTTGATCAGCCATGGGCGGTTTGAACACAAGAATTCGCCGGATTACCGGCGTCAGTACAATTCCTTGCCGAATGGCGATTGTCGCTCAGGCTAGGGACAAATGAAAAAGTGCGGATAGGATTGCCAGCCTCCGCTAGCGCACGAATCACGTTATTGGGTCTTGACCAGATGTTCGAAGGCGAATGCAATAACACGGAACCTGACCGAAGGCTGTAGTTCTTACAACGAAGGGAAATCCTATGCGTAAATACATTGCTGAGTTCATCGGTACCTTTTTCCTGGTCCTCACCATCGGTTGCACCGTGTTGCCAGGCCTTCCCGGTGTCATTCCGCCGCTGGCCATTGGTGCGGCGCTCATGGTCATGGTGTACGCCGCCGGCCACATATCCGGCGCGCACCTCAATCCCGCCGTCACCCTCTCGGTGTGCATTCGTGGACGATGTGAATCCAAGGACGTCGTCCCCTATTGGATCGCCCAGGTGCTCGCCGGCATCGCAGCCGCACTGGTTGCCGTTCTCCTGGCCGGAAAGAGCGGAACACCGATGGAAATCAAGAATATCCCGGCGGCTCTTGTGGCCGAGTTTCTTTTCACTTTCGCACTGGCGTACGTTGTGCTGAATACCGCAACGGCCAAGGCCAATGCGGGGAATTCCTATTACGGCCTTGCGATCGGTTTGACGGTCATGACCGGCGCCTTTGCGGTCGGTTCCATCAGCGGAGGTGCGTTCAACCCCGCCGTGGCCGTCGGAGCCGCCGTCATGAAGTTATTGAGTTTCTCGCAGATCTGGGTCCATCTCGTGGCCGACTTCGCCGGTGGCGTGATGGCAGCGTTGACCTTTAGGTTCCTCAATCCCAGCGACAATTGATCCGCCGCTCTACCGATGCTTCGGCAATCGCCGATAACTGCCGTTATCGGCCAATGCTGCTTCGGCAGGTCGGCCATTGGCAATCATCTGAAAATGCATGCCTCCAATTGTAAAATTGGGCTATTGACTTGCGTCCAAGAAACTGTTAAATTTGGCGTCTACTTGGCCGAAGCACTAAGGGCATCACATGCATCCTGAACGCAGAGGTTGGGGTGGGTTTGGCGCGTACTCGCTGAACGGCGACCTGCCGCATGAGCAGGCGTTATCCGTACTCGAAGCCAAGATGGTCGAGTTGGAGGAGCGCACTGATTTTTCTGCGGCACAAAAGTCCGCCGAGCGGGCGGCCTTGCGTGCGTCATGGGTGACGGCCGCACGGCGAATCTATTCCGACCTTCAACCCTGGGAAACCGTTTTCGTCGCCCGCCATCCGATGCGCCCTTTGGTTCGCGACTACATCCGCCATTTGATCCCTGACTTTTGCGAGCTGCACGGCGATCGCGTGTTCGGAGATGACCCCTCCATCGTGACGGGGTTCGGCTTCATCGCCGATCAGCGGGTCATGATCGTCGGCCAGAATCGAGGGCGATCGCTCGATGAGCGGGTGGCGTGCAATTTCGGATGCGCGCATCCCGAAGGATATCGCAAGGCCCTCGGCAAGATGCAACTCGCGGCCAAGTTCGGAGTGCCCATTATTTCGCTGATTGATACGCCCGGAGCATTTCCGGGCATGGAGGCCGAGGAACGCGGAGTCGCCCGCGCCATCGCCGCGAATTTGCGGGAAATGCCGAGATTGCCCGTTCCGTTGATCTCCGTGGTGATCGGTGAGGGGGGCAGCGGCGGGGCGCTTGGTATTGGAGTCGCCGACCGGATGGCCATGTTCGAGCACAGCATTTACTCCGTGATCTCGCCGGAAGGATGCGCGGCAATTCTCTGGAAAACGAGCACCCAGGCCCATGCGGCGGCCGCGGCTTTGAAGCTACGAGCCAAAGACCTCATCGAGCAGGGTGTGATCGATGAGGTTTTGCCCGAACCCGTCGGCGGTGCGCACCGCAACCACGCGGAAGCGGCGGCCACCTTGCAGCGGTTCGTGATGAAATCGCTGACCGAATTGAACTCCATGCCTCGTGACATGCTGTTGGAACGACGTTACCAGCGATTAAGAACAATGGGATCGTCGTTTCAAAGGGCTTTTCAAATACGGCACACCGCTTAGCTTTAGGTGGGAATTCGATACACGTCATAGCGGACTCTTGTGCCGCGATGGGTTGTCGTCGGCTTCGGCCCAAGCGGCGGGGCGTGGAGGTGGCGTTTGACGACCACGCGCTTCTTCGCCACCCGGCAAGCGGCCTCGAATAGCTCTCCCGCATCGGGGTCGTCGCCCACAAGTCGGCGGCAGATTCGCATTTCTTTCTTGACCAATGCGGCTTTCTTGCCGAGCGGGTACATGGGATCCAGATAGACCGTATCGGGGGCGTCGGGACCGATCATGTTCGCAAGGATTCTTGAGGAGTCTCCGAAAACGAAGTTCAAGCGCGCGAGAACGGCGTCGAGTTGCGGTGAATGATTCCGGGCACGGTTGAATCCGTCCTTGACGATGGCTGCCAGCACCCCGGATCGCTCGATCGCCGTCACGTTGCATCCAAGACACGCCAGGAGAAACGAATCCCGCGCCAGGCCGGCGGTGGCGTCTACCACGGTAGCTGGGCCGCCGCGCAGTCCGACGGCGATGGCGATAGGCTGGCGGCGGCTTGGCCCCGACAGCCGCCGAAAGCCCTGTGGTCCGCCGACGAAATCGACGTAGATGGGACGAGGAGAGCCGCGGCCCGATTCGCGCAATTCGAGCCGTCTGGACGTCTGAACAAGCAGGAATTGGGGTCGCTCGATAGTTGCGGTAGGTCCGCCATCGAGTAAAGGCAATGAGAGTTCCAGCGCCAAGGCAGCGGCGTCGCGACGGCATCGGTCGTCGTCGGTCTCGGCGATGACGGCGATCGTGGGCGGGATGAAGTTTCGGTCGGTCAATAACCCAGCAGGATACCGTATGTCCGCGAATCGCGGAATCGGAGTTATGTGCCTCGCGCGGGCGATGTTATCGGCGTTGTCAGGAGCTTTTCCCAGTCGCCCCGACGAAAGGTGACCAGAATCCAGACAAATATCGGGGCGATGTAGGCCGTCACCGGGGACATGGCGAGGACTTTCAACAAGATGACCACCATCCCCTTGGCCGCCGGGCCTAACGAATAAACGGCCAGCACGTTCTGGTCGCTGAAGGCGTCCAACAATCGTAAGGCCAGTTCGAGTCCGGCGAAGCCGCTCATCAGCAATATGCCCCCAAGCAACGCCCAGGATCTACGCGCCCACGGAACGGCCGTGGCCAGGATCAAGGCGACGGCGAAAGCCGTCGGCAGGTAGCCCATCAATCGGCTGTTCATCTCCATCGTGCCCCGCGCCCCCCGGGTCTTGATGTTTTCCAGCGTCGCGACCGTGTCCTTGGCGTCCTTGCCCGTGGGAGCGGGGGAGATCGGCGTGAAGTAGACCCGGCCTGTGGCACCGAACGTGCGAAACACGGCATTACCGCACGCACGAAAAAGGTAGCCGTAAGCCGTCATCAAGCCGGGCCAGGGGACCATCAACAGCGCGTAGAAAAGAATGACCTTCAAGAAGAATGCAACGATGGGCTTGGCGCTTACCACCTTTCCTTGGCTGGCTGAGGAATGGGGTGGGGGACTTGGGGGCGTGCTCTTAGGTTGTGACATCAGTGGTTCGTGATTTCGGCTTGGAGGCCCATACAGCCCAAAGAGTCCATAGAAAGAGGGACAGGACGATAAAGGCGGGCTGCCACACGTCCACGTGCATGGTTTCAAACGCCCTTGGCCAATAGACCCCGGTATAGAATAGCGACACGATGCGGACCAGATTCAGAAGGAGGAGCACGAGAGTCCCTGCAAAAAGGGCGGGCACCTTGGAGCGAAGGGGGGCGGGGAAGGCCAACACCGCGGCGATGAACAAGGCCGTCGGCTCGATGGCGTCGCACCCGTGGGCGATGTTGACCGAATAGCGCGGAGAGCTGATTGACGTACTGTCGGAAGAGGCCCCCTCCCCGAATACATTGAGGATCGCCGTGGAGACCCTGGCGTTGGCCTTCTGCAATCCCGGAAGGGCCTTCCTGTTCATCAGTGGGATGAACGTAAGGGCGTAGAAGAGGCCCATCAGCACCGCGAAGAGTCCCACGAACTGAAACACGGGCCGCTTGCAGTGAAACCACTCGAATCGGCGCGCTCCGGATGCCGTGACCGGCGCACGTCCTTTGTGTCCTTCGCGACTCACCGCCACTCCCTATACTCTCCTTGGTTTCTTCACGTGTTCTCACTTAGACCCAAAGATTCGGGAAATCAGTTTACCGCTTCTTGTCCATCCGCAAAACAGAGCCCCCAACCATCGCCGTTTATGGCGACGGTCGGGGGCATGGTCTAAGCAGTTACTTATCTCCGATGGGATGGCGCTTTACCACACAATCGATGCCATTCATCGCTAAACCATTGTCCGCCATGGATGATCCTAGTTTCCAGCATCTAGTTTCCAGTCTCTAACCCCGCCCGGCGACGCTGGATGACTACCGTTGCGGCCGTGAGCACCAGAATGCCCATGACCGCCAGACCCCATTCGGACACTGCCGGAATGCACGATTCGGACACTTTCACCGACGGAACGCCGAGATAGAAAGCATTCGTTATTGGCAACGTCCAGCCCAAAGTATCATTGAATTGGTCCTTGGCATTGATGTTGTTCCCGTACGCGGGGTGCAGACCGTTCTCATAGAATACGAGAAAGTCATTGGGGTTCACAATTGGAGTGGTCACTTCGTCATGTATCTTTTCAACTGGATTACAGAAGTACCTCGGAAAAGTAATCGTCATGTTCTGCGCTGGAGTGAGAAACTGATCCTCGATCAAGGGGTTTTGGGCGACGGATACCCCCTCGATTACCACATAGCAAAGGTAATGGTCTATCTCCTGCGGGCTGGGCCCAATTCCCTTACGTGTCGGCACGAGGAGATATCGCTCCTTCGAGTCAAGCTTCACGGACTGGTTCACGCCAAACTTGTTGCTGAATGTGACTTGTTTCGGACAAGGATTCGGTGCCGCTATCACGCGGTACCAATCGAAATGGTTGTCCTGGTGTATATACCCAGCGTTGTCCTGGTTCGCGGCATTCGAGAAACGTACAATTCTATCCAAATTGACTTGGATGAATTCGGGATCAAGGAACTGGTCACTGAGTTTGACGGTGAAATTGACGGTTACATGGGGAACCACCTCCCAGGCCAAATAGTGGTCAATGGCGGCATTCGCGTTCGCGCTTACAACCGCCGTGAAACCTATTGTCCATAATCGGGTTTTGCTTGTCATGATTCGTCCTCCTCGAAAACTATAGCCACAAAGGGCAGGCTTTACGCGCCACTTTCGGCATCTCTGTTCTGGCAAAGCAGGGCGAAGCCCGCCTAACTCTCTTATCATTCGACCGACTGAAAAGTCGGTCCCACTCACGCAAACGCAAATCGTTGATGCATTCTCCACAGCGGAGGGCCGCTGTGCTACATTTGGCTAGAACGGAGGAGCGCGAGGCTGAGACGGTTGGATTGCGAATGCCGACAAACGCCCGAAAGTCTGTGCTACCAAGAATTGGCAACTATTCGCCGATGCGATCGTAGGGACGTAGCGGGGGACACTCAAGTATACCCGGCCCAAAACAACGACAAGTGTCGCATTTACGTAGGCCACGACGAAGCCGACGAGGACGTAGCCCAGCGCGCGGCCAATGAAGTCCAAAAGGACCGTTTCGTTCTGGGTACCCGCCAATAATCCGTTGTGCATCCCCAGTGGCGCGAGAGCGAGTTCCACGCCCATCCAACCCACGCCGAGCACGAAGGGGCTGAAACCGATCCAACGGGTCAGCCATGCGCCGAGGAACAGATAGACGGCGGGGATGCTCGTCATGAGTACAAACGGCGCAAAGCCCGGACCACGAGACAGGGCAAAACCCGGGTTTTCCACTTCTATCGGAGTCGGCCACCCGCAGGCAACGCAGAATGCAAAGAGGGACGCCCCCCAAATTGCGCCACAGGCCGAAGCCCAGAGTGGACGAAGGAGGCGAATGGCGAAGAACAACGGCAACAGGCTAAGCCATGCGACCCAGGCGTGCGCCGGCGAACCGCCCGCCCAGGCGGTAAGGCAGGCGCTGACCGCAATTGAGACGATAAAGGCCATATTTCTGGCACTTGCCATCATTTCCCCACCGCTGTTGCAATGAGCTTATTGAAGCCCCTACGGTACCACCCACCCATGTGTGGTCAAGAAAAAAATAAAATTTTCTTGGAATGTGATAAAGTGCTGCTGATGCGAAAAGCCCGGCTTTAAGTGGGTCAGGGGTATACATCACGGGTGGAAAAAGTACGATTGATTCTTCGGGAGAGGCCGACCCCATTTTGAGTGGAGCGAATGTGGATCATCACGATGGAATCCGGATCATCAAACTGCGGGAGTTGATCCGTGATGTACCCGATTTCCCCAAGCCCGGCGTGGTTTTCAAGGATATCACCCCGTTGCTCGGCCATCCGGCGGGATTATCGCTGGCTGTGGAGTATCTGACGCAGCCCTTCCGCAGTACGCGTGTCGATCTGGTCGCGGGGGCCGAATCGAGGGGCTTTATCTTCGGGACGGCCGTGGCCCGCAACCTCTCCGCCGGTTTCGTTCCTATCCGCAAGCCGGGGCGACTTCCCCACGACACGCATTCGGAAGAGTACGCTTTGGAATATGGCCTGGACCGGGTCGAAATCCACAAGGACGCCATCCAGCCGGGCGACCGGGTGTTGATGGTCGATGACGTTCTGGCGACTGGCGGAACGATGGCCGCGTGTTGCCGGCTGGTCAAAGCTCTCGGTGGAGAGATCGTGGGGATCACCTTCTTGATCGAACTCGCCTTTCTCAATGGTCGCAGCCAGTTGCAAGGCCATCCGATCCACTCCATCCTCCGGTATGACTCCGAGCGTGCTTTGCCCGACGTATGATTTCGCTTCTTCTTGATGAATCAGCCGCCGTTGTGAGGCAAGTCGGTCTTGGCAAAACTGCGGCCATGGTGCTATGCTTGGACACTGTTGCCTAGCAAGGGGGCGTAGCTCAGTGGTAGAGCATCGGCCTTTTAAGCCGCAGGTCTTGGGTTCGACCCCCAACGCCCTCAATACCCGGAGATGAACCGCACCGTGCATCGATCCATCGAACCGCCTCCCAGTGGCAGCCGGGCGAAAAAGTTCAACCTCAACCGCGCTCAGGTCGTCGATCAGAACTTTGTCGAATTCGTTCGCCAATGGGAGCCGACGTCCACTGGCGGTGAAGCGGTCGGCTCGGTTGCGGCTGACAGCGGACTGACGAATCAAGACCTTATCGAGCTGTTCGAGTCGCAGATCATCGCCCGGCATCAGGACATCGCCTCCCGCGAGATGAGGGCCCGCAACGAGGGGTTTTACACCATCGGCAGCGCCGGTCACGAAGGCAACGCCGTGGTCGGGCGGCTCACGCGGCACACCGATATGGCCTTTCTCCATTACCGATCTGGGGCGTTCATGGCCGAGCGCGCTAGAAAGGTTCCCGGCGTTGATTCCATCAAGGACGCGATGCTGGGTTTTGCTGCCAGCAGCGAAGATCCAATTGCCGGCGGACGGCACAAGGTGTGGGGAAGCGTGCCGCTGTGGGTTCCACCACAGACCAGCACGATCGCCAGCGCTCTACCCAAGGCCGTGGGGACGGCGCTCTCCCTTCACCGAGCGAAGCGTTTGGGAATCTCCAACGACTTTCCCGCTGATTCGATCGTCGTTTGTTCGTTCGGGGATGCGACGGTGAACCACGCCGTTGCCCAAACGGCCTTCAACGCCGCCGCTTGGGCGACCCATCAACACCTTCCCGTACCGATCCTGTTCGTGTGCGAAGACAACGGACTCGGCATCAGCGTGGAGACGCCGGAGGGTTGGGTGAAGGAGAACTATAGCAACCGTCGCGGTCTGCATTATTTGCAAGCGAACGGCTTGGACTTGGTAGACGCCTATTCGGCGACGAAGGAAGCGGTGGAGCACTGCCGCGAGCAACGGTTTCCGGTGTTCCTGCACCTGGAGGTCGTCCGTTTATTGGGTCACGCGGGCAGCGACGCGGAGACGGAGTACCACACGCTTGAGGAAATCGAGGCCGCGGAGGCGAAGGATCCGTTGCTGGCGTCCGCTGACCTGCTGCTTCGCGAGAGCATGATGACGGCGGATGGCGTGCTGGAGCTCTACGAACAAGTCCGAAGCCGTGTCCGGACCGCCGCGGACTATGCGTGCAAGCGACCGAAACTAACCAGCGCGGCCGAGATCATGGCCCCCCTCGCGCAAAATTCCCCTGACCAAGTCGCAGCCGAAGCCCGCCGACCACCGAATCACGATGAACGAGTCCGCATTTTCAAAGGGGAGGCGCAGCTACCGGAGAAGCTTTCGCCACGGCATATGGCCGCGTTGATTAACCACGGGTTGCACGACCTGCTTATCAAATATCCCGAAGCGATTTTGTTCGGCGAAGACGTGGCCAAGAAAGGGGGCGTGTACCACGTCACCACGGGCTTAAGCGCGGCGTTCGGCCTGGGGCGGGTGTTCAACACCCTGCTCGATGAGACCACGATCCTGGGCACGGCCATCGGAGCCGCGCACGTCGGCATCCTGCCCATCCCGGAAATCCAATACCTTGCCTATTATCACAACGCGGAGGACCAGATCCGAGGCGAGGCTTGCTCTTTGCAGTTCTTCTCCAAGGATCAATACCGCAATCCGATGGTGATGCGCATCGCTGGCTGGGGGTACCAAAAGGGCTTCGGCGGCCACTTCCACAATGACAACAGCATCGCCGCCCTCCGCGACGTACCCAGCTTGATTATTGGCACGCCGTCGCGCGGCGATGACGCGGTGAAGATGATGCGCACGTGCCTGGCCTTGGCCAAAGTCGATGGTCGGGTGGTCGCCTTCATCGAACCCATTGCCCTGTACATGACCAAAGACCTTTACGAGCCCAAGGATGCGAAGTGGTCCTTCCCCTATCCGCCTCCAACGGAGTTCATTCCATTCGGCGAGGGCGCGGTCTACCAATCCGAACCCGGAGCGCGAGCGACGGGAGGTGTTGTGAGTGCCACTGGCGGCTCGCCCGCCAGTGCCCGTGGGCCGACCGAGGACTTGACCATACTCACTTTCGCCAACGGCGTCCCCATGTCCCTGCGCGCGGCGAAGACGCTCCGTGAGAAGCACAAGATCGCCGCGCGGGTGGTGGACCTGCGTTGGCTGAATCCTTTGAATGAGGCATTCATTGTCAAGCAGGCATCGGCGACGAATCGCGTACTTGTCGTCGATGAAGGGCGCAAGACCGGGGGAGTCAGTGAGGCCATCCTGGCGCTGCTATGCGAGCAATGCGGCTCGACGGTCAAGGCAGCAAGGTTGACCGCTTACGACACTTATATCCCTCTAGGCCCGGCGGCGGATTGCGTCTTGCCTTCCGAAAAAGAAATCCTGCGCCGCGCCGTCGAATTGCTGGGTTAAGCCCGCTCGGCACAACTTGGGTCTCGCTAGAGATCAAGCCCTGACGTCAGGCGCGACCCGCTGCGGGTCGGGGAAGTCACGGTACAGAGCGAAACGTACGTCGGTGATCGCGGAATAGACACGGGCGTGAAGCCGCTCCGTCTCACCGGTGCGGCGGGCGACGACGCCGAAGGCTTCGTCTAATTGGGAAAGGGATTCGACGGACATGGCGATGTGGTACTCGCCCAACTCGGCGGGGCCGAAGCCGAGTTTGCGGCGGGTCAAGCGATAACCGGCGATCAATCCTTCGCGGGCGAGGTGTCCCAGGTAGTCGTCCACCGCGCGGGCGAATTCCAGGTCCTTGTGCGAGTCCTTGAGATTGAACCAGGCTTCGTAATAGTTCATGAAATTCCTCCATACCGGAAGATCAAATCGGACCCGGCGGCGAACGAAACTCAGGTTACCATGAAAGAGAACGGCCCGCACGCCACCCAGAAACGTGCGGGCCGCCTGTTTTCAATGACCGTTAAATCAGTCGGTCTTAACTCGTCTATATTTACTTCTGTCGCGTGTAAGTGACTTCGAGGGTCATGTACTCCTTGCCATCGGGGCTCTTGTCGTACATTTCGAAGACGACTTTGTCGTCACCAAGGATCTTCAGGATGGATTTTGGGGTGTGCTTTTCGCCGGTCATGGGGCAGATGTATCCCTCCGCGCTGGAGTACGTGAACGTCTTGCCGCTGGAGTCGACCGTGCCCGTGCTGTTCATGACGCCGGTGCCCATGTTGTCGGTCCAGACATTGTAGTACTTCTTGGTCATGTTGTCGTAGCCCGTGATGCCAAAGCCCTCGAAGGGCCCCCCCATCATGGCGTCCTTCTCGCTGGGGTTCGCCTTGACTTCGTGGTAGAGGGCGCGATTCCCTAGACCCCACTTGTACTCGGCCTTGCCGGGACTTTCTTCCCAAGGCTGGTCCGGCCCCATCCGCGCTTTGGTGACGAAAGTCCACTTCCCAACCAACGGGTTCAGTTTGGCATGGAACTCGCCGGGGGCCGCATTCTTCTTCCACGTCTCCATCATTTTCGCCATGTCGTCGCCTCCGGCGGCGGGCTTGTCGCCGGGTTTCGCCGCGGCCGGAGGAGCCGTGGTAGCGGGCTTGGTCCCCCCAATCGTCGCACCGGGCTTGTCACCACCGGGTTTCTTTTCATCCTTGGTCTGTGAATTCGCGGCACTGTTCCACAGCACCGCCGCGGCGCAGAACGCAACCGCGAACCATAATTGGCGTGGCTTCATGACTGTTTTCCTTTCATAAATAACAGGGATCTCTGGACGGACCGGCCTTTCGGTTCGTTGGGAAGGTATTCTAACCTGATTTAGGAAAAAGAGGCAACTCCGTGCCGGAAGGCGGGATCCCTACCACAGGTAAGGGGGGCGATCATACAAAACGGCCCGCACGCCATCCAGGAACGTGCGGGCCGTTGGTAGGTTTCCTCAATGCGCCGCAAACGGCGAGGTTACTTGCGCGTGCAACTCATCTCGAAAGTCAGCATTTCCTTGCCGTCGGGGCCCGGTGCATACATCTTCACTGTGTGTTTATTGTTGTCTAAGAGTTCTACCGTCGAACGCTCTTTGATCTTTTGTCCGAACATGGGATTGAAGTTCTCGCCGGTGTAGGAAATCACCTTTCCCGAAGCGTCCGCCGTGCCGGTCGAACTCCAGGTGCCCGTCCCCATGGAATCGATCCAAAAAGCATGATAAAACTTCTGCAACTTGTCGTAACCCATGACGCCGAATCCTTCAAATGGCATTCCCATCATGGTGGCCTTGACCTCTTCCTGGATGTAGCGGTTGCCGAGGATCCACTTGCGCTCCACGGTGCCGGTGGACTCTACTGGTTCTCCGCCGGGGGCGCCGTGAATCTTCGTCGTGCAAGTAAACGATCCCACAAGTGGCTTGAGGGTCTCATGCTCCTTTCCCGGCGCGGACATCTCCTGCATCAACTTCATCATGGGGTCCGTCTCGCCGCCGCCACCGGTGTCCGTTTTCGGTTTGTCGCCCGGCTTCTCTGCCGCGGGCATGGCGGGCTTTTCTCCCGCCGGCTTCTTCTCATCCTTGGTCTGTGAATACAAGACGCCGCTCCACAATGCCGTCGCGGCGCAGAATGCCGCACCCACCAATACCTGACGTACCTTCATACCGTACTCCTTTCGAGAGTAATGGAAATTATTTACGGACCGTCCTTTCGGTTCGTTGGCTGGAATCATATCAGGATCGTTTGAATGGGTAAGTGTACCTATCTCCAATGCCCGCTAGGAAAGCACACCTTCTTTTTCGGCATGGGTTGTCTTGTCTTGCCGCCCCACGGTTTGGGGCGGTTTTGGATTGAATGGCATATCGGTTCCGGCGGGCAGTTCATGGCGGCCAGTGGGGCTTCCTTGGAGAATCCACATGCCGACCCGGGGTGGCTCCTCCGGCGGAATCTTGGGCACGAAGTCGAGGCCGATTGGAGCCCCCTTGTGATTCACCATTCGTCTCATTGCCCCGCCCCGGAATTGGCCTGGGCGAGGTTGCCAAGATTGCCCAGCGGGGTAAACTCCCGACGTTTTCGAGTCCTGGGTCCATTAGGAGAATATCAATGATTCCAATCGCGGAGCTGTGGTTGCCGATCCTGCTATCGGCGGTGTTTGTGTTTATCGTCAGCAGCATCTTTCACATGGCGATTCCAATCCACAAGGGTGATTTCAGGAAGTTGCCCGGCGAAGAGAAAATCCTCGCGGAGATGCGCGCCCAGGGGGTCCAGCCGGGGGGCTACGCGTTTCCCTGTTGCGAAAACATGAAGGACATGGGTTCTCAGGAAATGATCGCCAAGTGTAACCTGGGCCCCGTGGGTTTCATGACCGTGATGCCCAACGGTCCGTGCAACATCGGAAAGAGCCTCGTGCTTTGGTTCTTGTATACGCTCCTCATTTCGGCGTTTGTCGCGCATCTGGCGGCTCAGGGTCTTGATCGAGGCCAATCCTTTAAGAGCGTTTTCCACTTTGTCACGCTTGCCGCCATTCTCGGTTACGGGATCGGCGTCCTATGCGACTCGATTTGGAAAGGGCAGAAGTGGTCCATATCGCTCAAGTTCGTGTTCGATGGCGTGGTGTATGGGATTGTGACCGGAGCGACGTTCGGCTGGCTTTGGCCCGCGGGAGCTTGATGCGTCGCGCAAGGCACTAGGCAATAGGCATTAGGCAATTGGCATTCGGTGCGTGCCCGCGACCCGGAAGCTCCTGCAGATTGGATGGTATTGGAACTGCGATGAAGGACTTGCCGCGGCAATACGCGGAGGGGCAATACTTGCACAGCGGTTCACGACCATCACCACTTATAGGAGTTCAGCCCGCCGGATTTGTCGTTCTTGTCGTACCAGGCGTCGAGAAGTTCAAACCAGTTTTCCACACGTCCGTTCCCCGGAATGGCCCCGTCGCGGCACCAATCGTAATTGCCGAAGGCGGCGCGCAGTGTTCGCTGATCGAAGGGGTGATACCAGCGGAAGTAGGACCAAGCCGCCTCGCCTCCGATCTCCGCTTCCCCGCCTGGGAAGACGATGTACAGCCCGTGCCGACCCGGTTCGAACCCCGTGTAGTCATCCATTCCCACCGAAGCGAGGACCATCGCGTCCACGTTCCTAGCCACGTTGGCGGCGGCCACTTGGACCGCCAGCGAGAGTCGGGAATCTTCCCGAAGACGTCGAGCCAAATCAAATAGATCGAAATGAGCACTGCTCACCCATCGAGTCGGGTCCAGACGATACATGTAGTTCAGCGTTAACGGGCTATCACCCGACCCGCGGTGTTCCTCGATGATTCTTCGTCCATCTGTTTCCGAAACGGCGACGGCGAGTCGATCCACGGCTTGCTTGACGGCTTCAGCGCGACTCAGGTCATAGCATCCCCACGCCTCACGCTCCGCTCGGTGCTTACGGGGTTTTCGTTGGCCGAGACTCTCCGCGACGGCGTCCAGGGCGGCCATGCCAAAGGCCTCCGCGCTCGGCGCGGCGTCAGGCTCCCGTGACGACCGGATGATCCCGCATTGACGAAGGACTTCGGCCATCGGCGACGGGGTGCTGAGTGACGGGGCAGTGAGCATGACCTTGGCGTGGAAGCGATCGGGGCCGGGCCGAAACTGATACGCGTTCTCTATCCCGCCGAACGAACAGACATCCACCCACAACACATCGACGGCCTCATCATGCGACAGGCCCTCTGAAAACTCGGCGGTGAAGAGCGGGTCTTCAAACTCCCCGCTATCCGCACACTCGCTGCTGGTGTCCGGGCACGCCGACCGGCTTTCTCCATGCCCAAAGAGAAGCAGCGCGTAGCGTCTTGCCGGGTACTCCCGTTTGGCGAAGCGGATGAATTTGCGGAGCGTTCGCGGATCGCCGGTGTTGGCTTCGTAGGTCGATATCAATGTGATTTCCGGGAACTCCCGGCCGCCGTCCACTCGCTCCCAACGGTTTTCCACCAGGCGGAAAAGGCGGGTGTCGTCGAAATCCTCCCCCAAAATCTTTTTGTCGTCGCTGTCCCCCTGTACGCGATCCATCAGGAGCACGACTTCCCCAATGAGCCCGGCGCGAGAGGCCCTTATTATCGCGGCCAACTCCGGCAGGATGTATGACTCCGCCGTACTGTCGACCCCGCCGTAGATCATCACCGTCCACGGCACGGCCGGACCTGGCCCTTGTGACTCGCTCCTGGTCGGGAAAATACACGAGGCAACGATCGCGGCCGTTACAAGAAATCGGTGTCTGCTTCGCTTGGAATCCATTGCCATCGCATCGTCGCCCTTGACCGTCGAGTCGTTCTTGTCTCATCGACCATCTCAATTCGAGAATCAATAAATGGGTTTCCATTATTGTCCGGGTGCCGCAATGGCGCCCGGGATTCGGATTTGAACGGGTTGCGGTTAGCATGGCGCCCTATGAATCGAGGCCCGGAAACGCCGGAAACCGTCGTTGTCGAGAATAAACGGCAGATCGACGAATTCTGCGCCCAGGTACGGGCCGAGGGACGCTTTGCTTTTGACACCGAATTTGTCATGGAGGACCGCTATGAGCCGGAAGTCTGCCTTGTGCAGCTTGCCTCCGAAAGAGCCGTCATCCTGATCGATCCATTTCTGAAGCTTGACCTTCATCCGGTATGGGAGTTGGTATGCGATCCTCAGATTGAAACGGTTGTCCACGCCGGTCAGGAGGACCTGGCCATGGCCGTTCGACGGACCGGAAGAGTCGCCCGGCGGGTCTTTGACGTGCAGATCGCCGCGGGACTGGTCGGTTGCGACTTTCCTTTAAGCCTCCAGAAACTGGTGCAGTCGACCCTTCACATCCGCCTGCACAAATCGAAGACGTTGACCGATTGGCGGCAGCGTCCCCTTAACGCCGCGCAACTTCGATATGCGGCCGACGACGTGGGGTACCTTCTTGCCGTCCGCCGCAAGCTACACGACCGAATGGTCCAGGCGGCTCGACTTGAATGGGCCGAGGAAGAGTTCAAGGGCTTCGAGGAGATGTCTCTGTATGCCCGCGTCGAGGAGGACAAACTGCGGCGGGTGCGCGGGATCAACGTTCTCAGGGGCCGACAACTCGCCGTTGCCAGACGGCTTCTGTTGTGGCGCGACGAGTTGGCCCGGAACCTCAATCGCCCGGCGCGGGTCGCGATGAAGGATCACCTGTTGGTGGAAATCGCGCGTCATGAGATTTCGTCGTTCAGTGAGTTGCGTGAGTTGCGCGGCCTGAACATGAGCGACAAGAACGTCCAGGCGCTAGGGGGCATCGTACGCGAGGCGTTGGCGACTCCCGCGGAGGAATGGCCCGCTGAGAAGCCCCATGAGACGGAGGCCCCCCACGAGGCCGTTCTGATCGCGCTCGCCACGGCCGTCGTTCGGGGCTACTGCCTGGACTACGATCTGGCGTACAGCTTGATCGCCACGAAAAAGTCCCTGCGCGATTTGATTCGCCACCGGACCGTGGGCAATCCTTCCGACCCAGCGGCGGTTGAACTTCTCTGCGGCTGGCGAGGTCAGACCGTCGGCGTCATGCTCGATGAAGTGCTGGCGGGACGCCGAACCATCCACGTGGAGCCGAGCAACGGCGAGTGGGTCGTTCGCGTCGGCCCGCGGCAGGCATTGTGACAAGGACGAGCCGTTGGTTTCTAATCGAGCGTCCCGTTACCCGTTCGCCCTGCCCCCCAATGGGGAGAATGTCGTGGATTGAACACTATTATCATATCTGACTCAAGGATCCTTAGCTCTGTAGCCTCCACCGGGCGGGTCGGGGGCTGCAGGAATCACCTCAATTCAGCTTCCCTAGAACGATCGTGGGACCTTGGGCAGCTTCGGCGGTGTAGGCGATGGCTTGGACGATTCTGACCTATCCTGTCACAATCTTCTCTGAATTGATAGACACCCGATTCCATAATCTCAGGAATTCAATAATAGAGTTTGTGATAATGAGACCGGAGGGTAGCATGCCAGCCCTCGCGCGAGGCGGTGAACGGGTTGCGTAGCCCGGCTTACTGGCTCGATAGTCAAGCTTCGGCGATGGATAACTCATTTGTGGAGCAAAACGATGCAACAATCAACTCGTAACATGAATGGTTCCCGACAACTTTGCGTTCTTGGCTTGGGTCTGGGATTGATGTTGGCGCTTGCAACTGACGTATGGAAAGAAAACACCGCGGGTGCTCAGCCACCCGGTGATCCACAATGTATATATAATTGCCAGTTCTATTATGCAGCTTGCCGGTCTACCTGTGATCTGATTTATCCCGTGGGCGAAGATTGGGCTTGGTGTAATGGACTTTGCGAGGCAGGGTTCAATATGTGTGCGCAAAGCTGCCAACAACCACCGCCAGTATAGGTGGCTGACAAATAATAATTCGTTCCGCATAGTGGGTGTTAGCACATGGTAGACTCCCCTGTGGGATACCAAGGCAGCTGCTTTGCGGCGTGCGATGTGGTTCGACGCGTGCCCGGCATGCTGCATGCCAAGGTATGGGTGTTAATGTCCAACCGATCCGCTCCCCAGGCTTTGTAACTTTTGTCTCCAAACTGATCGGGAGACGTTGGAGGCATTGAAGTTCTCACCGTCACATGAGCGTCCAGCTAACGGTTCTTGTACGTGATGACGGATTCGGTGCGCACAGTTTGCGCGCCGTCATAAGTGGTCATCGACGATTCCGAACTGAAGAAATCAATCTTCTGCAGGATGGGGCCGAGCTTCGTGACAATGCCCAGGGCCGATTGGAT
>Ga0187892_10002730_pt1 | contig 34262 bp, 14 predicted proteins | sample MA1701073metaG_FD_139345 | JGI IMG/M metagenome (GOLD analysis project Ga0187892, IMG submission 139345) | Bio-ooze microbial communities from a basaltic lava cave in the Kipuka Kanohina Cave System on the Island of Hawaii, USA - MA170107-3 metaG ... | reverse complement strand
CTATGGGATCCTGAACCTGAAACATTTCTTTCAACGTATCTATCTCGACCTCGAAGGCTATCGCCTGTTTGGGAGGCGAGACCGCAAGATATAGTGGGCGCAACGCAAATTACGGGAGAACCGGAGATCTCCCACAAGACAACCCGCCCACCAAGAAGAAAATGGACTGTCCCACCGAACCGCCGATGGATGCGGAAACTGCGCAAGCCATTAAATCGGCTTCGGGTCGCGGAGACTTCGGCGTTGTTATGAAACAAGTAAGCAGACAGGGAATCAGGAACGCTCCCAATGAGTGCGGGTGGTATGTGATGTTTGTGTATGCCACTCTCAAATCTCCGCCAAGCACCGAGGCTGAGGCGGATGACGTTCTATTTGTCATACGCGAGTTTCAGCTAAAGAAACTGCCCGGCCATGATTGGGAAACCGTTCAGTACGTGAAAATAGAGGCTTTCAGCCGGAAGAGTGAACTTGCCTTTGCCAGAGGAGATTTCGACAAAGGGGTTGCAGAGTTGCGAAAAATGGTTTTGTTCGGAGATGCCGTACGCAAAATGTTTGCTCACATGCGCCTCGCTATCGCTTACGGAAAGAGGTACTTTGAAACACAATCTCGCAGCGACGCTACGATTTCGCGCGATGAGCTGCGTGCTGCCCTCAGTGATTCAGTTGCATTGAAAGAGTTTATGAGCGGACCCCCGGACGCCTCAAACCTTGTAATAGCAAATTTGCATGGAATGTTAGGGCTGATGGAAAACGATCTGGGTGATTTTAATGCTGCAATAAGTGAATTGGAAATAGCGCAAAGCCTTGCACAGAAATTTTCCGGCTCTCCTGAGCCTGCGATCTCCAGAATGATTGATATAGCGAAGAAGAACTTACAAGGTGGCAGCAGAAGCACAAGCGTTAGAATCGTTTCCATTCGAGAAATCGTTGAGATGTTGAAGTAGCTTTGACCAATATTACTAGGAGAACTTATGTGAATGAACACAGAATACCTGATGTCAGGACACATATTTCGTAAATTGGCGTGCTGTCGAAGAAGCCGTGAGGTGTGCAAGCCTCATCAAACTTAGCGGTAGCCAAAAGCATTTGATTTGCGCAGTCAACAATACTGAGGATCAATCATATGAAGACCATTAAATTTCTAGTCACACTGATAACCTTACTCGGTGTTTGTGTATTTGTCTCTGCTCAAACACGAAAACCGGTAAAAAGCCAAAAGAGCAATTCGGCACCAAAGAAAGCCCCTTCAACTAAGGCTACACCCGTCCCACAAATCAAAGGAAAAAACAGTGCAGTAAAACCTGATTTCAATCAGGATGATGCGTCCTTTTTATTTTTTCTTTTGAAGAATTACCCAGAGTCCGAAGATGATCTGGAATTCAAACTCGGTGACACTGCATATCAGTGCAAACTTAGGAGCGATAATAAAATTGTGATTGATGTTGTGCGAGATACTTCACAGACAGATCCTGATGGTGGTCGGTATAATTCGGGCTTTATCATTGATATGTCTAATATAAATGTCCTACTTTCATACTTTTCTAAAAACAGTGAAACTTTGCGTAAAACGGGCCTGGGTGGTAACTCTCTCTATAATTACTTGATTTGGCGACATCTTTCGTTCAGTCCGAGAGCAATTGCTGAGTATTATGAAAATGCAGAAAATTTGAAAAAAGAATATCCTGGTATCATAACGATGAATGGCCTTATCTCGGCGTCTCAGACGCCACATGGATTCGTGTCACTGAAAGATTTTTTTTCGGCTCTCCAGCGTCGATACGATGTTCAGAAAAATGCCTATGACAGGATGAAAGGGATGGATGCAGGATCAAGCTCATCAAAATCTGTAGCGGATCTTCTTGTGTGGAGTCAGTCGGAGAGAGAAGGTGCTATAAAATTTGTACTATCCAAAATGCAGCCCCTTTTTTCTGACGCGCCACCTTTACAATACTCATACCACGAAAGGGCTTGGCAGCAGTGGAGGGATAAATGGGATGAAGGAATCCAGTTTGAAAATGGAGGTCGGTCCTTTAAAGTGACTTACGGGGATTATAAAAGGGGATCTATTCAGATCGGTGTGAAATGGAGATTGTATTCTGGCCCAGGTACAGGTACATACGGATCACGTTACAAGTATAATAACGACGGAACCATCGAAGAAAGCTTTTACGCATTTAACGACAAAGGGGAACATCTGAAGGGTATTGTACGGCCATCGTTTGCAAACAAGAATCCGGGAGATTTCATTTCTCCCGATGCGGCACTCTTGATTGTTAAAGAGCATTTCGGAAATAGGTAGTGTCCCTTGCGCGGGGAGAGTTCGATCAGGGCATTGCTTTCTTGCGGAAACTTGCTTTGCTTGGAGACCCGGAAAGCAAAGCGCGGCGTTGATCGTCGTTTCGGCCACAAAAGCCAACCGGACAAAAAAATGTAGGACAAAAAAATGGCCACTCTTTATTTTTTTGTCTTACATTTTTTTGTCCGCAGGGTCTGATGGCCGAAACGACGATCAAGGCCCAAAGCGCAATCCAACCTGCATATCAGCTTTGCCTACCTACGCCGCTATGCCAAAACGCAATCGCGCAGCGACGCCGCAATCGTCAGGAGTGAATTGCGCGCCGTTCTTGGCGCCAAGGCCGGGCTGGAAAAAGTCATTGGCGACGATCAGGTTTTATTGGCTAACGTGCGGATGATGTTGGGCGCGATGGAGAACGACCTCGGCAATTACCCCGCCGCCGTGAGCGAGTTGGAACTGGCGCAGAGCCTTGATCCATCCAACTCCGAGATTCCCGCAATGCTCAGCACGGCCAGGGAGAACTTGCGGGGCAGCGGCAAGAGCGTCCGCTTCGTTTCCATCCAGGACATCATTGACATGTTGAGTTCGCCCGGGAAGCGCCCCTGATTGCCCCGGCGTTTTGTTGTGTAAGAGCCTGCCTGAAAAGGCGCCACACAAATTTTTGAACTCTTTCCTGCGGTATGCCGCCCGATGTGCGAGAGTGGCTCTGCCCTTCCGTGAACGGTACCCTTTTTGTTCGGGGCTGCGCCCCATTGTTCCGGGATCAAGTAGAAGGCAATCTTCCTGACGCCACGCTACGGCTCGGTTTCGACGATTTTCTCGCCAAACTGTCGGGGCGTAGCCCTTTTAAAAAATCCAGCGGCTTCCGGAAGGGCATAGCCACTTCCGCACATCGGGCGGCAAAGCCGCGAAGAACAGCCCTTGAAAGTTTGTAATTCAGCAGTTGTAATCGCTGATCCTGCCGAACCAAAGCCCCGGGACACGAGACCGGTTTCGATGCTCGCCGAAAAGTAGAAAAATTCCCATATCAAATGTAACAAACCCTCCCAATTGACTCATTAGCTATTGGGGGGCAGACCTGTCTCTCGATTTCAAACAAACTGGGAGTTTGATGGCCAATTCGGGGAAGTCATTGCCATGTCGTTTCCAGCCAATCGCCGCAAATTGTTTTCGTATCTTCTCGTCATCTGTCTCGCGAGCGGGGTAGTTCTGGCGGGCATCGTCAAATTCCCCTATTTGCGCTCCTTCTTCGTCTCACCACAGAGACACACGCCGGAACCAACCGCTAAAGACGACTTATCGCTCAATTCTCCCGGAAGACGTGTGAACCGGAGTGAAAGCGCCGCTTTTTCGACATCAGGGGAGGGCAGAACATCCGGCGGAGCCCAGTTATTTGAACCAGTACAAGGCGACCAGGAATTCAATGAGGACCCCGATAAGCGCCGAGACTGGTTTATTTTTCAGCGAGCTTTCCCTTTCGGCGTCTTTTCTGAAGAAGGACGGCGTCGCGCCTGGGAGGCGCGTCCTCAAGAGTCGCCGCTTCAGCCGCTTCAATTGCAGACAACCTGGACGTCAATCGGCCCGACGCCGACGGACTCAGTCGTGCCGAATAATTGGGGCGTGACGAGCGGCCGAATCAACGCCATTGCCGTCTCACCGATCAATCCAAACCTTATTCTCATCGGCAGTTCTACGGGCGGCATCTGGCGCTCGACCGACGGCGGCGCAAACTTTGTCCCGGTCGCCGATAGTCAAGTCGATCTGGCCGTCGGTTCGCTGGCTTTCTCGCGCAGCAATAGTTCGATCGTCTACGCCGGCATGGGCGATGCTCGCACCGGCGCTTACCTGGGCAGTGGGGTCTTGAAGTCCACGGACGCGGGGCAGACCTGGACGCGCATCAGCAATGCTACGCTGCCCTCGCCGGGTTATATTTCAAGGATTGATGTGGATGCGGTGGACCCGAACCGTGTTTACGTGGCCCAGTACGCCGCCTTGTTCGGGCGCCAAGTCTTCTCCAGCGGTTGTTATGTTTCGACTGACGGTGGAGTCAATTGGACGCGAAAACTGTCAGGGCTGGCGAAAGACATTGCCGCCCATCCAACGACGCCCAATGTCGCGTATGTGGCAATGTCGCGGGTGGATGAGGCCGGAAGCCCGCCGGCGGGTCTCTACCGCTCGACGGATGGAGGCGGCGTCTGGTCACGCATCTACACCACACCTTATGACTCGAACAGAACCTCGGACATCAAAGTTGCGCTCACCCCCGCCAATTCGCAGTTCATTTATGTCTACACCGGCGGTTTTATTGGCAGCGTTTTTGAGACGCGAGTCGAAGTCAGCGCGAACAGCGGAGCCTCTTTCATCAATCGCGGGGCATCAGGCGTAGACCGTGGACAGTTCGGCTACAACACATATATTTATGTCAGCCCAACCGATGCCAACACGGTTTATGTTGGGACGCGCGATATCTACAAGAGCACTGATGCGGGCGTCAGTTGGACGAACATGACAAGGAATTTCGACCCGCCGGGAGTCAATGGGTGCGCCAATCCGAGCGGTTGCTATCACCCATCACAGTCCAATACCCACCCCGACCAGCACTCGCTCGCTTTTTCACCCACCAATTCCAATATCGTTTATGCGGGCAATGATGGCGGGATCTCGAAATCAACCGATGGCGCAGTGACTTTCCAATCGCTCAACGCGACGCTTTCTTTGAGCCAGTTGGTTGGTTATGCGCTGCATCCGACCAACGCGGCGATCTCTTACGGCGGCACGCAGGATAACGGGACGCAGCGGCGCCTGGCTGCGCCAGCCGGACAATGGAAGGAGTTCTCCAGTGGCGACGGCGGGTGGTGTGTCATCAATCCGCTCAACCCAAGCATGGTCTTCACCACATACGTCCAAGGATCGATCTCGAGATGGCTCAATAATGGCGCGACTTTCGATAAGCAGGTGGCGACCAACGCCACCTTTGGCGAATCGAGCGGCGCGCGGATAGCTTTCTACCCTCCCTTCACCGGCAACGAAGTGAATTCAATGCTCTACTTCGGGACGTGGCGGCTGTTCGTAAGCGCTAATCTGGGAGACACCTGGACGGCGCCGGCCGGCGCATTGGATCTAACCAAAGGCAGTGGCGACGTGTTGAGCGCCATTGGGGTTGCGCGCTCCAATCCCAACGTCATTTACACTGGCTCGTCGCGGGGCCGGGCGATGGTCAGCGCCAACGGCGGGGCAAGTTGGACTGACATCACCTCTGGCCTGCCCGAACGTTTCATCACCAGTATCACGGTCAACCCCACCAACCCGGCAGTGGCCTACCTCACCGTTTCCGGCTACGGTTCCGGCCACATCTTCAAAACCTCGAATTCCGGCGGGAGTTGGAGCGACATCAGCGGTAATTTGCCCGACATTCCCACCAATGCTTTGCTCATTGACCCGCTCACGCCGAGCACTCTTTACGCGGGTACCGACATCGGCGTGTTTCGCTCAACCGCAGATGGGATTGCCTGGAGTGGTTTCAATAATGGCCTGCCGCCGGTCATCGTTTATGCCTTCGATGCGCAATCGAACGGACGCATTCAACTGGCCAGTTATGGACGTGGCGCTTACGAGATGTCGGCGGCTTGCACGCTCACCTGCCCGACGAACGTCTCGGTGACCTCGCCGGCTGCGACCGTGGTCACCTATCCGGCGCCGACCGTGAGCGACAACTGTACGGGGGGCGGCTCTCCGGTCTGCGCCCCGCCTTCCGGTTCAACCTTCCCGTTGGGCGCGACCACCGTGAACTGCAATGTGAGCGACGCATCGGGCAATCTGGCCAGTTGTTCCTTCACGGTCACAGTCACGCCAGGCGGAGGCAGTTGCCCCACCGTCAGCGGCATCAACCCATCGAACGGGGCCGTAGGATCGAGCGTGATCATCACCGGCTCCAATTTCACCGGCGTGACCGCAGTCAAGTTCAGCAACAATATTCCGGCTCTGTTCACCGTCAACAGCGCTACCCAAATTACCGCGACTGTGCCGAGCGGCGCCGTGAGCGGTCCACTCACCATCAGCAAGTCTGGTTGTAGTGATGTACAGACCGCCGCCTTCACAGTGGGGAGCGCGACTGGCGGAACATTTACGCAACAACAGAAGCTGACCGCCAGTGATGGAAAAGCGAATGACGAATTCGGCTTCTCGGTGGCGCTCAGCGGCGACAATGCGATTGTTGGGGCGAAAGATGAGAATTTCACTCAAGGCGCAGCCTATGTTTTCGTCCGCACCAACGGCAACTGGGCGCAGCAACAGAAGCTGACAGCCAGTGACGGAAGATTTGACGATCAATTTGGCTACGCTGTCGCCATCAGCGGCGACACCGCGCTTGTCGGGTCTCGCTCTTCTGTCTCGGGCGGATCACGTCAAGGCACGGTTTATGTCTTTGTGCGAACCAATGGTAACTGGACAGAACGACAGAGACTGACTGCCAGTGATGGGAAAAACAATGATGGGTTCGGCTGGTCAATAGCCATCAGCGGGGACACTGCGATTATTGGGGCTGTCGGCGCCAGTGCGGGCGCAAACACCAATCAAGGCGCAGCCTATGTCTTCGTGCGGAACAACGGCGCCTGGGCACAGCAACAAAAACTGATCGCCAATGAAGCGGTTTTGGGTCCGTTTGGACATTCTGTGGCGCTCAGCGGCGACACCGCGGTTGTCGGGGCGCTCTATGCTGAGGCAGCCTATGTTTTCACGCGGGCAAACGGCGCCTGGACGCGACAGCAAAAGCTGACTGCGAGTGATGGGAAAGATGGCGACACTTTTGGCTATGCCACGGCCATCAGCGGCGACACCGCAATTATTGGCGCACGCTGGGCAGACATAAGCGGAAACACGGAGCGGGGCGCAGCTTATGTCTATGTGCGGGCCAACGGAGCCTGGACACAACAACAAAAACTGACTGCCAGTGATGGAAGGGTAAATGATTATTTTGGTTCCTCGGTGGCCGTTAATGCTGACACGGCGCTTGTTGGAGCCATTGGGGTTGATACGGGCGCGAATATCAATCAGGGCGCGGCCTATGCCTTCACGCGGGCCAACGGTACCTGGACACAACAGCAAAAACTGACCGGCAGCGATAGCGGAATTGGCGACGTGTTCGGTCAGTCAATAGCCATTAGCGGTGGCACTGTGATTGTTGGAGCTATTGGGGCAACCGTGAGTGAGCGGTCGAATCAGGGCGCGGCCTATGTCTTTACTACCTCCGCGAGTACCCCATGCCCGACCGTCAGCAGCCTCAATCCATCAAGCGGCGCTGTTGGCAATAGCGTGACGATCACTGGCGCCAACTTCACGGGGATCACTTCCGTCAAGTTCGCCAACAACGTGACCGCTTCGTTCACCGTCAATAACGATACACAGATCACCACGACCGTCCCAGCAGGCGCAGTCACCGGCCCCATCACGCTCAGTAAGACTGGTTGCGCTGACGTGCAAACTGCTGCTTTCACTGTGACGCAAGCGAGTTGTACCTTTGGTCTCACTCCCACCAATGGAGCTTTCTCAGCAAATGGCGGTTCAGGCAATGTGACCGTGAACGCTTCTGCCAATAGCTGCGCATGGCAGGCGACGAGCAACGCCGCCTGGATCACGATCACATCCGGCGCAAGCGGCAACGGCAACGGCTCGGTCAACTTCTCCGTCGCCGCCAATACCGGTTCAAGCCAGCGTACGGGGACGATGACCATTGCCGGACAGACTTTCACTGTTACGCAAAGCGGCGGGAGCGGATGCTCCTACTCAATCAGCCAGACCTTCAGGAGTTTTTCTGTCAGCGGTGGGACAGGCTCCGTGACTGTGAACACGGCGAGCGGTTGCGCCTGGACGGCAGTGAGCAACGCAAGCTGGATCACGATCACTTCCGGCGCGGGCGGCAGCGGCAACGGAACGGTCAACTACTCCGTCGCCGCCAATGCTGACTCAAGCCAGCGTACGGGGATGATGACGATTGCCGGACAGACATTCGGCCTTACACAATGCGGCAGCGGGAGTTCCATCTGCGAGCAATTCGATAGCCCACCCACGCAGGCCAGATTGAACGGCGCCGCCATTTACGATTCGGCCAGACAAGAGGCGCGGCTAACGCCGAACGAAATCTACCGGGCGGGATCAATCTTTTTCGTCCCCACCACGCTGATAGATCGCTTCACTGCCACCTTCCAATTGCGCATAGACGGACAAGGCGCCGACGGGATGACCTTTGCAGTCATCGAAAGCGGCGCCAACAGCCTGGGCGGAGATGGAGCAGGGTTAGGGTACGAAAATATCTCCGGGCGGTCTTTCGCCATTGAGTTCGACACCTTTTACAACTCTGGGGAGGATCCATTGGCTACGCCCCACGTTGGGTTAAACGTAAACGGCAGCGTCACGTCAATCGCTACCGCCGGCCTGCCGCCGCTGCAAGGGCAAGGGAATCTGACAGTGCGGGTGGTTTTTGATCGCGGCGCCGTCCAGGTTTTTCTGCCAGAAAAACAAGCGGGGCCAGTGCTGAACGCGGCGATCCCTAACTGGACGCCATTCACCGGGCGCTTCGGCTTTACTGCGGCCACCGGTGGGCTGTCGCAAATCCATGTCGTTGATTCAGTCGTAGTGGATTTGCAAGGCACGCCTAGTTGTTCATACGCGCTCAGCGCGACCAGCCAATCATTTACAGCCGGCGGCGGCTCCGGCTCTGTCAACGTGACGGCGCCGAGCGGCTGCGCTTGGACGGCGGCGAGCAACGCAAGCTGGATCACGATTACTTCCGGCGCCAGCGGCAATGGCAACGGCGCGGTCAATTACTCCGTTGCCACAAACACCAGCGCCAGTCAGCGCAGCGGGACGATGACCATTGCCGGACAGACTTTCACTGTTACGCAAAGCAGCGGCAGCGGATGTACCTACTCAATCAGCCCGACCTTCAGGAGTTTTTCTGTCAGCGGTGGGACAGGCTCCGTGACCGTGAACACGGCGAGCGGTTGCGCCTGGACGGCAGTGAGCAACGCCAGTTGGCTCTCGATCACAGCGGGCGCGAGCGGCTCCGGCCCCGGCACAGTCAGTTACTCGGTCGCAGTCAATCCCGCCGCCAGCCCGCGCAGCGGCACGCTGACCATCGCCGGACAAACCTTCACGGTTTCCCAGTCCGGCTGCGTTTCGTTCAGCGCGTACAGCCGGTATTTTGAGACGGGCGGGGGCACAGGGAGTTTTTCAGTGTTCGCGGCTTCTGGCTGCGCTTGGACGGCGGCCAGCAGCGCTCCCTGGCTGACGCTCACCGGCGCCACAAGCGGCGACGGCAACGGCACGATCACTTACTCAGTCGCCGCGAACACCGGCAGCCCGGCGCGGGGCGCGACGATCAACGTGAGCGGCAACTTTTACTACGTTGACCAGCGTGGCAATGGCAGCGCCTGCGCCACGACTCCGATTGCGCTCGGCCAGACGATCAGTGGGAGTTTGAACACCAGCGATTGTGTCTCGCCCTCGCGCGGCATCTTCGGCACACATTATGCTGACCGCTACACGTTCAGCGGCGTGAGCGGACAGCGCATAGCCATTCTGCAAAACTCGACGGCCTTTGACTCCTACGTCTTTCTGATCGGGCCGGACGGAACAATTCTCTACCGAGACGACGACGGCGGGGGCTTCCCCAATTCGCGCATCCCGCCGGTCACTGGCTTCTATCGGCTGCCTGCCACCGGAACCTACATCGTCGAGGCAACCTCTTACTCATCCGGCCGTACGGGAGATTACACGCTGAGCCTGAACACGACCTGCGTCGAGTTGTCGCCGGTCAGCCAAACCTTCACGAGCAATGGCGGCAGCGCCAGCGCGACGGTGACGGCCGCAAGTGGCTGCGCATGGACGGCGACGAGCGATGTGAGCTGGCTGACGGTCAACTCCGGCAGTGGCAATGGCAGCGGGACGATCAATTACAGTGTGGCTCCCAATTCCACCGGTAGTCCGCGCCGCGCGGCGCTCGCGATTGCGGGTGATGTTTTTGTTGTCAACCAATCAAGTGACAGTTTGACGCTCTCGACCGACGATGGCGCGTTCGAGACTGCTATTGGCTACGGTGGCAGCAACGGCTACTACGTCAATCGCCTGACGCCGACCAGTTATCCGGCTACGCTTTCCGCTGTCAGCATCTACTTCGCGGCGGGCAGCGTCCAGGTTGGCGATCAAATCACCATCCTCGCCGGAGCCAATCCGAGCGGTGCGGACAGCATCAACAATGTGGCTTTGCGATCTGTTTCCGCAACCGTGCAAGCGTTGGGACAATTCAACGTTTTCACCGTTCCGCAGCAAACGATCACCTCCGGCGATTTTGTCGTCGGTTTTCAGTCATCGGCTGCTTTCCCATGCCCGATTGATCTGAGTGGGCCGGCGCTGCGGCGTTCCTACGTGTCCTTCAGTGGCGCCTCGTTCCTGCACATTGAGGACGACAATCCATATTTGACTAGCAACTTCGGCATCCGCGCTCTGCTTGCGCAACAAGCTTGTACTTACGCGATCAATCCGACCAGTCAGAATCTCACTGCGAGCGGCGGCGCCGACAGTGTAGCGGTGACGTCGCAGAGTGGCTGCGTTTGGACGGCGACGAGCAACGCAAGTTGGATTACGATCACCTCCGGCACAAGCGGCAATGGCAACGGCACGGTCGGTTATTCCGTCGTGGCTAACACGAGCGCGAGTCAGCGCGCCGGCACGATGACCATCGCCGGACAAACCTTTACCGTGACGCAGGCAGGCGGCGCGCCCAACCCGGCGCCGACGCTGACAAGCATCAATCCGAGCTCAGTTATCGCCGGCGGCGCAGCTTTCACGCTCATTGCCAACGGGACAAACTTCGTCAGCGGCTCCGTTGTGCGCTGGAATGGGAATGACCGGCAAACGACGTTTGTCAGCAGCACGGAACTGAGGGCAACGATCCCCGCCAGCGACATCGCCAGCGCAGGCTCAGCCAGCGTGACGGTCTTCAATCCCGCTCCGGGCGGCGGCGCGTCGAACGCGCGGACCTTCGCCGTGGCCAATCCTGTCCCTATGCTGACGAGCCTCAACCCGAGTTGGACCGCAGCGGGTGGAGCGGCCTTCACGCTCACGGTCACTGGTACGAACTTTACCAACGACTCGTTCGTCTACTTTGATGGGGTCAACCGGAGACCCAGCTTTGTCAGCAGCACACAGTTGAACGCCGCGATCACAGCGGCGGAAATTGCCAGAGCACACACGGTCAGTGTGAGGGTCTTCAGCCTTGCGCCCGGCGGCGGCTGGTCCAACGAGTTGAGTTTTACAATCACTGAGGCTTGCAGTTATGCGATTCAACCAACGAGCCAGACTTTCGGCGCGAGCGGCGGGATGGGTAGCGTGACCGTGACGGCGGGCAGCGGTTGTGGTTGGACGGCGGCGGCGGCTGACACCTGGATCAATATTACTTCGGGCGCCAGCGGCTCCGGCAACGGCGTGGTGGCTTATAACGTAGCAGCCAATAATGGTCCGGCGCGTACCGGCGCGATCCAGGTCGCGGGGCAAACCTTCACGGTGGCGCAGGCCGGCCAGAGTTGTAGTTATACGATCTCGCCGACAAGCCAATCCTTCCAAGCCGCCGGCGGCAACGGACAAGTCCAAGTCAATGTGACGACGGGGACTGGCTGCAACTGGACGGCGACGAGCAACGCTGCCTTCATAACCATCACCGGCGCCGCCAGCGGCAGCGGCAGCGGCTCCGTCAGTTATGCTGTCGGCGCCAACAACGGCCCTGCGCGCAGCGGTACTTTGACCATCGCCAGCCAAACTTTCACGGTCACGCAAGCTGAAGCAGCCACGACCGCTCGTACCTTACGCGCCGGCGCGGCCAGCGGCGCTCCCGGCAGCACAGTGAGTGTGCCGATCGAATTGCTCGCGCAGGGGGACGAGAGCGCGCTCGGATTCAGTCTGACCTTCGATCCGGCGGTCCTCAGCAATCCGCAAGCGGCGCTTGGCGCCGACGCCAGCGGCGCCTCGCTCAACACCAACGGCAGCCAAACGGGGCAGGGGCGTTTCGGCATTGCGCTCGCGTTGCCTTCGGGGCAGCGCTTCAACGCCGGCGCGCGGCAAGTCGTCAATGTGACCTTCGCAATAGCGGCGGGCGCCAGTGGCAGCATGACGCCCATCGGGTTCGGCGATCAGCCGGTTCCGCGCGAAATCTCCGATACCAGCGCCAACTCGCTGCCCGCCAACTACGTCGCCGGCTCGGTCACTCTTACGCAAGGCTTTGAGGCGGATGTCGCTCCGCGTTCCAGCGGCAACGGTTCGGTAACGATTACTGACTGGGTGCAGATCGGGCGCTTCATCGCGGGCACGGACACGCCGAATCCCGGCAGTGAATTTCAACGCGCCGATGTCGCGCCGCGCGCGTCTCTGGGCGATGGACGTTTGACGGTTACCGATTGGGTGCAGGCCGGTCGCTACGTGTCCGGCGAGGATGCGGTGGTTGCCGCAGGCGGTCCTGCCAACCCGGCGTCTTCGGCGACAGCCGAGGCGGACTCCTTGAGGTTTGAACCCGACGCCGCGCAGCCTAACACACGAACGCTGCGCATCGTTCAAGCCAGTTTGGAGCGTGGGCAGAGCGGCGCGTTGATTGTCGAGTTCGACGCGCAAGGCAACGAGAGCGCGCTCGGCTTCAGCCTCAGCTTCGATCCGGCGCAATTGCGTTTCGTCTCCGCCGCGCTCGGCGCCGGCGCTACCGGCGTGACGCTCAACCTCAACACAAACCAGACAGCGAACGGACGCCTGGGGGTGGCGCTGGCGCTGCCAACCGGACAAACGTTTGCCGCTGGCGCGCATCAGCTTCTGGTTGTCACCTTTATTGCGTCCGGCAACGGCAACCCCACAACCACGACTGTGGGTTTTGTTGATCAACCCGTCCCGCGCGAAGTTTCAGACCCCAACGCCGATGCGCAGCCCGCCACCTATACTGCCGGCGCCGTGCAATTGACACGCAGCGTCGCCAATGTCTCTGCCGCGAGTTTCCTCGGACAATCGCTGGCGAGCGAATCCATCGTCGCCGCATTCGGGAGCAATCTGGCGACCGGCGTGGGCGTCGCTAGTAGTTTGCCTTTGCCTATCGCGCTGCTGGGTACGACTGTGAAAGTGCGCGACGCCCTCGGCGTGGAGCGCCTCGCGTCACTCTTCTTCGTCGCGCCGAGCCAGGTCAATTATCAAATCCCGCCGGGCACTGCGCTTGGGACGGCGGCGGTTACGATTACTTCCGGCGACGGCCTGAGTTCGTCAGGCCAGGCGCAGATCGAGAGAGTCGCGCCCGGCCTGATCAGCGCAAATGGCAACGGCCAGGGCGTCGCGGCGGCAGTCGCGTTGCGTGTCAAAGCCGACGGCGCGCAGAACTTCGAGCCGGTTGCGAGATTCGACGCGGCGCAGGGACGCTTCGTCCCGGTTCCGATTGATCTCGGCCCCGCGAGTGATCAGGTTTTCTTGATTCTCTTTGGCACAGGTTTCCGCTTCCGCAATAACCTTGCGGACATGACTGTCAGGATCGGCGGAGTTGGCGTGACGACGCTCTTTGCCGGGGCCGCGCCTGGCTTCGTCGGGCTGGATCAGATCAATCTGGGGCCGATTCCACGCAGTCTGATCGGGCGCGGCGAGATGGAGATCAACGTGACAGTCGAGGGCGGGGCGGCGAATGCGGTCAGAATCAGCGTCCGCTGAAGCCGCGCGATGATCAATGAATTTCCAGTGGGAGGCCGGCCGGCCTTTCATCAAGACAAGAGCGCGAAAGGGGAATGGAAATGACAACCAGAGGCAAAGTCATCGCTTATGCGTTATGTGTGGGACTATGCGCTGGGTTGTGGTTGCTGGCGTCGCTGCGAGCAGACCGCGTCACTGACGGCGTGACATTGCCGACGCCGCGCGCCGATCAAGGGCTGGAAGCGGCGGAGTTCCACAAGCTGAAACGGGTTCCGCCGGGCGAAAAGGAAATTCCCGTCGAACAATACTTCGAGGCCTTCGAGCGCCTGCGTCGCATGCCGCGGTACTCTACGGCGCAGGGGAAGTTGTTACCGTCGCTGGCCGAGGCAGGGGCGGCTGCGGAAGCTGAAGAGGCTGCGCAACTCATCTGGACGGCTTTAGGGCCGGGAAACATCGGCGGGCGCACGCGGGCACTCCTCTTCGATCCACCTAATCCTGATGTCATTTACGCGGCGGGTGTGAGCGGCGGCGTCTGGAAGACAACTGACGGTGGCAGTTATTGGTATCCGATCAGCGATCTGTTGGCGAACATTGCGGTGGGCGCGCTGGCGATCCAGCCGGGTAATCCGAGGGTAATCTATGCGGGCACGGGCGAGGTCTTTGGCGGTATTCTGGGTGGAGGGATTTTCAAGACGACTGATGGTGGCGCGAGCTGGGCGCGCTTGGCCGGTACGTCTGGCTTCTCCATGGTCGGCGACCTGGCCGTCAGCGCGAGCAATCCGCAACGCGTTTACGCGGCGGCGATGAACGGGGTCTGGCGCTCGGCCGATGGTGGCGCGAATTGGACGCGCATCCTTGATCAGCCCGATGGCTACTTTCACGACCTGGCTTTGCGCAGCGACACAGCCAGTGACGTGCTGTTTGCTGTTTACAGTCAGTGGAGCACAGGGCAGCACAAGGTCTATCGCTGCGCCGATGCGGGCGGGAATGCGGTCTGGCGCGAAGTCCTGGCCGAAGCGGAGATGGCGCGAACGGTATTGGCCATCGCGCCGTCGAATCAGAATGTGATCTACGCCGTCGCATCCAGCAACTCGCCCGGCGCGTACAACGGCGGTCTGCACGCCGTCTTCCGCTCGACGAGCGGTGGCGAGGCCGGGACCTGGAGCGCGCGGGTGCGCAACACCGATCCGGTCAAACTCAACACCGTGATCCTGTCGAATCCTTACGGCGCTTTGTGTGGGAGTGGGTATTTTCGGGGACAGGCCTGGTGGGATTTGGCGGTGGCTGTTGATCCGACCGACTTCAACCGCGTTTGGGTCGGCGGCGTTTACCTTTTCCGTTCGGACGATGGCGGGGCGAATTGGGGTTTGGCGCATGGCGCCATCCACGTTGACGAGCACGTCTTCGCCTTCCACCCGCGCTACGACGGCGTGAGCAATCAGATCATGCTGGTGGGCAATGATGGCGGCGTCTATCGCACGGACAATGCGCGCGGGGCGACATTGACGTCAAACGCCGATCTCTGCGCCTTCAGACGGGCGGAAATAAGCTGGCGCGACCTCAATCGCAATTACGGAGTCACGCAGTTTTATCATGGGCTGCCGTTCCCGGATGGGCGGCGTTACTTCGGCGGCACACAGGACAATGGCACGATTCTGGGCACGGATGACACCGGCGCGAACGGTTGGCGCGCCATCTTTGGTGGCGACGGCGGGTACGTGGCGATTGAGCCGGGCAATCCGCAGACCCTCTATGTCGAGACACAGAGTTCCCAGGGGTTGCCCTACATCCTGAAATCGGTGGACGGTGGGCAGCGTTTCACGCCAGTGGTTAATGGCATCACACCACAGTCCGGCTTTCTTTTCATCCCGCCCATCCTGATGGATCCCAACAACGCGCAACGGCTCTGGACAGGCGGCAGCGCCGTCTGGCGCACGACGGATGGCGCGGCCAACTGGACGCAGGCCAGCGCGCAGTTGCAAGGCGGCGTCAGCGCCCTGGCCATCGCGCCGGGCGACAGCAATTATGCGTTGGTGGGCACGAGCCGGGGCTACGTTTATCGCACGAGCAATGCGCTGGCGGCCAACGCGAGCGCTTCCTGGGCGGGCGGGCAGCTTCCCGGGCAATCCGGCTACGTTTCGTGGTTAGCCTACGATCCGTACAACCGCAACGTCGTGTACGCCACCATTTCCTCCTTCTCCAGCAGACACGTTTGGAAGAGCGTGGACGGCGGCGCCAATTGGTTCAGCATTGATGGCGGCGGCGCGACGGGGTTACCGGATATCCCGGTACATTGCATTGTCATTGATCCGAGCAACACGTCGCGGCTTTACCTCGGCACGGATGCAGGGGTGCTCGTCACGAACAACGGCGGTCAATCGTGGGCGGTAGAGAATACCGGGTTTGCCAACGTGATGACGGAGTCGCTGGCGCTGCAATCGGTCAACGGCGCGGCGACACTCTACGCCTTCACGCACGGGCGTGGCGCGTGGCGCGTGACACTGGGCGGAAATCAATGCTTCTACACGCTCGCTCGCACGACACAGCAGGTCGGCAGCGGCGGCGCGAGTGACAGCGTGAATGTGACGACGGCGAGCGGCTGTCAATGGACGGCGACGAGCAATGCGGCGTGGATCACGATCACTTCCGGCGCGAGCGGCAGCGGGAACGGCACGGTCAATTACTCCGTTGCCACAAACACCGGCGCCAGTCAACGCAGCGGAACGATGACGATTGCCGGACAGACGTTCACCGTTACACAATCCGGCGCAGCGGCGAACCCAACGCCGTCATTGACCGGCATAAACCCCAATTCCGCGACGGCAGGCGGCGCGGCCTTCACGCTGACGATCAATGGCTCGAACTTCGTCAGCGGCGCGGTCGTGCGTTGGAATGGGAATGACCGGACGACGACGTTTGTCAGCGGCACGCAGTTGACCGCGCAGATTCCGGCGGCGAATATTGCCGCGGCGGGCACGGCCAATGTCACGGTCTTCAATCCGGCGCCAGGAGGCGGGCTGTCAAACTCGCGGACTTTTACCATCAATCCAAGCGGGATTTTCATCAGCGAGAGCTTCAATAGCTTGCCTGCGCAGGCCAGCTTGAACGGCGCCGCCATTTATGATTTGGCCGGAGGAGAAGTACGGTTGACGCCGAATGAGTTCTATCGGGCAGGGTCAGTCTTTTTTACTCCCACAACCCTGATCGAACGCTTCACGGCCACCTTCCAATTGCGCATTGATGGGCAGGGCGCTGACGGGATGACCTTTGCGGTGATCGAAGGCGGCGCCAATAGCTTGGGCCAATATGCGGCCGGGTTAGGGTACAAGGATATTCCCGGGCGGTCTTTCGCTATTGAGTTCGACACCTTCCGTAACCCTGACTACAACGACCCATTGGTTACCCCTCACATCGGATTGAACGTGAACGGCCAGATGATTGCCGGATCAATCGCCACCGGCGGCTTGCCGGCGGTTCAAGGGCAAGGCAATTTAACGGTGCGGGTGATATTTGACCGTGGCGCCGTCCAGGTTTTCCTGCCAGAAAGACAAGCGGCGCCGGCGCTGAGCGCGACGATCCCCAACTGGACGCCATTTACCGGCCGCTTCGGCTTTACCGCGGCCACCGGCGGATTGTCGCAAGTCCATGCGGTTGATTCAGTGACGGTGGAGTTAACGCGTAGTGTCGCCAACGTCTCGGCTGCCAGCTTTCTCGGTCAAGCGCTGGCCAGCGAATCAATCGTCGCCGCTTTCGGCGCCGATCTGGCCACCGGCGTGAGCGGCGCGGGCGGTTTGCCACTGCCCACCGCGCTACTTGGCACAACCGTGAAGGTCCGCGACGGCTTCGGCGCGGAACGCCTTGCGCCACTCTTCTTCGTCGCGCCAACCCAGGTCAATTATCAAATCCCATCGGGCACGGCGCTTGGCGTGGCGCTGGTCACGATCACTTCCGGCAACGGCGTCAGTTCGTTCGGTCAGACGCGGATCGAGAACGTCGCGCCCGGCCTGATGAGCGCCAACGGCAATGGTCAGGGCGTTGCGGCGGCGGTCGCGGTGCGCGTCAGGGCTAACGGCGCGCAGAGTTTCGAGCCGGTCGCGCGGTTCGACGCGGCGCAGGGACGCTTCGTTCCGATCCCGATTGATCTCGGCCCCGCAAGCGAGCAGGTTTACCTGATTCTTTATGGCACAGGATTTCGCTTCCGCAATAACCTCGCGGACACGGCTGTCAGGGTGGGCGGAGTGGGTGTGACGACGCTCTTTGCCGGAGCCGCGCCAGGGTTTGTCGGGTTGGATCAGATCAATCTGGGGCCGATTCCGCGCAGTTTGATCGGGCGCGGCGAGGTGGAGATCAATGTGACGGTCGAGGGCAAAGCAGCGAATGCGGTCAGGATCAGTATCCGCTGAAGCCGCGCGGGGAAGCCGGTCATTTATGGCTTGCCTGCGACTGCACGTTGCGCGGGCTATATTGAACCGCCGTGCCGGTGATGCGTCCGAAGGCGGTCGAAGCCAGATCGAGCGTCGGGAACGCGAACTGGGCGTGGTTGAAGGCGTTGAACAGATTGGCGCGCAGCGTCAACTGATGCTGCTCGAACGGCAGGCGAAACGTCTTGAAGAGGCCGAAGTCGAAGTTCGAGGCGCCGTCGCCATAAAACGTGCTGCGGCCTGGAACGAAGTGAAAAATTTCTGCGCTTACCTGTAACAAAATCCTCTATTCCAATCATACTTCAATGAGAGGCCGACCGGCCTCTCGAATCTCAGTTCAGGATCGAACCTGGGCGAATTGGCGGCGAGCAGCTTCGGCTTTGCCGGCGGCGGTTGCAGCTTCAATGAACAGCGAGATCACCGAAGAAAGAACGCGGGTGAGATTGAAGCGGGCGCTCGACCTGTGCGAGGCCGCAGTGTCTTTGCAGCCGGCCGAGCGTGAAAGCTATTTGCTGGCGGCCTGTGAGGGAGACGAAGAGTTGCGGCGCACGGCTGCGGCGCTACTCAATTCGTCCGACGAGGCCGAATTGAACGGGCCAGCCGAAGCAATTGTTCCTCCCGATCCGCGCTCGCTCGTCGGACGGAAGGTGGGCGCTTATCAGTTGAAGAAGTTCATCGCTCAGGGCGGGATGGGCGCGATCTATCTGGCCGAACGCGCCGACGGATTCTTCGACCGGCAGGTGGCGATCAAATTCATTCTCGGCAATTTGAGCCGCGACGAGTATCTGCGCTTTCGCCGTGAGGCGCGCATCCTCGCCTTGTTACAGCACCCCAACCTGATCTTCCTCTTCGATGCGGGGCTTAACGACGATGGGCGGCCTTATCTGGTGATGGAGTACGTCGAGGGAGCAAGCCTGCGCGATTTTCTGAAAGAAAGAGGCGCGCTGCCCCGCGAACAGGTGGCCGATATCGTCCGGCAGGTAGGCGCTGGCCTGGACGCCGCCCATCAGTCTGGAATTATCCACCGCGACATCAAACCGGCAAACATCATTGTCGGCGAACAGCAGGGACGGCTCTCGGTCAAAATTCTCGACTTCGGCATCGCTTATGCGCAAAACACGCTGGATATCAGTTTGACTGGCAACCAGATCATTGGCACCGCTCTCTACCTCTCGCCGGAGCAGTTATCCGGCGCGAGCGCTGAACAACTCACGCCGGCCGCCGATATCTACTCGCTGGGGCTGAGCGTTTACGAAATGCTTACCGGATTGCCCGCCGTCGTGGGCAAGACCTGGACCGAGTTGGCTCATCAACAACTGAACGTCACGCCCACGCCGCCTTCCGAGCGCCGTCCCGATCTGAAGCTTCCTGCTGCCGCCGACCGCGTGATGATGAAAGTCCTGAACAAAGACCCGCGTCAACGTTACCAGACGGCGATGGAATTCGCGGCGGATTTGGAGGCTGCGCTCAGTGAACAATGGGCGGCGCCCGAACCGCAGCCGGATAGAGACAACTCGGCCTCGCTGGCCGTGACGCAAAGGATCGCTCACGGAAACACAGGCGACAGGAGCAAAACCAGATCGGCCTCGGCGCTGATGATCGTGGCGCTGATCACCGTCGTCACTGTGGCCATCGTGATTGGAAGCTATCTGGCCTGGCCGCGAAACCCGGCGCCAGCCACGCCCCATTTGAGCGTTGATCTGCAGGTTCAATCCACGCCGCCGCGCCGTTTTGAGAACTGCAACTTCGCGCTCCTCAAACCGGAGATCGCCGAGGCGCCGAAGACGATCAAAGCCGAAGACACCCTGTTAATCTTCTCGGCCATTGACGATCAGGGAGGGGTGAAGAGGTTGAAGGAGACGAAGCTCACGCCGGGCGAATACCTCTTCAAATTCACCTGCGTGGGCTTCAAGAGCGTGAACGACAAGGCGCGGTTGCAGGAAGACCCGCAGCGGCCAGGGCACGCGACAATCAGAATCACTCTCGAACCGGAATGAAATTTCGGACGATGGCAAGTTTCAACAGAAAAATGCGAGACAGAAAAATGAAGGCCAAACAGAAAAATGCGAGACAGAAAAATGAAGACCGGGCAAAAAGCGCGGGACAGAAAAATGAAGGACGGATAAACCTTCTTCTGATTTTTCTGTCTTACATTTTTCTGTCTGGTCTTGTTCCTTCTATTATGCTCTCCACTTTCGGGCAGGAGGCGGGAGACGCCCAAGACCTCTTCGCCTCTCACTCCGCTGACAGGGCCAAAGGCCGGCCCGGCGCCAGAGTCCGCATCGAGCTTTTGCGCGATGGCGTGCGGCGCTTCGCCCGGCGCGACGAAGAGTTCCGCTCCGGCGACAAGGTCAAGCTGCATTTCGAGGTCAACTTTCCGGCCTACGTCGAGATTTACAACGAAGGATCGTCCGGCGATTTCCAATGCCTCTTTCCCTTCAGCGGCGCGGCTCAGCGCGTCAATCCAACGTCCGATTACGTTGTGCCCGGCAAAGCGACCCAGTGGTTCGAGTTCGACGAAACTCCCGGCGTCGAAAAACTGATCTTCATCTTCTCCGCCGCGCCGATGAAGCGTCCCACCAAACCCGCGCCGCGCAAACCACCGCCAGCCGCCGTTAAACCAACCGGGGCGCCGAAGCCGGCGAGTAACGACATAGCCCATAACCGGCCCGACAAACCGGCGCCGACCAACGACATAGAACAGGCGCTCCATGAGATCAACGCGCGCGGGGCGGGCGACGATGAAGACAGCAAGGATTTCCGCCGGGTGGAGACAAACGAGGAGAGCTACATCTTCAGCAGCGAGCGGCGGCTGCGACACATCGTCAGAGAAGTGATCTATCTGCGCCACAGGTGAGGGGAATGCGGCGCGCAATGTACCGTAGGCTGTCCAGCCTGCGGAAGGCTTACTCATCAAGCCGCTTGGTGGTAATTGAACGACTCACTAATCAAGTCATCCGCAGGCTGGACAGCCTGCGGAAGGCTTACTCATCAAGCCGCTTGGTGGTAATTGAACGACTCACTAATCAAGTCATCCGCAGGCTGGACAGCCTACGGTACATTTTCCGCAAGAGAAACATCATGAAAAACTTCAACGCCAAGCTCGCGCCAGCCGTCGTCCTGATCGCCTTGCTCGTGGCCGCGCCTTTCAGCGGCGCCTCGCCGCAGCGCGTCAAGGGGCGCGCCCTGCTGGTCGGCATTGATCAATACGCCGACGCGCGGGTCAAACGTGTGCGCGGCGCGGAGGAGGACGCGCGGGCTACCGGAGAGTTCATCAAGCGGGAGTTCGGTTTCGCCGAAGACGACATACACACGTTGGTCGGCGCCGCCGCGACGCGCAAGCGAATCCTCGCCGAATTCCGCGACTGGCTGATCGGTGAGACCAAGCCGGGCGACCGCGTCTTCTTCCTCTACTCCGGCCACGGCTCGCGGTTGAAAGACGACAACGGCGACGAGCGTGATGGTTTCGACGAAACACTCGCGCCTTACGACGCGAAGCCTACCGGGGAGAATCAGATTCGTGACGGCGAGATCAACCAGTTGATCGAGCAATTGTCGGGGCGCAGCGCCACGCTGATTTTCGACTCTTGCCATTCGGGGACCATCACCCGAGGCGGCGGTCAATCGAATAAGACCGCCAGCGACGTGGGGCCGCGCTACATGCCTTCGCCCGAACAGTTCGCGCGATTGCAATCGGGAACTCGCGGCGGGAGCGGCCTGCTCGATTACGGGGTCGGCGCGCTTGAGTCGGACGACCAACTGGGCGCGCGCGATCTGTCGCTGGTGGAAGAGGATTTGGGCGAATCGGCTTCCGGCATCGTGATCATTTCAGCCGCACAGGCCAACCAACAGGCCTATCCGCTGGCGGTGGATGGCGGCTATCGCGGCGCTTTGTCTTACGTCTTCAACGATGTTCAGCGCGGGCGGAAGCTGCCGCTTGATCAGCTCGAACGTGAGGTCACCGAGCGCGTCGCCGAGTTGCAGCGAAGCGGGCGGCTCAAAGGCTTCCAGCGTCCCTCCTTCGAAGTCTTTTCACGGTTTCCGCGCAACACCCTGCCGCTCTTCGCCGGCCCGTGCGAGTGGCTCTCGACACCCGCCAATCCGAACTCGGCGATCAAACTGTCGCTGCGCAGCCGCGAAGGCAAGACGCAGTATCGGCTGAAGGAGGACATCTCTTACGAAGTGACGACGAACGCGCCAGGCTGGCTCTATCTGATCGTCTTTAGCCAGGAGAACGTGGCCAACTGCATCTTTCCGACCGGCGTGAATGAGGACAACCGCGTCGAGGCGGGGACGCATCGTCTGCCGCGTTCGAATTACTTCGAGGCTTCGCTGCCGCTCGGCAAGGATGTGGCGCTGGCGCTGCTCTCCAGCGAGCGGCTCAACCTCGGCGACAAGGAAGAGATGACCTGGGACGAAGTCTTCAACCGGCTGCGCAGCAAAAAGCTGGCTGATTTCGTTCGCACCAGAGGCAATAAAACTAAGAAATCAGGGCGAGCGCTCGATGAAACCGATTGGCAGGCCGCCAGTCTGGTCATCGAGACGGTTCGTTGAATTTTCAACCTGCGACGCCGAGGCCGCGCTCAAGCCCGCTTCGGTACAAGCTATTACCGGCAATCAACGGAACGGAGGAAATATGAATGCGAGAAAAGCGATGACAACCTGCCTGATGTTTTTCCTGCTTGGTTCAATGGTCGCCGCCACTGCGTGGCAGGGGCAGGAGAAGGGCAAGGAGAAAGAAGAGAAGAAAGGTCTTGGCGGAATCTTCAAGAGCAACAAAAAAGCTGACGATGCCCAGAAAGATAAATCAGGGGAGGGGCAGAAGTCGGAAAACCTGGTATTTGGAAAAGACCTGCTGGCTGGTGTGGACGACGATCTCAAACGGAAAATCAATAATGAAGATCAAACCGGGCCACGCGAATATCCAACGCTCTATACCCGCGCCGATGTCGAACAGCACAAACAGAAGCTCCAACCGACAGCTACCGAACTGGACGGATTACGCCGCGAGCACGAGGAGTTGCTGAAAAAGCTGGGCGTGCCCGACCTGACGCCCGAAGAGAAGGCGAACATCGAGGACAAAGAGCGGAAATGGCGAGACCTGGATACGCGCTTGAACGAGGTCTACAACGACTCGATCTTTCTCTCCACGCTGGCGTCTCAACCGTCGGAATCAGCCTTCCGGTCGGTGGCCAATCAACTCGTCACGGCGTTTCAGAATCCGCGCGTCGGCGCGTCCGTTGCGGCGATGCAAACCGGCGCGGCGATGCAGTCTGGCGCGGCGACGCAGCCTGGCGCCACATATCTGACCGGAGCTAACCGCGCCGCCGGCCCCAGCTATCTGAATCTGACCAGGCTGCCCGTGACAAACGTCTTGCCCGCGCAGATCAAACGAGCGGGCGAGCTGTCCGAACTTCAGGAGGCCGCGCCGGCGGTAGCGGCGAAGAAGGAGGAGGTGAAGCCGGAGAAGGCGCTCACTGAAGAGAACAAAGCGGGCAAAGACGTTCCGACGACAGCCAAAAACAAGCAGCCGCCGCCGTCCGGGAGCGGAAGCAAGCCCGTGAACAAACCGAAGGCCGGGACGCAGGTAGCCAAGAACCAGCCCAAGTCGGACGCGAAAGCTGAAACCGCCGCCGAGTCGCCGCAAACCGCCGCCACGCGCGGCCAGAAACCGAAAGCGGCTGAAAATAACGCGGCTCAGGGTTCGCAAACCGCGGCGGCTGCCACAACCGCAATGCCTCCGCCCGCGCCGCCTGCGCCAACCGCGCCTGCCGCCGCAACCATCGCGCCTCCGCCCGCGCCGCCTGCGCCAACCGCGCCTGCCGCCGCAACCATCGCGCCTCCGCCCGCGCCGCCTGCGACCACCACCGCTGCGACCGAAGTGAAATCACCGCAGGTCAAATTTGACGACGATCCCGCGCCCAAGCCCGCCGCGACGACCGGCGCCGTCACGACAGCCAAAAAGCCGGCAGATGAGAAGAGCGGCAAGCCGTCCAAGTTTGGCGGTTTTATGAAAGACATGGGCAAAGCGACAGGCAAGGTCGCCCACCAGACGATTGATCCGCAAGGCGCCGAGCGCAAAGAGTTGAACGCCGCCGGCCGGCGCAGCTTCAGCCGGATTGACCGCGAAGACGATTTCCTGCTCGGCGTCCGGCTGAAATACAACGAACTTTTCGCCAAAGCCAAACAGACCCGCGCCTCCGCCGAAAAAGATCAGCTTCGCAAAGAGATCGCAGACCTTTCGAAGAAAGAGGAAGAGATCGCAGACGTGTACCGGCGGATCAAAGCCAAACACGATTTGCTGGATCGGCAGCAGAACGCCATCAACCTCGCCGAAGACTCGATCCATTTCACCTCCGGCAAGTACGCCGGCGGCATGAAGAACATCCTCGTCACGCGCGCCAACTACGTCAACGTAATGAAATGGCCCATCCCGAAAGGCCAATGGCCCGAACTCTACTTCAACCGCTTCGCCTGCGCGCCGGGCGAGGATTGCAAGGCCGCTTACGAAAAACTGGCGAAAGAGAATTTCGAGGCGGTCGAGAAGAGCCAGCAGGCCAAAGACAAAGACCTCAAATCCGACGAGCCATTCAAATTGGGCAATCTGCCGCGCGCGCGCGAAGAACTGCGCAAGCCGAACAAGTGCGAAAGGGCGCCGTTCGCCTTCGAGAAATCGGACGGCGCCTGCTGGGTGGCGCAAGAGGGCGAAGGCGCCGCCAAAGGCCTGCGCATCTATCGTTCGCGGTTCCCCGTCTGGGAGGCGCATCGTTCGATGGAGACCTTGAAAGACGGGATTGCGACGCTGATCGTCTACTCGGCGTTCGAGTCGCTGGCCAATGGCCGACCGACGCTCAGCGTGTCGGGGCTGCTGGCGCTGACCGGCGCGGCGCTCGAAACGATGTTTATGCCGCGCCAACTCACCGAAGTCAGCGATGTCTACTACAAGGTGATCGTTGATTACAGCTATTCGCCAAGTCGCCTGGACTTCATCAGACAGAACCTGGAAGGTTCGCTGCCCAACAACATCAAGGTTCACTTCGCCTCGCTCGAAGAGTACGACAAAGGCGGCTCGACCTGGTTCACGCCGAACGGCCCGGCGAAGGAGATGAAGGAGTTCGTGAAACGCCACGAGCAGGCGAACAACGTCAAATTCGACGCCGTGCTGGAGTGGGATAGTGTGCCGAACACCGAGGCCACGCGGGTGCGCATTTACTCGCTGGCCGCCGCCGAGCAGGTCAAAGGCACACCGCTCGCCTTCGAGTTTCTCTATCCGGGTTCGCCAGTCGAGAAGAAATCCGGCGCGGCCAAAGGTCAGCCGCCCGAACTCAATCATTACCGCTGGTTCGGACAGGAGTCGATCCCGGCTTACAAGCCCGAAGGCTCGTTCAAGGTGATGAGCGCGCGGCAGGCCGGTGACCTGGTGTTAGACCGCAAGGAGGTTTTTCTCTATGCGCTCAATTACTTCGCCAAAGACATGGCTGAATTGCACAAATAAGCCGGCGTCGCTCTGTGCGGCGTTTGCGCTGGTGGCGCTGAGCTACGGCGCGGCCTTCTTCGTGAAGACCGCGCCGGCGCAAGCTCAGCAAAAAGCGCCGGCGCCGCAGAAGACACTGTCGCGGACTCTCAACTGTCGCGATCTGGAGATTGCGCAAGCGATCTTCAGACAGCGCAGGAGCGGTGGGAGCGGCGAGTACGAGACGAATTTGCGGAAGTTCTACGATGAATTTCCGGCCAACTGCTGGTTGCGCGCGCACGTCGAGAACGAGCTGGCCGATTACTACCAGGGTCTGCTCAATCTCGAAAACGCCGAAGTTTGGGATCAGCGACTGGCCTTCACGCTCAGCCGGTGTCAGACCAGCCAATGTGGGACGCCGGGCGTTGAAGTTGATGGCTACACCTGCCTGAAGCAGTCTCTCGAAAGGTCCGCCGGCGCGGCCCAAAGCGACCATTGCAGATTGGGCGTCGAGTGGGACTACGTTGAAAAGTACCGCAATCAATCGTCGGAGCAGATCAAGCGCAGCCTGGCGGAGCGCGCCGAGGAGCGCGAACGCATTCTGGCCGGTGATTTTCTGCATCCTTTTGACGCGCAAATCCTGGCGAAACTGGCCGGGCAAATCGAGACGCTGAAGCAGAACCTCCGCAGCCTCCACGCGCCGACCAAACTGGAAGCGGCGCACAAGCTGGCTTATGCGAACTACTACAAGAAGAAGTGGGCCGACGCCGCTTACCTGGCAGCATACTGTTTGAAAGAGACGAACGACAATGGGTCGCTGCCCCAAAAACTGGACGCCCGCCAGCGGGTTGCGCTGCTTTATCTGCTCTATCGCGCGCTCTGGCGGTCGGACGAATACGCCGAGGCGATGAAGGCGATAGATTATTGCCTGGAGGGATTGAAGGCGTTTCGCGACACGATCCGGGATGAGCAGAAGAAGGTCGAATATTTCCAGAATCTGGAGACCGTGCTGTCGGACAAGGTCTACCTGCTACTCGACAGAAGAGAGATTCTGAATGCGCTGATCTGGCTGGACGAGGGCAAGGCCCCAATCCTCGATGAGATCATCACGGGTAAAACCAAGGCCAAAGTTTCACGCTCGCAGACACAACTGGAACCTGACGCGCGGCGCGAAACACAGCCGATGTATTTGAGCGCCGTGCGCGGCGTCCAGAACAAAAAGCCTGCGCAAGAAGAGAACGCGACTAAAACCGAGAAGCCCGTCCGGGAAGAGAACGCCCCCAAGGTTGAGGATCAACCTGACAAGAAGCTGTTCGGCGATGAGATCAGGCGGTTGGAAGATAAGTCCGCGAGCAAGCCGGAGGGCGATGGGCTGAAAGCGGGGGAGATCGCAATCACCTATTTCATCCACCAGGGGGAGAATGAGAAGTCCCGGCTCTTCACCATCGTCTACATTGGCGATCAGATGCCATTTGCGCTGGAACGTGAGATGGCGAAGGACGCCATCCAAGACCTGGTCGATGGTTTCGGCGAATGTGTCAGGGCTTACAACGGAAACCAGGATGACCGAGAGGAACGGGATAAAGCCGAGCGCGGCGTCCGGAACAAAAAGCCCGCACAAGCAGGGAATGCAACCAACGCCGAGCAGAAGGCTCAAGCGATTCTGGAAGAGATGTACGATGGATTGATGCGCCCGGTTGTAGATGCGCTAACGAAGCGTTCGATCAAGCTCCGGGAGCAGAAGCTGATCATCATTCCTTTCGGCGAGACGGCCAATTTTCCCTTTCACGCGATGTTCGACGCGAAGGACGGGAAATATCTTTTCGAGCGCTTCAAGGGCGTCGCTTACACACCGTCGCTCAGCATTTACCTTCGCGGGCGCGAAAACCCCATCGCCGGATGCGACGGATTGCTCGGACTGGCGCTGACTAAATTCGAGAACGTGGATCCTTTGGGCTACACGATTCAGGAGGTCGAGGAAGTGAAGAAGCTCTTCCAGCGGCCCCGTCTGCTGCGCAATCATGAAGCGACCAAAGAACGATTGTTGAAGGAGTACACCAGCTATCCGGTGTTACACTTCGCGACTCACGCCGAATTCAATCGAGAGCATCCGCAGGAGTCGAAGATTCGGCTCTACGGTGACGGCGTCGAACGGAACAACCTTTCGGCCGCCGACCTGATAGACCTCAACTTCCAACTCGCCGGCAAATTGGTCGTCCTATCGGCCTGCGAGACGGGCGTGCAGCAGCCGAAGCCGGGCGATGATTATCTGGGGATTGAGCGTTATTTGCTGGCCGCCAGAGCATCAGCCATCGTCTCTTCGCTCTGGCAGGTAGACGATTTGGCGACGATGGAGTTTATGAAAGAGTTTTACCGGGAGTTCACCAACGGCTGCATTGATCCTTCAATCGCCTGGCGAACGGCTATGGCGAGAGCGAAAGAGAAGCGCCCGAAGAATCTATTCGCCTGGGCGCCGTTCAAGGTGACGGGATATTGAGCGCCCGTAGGCTCAGGTGGGGATGAATTTTCCTGTTGACAGTCCGCCATTTTTCCTGCTGCGGCGGACACCAACCTTGACTTGGCCAAACGTTGCTCGCAAGATGTCGCCGGTGAATTTGTCCGTCGCGTTGTTTGCGCGGAAGACAACGTCGAGCGCCGGACGAAGCGCGTGTTTGACGCTCACGCAGCATGCGCGAAGCGGCTGCCCTCTCACGCCGCAGCCTACTTCTTCATCACCATCAATAGAAAAAAATCGCATCAAGGCCAATCCGAGGGCGGGAGGCAGCGTGGCGGCAAAATGGGCTTTATCTCAATCAGCTTTTGATAAATTTTTGGCTTGTCTTGACCCGGATCGGGACCGCGCAGGCGAAAGATACCTGCAACTGCGCCACTCGCTGCTCAGAATCCTCGAGTGGAAAGGTTCCCGGACTCCGGAAGAACATGCCGATGAGGTAGTCAACCGGGTTTGCCGGAAGATTGAGGAAGGAGTCCGGATTGACGACATCTTCAAGTATTGCCACGCCATTCTGAATTTCGTTTTTCTGGAAAGCCTGAAAAAGCCGGGGCTGGAACTTGAGCAGGAAGGCGATGATGAACATAGCTTCTCTCAAATCGCCGCTCCCGAACCGGAAGAGGAAGATGCGCGGATGGTCTGCCTTGAGAGTTGTCTGAGCAAGCTCCCAGCCGAAAGCCGCGATCTGATCGTCGGGTACTACGAGGGAGACCAACGCGCCAAGATCGAGAACCGCAAGCGGTTGGCGGCGGAGCTTAAAATTTCGGCTCACAATCTGGAAGTGCGCGCCAGCCGCATCCGCGAAAAGCTCCAGGATTGCGCCGGCGACTGCCTGAAAAAATATTAGACGTTATCGGTTTTAGGAAAAAAGAAAACCACGGGGAACACGGGGAGCACGGGGAGAGAGAAAAGTCGTTTGGAAGAAAGCTTGATGCTGCGGCGGTTCAACCTGACTCTTCCCCGTGTTCCCCGCGCTCCCCGTGGTTGATTCCTATTTCCGATAACGTCTATTAGCCCGGCTGTGAGGTTTTTTCCTTTTTCGCCACTTACCGGCGGAGGATTGCATTTTTTATGGTTTCCGAAGTGATTGATGAAAAACAGATGGAGCGTTACCTGCTGGGGCTGCTGCCTGAAGACAAGGCTTCCTGGTTGGAAGAGAGAGGGCTGGCGGATTACGACTTCTTCGAGCGACTGCTGGTGGTTGAAAACCGGCTGATTGATGATTACCTCGCCGGGCAGCTTTCGTCGCCGGATCGCGCACAGTTCGAGCAGCATTTTCTCTCTTCCCCCAAACGCAGAGAGCGCGTTGAATTTGCCAGAACCTTCTTGAGATCAATGTCTCAATCGGCTGCTGTGGCTGCCGCGCCTGTTCCGGGGACGATTGCAGTTGTGGCTGAAGAGACTTCGTGGCCGGAGCGATGGCGGAGTTTTTTTGGCTTCAATAATTTGGGCTTCGGGCTGGTGGCGGCGGCGATGCTGCTGGTGGCTTTTGCCGGATGGTCGTTTTGGGAGACGCGGCGCGTCCGCGAAGAGCTGGCGCAGATCAAACGCGAGAGGGCTGATCTGCAACAGCGCGGACAGGACTTGCAGGCCAGACTCAATTCGCAACAAGGACAGACCGAAGAGTTGCGCAAAGAGCTTGAGCGCGGCCACGCCGAGCTTGAACGATTGAAAGCTGAAGAAGCCAGGTTACAGCCATCTTCATTCACGACCATCGCCGCGATTATTCTGAGGCCGCCAAAGCTACGTGACCGTTCGCCTGGTCAGGCTCCACAACTGGCTATCAATGCAAATACAAGCTCAGCGCGGCTCACAATCGTGGTGGATAAAGAGTTGATTGGAACAATTCTCGAATCCTACCCGAATGTGCGAGCCGAGCTGAGCAGCGACGGAAAAATTCATTGGAGTCAGGAGGGCTTGAAGCCTCGCCGCGTCAAAGCCGGTCAAGCTTTTGTCGTCACTCTGCCTGCGGAACGGCTCAGCGCCGGCAGTTATCAAATGCGGCTCGTTGTCTCAGGCCCTTCCGGGGAAATGGTCATCGCCACCTATCCGTTCAAGGTTGAAAAGAAGTGATAACCACCAGACTCAATGTCACGGAGGAAAGAAATGAAAATCCGGTCTCGTTTCGCGGTGAGTCATCTGATCGCAGTAACGGTCACTTTACTGTCAGCCTTTCTGTTCGTTCACGGCAACGATACAGGGAGCGGTAACGACCTGTCGCTCACTGAGCGAGCGTTTCACGCGGAGCCAGGTCGCTACCGCTCCCTGTACCGTACCAATGCCGGGCAGAGCGCGCCGGAGCAGCTTGAGCCTGGCAAGCCGGTTGAGAAGGAGTTGTCCGGCGGGGGCAGCCATTCGTACCAGATTGCGCTCGCTGAAGAGCAATTCCTGCAAGTGATCGTTGAACAGCGTGGCATTGATGTGGTGGCGCAACTGCTGGGGCCGGACGGCAAGCTGATCGAGGAGTTTGACACCGAAGTCAGAAAGCAGGGGCAGGAGACGGTGTCTCAGGTGGCTGAAATGGCGGGTAACTACCGGCTGGTTGTGCAGGCCAAACAGAAGGAAGCGCCCGCCGGACGATATGAGATTCGTGTGACAGAGTTGCGCGCCGCGACGGAGAAAGACCGCGCATTGCACGAAGCGCGCAAACTGAACGCGGAGTTTCGCAGACTTTACTCTGCGAGCAAGGATGACGAAGCGCGCCCGTTGGCTGAGCGCGCGCTGGAACTTCGTGAGAAGGCGCTTGGGCCAGAACACCCTGATGTCGCGCGTTCTCTCAACAACCTTGCTGCCCTCTACTGGAAGAAAGGCGACTACGCCAAGGCCGAGCCGCTCTATCAACGCGCGCTGGCAATCAGGGAGAAGACGCTTGGGCCAGAGCACCCTGATGTCGCACTCTCTCTCAACAACCTTGCAAACCTCTACTATGACAAAGGCGACTACGCCAAGGCCGAGCCGCTCCACCAACGCGCGCTGGCAATCAGGGAGAAGGCACTTGGGCCAGAGCACCCTGATGTCGCCGCTTCTCTCAACAACCTTGCAAACCTCTACGGTGCCAAAGGCGACTACGCCAAGGCCGAGCCGCTCTTTCAACGCGCGCTGGCAATCTTGGAGAAGGCGCTTGGGCCAGAGCACCCTGAGGTCGCCAATTCTCTCCACAACCTTGCAACCCTCTACCATCTCAACGGCGACTACGCCAAGGCCGAGCCGCTCTATCAACGCGCGCTGGCAATCAGGGAGAAGGCGCTTGGGCCAGAGCACCCTTATGTCGCGCGCGGTCTCAACAACCTTGCACGCCTCTACTATGAAAAAGGCGACTACGCCAAGGTCGAGCCGCTCTATCAACGTACGCTGGCAATCTTGGAGAAGGCGCTTGGGCAAGAGCACCCTTATGTCGCACTCTCTCTCAACAACCTTGCAGCCCTCTACAGTGAAAAAGGCGACGACGCCAAGGCCGAGCCGCTCTATCAACGCGCGCTGGCAATAAGGGAGAAGGCGCTTGGGGCAGAGCACCCTGATGTCGCCGCCTCTCTCAACGACCTTGCAATCCTCTACCGTCACAAAGGCGACTACGCCAAGGCCGAGCCGCTCTATCAACGTGGGCTGGCAATCTCGGAGAAGGCACTTGGGCCAGAGCACCCTGAGGTCGCTACTTCCCTCAACAACCTTGCAGCCCTCTACCGTAACAAAGGCGACTACGCCAAGGCCGAACCGCTCTATCAACGCGCGCTGGCAATCCGGGAGAAGGCGCTCGGGCCGGAGCACCCTGATGTCGCTTGGCCTCTCAACAACCTTGCAAACCTCTACCGTCTCAAAGGCGACTACGCCAAGGCCGAGCCGCTCTCTCAACGTGCGCTGGCAATCAGGGAGAAGGCGCTGGGGACGGAGCACCCTCTTGTCGCCGTTTCTCTCAGCAACCTCGTCAGGCTTTATGAAGCGAGAGGCGAAACGGCTCAAGCGATCCGCTTTCAAACGCGCGCCTGCGCCGTCAGCGAGCGCAATCTCGCGCTCAATCTGGCCACTGGCTCAGAACGCCAGAAACTGGCTTACCTGGCCATCCTGAGGGCAGAATCTGACTCTGCCGTCTCGCTGCACCGCAACTCCGCGCCGAAGAACGCCGAGGCGCGCCATCTGGCGCTGACTCTTATCCTGCAACGCAAGGGGCGCGCGCTCGACGCAATGTCCGACAGCCTCTCCGTTTTGCGCCGGCGCGCTGATCCGCAAGGCCAGGCCTGGTTCGATCAGTTAAAAGACACCAGCGCGCAACTGGCCAGACTTGTGCTGGGCGGGCCGCAGGAAATGTTACCCGCCGAATACCCGAAACAGATCAAAGCTTTGGAAGAGGAGAAAGAGAAGCTCGAAGCCGAAATCGGCCGCAGCAGCGCCGAGTTTCGCGCGCTGTCGCAGTCTGTCACGGTTGAGGCGGTGCGGACGGCCATCCCGGTCAATGCCGCTTTGGTTGAGTTCTTCGCTTATCGTCCGGCCAACGCGAAGGCCGCCAAAGAGGACGAGCGTTTCGGCCCGCCGCGCTACGTGGCTTACGTTCTGCGCCGTGAAGGCGAAGTCCAATGGACCGAGTTGGGCGAGGCGAAAGCGATTGATGAAGCGATTGGTAATCTGCGGCAGGCATTGCGCGACCCGAAGCGCGCCGATGTCAAACAACTTGCTCGCGCAGTGGATGAAAAGGTGATGCGGCCAGTGCGCGCGCTGCTCGGTCAGACGCGGCGCGTGTTCATCTCGCCCGATGGCGCGCTCAACCTCGCGCCATTCGCGGCGCTGGTGGATGAGAAGGGGAAGTACCTGATCGAAAGTTACGAGTTGAGCTACCTGACGAGCGGGCGCGATCTGTTGCGGTTGCAGGCGCCGCGCGAAAGCCGGAACGCGCCACTGATCGTCGCCAATCCTGACTTTGACCGGGCGGCGGGCGAAGCGCTGGCGCTGAGATCAATCACTCCGCCCCCCGGACAGACAAGGCAGGCTGAAGACGATCAGAAGGAGTTCAAGAAGATCAACTTCAGCGCGCTCCCCTGGACGTTTCAGGAAGGAAGCGATCTGAAAAAGTATCTGCCGCAAGCCACGCTGCTGACGGGAACGCAAGCCACTGAGACTGCGCTGAAGCGAGCCAATGCGCCGCGCATCCTGCACATCGCCACGCACGGATTCTTTTTGCAGGACGCGGAGAACCCGCTGGCGGGCGCGCGCGGCCTGGATTTCACCAGCTTCTCCGACCTGCGTTCGGCAAGCTGGGCGGCGAAGATCGAGAATCCGTTGCTGAGATCAGGCCTGGCGCTGGCCGGGGTCAACGAACATCGCAGCGGCGACGACGACGGAGTGTTGACCGCGATGGAAGCGGCGAACCTCGATCTGTGGGGCACGAAGCTGGTGGTGCTGTCGGCCTGCGACACCGGAGTCGGCGAAGTGAAGAATGGCGAAGGCGTCTACGGGCTGCGACGCGCGCTGGTGTTGGCTGGCGCGGAGACCCAGGTGATGAGCCTCTGGCCAGTGTCGGACAAGGAGACGCGGAGTTTGATGGCCGGTTATTACAAACGGCTGCTGAACGGCGAAGGCCGCGCAGAGGCTTTGCGGCAAGTGCAATTGGAGATGCTGAAGAACCCGCGACTGCGACATCCGTTTTACTGGGCAAGCTTCATCCAGGCGGGCGAGTGGGCCAACCTGGACGGGAAACGGTGAACATCTCGCCGGACTTGGGACAGGCGCCGGTACGGTACGGGGAGCGGTAGCGACCTGCTGTGGCTATCGCACTCGCTGGTGATGATGCATCGGGTCGCTACCGCTCCCCGTACCGTACCGGCGAATGGGCCAATCCGGACGGCAGACGGTGAACATCTCGCCGTGCTGATGTTTGGGACAAGTGCTGGT
>Ga0187892_10002729_pt1 | contig 34270 bp, 30 predicted proteins | sample MA1701073metaG_FD_139345 | JGI IMG/M metagenome (GOLD analysis project Ga0187892, IMG submission 139345) | Bio-ooze microbial communities from a basaltic lava cave in the Kipuka Kanohina Cave System on the Island of Hawaii, USA - MA170107-3 metaG ... | reverse complement strand
GAAATGTTCGCCATGCCGACAGGCCGACATCTCCTGCGTGCGGACACCGTGCTATTCGCAGGGCTCGGCGCGTTCGACCGCTTCACCGATGACGTGCAGCAGTTCGTCGCCGAGAACGTGGTGCGCACCTTCGTGCGGACGCAGGTAGAGGATTTCGCCACGGTGCTCTGGGGTACCAATTCCGGCGTGGCCGCGGCGCGCGCTTTGGCCAACCAGCTGCAAGGTTATTTCAAAGGGCTCGTCGAGGCGGATGCCGACCACAGCCTGCGGCGTATCACGCTGTGCGAATACGACCCGGCTCGCTACGAGGAAGTGAAGGCGGAGGTCTACCGCCTCTCTGCGACTGGCCTGTTTGAAGAGGTGCAGGTGACCTTCGACGAGGTCGTGCTACCGGAAACGAGTGTGGTCGCAACTGTCTCGCGCAACCAGCAGGTCGCGGTCATTCCGCGTTCCGCGTATGTCATCGTGAACCAGGAACAGGCCACCGGTGACCGGCTGACCCTGCGCGCGTCGTTGCTCACCGCAGGCGCGAAGGCGGCGGTGATCAGCGAATCGCAGTTCGTTTCGCGCAAGGCGCTGGACCGGCACCTGCGGGAGATCGAGGCTGACACTTTCACTCGCGCACGCCTGAAAAAGTTTGGGACGACGCTGGCGGAGCTCACGCTGCACCCGAGCGTGGCCAAGGCGCTGACGCGGATGCAGGACAATCACGTCGTCGTCGTTCACGACGCGGCGGCTTCGCGCATCCCGTGGGAAACGCTTTGCATCGAGGGGTGGTTTCCCGCCGGCGTTTGCGGACTCAGCCGGCGATTTGCCGCGGAAGGCATGTCGGTCGCGAAGTGGAGCGAGAGCCGTCGCCTCGGCAAGACGCTGGACGTGCTCCTCGTAGTGAACCCGACTGGCGATCTCCCCGGCGCGGAAGCCGAAGGCGAAAAGCTGCAAGCGGTTCTCCGGCGCGACCACGCGGTGCGACTCACGCTGCTGAAGCAACGCGAGGCGACGCGTCAGCGGGTCGCCCAGGAATTCCGCTCGAGCGCGTACGACGTGCTGCACTACGCTGGGCACGCGCACTTCGATCCCACCGTGCCCGCGCGTAGTGGGCTGCTTCTGAGCGACGGCGTGCTCACGGGCGCCGACCTCTCGCGACTGGGCAATCTCCCGGCGCTCATGTTCTTCAACGCCTGCGAGTCGGCGCGGGTGCGCGGGTCGCGTCCCCAGCGCGCGTCCAGCCGTCGCCGCCAGGTCCAGCGTCGTATCGACGAGAACGTGGGGCTGGCGGAGGCCTTTCTCCGCGGCGGAGCGACCAATTATGTCGGGACGTACTGGCCCGTCGGGGACGCGGCGGCCGAATCGTTCGCGACCACGCTGTATTCGGCGCTCGTGGAAGGCTGTGCGATCGGCGAAGCGCTGAACCGGGGGCGCAAGGTAGTCGAGAAGTCAGGGTCGGTGGACTGGGCCGACTACGTGCACTACGGCAGCTTCGATTTCGTCCTGAAGGTGAAGTGACGAAGTTTCGCGTCCGTCGAGAGGCTCGATGGACCGGGCGGTTTCCTCACCGGGAAGAGTGGACCGCTAGCTCCCCACGACCCGGCGCTCACGCGGTTTTCGCGCGGCCCGCGCATCCTCGGGCGTCGGCTCGGTTTTTTGCGCGGTCAGGCCGTCCAGCGCGAAGCCTTCTTCGTCCGGCTTCTCGCCCCGGTGTCGCACGGCCGAGAGGTCGCGCACGAAGCGCTTGTGCCACGCCATCACGTCGTTGCGACGAATCACCTCCATGTTCGCCGAGTGTCGTTCGCGCCTCTCCCCCAATGGCATCGCGAGCGCAGCCTGCATCGCGGTCGCAAGACCGCGGGCGTCATACGGATTCACCTGGAGGGCACCAGTCAGCTCGCGCGCAGCGCCAGCCAGCGGTGAGAGTATGAGCACGCCCGGATCCTGTGGATCCTGCGCGGCCACAAACTCCTTGGCCACCAGGTTCATGCCGTCGCGCGCGGGCGTGACCAGCGCCAGCTGCGCTGCACGCAGGAATCCCATCAGCGCCGCATGCGGAATGTTCTTGTTGAGATAACGAACCGGCGTCCAGTCCGCGTCGCCGAAACGGCCGTTCAACTGGCCCGCGGCCTGCTCGAGCGCCTGGCGGATTTCCACGTAGGCACGCACGTTGCCGCGGCTGAGCGGGGCGATCTGCATGAACGTGATCTTGCCCTGGTTGTCCGGGTAGGTTTCCAGGAACCGCTGATACGCGGCGAAACGCTCGATGAGTCCCTTGCTGTAGTCGAGGCGATCGACGCCGATCATCAGCTTGCGGCCCAGGAGGCTTTCGGTCATCCGGCGGACGGCTTCGCTCCGTGCTCCTTCGGCCGCATCCCGCTCGATCGACGCAACGTCGACACCGATCGGGTACACGCCACTGCGAACCGTGCGGTTGCCGATGCTCAGGTGCCCGTCGTCGGAAACAGAATCGGGTCCCCAGAGATGCCGGATACCCGAGTGGAACGAACGCAGGTCGTTGTCCGTCTGGAAGCCGACCACGTCGTAGGCAGACAACTCCCGCAGCAACTCCGCATAAGTCGGCAGGATGCGCAGCATCTCGATGTGCGGGAAAGGAATGTGCAGGAAGAACCCGATCGGCTGGGTGACCCCGAGCTCGCGCAGGCGCTCCCCCATCGGGATGAGCTGGTAATCGTGGATCCAGATGACGTCGTCAGGTTTCAGGAGCGGCACGAGCCGGTGGGCGAACAGCCGGTTGACGCGCTGGTAGGCGTCGTGCTGGTCGTCGTTGAAGTGGAACCCGCGCAGCAAATAGTGGAACAACGGCCAGAGCGTCCCGTTGGCGAAACCATTGTAGAACGGATCGAAATCGCGGCGCCGGATGTCGATCGTCGCGAACGTCACGTTGTCGCGGATGTGGATCTCCGCCTTGCCGGGTTCCTCGTTGACGACTTCGCCACCCCAGCCGTACCAGAGTCCTCCGGTCTGGCGCAGAGCAGCTAACAGGCCGACAGCCAGCCCACCGGGCGGTGCGCCGCGTTTTGGCAGCGACACGCGATTCGAAACGCAGACGAGCCTGCTCACAGGGCGTCCTCCCATGGCTTGCTGAGGCGCATGGCGGCATTGATGATGCCAACGAGGCTGTAAGTCTGCGGATAGTTGCCCCACAACTCGCCCGTGCGCGGATCCAGGTCTTCCGACAGCAGGCCCGCGTGCGTGCGACGGGCAAGCATGTGCTCGAACAACTCGCGCGCCAGCTCACGCCGGCCGGTCACCGCGAGTGCGTTGATGAACCAGAAGCTGCAGAAATTGAATGCGGTCTCCGGCAGGCCGAAATCGTCGGCACCGTGGTAGCGCATCATGTAGCTTTCGCGCCGCAGCGCCTTCTCGACAGCGGCGACCGTCGAGAGGAACTTCGGATCGTCCGCCTTGAGGAATCCGAGCTCGTGCATGAGAAGCAGGCTCGCGTCGAGTGAAGGATGATCGAAAGCTTCCGTGAAGCTTCGCTGGGCGGCATCCCAGCCCCGTTCGACAATGGTCCTGTACATGGGCTCGGCGACGGCATTCCAGTACGCGGCGCGTTCCTTCAAGCCAAGCCGTTCCGAGATGCGCCCGAGCCTGTTCACAGCGGCCCAGCACATCACGCTGGAAAAAGTGTGCACGCGCTTGCGACCGCGGTATTCCCACAGACCGGCGTCGGGCTGGTCGAACAGCGACGCGGCGCGTTCGCCGGCGAGCTCGAGCCGCGCGAACAGCGAGCGATCGCCCGGCGACTCGAGTCGATCGTCGAAAAACGCCTGCATGGCGGTGAGCACGACCGCCCCGTAGACGTCGTGCTGGTTCTGTTCGTACGCCTGGTTTCCGACGCGAACCGGGCCCATGGCGCGATAGCCGGGCAGCGACGTGACTTCGCGCTCCACCAGAATGGGCTCGCCGGAGATTCCGTAGAGCGGCTGCAGAGGTCCGCCCTTGCTGGCCTCGATGATGTTGATGATGTATTGCAGGAAGGCTTCCATCGTGCGTGTCGCGCCAAGCCGGTTCATCGCCTGCACGGTGAAATAGCTGTCGCGCAACCAGCAGTAGCGGTAATCCCAGTTGCGCCCGCTGTTCGGAGCCTCCGGGATCGAGGTTGTCATCGCCGCGATCACCGCTCCTGTGTCTTCGAATGTGCACAGCTTGAGGCCGATGGCGGCGCGAATCACCGCGTCCTGCCATTCGAATGGCACTGCCAGCCCGCGCACCCAGTCGAGCCAGTAGCGCTGCGTGTTCTCGAGCATGCTGAGCGCGACGGTGCTCGGTCCTTCCGGAAGCGTTTCATCCGGCCCGAAAACCATCGACACCGGGTGGTGCAGCACCATCGGCCGATCTTCGATGATCGGCGTCAACGGACAGTCGGTCGTCAGGCGCAGCGTCATGGCCGAGCCCTCGAACCGCAGGTGATTGCTTCCGACCGTCATGCGCGGTCGCGACGCGCCATAGTCCTGCAGCGGCCGGACGCGCACGCGAACGACCGGGCGGCCGGAGATGGGCTCGACGATGCGCACGAAGGACGTGGGCCGGAACATGCGCTCGAAACGCCGGTAGCGTGGGCAGAAATCGATGAGGCGCAGCACGCTGCCGTTGCTGTCGCGCAGGACCGTTTCGACGATTGCCGTGTTTCGGCGGTAGGACTGTTCGGCCGAGACGCAATTCTGCAGTTCGACTTCGAAATAGCCGTCGTCCTTGTCGCCGTTCACCAGCGAACAGAAAGCCGGATCGCCGTCGAGACGCGGCAGGCACGACCACACGTAGCGCCCGCGCTGATCGAGGAGAGCGGAGATCTGGCAGTTGCCGATGACTGCAAGATCGAGATTCGCGGTGACTCCGCTCACCGCTTGCCCCGATGTGCCGTCGACACCAACAGCGACTCGAGCCAGCCATGGACGTCGGCGACGTCGGAGAGACGCCAGCGCGCATGGCTCGCCTCGTTGGAGCCGACGTGGATCGCCGTACCGCCGAGCGCTTCGACGTAAGTGAAACCCGCTTCGTCGGTGTGATCGTCACCCAGGAAGATGGGAATTCGTCCCTGGAAAGGCGGTTCGCGCAGGAAGGCCGCGATCGCCGTCGACTTCGAGAAGCCGTCGGGCTTGAGCTCGAAAACCATCTTCCCTTCCAGCATCACGTAGCCACTCCCGAGAATTTCCAGTGCCTGTGACACGACGCGGCGGGCAATTGGCGCGAGCTCCGGCGCCAGGCGGTAGTGAACGGCCACCGTCGCCAGCTTGTTCTCGAGCAGCAGCCCGGGATTCACCTGCACGATTGCTTCGAGAAACGACTGCGCGCGGGCCAACCGGTCGCTCGACATCGAGGGCCGATGCAGAACGCCCTGCGCATCGCGTCGCTCGATGCCGTGCAGCCCCGAACTCGGCACCCGCATCGGATGAAACAGGCGATCGAGCTGCGCGAGACTGCGCCCGCTCACGAATGCGACCGCACCCGAGTACTGGCGCGTCAGGCGGGCAAGCAGCGTCTTCAAGCGCTCAGGTACCTGGACGCTGTCCGGCGTAGGCGCGATCTCGAGCAGCGTGCCATCGACGTCGAGGAACAACGCTCGTGGTATTCGCGGGTCGAGTGCGGGAGGTCGTCTGGCGCGCGCAGAGTCCATTCTGTGACCAGGCCGGTGGGGCGAACCGGTGGCGTCGCCGATTTCCGACAATTTCTCGCCTACGAGGTTCATGGCGCCCTCGTTGCGGGAATGCACGGCGAAGAGATCAGGGTCGCCCGATCGAGTTGAACTCGGCGCGGCTGAGGTAGCCATCCTGGTTCTTGTCCGCATCGGCAAACCGGGCCGCGATCGCAGGATGGGCACGAGCCTCCGATGCGGTGATCACACCGTCCTTGTCCTTGTCGAGCGCGTCGAAAGTGGGCTGTCCCTGGTCAGCCGCCTGCGCACGGGATGCCGAGATCGCCACCAGGGCGCATGTGCCGATCGCAAACGTTGCAATCAATGCAAGCTTTGCCACGACGCGAATGCGTGGGCGAATGGTCATGACACCTCCTGTGAGTGCCGGTGCGGATGGCCCGGCTCTGAGTCGAACGCCGCTAAGCGAGCCCGGGCGGCTCGCGCCCGGCTCAACTCTTCTGGAGCGTGCTGAATTCCTGGCGGTCCAGGTAACCGTCCGCATTGGCGTCCGCACGCTCGAATCCCTGCAGGACTGCCCAGTCGGCCTTCGCTTCGTCGCGCGTCAGCCGGGCGTCCTTGTCCGCGTCCAGGTAACCGAAACTGGTCACGGGACGCATCGCCACTTTAACCGGATCCGCGGCGGGAGTCTGCTGCGCCGTCGCTGCGGACGCGCAGATCATTGAAATCGTTACAACGAGCGCTCGCGACATGTGTCACTCCAAGGGTTCGAATCGAAGCAGGGACAACGTGGCCGCGCTCGAGTTTTCAGCGTATCAGTTTCCTTTTCCCCGATGTGTAGCGGAAATGTAAGTCTGACTGTAGGACATGTCCTGCATGGAACGACGATCACGCGTCGTGCGTTTCACCGCACGACGGAGTGACTCAACTGGATATCGGCGTGACGCCACGCCCTCTCGAAGCGCTGCCTCACGGCATCGGCTTCTTCATTGCGCGACTGCGCGCGCAGGCTCTTTTCCAGGCCGAACAGCGACCATCCATTCTCGGGATGATCGGCCAGCTCTTCGCGATAAACCGCTTCGGCCTGCGCAGCCTGTCCGTCATCGAGAAGAATCGCGCCGAGCAGCTGGCGCACCGGCAGGTGCCAGTCCTCGGGCTCGTTGTAGCCGAGCGCGTCTTCGAGCGCGACGCCTTCACGCAGCAGCGCGATGGCGGCCTTGCGTTGACTACGCCTTGCTTCGATGTCGCCGGCGAGCACGCGATCCGCGATCGCCACGAGCTGCGCCGCATTGTTTCTCACCGACACCTGCACCTTGGCGAGTTCCGGATTCGCGGCGTGCTTGCGCAGCGCTGCGAGCTCACCGGAAGCGGCCGCGAAGTCGCCCTTGGCTGCGTGCGCCATTCCGCGTGCGTAGTGCCACATGCCCAGCGTGTATGGCGCCTCCTCCGGCCGCGGATACGCGAGTAACTGGTCCCAGCGGCCGAAGCGGACGTCGTCGTAGAGCGGCGTGAGCCAGAAGTGCTGGATGATCGGACCGAAAGCGGGATCGTCGTGGCGGTGCGTGCCCATCAGCTCACGCGTTTTCAGTGCCCCGCGCTTCGACCACTCGCTCTTGCCGCCGAACGTTGCGGACGACCAGAGGAAGTGCCAGTTGTGCGGGTGATAGAGCAAGGGATACACGCCCTGCGCCTGGCACTGCGCGATGTAAGAAGTGTCTGCCTCGCCGGCCTTGATGTTGGCAACGGCGGCGTCGTAGTAGCGCCCCAAGCGAATAAAGACGTGTGAGGGCATGTGCACCAGGTGGCCGGCGCCCGGCGCCAGGGGTCCCAGCCGATCCGCAGCGCTTTCGGCTTTCGCGGGTTCGGGGCCCGCTTCGAGCGCGTGGATGTAGAGATGATTGGCGCCAGCGTGATTCTTGTTCAAGGCAAGGACGTGCTCGAGCGCCGCAATCGCTTCCGCCATCGCGGGCTTCGGCTTGCCGTCCACCCAATAGTCCCAGGGGGAAAGATCCATGAGTGATTCGGCGAAGAACGTCTGCACCTCGAGGTCGTCCGGGAACGCACCCGCAGCTTCGCGCATCGCATTCGCGAATGCGAGGTCGAGCGGAGCGCGATCAGCAACCGGCTGCTGCGCATAGCGCTTCGACAGTGCTTCGATCAGGGCGCGTTCGCGCGAAGTTACGCCAGCGGAGAGGTCAACTGCCTTGCGCGACGCCGAATAAGCTTCCGCCACCGCGTCGTCGACCATCGGCATATTGATATTGGGGCCGAGCGCGAACGCCACACCCCAGTAGCACATTGCGCATTCGGGATCGAGCCGGGCGCCTTCGCGGAAGGAACGAGCCGCTTCGGCATGGTTGAAGCCGAAGGTTAGCATCAGGCCCTGGTCGAAGAACTGTTGCGACAGCGGGGAATCGGTCGTGATCGCTACGCTGTAATCACCAAGATCGTTGAACAGCGGCGCCTGCAGCTTGGGTTCGACCGGCCTGGGTGTGTCCTGCTTGGGCGCGACGCACGCAGACAGGAATGCGAGCACCAGGAAGAAGACAATAGCAACAGCTGCCTTGCGAGGCATGGCACTCTCCCGGGGTTGTTGCATATCATGCTACGAGAGCACCGCAGCGAGGTGGAATTCGCCTCGGTCAGGCCCTGATACTGACTAAAGCCAGAGGCCGGCAGGCGGACGCCGGTCCAAAGGACCCAGCATGAATCGGTCGGAACGAACTCTTCTTGTCCATCTCCTGGGTACCCTGGCCGGCCTGGCCGCTTCGTTACCGGTGGCAGCCGCGCCCTTTGCGTTCGAAATCACTCCTTCTGTGGGCTTCCGCCTGTTCGGTGAATTCGAGGATCCGGCGACGGCCGACTCCGTGGACATCGACGAGTCGGCGGCCTTCAGCCTGGCGTTCGATATTGAATTCTCGGCCGACGAGGCCTGGCAACTCTTCTATAGCCGCCAGTCCACGGAGGTCTCGGACGTGAACCCCGCGCTCGACCTGGACGTGGAATACCTTCAGATCGGCGGCGTCGCGGAGTTTCCGCTGGAGGGGAACATGTTCATCCCGTACGCCGTCGGCACGGTTGGCGCGGCGCGCTTTAGCCCCGGAGGCAGCCTGGACGACGAAACCAAGTTCGCCTTCACCCTCGGCGGCGGCTGGAAATACTATTTCAACGACCACTTCGGCCTGCGTTTCGAAGGCCGGGGCTACGTCAGTATCTTCGACAGCGATTCCAGCGTGTTCTGCGTGAGCGACCAGGGAGCCGGAACGTGCCTGCTCCGGACTTCCGGCAGCCTCGTGTGGCAGCTGGAAGCCCAGGCAGGCTTTACTTACCGCTTCTGACGTTCGCGGCTGCTACCAGGTATAGCGAACCCGGTAACGCACCACGGTTTCACCGTCCTTCTCGACGCGCACCGGGATGTGGATGGTGCGTGCGTCTTCCTTTTCGTGCTTGTGCGTGCTGCGCAGGATCTGCCAGTTGGTCCAGCGGTAGAGGTTCTCCTTCACGACGACTTCCACCGGTTCCTTCTTGTGGTTGCGCAGGCGAACCTCGATCTCTTCTTCCACCCACTTGGCGGAACTGTCCACGCGAAAGTCGACCTGCCGGCGCTCGCCGACCACGTCGAAGGCGGACCCGAGGCGCACGCGCACGTCTTCGTTCTTCGGAGTGTGATCGATCACGTCCTCGCCGATGAACTCGAGGCTGCCGTCCGCCTTGTCGAGTTGCGCGACGCGCATGCGCCCGGCCGGGAGCGGGATGCCGAGACTCACTTTCTCCTCGTTCCTGAACTCGAGGTACACGTCGACCTTCTTGTTCATCTGCACGCCGAAATTCCGGTCGATGAGCGGCTCCGGATGGAAGTACTGCACCGGCGCGCCGAAATAGACGAGGATCTTGCGCGCCGGCACGCGCTTGGCAGCCTCGAACAGCTCGATCTGCTTGGTCGAGTTATCGGGCAGCGTCGTGCGGCGTCCGAGCGTGTAGAGGTGGAACTCGAAGAAATCCTTCTGCTGGAAACCGGCTGCATCCATTGAAGCGGCCATGGCTTCTTTTGCCCGCAGCTGAAACTGCGGCGCCTCCGGCTGGATGCGCTGCACGTCACCGGCGATGAGTTTCAGCTTCGCGTCCGGGTAGCTGGCACCGGACTGGTTGATGATGCTCACCCAGGCGCCGACATCGAGAAAGCCGCTGTTCGCGTTGGCGCCTTCGCCGAAGACCAGGTTGTAGTCGGCCCACCAGGTAATGCCGCCGGTCTGATAGGAAACGCGCGTGCGATGTTCGCCCGCGCGCTGAGCCTGGACGTCCCACACCAGGGTCGGGCGCGTGATCAGCCCGCCAGGCAGCTCTCCGAAACGGATCGACGAGTAATCGCGGACGGCGTGGATCTGGCCGTCCCTGCTCCGTAACACCAGGCCATCCATGGCGCTGAGCAATGTTCCCGTGAGCGTCGTGACGCGATCGCCGGTGGCGCGCTCCAGCGTGACTTCGCGATCGATGTACTTCGACAGCAGCTTGTCCGTGCCGACGAGGTCGAACTGGAAGTTCTGTTCCAGCACGCGCGTGTTGGCCGCATCGGTGAGCGAGCCGAACTGCACGGTGGTCGGGTCGATGTAGGCCGCCACGTCCGTGAATCGAACGGTGCTCGTGCCCGCCGTCAGCGTGAGCGGGCGATCGTGTCGAACCATCGCATATCCCGGTATCGCCATCCCGCGCGGCATCCCGACGCCCGGTGTCGGCCGGTACAACTCCGGAGGGATCGCGCCCGGCGCGGCGGAGCTGTAGATCGTGATGGACGTGTCGTCGCGTCGCGGCTCCGCGGCGAACGCGGACAGCGCGCACGAAAGTGTTGCGACTCCAAGTGCCGCGCGGCACGCAGCTCGCAAAGTCAGGGGCTTCGGCATACCGGACATGCAGGACTCCTTACAAAAGCGCATGACGCGCCGGCCTGTAAACGGGGCGACGTCCGCCGCGGGTTCGCTGGGGGCAGCGAAGATACCAGACAGCCTCTGGATTCACCTCCGGAAATGTGTTCAAACTATGTTCATGTCCGATTCGAGAGGCCTCGGAATGCCATGAGCGCCGACATGGACAGGGCTTTCATCGAGAAAAACCAGATCGTCGAGCGATATCTCGCCGGCAAGCTGCCGTTCAAGGGCAAGCGGGAATTCGAACAGTTCTGCCGCGATCATCCGGAAGTGCTCGAGGAGCTCAAGCTCTCCGACCACCTGCACGCGGGCATGCAGTTGCTGGAGGAAAGTGGCCTGCCCGCTGGCTGGAAGGAACAGGCTCCCCCGTGGTGGCGCCGTGCTGAGTTCACGTTCGCGCTCGGCGGCCTTGCCTTCCTCCTGCTGATTGCCGCCTGGGTGCTCGCGGCTAAGCTCGGGGACCGCGCAGAACAGATCGCGCAACTGGAACAGCGTCTGATCGACGGGCCGCTGTCCCCGCCGAGCACGACGCAAACGATCAAGGTGATCCCGAGCCGGTCCGGGCCGGGCGGAAAGGTGACGGTGTTGCGGGTGCGCGATACCGCGGAGCTCGTCGAGTTGCGCGTGGACGTTTCGTTCGCACGTCACAACCTGTTTCGCCTCACGGTCGACAAGAAGAACCAGGCGCGAGCGGGCACGCTGTACAACGTGCTGCGGGATTCGAACGGAGAAATCCGCCTTGCCCTGAATACGTCCGGCCTGCGGGCGGGCGACTACCAGGTTGCCATCGAGGGCATCGGGCCGCGCGGGACGGTGGTACCCGTCGCATGGATGACAGTTCGCGTGGCCAGGGAAGTACCTACTGCTGCCGCAAAGTCGTGACCGGCGGATGATTCACGACGGAACGCGTCGCGAAGGTCCCGCTGAGTCCGACGAGCAGCGTGCCCGCAAGCAGGCCGATCAGCCACACGCGCAGATCGATCGTGTAGTCGAGGTTGAACAGCCGCGTGGCGATGAAATAGCCTGCCACGCTCGCGCCGAGCGCCGCGAGCGTCCCGGATAGCAGACCCAGCGCGGCGAACTCTGCCGCCACACCCTGCAACACAGTGCGTCGACTGGCGCCGAGCGTTCGCAGCATCGCGCTCTCGTAACGCCGTTCATCCCGCGTCGACTGGATTGCGGCCAACAGCACCGTCACGCCCGCCAGCAATGTAAAGAGGAATACGTACTGTACGGCGAGGGACGCCTTGTCCATCACCTCGCGCACCTGTTTCATGAGTGCGTCGAGATCGAAGATGGACACGCTGGGAAAGCGCTGCACGAGCCCCACCAATGACCGGCGCTGCTCCTGGTCCAGGAACACGGCCGTCATGTACGTACCGGCGACCTGGTCCAGCACACCGGGCGGCAGCACCAGGAAAAAGTTCGGCTGGAAACTGTCCCACTGCACTTCCCGCACGTTGGTGACTTCGACTTCGAGCGTTTCGCCGGCGATGTCGAAGCGCACCTGGTCGCCGAGCTTCATGCCGAGCTGTTCCTGGTACTCGGTCGCGATGGACATCAGCGGCTTGCCGTGATCGCGCTCGGTCCACCATTGCCCGGCGACGATCTTGTTGTCGCGCTGCGGCTCCTCCGCCCAGCTGAGATTCTGCTCGCGGTCCGCAAAGTTCTGGCCACGGTCGTCGGCGAACTTCATTTCGCCGATCGGTTGGCCGTTGATGTGCGTCATCCGCGCCCGGATCATCGGGAACAGCCGCGGCTCCTTAACGCCGTGCTCGACGAAGTAGTCCTGCAGTCCCTGGCGTTCATCCGGCCGGATGTTGATCAGGAAATGGTTCGGGACATCGGCGGGCAGGCTGGCGCGCCAGTCCTCGAGCAGGTCCGTGCGTACGACGGCCAGCAGCAACAGCACCATGAGGCCCAGCCCGAAAGCGACGATTTGCACGATGCTTTCCCTGCCGCGGCGAGAAATGTTCGCCAAGCCGTAGCGCCATGCAACTCCGACGCCGCCTCGCAGGCGAGAGAGCAGGCGCACCAGCAGCCAGCCCGCTCCCAGGAGAATCGCCACGGTTCCGGCGATTCCGGCGGCAACGCCGAGTACGAGGCTGACGTCGCGAATGATCCACAGCAGCATGCCTAGAATTGCACCGATGGCGAGACCGTAGGTAATGGAGTACGCCAGCGGCGGCGGCTCCATATTCCGGCGCAGCACGCGCAGCGGCGGGACGTCTCGCAGTTGCAATAGCGGTGGCAGAGCGAACCCAGTGAGTACCGCGACCGCGGTGACGAGGCCGAGATACGCAGCTTCCGGCGATGGCGGCGGCAGTTCGCCGCGGATGAGATCGCGCAGCAGCCAGCTCAACCCTTCCTGCGCCAGGAATCCGATCAATGTGCCGGCGACGGCTGCGATGATGGCCAGCAGAATCAGCTCGATGATGCTGATCGACAGGATGAAGGACTGCGGTGCGCCCATGCATTTCATCAGCGCGACGTTGTCAAGGTGGCGCTGCGCATAACGACGCGCCGCCATTGCCACAGCAACAGCGGCGAGCAGAACGCTAACCAGTCCCGAGAGATTCAGAAAGCGCGCGGCGCGATCCGACGACGAACGCACCTGCGGGCTCGCCTCTTCGATGTCCCGCAGGCGTTGCCCCGCCTGGCGGGTTTCGTTGAGATACTCGCGAAACGCATTCACGCGGCTGGGCGTACCCGCAAACAGCACGGCATAGGTCAGGCGGCTACCGGGTTGGATGAGCTGCGTTGCCGCGACATCATCGACGTGCATCAGCAGGTTCGGCGCGAGATCCGCAAACGTCGAGCCCTGGTCCGGCCGATAGTCGAGAACCAGCGATACCTTGTAGCGCGCGGCGCCGATCGCGAGCTCTGAGCCAACGGGCGCGTCCAGCGTCGCGAGCAGGCGAGCATCGGCCCACACTTCACCACGCACAGGAATATCGTCGGTCGTGCGGGCGGGCGAGAATGGCTGGTCGGCGATGCGTACCCTGCCGCGCAGCGGATAGCCCGGCCCGACAGCACGCAAGGCTGTCAGCTGGCTGCGCTCGCCATGGAACACGACGCTCAGCATCGAAACGGTTTGTGCCGTCTTCAGGCCACGGCGCTTTGCCTCGTTCTCGTACTTCTGTGAAATGGGCGTGCTGGACTGAAGCCGCAGATCCGCAGCCAGCACTTCAGCTGCCTGCACCGCGACCGCCTGGTTGACGCGATTCGTGAAGAAGCCCACTGCGGTAAGCGCGGCGACGGCAACGATGAGTGCCAGCAGCAGCACGCGCAGCTCGCCCGACTTCCAGTCGCGGACGAGCGTGAGCAATGCAAAGCGCAGCGCGCGCATCAGATCATTCGCCCCGCATCCAGATGCACTATGCGCCTGCATCGCGATGCCAGCGCCTTGTCGTGAGTGACGAGCACCAGTGTCGTTGCCGATGCGGCATTGAGATCGAACAGCAGTTCTGTGATGCGTTCGCCGGTGCCGGTGTCGAGGTTGCCGGTGGGCTCATCCGCGAAGAGCACCGCGGGCCGCGTCACGAACGCGCGTGCAATCGCGACGCGTTGCTGCTCACCACCGGACAACTGGCGTGGGTAGTGCGCCTTGCGCGGTGTCAGGCCGACCTTGTCGAGCACATCGAGCGCTGACGAACGCGCATCGCGACGCCCGCCCAGCTCCAGCGGCAACATCACGTTTTCGATCGCGGTGAGGGAAGGCACGAGGTGAAATGACTGGAACACAAACCCGACGTGCTGCGCGCGGACGGCAGCTCGCCCGTCTTCGTCGAGACCCGTGAGCTCTGCTCCGTTCAGCCACACGCGACCGGTCGTTGGCTCATCGAGTCCGGCCAGCAGTGCGAGCAACGTCGATTTTCCGGCACCGGAGGCACCCACGACTGCAACGGACTCGCCGGCGCCGATGTCCAGAGTCACGTCGCTCAGAATAGTCAGTGGGCCCTCGGGGCTGCTAACCTGCTTGGTGAGGTTCTCGGCTCTCAATACGGACTGCGTATTCATGCACCCTTCGTCGATCGTGCGTGGAATTGGCGTGTTTCTCCTGCTGTTCGTGCAGCTGGCGGGGGCCACCACGCAAACACCCGCGCCGGCGGCCAGGTCGCCCGCCACGACTCCGACCATACTGGTCCTCGGCGACAGTCTCAGCGCCGCGTACGGAATCCGGATGGAGGAAGGGTGGGTTGCGCTGCTTCAGAAGAAACTGGCCTCCCAAGGTTACGGATACCGGGTCGTGAACGCCAGCATCAGCGGCGAGACAACGGCGGGGGGCCTCGCCCGGCTGCCGCGCGCCCTCGATCTGCATCGCCCGCGAATCGTGATCCTGGAACTAGGCGGCAATGACGGCCTGCGCGGGCTGCCCCTGAGGCAGATGCGCACCAATCTCGAGTCCATGGTGAAGCAGTCGCAGGCGACGGGCGCCAAGGTGCTGCTGGCCGGCATGCGCGTCCCGCCGAACTACGGTCCAACCTACACCGAAGGGTTTTACGACTCGTTCTCCGATATTGCGAAGCGTTATCGGGTACCCCTGGTACCGTTTTTCCTGCGATCCGTGGCACTCGAAGAGGGCCTCATGCAGGCGGATGGGATTCATCCAAACGCGAAGGGCCAGCCTGCCCTCCTCGACACGCTCTGGCCCACGCTGAGGCCCCTGTTAAAGAAGTAAGCCCCGTTGCTGGCCGTGCGAGGGCGGTGCTATAACCGAATGGCCTGCCGGCGCGCCGCGCCGCGGCAAGTTTCCACAACAAAATCTCCAGGAGCGGCGTCTTTGGAAAAGATCTGGCTGAAGAGTTATCCGAAAGGCGTTCCCGCCGAAATCGACGTAAACCGCTATCGCTCCCTCAAGGAGCTGTTCGAAGAAAGCTTCCAGCAGCACGCTGGCAGCCCCGCCTACACGAACATGGACGTTACGCTCACCTACAGCGACCTGGACCGCCTGAGCCGCTGCTTCGCTGCGTGGCTCCAGCATGTCGCGGGCCTGCGCAAGGGGGACCGCGTCGCGCTGATGATGCCCAACATCCTGCAGTACCCCGTGGCGATCGCCGGTGTGCTGCGCGCCGGGCTCACCGTGGTGAACTGCAATCCGCTCTACACGCCGCGCGAGCTCGAGCACCAGCTCAAGGATTCCGGCGCCAGCGTGATCCTGATCCTGGAGAACTTCGCACACGTGCTGCAGCAGGTCATCGGCAAGACCGACGTGCGGCACACCCTCGTGACGAGCGTCGGCGAGATGCTCGGATTCCCGAAGTCGGCGATCGTGGACTTCGTCGTGCGCAGCGTGCGCAAGCAGGTTCCGGCCTATGACCTTCCCGGCTCGCTGCGATTCAGGCAGGTGCTTGCCGCGGCCCGCTCGCTCGACCTGAAACCCGTCGAGCTGAACCACGAGGACATTGCATTCCTTCAGTACACCGGTGGCACCACTGGTGTTTCCAAGGGCGCCATACTCACGCACGGCAACATGGTCGCGAACGTCGTGCAGGCGGATGCGTGGCTGTCGCAGGCCACGCAGGGCGCCACGGATGTCGTGATCACCGCCCTGCCGCTGTATCACATCTTTTCGCTGACGGCGAACTGCCTGGTGTTCGTGAGCTCCGGCGCGCGCAACGTGCTGATCACGAATCCGCGCGATTTCCCTGCGTTCATCAAGGAACTGAAGAAATATCGCTTCACGTACTTCAGCGGCGTGAACACGCTGTTCAATGCGCTGCTCAACACGCCAGGGTTCGATCAACTGGATTTCAGCGGCCTGAAGATTTCGCTGGGCGGCGGCATGGCCGTGCAGCGAGCGGTGGCGGAACGCTGGAAGCAGGTGACAGGCAACGTGCTCACGCAGGCCTGGGGTCTCACCGAGACGTCCCCCGCGGCGTGCATCAATCCCCTGGTCGGCGAGGAATACAACGGCTCGATCGGCCTGCCGATCTCCTCGACGGAAGTCTCGATGCGCGACGACGAAGGTCGCGAACTGGGCATCAACGACGTCGGCGAGATCTGCGTGCGCGGCCCGCAGGTGATGCGCGGCTACTGGAACCGGCCCGACGAGACCGCGAAGGTGATGTTCCCGGGCGGCTGGCTGCGCACCGGCGACGTCGGCCGCATCGACGCGCGCGGCTTCGTCTACATCGAGGATCGCAAGAAGGACATGATCCTGGTCTCCGGCTTCAACGTGTATCCGAACGAGGTGGAGAGCGTGGCTGTGACGCACCCGGGCGTGCTCGAAGCGGCCGCGGTGGCACAGCCCGACGAACGTTCCGGCGAAGTGGTGGCGCTATTCGTCGTCAAGAAGGACGCGAATCTTACGGCCGAGCAGCTGATCGAGCACTGCCGCAAGTCCTTGACCGGTTACAAGGTGCCCAAGCACGTGCACTTCCGCAACGACCTGCCAAAGACCAACGTCGGCAAGATTCTGCGCCGCGCGTTGCGCGAGGAGCTGGGGAAGGCACAGGGCTAACTTTACTTCGATGGCGAATCTAGCCTGCTATCGTTTTGATGCACGATCACCGTCACGCCCAGTCGGGCGCGACGTTTGGATCCTATTCCGTGCTTTCTTGAACGAATGGGCGGGTGGCTTAGCTGATCCTCAATCAACTCCAGAAAGTTCTCCCCGTGAATCGCAATGCGCTGTTTTAACGTGGGCAGCAAGTATTCGTCGACTCCTTCTGAAACGGAGGCTTCGAATAGACGATCGTTTTTTGTCTCCAAGTTATGGATGAGTGTCGCAAGAACGTCCCCCGAGCGGTCGCCAAACGTACGCATGCTGCCTTTTTCGAATGAGGAAGCGGTTGCCTGACTCTTCAACCGTATTCGCCCGTCGGAAAGCCTCTTAATAGCCGACATCGCGGTTAGCTCGTCGAACATGGCTCGAACGGGAATATCTCCGCTGTACTTCCTAACCAGAGATCGGAAGGAGCCAACTCGGCCCTTCGGCTGAAGGTCTTTGGCCTTACCGCGTGAGCAGAACTCAGGATCATTGCGCCACCCTTGTATGACACGCATCGCGCGCTGTCGCTGCCAGTCCTTTTCCTGCAAGGAAAAGGCAGGCTGCGAGAGCACTCTCTTGACTTCTGCGCGGGTAAGTCCCGTGACGATAGCTATCCCCGATTGGGACACGCGACGCGAGCGCTTCGCGAGCTCTCTGGCCGCAGCGTGCACAAAGACGGATCTGCAGAGTGCGGCAAATTCGCCGGCGCTAATGCCGAGGCGGATAAGTAGTGGCACGAGCGGTGCGAGTAGTTTGGCGCAAGCGCTCAACGCTTCTGAACGTCGCGTACTCACGAGTGCGTTTCTTTGCGGCCAACAGTGTCATTGATTACGTAGACGCCCAGACCAAGGCGAGCCGTGCTTCGGCGTTTGTTAGCTCCGCCGTGTCGCGCAAGCCAATCATCAACTGAGGCCAGTAGAAGCTGGCCCTGCCTCCTTGCAAAACGATCGAAAAGTGGCGCGATACGCGCGTCGACGCTTTCGCGATGGGCTATGCGCTGAAATAGTCCCTCTCCACGCTTTGCGCCGCCGAGGAGATTCACTTCGTGAGTGCGGAGAAAATCAACGGTAAGTTGTGTGAACAATGCTAGGTCAAACGCATTCCCCGAACGCATGGGGAAGAAATGATCTATCAGTCGCACCCTATCACTCGGTCCGATGCGCACGACTCTGAGGTCTTGCAGTTGTTTCAGGAGAGCGCCAGGTCGTCTGCCTGGTACTGCAGCCCTTGCCAAGGCATGAAAGCTCCCGGTTCGGCCACGTACGGGCAAGGTACTTTTTGCCCCTCGAGAGAATTCGGGGCTAGTCATCCACATAGAGATCAGACCTTCTAGGCTACGGTCGTAGTGGAGGCGGTGCAAAGTTGGTTTGGATCCTCTTGAGAACAATCGAGCCGCGAGGCTGTCGCACGTCTTCAGCAACTCACTCTTAGTGAGGCCTGCGGCAAGCAGAACCTTGAAGAGCGGCCTTAGAAGACGCTTGCTTGCGGCCTGAACGTCGAGTGATTCCTTATGGGGTCTTCGTCTCTGATTGCCCATAGCAGCTCCAATGCCGCTTGACGGTCCCTGATGATGTGCTCCTCGGATGGACGATACCTCCGACCTAACCATCTTGCGACCAGGCATTACCGTCAAAGCCAACGAATAACAGGCTTGATCTGCACGCAGAGGCGTGGCAGCTAGATTTTCGATGGCGAAATAAAAAAGCAGCGCCGACGACAGGCGCTGCTTTTTTGGAGCCTCCTAGATGCGGGAGCTATTGAATATCGCTACCGCCGATACCGCGAGTCTCGATTCCGGTGCGGTCCGAACCACCGATGCCTCTCTTGAACACGAGCCCTCGATCAGACCCACCAATGCCGAGGACTCGATCTGAGCCACCGATCCCAGCCTTTGCGGGTGCGCGATCAGAACCACCGATTCCAAGTACCCAATCTGAGCCGCCGATGCCTCTCTTCAAAAGGAGGCTTCGATCGGACCCACCGATCCCGCTCAGGCGGTCCGAACCACCTATACCGAGCTTCGCGTTCGCTCGCCGATCAGAGCCGCCAATTCCAAGCAGGTCCGATCCACCGATGCCCGCCTTAAGGGTTGCTCGATCCGACCCACCAATTCCAAGTAGACGATCCGATCCGCCGATCCCGGTCTTGGATGGCACAGCACGATCTGAGCCACCGATGCCGTTCAAACGATCCGAACCACCAATGCCGCGTTTGAATACAAGGCCCCAATCTGACCCGCCGATGCCACTGACTCTGTCAGAGCCACCAATTCCGACCTTGAAAAATCGATCCGAACCACCGATCCCACTGACGCGGTCGGAACCGCCACTGCCGGAGACCTGCGCGGGTGCGTGTGCTGAGAAGGCTATAAAGGTCTTGCCGGCGACGGGCTGAATGCCCGTAAGTACGACCCGCGCACCTACGCTAACCGTGGCCGCATCGAAATCGTGAAGAGATGGCGTGTAGTCGACGCTAAGGGCGCCCACTTGAGCGACGCCGCGAGACGCGTCGGCTCGGCTTACGACACCTGTGAGTAGGAACCTCGAGGCACCAGCCACGAAGTCACTATTGTTTACCGCTACTGAAGTAGCTTGGATCGTGCCGTCACTTCCGATTGCACCACGGACTTCAACTATGCTTCCGACTGCAACTCGGGGGACATTGCCCCTGACTACTACCTTCTGCCCCAGCACCAAGAGTTGCTTGGCACTTTGGTCAACGGCGTCGACAGGGCCGAGGAGGAGCAAATCACTTGCGGCAACTCTCGAAAGCTCGTCGCGACTCGCTAGAAGCAGATCGGAACCACCTATTCCTGCATAGGCAGCAGGAATGATTCCAGTCAAGCTCGCTACTGCGAGGAGCGCTCGAATGGCACTACAAGCCCTGACCGTCCGATTCATCTAACTCCCCTTCCTCGATCATTTTTGCGAGGGCCTTATCGGCCTCTTCGCTTCTTATGTAGTGGTAGATACCTACCCCTGTTTGCACGGCCGATGGGCTCTTGTCGGGTCTCGGTCTAGCAGCCAACCAGTCGTCGAGCTCTACGAGAAACTGTTGCCCCCTGGCCCTCAAGAAAGCGTCGAAGTTCTCTAGATCTGCTTCGCTGATCCCTTCGTCTGCAAACACAATGCGTTCGAATCTTCCTTTTCCCGGGGCCGACTTCCGCATGTTGAAGTCGAGCGTTTCTATGAAATTCCTTGTTTGTGAGCCGAAGTGTCGAATGTTCTCCGCGTCTAGCTTCTCTGGAATATACGAGCGGTTAAGTACTCGTATCAGTCCGGACTCTGGTTCTATTCGCACTGCTCCTACGCGCAGTAACTCGTCAAACATCGCTCGTGCCGGCATGTCACCGCTGTAGCGGCGCACGAGCTCGGAAAAACTTATGCGGCGACCCGCGTCATCAATCTTCAGATCCAGTGGCACGCCGTAGGGCCCAGTGAAATCAGGATCGGTGTACCAACCCTGCAGGACTCGCGTGACGCGATTGAAGATGCTTCCGCTGAGTGCCTTCTTGTTCTTCCCCTCCCTCGCCAGCCTTGCCACTTCTTTGCGTGACAGGCCGGTCATGATTGCTATGCGCGACAGTGAGATTTTTCTCTTCGGCAGAGTGAAATCTCTTCCCGCCACATCGACGAATACCTGCCTGGCAACCTCCGCGAACTCGAGATAAGAGATGCCGTTTCGCAGCAGGATTCGAACCAGAGGCGTCAACAAGTGGCGGTAAGCCGCTAATAACGCTTGTTTAACATTGTACGAGCCGGACATGACTTAATCCACACGAAGTGTGACGTGCTTCGCGCTCGATAGTACGTGAACTGCAATTTGTTTCCCAAAAAGCTCGACGCCTGGTGTTCGCACCCCGCTTGCACCTGCATTAGGTCAAATTGAGCTGTGCATCGGCACAGGTCTATCGAGCGTGGTTTTTCCTGTAGTTTCATGCGGTTGGGATTGACTGCGATGCGGCTCCCTGCAGAATCGTTGACAAGACTTTCACCGCCCTGAAAATTCCGTAAGGAACGGCTCAATGCGACGACTTCTCACATGCGATTCAGAGTCCTGCCTAACGTTTTGCCGCTGAGCACGCGCGTCAGCGCGGCATTTTCCACTGCAGAGCGCGCGCGTGAACCGCACGCGGAGAGTTTCTCGGCGCTGACGCAACTCGCGTTGAAACAATTTCTCTCCGCGTGCACGCAGCGCGGCCGTTGCAAACGTTGCGGTCGCGTTCGCTCGCACACTGCGTAATCGTGTGGGCAGCCCCGTGCGCGAAAACAACTCGCGTGGCGAACCTGCGGCGCAATCGCGTGCCGAATGCTGGTGCGCGATACTTGATGCGTCCAGGCGCGCACGCGCCGAAAATCACACCGCACACGACCGGAGATTCCCATGGAAACGGCGTCCACCGAAAAACTCTTCACTGATCTCAAGGCTGTCGTAGAAGACGCAGAGGAACTATTGCGCGCAACGGCCGGGCAGGCGGGCGAGAAAGTGGCCGCCGCGCGCGATCGGGCGAAGGAGTCCGTGCGGCTCGCGAAGGAACGCATGTCGGAGCTGCAGGATGACGTGGTCGAACGGACGCGCGAGCTCGCCGACAATGCCGATTCCTACGTGCGCGAAAATCCCTGGCAGGCGGTGGGCATCGCAGCAGCCGCGGGCCTGGTCCTCGGACTCATGATCAGCCGGCGCTGAGAAGGCCATGGACGTCGAGGTTCGCACCGGGCAGCACGGGACGCCGACTGGACTTTTCAGATCGCTGACGCAGTTGCTCACGACGATCGTTACCCTGGCGCAAACGCGCCTGGAGCTCCTCGCGACCGAGGTGCAGGAGGAGATTCACCGCGCGGCCGAGCTCCTGCTGTGGAGCACGATCGCGCTGATCAGCGCGGGGTTCGCGCTGCTGTTCATCGGTCTCACCATCATCTTTGCGTTCTGGGAAACGAATCGCGTCCTGGCGTCGGTGCTCGTGACGTCGGCTTTCATCGTCATTCCCCTCATCTGCTTCGTCGTGATTCGCGGCAAGATCAAGGCGCGGCCACGGATCCTGGATGCGACACGCAGCGAATTGCTGAAGGATCGTGAGCACCTCGAGGCGAAACTGTGAGCGATCGCGCGCGCGAACTGGCCTTGAAACGCGAGGCGCTGCAGGCCCGCTGCGCTGCTCAGCGCGAGGAACTCGCGGAATTGAGTCACTACGTGGAGATGCGTCTCAGCCGTGTCGACCGGGCCGTGTACCTGGTGCGGCGGGCACTATCGGCGCCGGTATTGCTGGGGCTCGCGGTCGCGGTCGGATTGCTGTTCGGTCCGCGAAGGCTGTTGCGTCTCGCGAGCCGGAGCGCATTCATGGTCTCGATGGTGCGCCGGCTCGCGCATCGTTGAAGCCATCGCGCACTCACAACCGTCACCTGAAAAGAGAAGGGCGCCGCGGTGGCGCCCTTTCTTTTCGTGAACGCGTTCCTTCGTCAACGCCTGCGCGATACGCCTAGCCCTTACCTTCCTGCAGCTGGAAACGAACCGTGTAAGAGCCCCAGGCCGCGACGCCAGCACCGCCCTGCGTCGCGGGCCTGAAGCGCCACTTGTTGCGCGCCGCTTCGACAGCTGCGGCATCGAGACGTGGGAAACCGCTGGTCTTGTGAACGCGCACGTCGCCGACGCGCCCGTCCGGCAGCACGTAAATCATCAGCGTGACCACGCCCTCTTCACCGAGTCGTCTCGACATGGCCGGGTAGACCGGCGGGGTCACGTGCCGGGGATCTGCCTGCAACTCCGTCACGGGAGGAGCCGTTTCGGCCGGCGCGGGATCCGTCTCGGCGGTGACGGTTTCCGGCGGCGTCTCGATCGGAATGTCGAACTCGGGCATCGGCATTTCCACGGGCGCCGGCTCCGGGATCTCCATGTCGGGTTTCACGGGCACCGGCTCGGGCACATCGACCTGAGCCGTTTCGACCATGACGACTTCCGTTTCCGGCTTGAAGATCTTCGGAATACGAAAATCGAGGCCGCTCTGGATCGCGAGGATGAGTCCGACGTTGAGCACCACGGCCGCGAACAGACCGACTACGCGACCGGTGCTCCACGTGGGATGCGAGTACACGTGAGCCATCGTCAAGCCTCCGGGATGCACGCGCGCAAGCGCGCGATCACAAACGAGACTACTGGCTGGCGCGACGCGCAAGTGTCATCGCGATGTCACTGCACCCAGTGCGTTTTTACACGCCTTTCATGTTGCAAGGCGCGGGAACATTTTTCAAAATGCGACGCGTAAAAACAGCTCGCCGCCGTTGTTTTTCAGCGTGAGCTCTCCGGTGTCTCCGGGGTTGCGCGAGATGACTTCATGATCGAGCGAGGTGTAGCCGAGCCCGACACCGAGGTTGCGCGTGAAGCGAAACAGCAGAGCCGCGTGCATGTTGAGCAGCGAGCCCTCGTAGTCGTCGATGTCGACGTTCATGTACTCGCCGCGCGCCTCGAAGTGAAAGCGTTCCGAGATGCGGATCAGCGCCTGCATGCTCGCCGCCGGAATCGGTCCGGTGCGGCTCTCTTCTTCCGAGACGCGGCGCGCCGGCACGGCGGCCCTTGCCCGAAACTCCAGCAGGTTCACGCCCAGGCCGAATCCCAGCGTGAAGCGGTCGTAGCGCAGGATGTCGTACGCATACGTCGCGGCGAAGTTGCGCACGTCGAGGCCGGAGCTGACTTCGTCATTCACCAGGTACACGTCATCGCCGAACTGGATCGGCTCGTCGAGGACCACCGTCGCGTTGCGATCGAAGCGCCAGTAATTGAAGCGAACGTGGTGCCGGCCGCGCAACCGCAACTCGACTTCGACGTTGCCCAGCTCGCTGCGATCGCGATAGCCGAGATCGTCTTCCGCGCTCAACGTCGTTCCCGCGGTGCCGTCGTCGGCATCGAGTCTCACGGTCGTGTCCGCACTCGCCGAAAAGACGCCCGCGCTCAGCCGGAAACGATCGTCCTGTGGGTTCGCCAGTGGTTCCTGCGCGGATGCATGCGTCGCCATGAGCGAAAGCAGGAAGGCGCTCGCCACAACCGGCGTGGTCAGCTGCTTCAATAACTTCGTACGGCTCACCGGCACGCTCCCTTTCTTGCCCACCGCCTGGCCCGTCGCGAATCTAGCACGGCACTCCTCGCGGCGAATGCGTCGCGCGCGCGAACTGCGACGTAATCACTACACCACCGCCGCGCGCAATCGTTCCTTTCTGTCGGTGCGCAGCGACAGTATTGCTTGGTGCGCCGGGGAATTCGGAGCATACTTCGCCGCTTCTCATGCACGCCCGGTTGCTCATTCAGTGAAGAAAAGCAGCATTGCTGCCGTTGCCGGCGCCATCGGCGTCGTCTACGGCGACATCGGCACCAGCCCACTCTACGCGTTCAAGCAGTTCTTCAGCCCGACTGTCGGCATGCAGCCGGATGCGGCTCATGTCGTGGGCTCGGTATCGCTCATCTTCTGGTCGCTGATGATCGTCGTCTCGATCAAGTACGTCGGGCTGGTCATGCGCGCGCACAACAATGGTGAGGGCGGAATTCTCTCGCTGCTCGCGCTCGCGGAGCCGTTCCTCGTGGCGCTGGGGAGACACGCGCCAAAACTTTTCGCGCTGGTAATTTTCGGCGCCGCGCTGTTCTACGGCGACGCGATCATCACGCCCGCCATTTCGGTGCTCAGCGCCGTGGAAGGCATGGCCATCCTCGATCCGAACGTCGGTATCCACGCGCCCCTGGTAGCCTGCGTCATCCTGGTACTGTTGTTCGCGTTCCAGAGGAACGGCTCCGAGCGGGTCGGCGCGTGGTTCGGCCCGGTGATGGTCGTGTGGTTCGTTACGATTGGCGTGCTGGGTGCGCTCGCGGTGATGCGCAATCCGATCGTGCTGCAGGCACTCGATCCGACACGCGGCATCGCGTTGATCGTGCACGAGCCGCGCATCGCCGTGGCGACGCTTGCCACTGTCGTGCTCGCGCTCACGGGAGCGGAGGCCCTGTACGCGGACATGGGCCACTTCGGTGCGGGTCCCGTGCGTGTCGCCTGGTTTGCGATCGTCTATCCGGCCCTGTCGCTCAACTATCTCGGGCAGGGCGCGATCGTGCTCGAGAATCCGGGAGCCGTGCAGAATCCTTTCTACCTGCTGGCGCCGTCCTGGGCGCTCGCCCCTCTCGTCTTGCTTGCCACGGCGGCCACGGTGGTTGCTTCGCAGGCCGTGATCACGGGCGCTTATTCAGTGACCAAGCAGGCAATCCAGCTGGGCCTCCTGCCGCGTCTGCGCATCGAGTACACGTCGGAGAAGAACCCGGGCCAGATTTACATGCCCTTCGTCAACTGGATGCTGTGTGCGCTGGTCGTCGCGGTGACCATTGGCTTTGGATCCTCGGAGAGGCTCGCGTCTGCCTATGCGACCGCAGTCACCGGAACGATGATCGTCACGACCGTCATCGCGGCGTTCGTCGCGAACCGGCTGTGGAGCTGGTCGTGGACGCGCGTCGCGCTGATCTTCGGCGTGTTCCTGTTGCTGGACATCGCCTTCTTCGGAGCGAACCTCACGAAGATCGACGACGGTGGCTGGTTCCCGCTGGTCGCGGGCGCTCTCGTCTATGTGGTGCTGTCGACGTGGCACGCCGGCCGCGCGCGCATGCTGGCCGCGCTCGAACGCGATGCCATGGATCCGGAGAACTTCTGCGCTGAGCTGCCCAAGGACCTGCCGCGCGTGCCGGGCACCGCGATCTACATGACCAGCAATCCGCGCATCGTGCCGCGATCGTTGCTGCACAACCTCGGCCATAACCATGTACTGCACGAGCGCATCGTGCTCCTGCACGTCGAGACCGCACGCGTTCCCAGGATCGATCCCGCGTCCCGCGTGACACTGAAGCAGGTCACCGAAGGCGTGTACATGGTGCGTGCGCGCTTCGGCTTCTTCGAGCATCCGGACGTTCCCGGTGTGCTGACCCGCGTGCGCGCTCTGGGGCTGAAGGTTTTCGCGGAGGACTCGTCCTTCTTCCTCGGCTCGGACATCGTGACGCCGTCGCGCCGTTCGCCGTTCCTGGCGTGGCGCACACGGCTGTTCGCCTGGATGATGCGGACCTCCGTCAACGCCACCGATTTCTTCCGCCTGCCGCCGCATCGCGTGGTACTGATGGGCAGCCAGCTGCCGATCTAGACGCGCGCGATATCGGCCGCCCAGAAAGAAAAACCCCGGACTCGCCGGGGTTTTTCGCGAACGGCCGAAAGCGGTTTCAGCTGTCCATGCCCAGCGTCGCCCGGATCGCCGAGCCCTTGTCCTTCGCGGCGTTCGCCATGTCCACGGCTTCCTGCATGTTGCCGGCGGAGAATGCGCCGAGGGCCTGCTGCCAGCGTTCCGACATGGTCGCGGCGTCGGCCTTCACTCTCTCGAAGGCGGCCGCATCGACGTCCTTCGGCAACTTGCCGGTCTTGGCGAGCGATTCCACGCGCGCGTTGACGGTCTCCACCATCTCCGGGAGTTCCTCGCTGAGCGAGTTCCACTGGTTGGTGAGCTCAGCGGTCATGGCCTCCATGTCGCCGCGCTGCGATTCGATGGTGCCGGTAGCCGTACCGAGGCTCGTGTTGAGCACCCGGCTGGCCGCGAGCACGGCGGAATAGTTGCCCTTTTCATAGTTCGATTTCATGGCCGCAAGACTCGCGTCCATGCGGCTCAGTTCGTCCGGCAGGTAGACCTGCGCGTCCTTACGGATGGCTTCCAGTCGCTGCTCGGCAGATTCGATGGCCTGCCTGGCGGGTTCCTGCTGGTTGCCACAAGCGGTGAGGATCAGGCCCATGAAAAACAGCGCGGCGAGCCGGCGGGCCACCCTGAGGGTCTTCATTTTCTTTCTCCTGCAAATCGATAGGCGTGGGGGTGCGCAGAGTAGCACTGCGCGGCCATCCGGGCGAGACGCGGCCCGTCCCGGCTGCCTGGCGAACACTCACCCCGGAACGGGGTGCATTCGCCTATTCCACGGTCACCGATTTCGCCAGGTTGCGCGGCTGGTCGACGTCCGTCCCTTTCAGGATCGCCACGTGGTAGGCGAGCAGCTGCAGGGGCACGGTGTACACCGCAGGAGCCTGGAAGTAGCTGACGTGCTTCGGCATCTGGATGACCGTGACGCCCTCGCTCTCGACGATGCCGGAATCGGGGTCGGCGAACACGATGAGCTCGCCGCCGCGGGCCCGCACTTCCATGAGATTCGACTTGAGTTTCTCGAGGAGATCGTTGTTCGGCGCCACGGTGATCACGGGCATGTCCGCGTCCACCAGCGCGAGCGGGCCGTGCTTGAGCTCCCCCGCGGGATACGCCTCGGCGTGTATGTACGAGATTTCCTTCAGCTTGAGCGCGCCTTCCATCGCGATCGGGTGCAGTGCACCGCGACCGAGGAACAGCGTGTGGTGCTTGTCCGCGAAGCGCTCCGCGAGCCGCTGTATGACGGGGTCCAGCGTGAGTGTCTTTTCGATCAGGCCGGGAATCTCGATGAGACGCTGCACCAGGCCGCGTTCCCGCTCGGCGTCGGCGCCATGGTGCTTCGCTATCGCAACCACCAGCATTCCGAGGGCCGCCAGCTGGGTGGTGAAGGCCTTGGTCGAAGCAACCCCGATCTCCGGGCCCGCGCGCGTGAGCATGACGAGCTCGGACTCGCGCACCAGGGAGCTTTCCGGCACGTTGCAAATGGCAAGCGATGAAAGATATCCCGCCTGTTTTGCGAGCCGCAGCGCGGCAAGCGTGTCGGCGGTCTCGCCCGACTGGGAAATCGTGACGAACAGTGCATCGGCCGGCACCACCGGGTTGCGATAGCGATACTCGCTCGCCACTTCGACGGTGCATGGCAGCTTGCACAGCTGCTCGATGAAGTATCGCGCGACGACACCGGCGTGATAGCTCGTGCCGCACGCGACGATGTGTACGGACCTGGTGCGACGGAACACGTCGGTCGCCTTCGGACCGAAGGCCGCTTCCAGCAACTTGCCGCCGGCGACGCGCTCCTCGAGCGTCTGCGCGACACCGCGCGGCTGCTCGTGGATTTCCTTGAGCATGAAATGCCTGAACTCGCCCTTCTCCGCGGCATCGGGCGACAGCTCGCTTTCGTGCACCGGACGGTTCGGCGTGTTTCCTTCCTTGTCGATGATCTTCACGCTCTTGCGGCGAATCTCCGCGACATCACCTTCCTCGAGGATGATGAAGCGCCGCGTCTGCGACAGCAGCGCGGAGACGTCGGAGGCGACGAAGTTCTCGTTCTCGCCGAGGCCGATGAGCACGGGACAGCCGACGCGCGCGAGCACGATGCAATCCGGATCGTCTTCGCTCATCACGGCAAGCGCGTAGGCGCCGTCGAGCTCCGCGACCGTGGCACGCACGGCGCGGAAAAGATCCGCCTTTCCCGAGCCCTGCTTCTGCAGACCCTGCTTTTGCAGACCGTGCTTTTGCAGATGATAGTGGATGCGGTGGGCGACGACTTCCGTATCCGTCTCCGAGCTGAAGCGGTAACCGGCCGCTTTCAGGTGCTCGCGCAGCTCCTCGTAGTTCTCGATGATCCCATTGTGAACGATGGCGAGGCCGTCGTTGGAAATATGCGGATGCGCATTGCGCTCGCTCGGGACGCCGTGGGTCGCCCAGCGCGTGTGCGCGATGCCGAGGAAACCGTTCGTGGGCTGCTGCTCGATCGCTTCTTCGAGCTTTTTCACCTTGCCGACAGTGCGCAGGCGAGAGAGCTTCTGCGTTCCATTGAGCACCGCGACTCCAGCCGAGTCATACCCGCGATACTCGAGGCGTTTCAGACCCTCGATGAGGATCGGTACGACGTCGCGCTGGGCGATGGCTCCCACGATTCCGCACATGTCGAGAATTCCCGCAGTTCGTTCAGGCTTTGAAAAAATCGCCACGGCGGCCGGCCTGGGCGACAGGCTCGGATCCCCCTGGCGGGCTCTGCATCAGGCCGCGTAGTGTGCACCATGTTCCCGCCGTGCGGCGGGTCGAGGCGGGCGGGCTGTGATGTCGTTCACTTCCCATCCCTGCCATTCCGCCGCCACTCACTTCTTCTGTGTCTTCTGGGGCCGTTTCCAGCCGTCGATGGTCACCTGCCTGCTCCGTTCCAGGGTCAGCTTGTCGGGCGGGGTGTTGCGCGTAATCGTCGAACCCGCACCGATCGTCGCGTTCTCGCCGATCTTCACGGGGGCAACCAGCATGCTGCCCGAACCGATGAAGGCGCCGCTGCCGATTTCGGTGACGTGCTTGTTGGCCCCGTCGTAGTTGCAGGTGATCGTGCCGGCACCGACGTTGACCTTGCTGCCCACGACGGCGTCGCCGAGATAGGTGAGGTGATTGGCCTTGCTTCCGGCGCCGACCTCACTTTTCTTCACTTCGACGAAGTTGCCGATGTGGACGTCCTCGTGCAGGAGCGTGCCCGGACGCAGGCGCGCGAACGGTCCGATCTGCGCCTTCGGCCCAACGACGGCACCATCGATGACGCAGTTCGGATGGAGCTCGGCATCGTCCGCGATCTCGGCGTCCCGGATGTAGCAGTTCGGCCCGATCCGCACGCGATTTCCGAGCTTGACGTTGCCGACGAGCACGACGTTCACATCGATGTAGACGTCGCGACCGGCTGTGACGGTGCCGCGCACGTCGAGGCGCGCGGGATCCGCGACAGTCACTCCGGCCAGCATTAGCTCGGTCGCTTTCTGCTTGCGATGGGCCGCTTCGACTTCCGCAAGCTGTACCTTGTCGTTGATACCCATGACCTCGGCTACGGTGGGAGCGATGACGGCTTTGACCGCGAAACCGTCACGAACGGCCGCGACCACGATGTCGGTAAGGTAGTACTCACCCTGCGCATTGTCATTGCGCAACGCGCCAAGCCAGCGCCTCAGATGACGCGCGGGCACGGCCATGAGACCGGTGTTGATTTCGCGCACGGCGCGCTCCTTCGCGGTCGCGTCCTTGTGCTCCACGATGCGCACGACGTTGCCGGCGTTGTCCCGGAGCACACGGCCGTAACCGGTCGGGTCGTCCATCAGCACGCTGAGCACACCGATCGACTTTTCGCCCGCCTGTGCGATCAGCTGGCGCAACGTCTCGGCGCGAATGAGCGGAACATCGCCGTAGAGCACGAGCACCAGGTCGTCGTCGCTGATCGCAGGAATCGCCTGCGTGACCGCGTGGCCTGTGCCGAGCTGCTCGGCCTGCAGCACCCAGGAGACCTGCTGACCAGCGAGCGCCTTGGGTACCTGCTCGCCGCCGTGACCGTACACGACATGCATCGACGTGCCGCCGAGATCGCGTGCCGTGTCGATCACATGCTGGAGCATCGGTCGGCCGGCAATGGGCTGCAGGACCTTTGGCAGATCCGACTTCATCCGCTTGCCCTGACCGGCGGCGAGAATGACGATGCTGAGTTTCATTGGTTGCCGGCCTCAGCGGTGGGTGCGCGCCTGGTGGCGCTCGAACCGGATCGGAAAGAGAGCCCAGGTACAGACAGGCTTGTCATCGACTTTGCCTGGCGCCAGCTTCCACTTTGACGTGTGCTCGAGAGCAAGCTTGTCGAGCTCGGGGTATCCAGTTGAGCGATGCAGCCGCGCTATCGTGACGCGACCTTTCTCATTGACGAGCACGCTCACGACGGCCATTCCATCGTGGCCCGCCTTGCGTGCAGCCTCAGGCAACTTCGGGTTGCTGACGCCACCCGGATGATAGGTGGGAACTCGCATCGCAGGAAACTGCTCGCGTTCCGCGATCGGGCCCTCGCACTGGGCGTCGAAAGCGATTTCCTGCAGGATCGGCCGCTCTTTCGGAGGCACCTCGTGGAGAGGACCTGGCGTCGTTTCCTGGGCCACACAGGCAACGGTTGTCAGGAGGAGCGCGATGGCACCCGACGCCAGTCCCCGCGACAGGATTGTGGCGCGTGGTGGCAGCATCTCGTCGCTCCGTACGCTTACTTGCGCAGCTTGCGCAAGCGCTCGATCGCCTTGTACTGCGCAGCGGCGCGCGCAAGCTCGGCCTGAGCCTTCGCGAGGTCGATCTGTCCGCTTTTGTCCTTGAGCGCTTCCTCAGCGCGCTGCATGGCAGCGACAGCCGCTGCCTCGTCGATATCCTTCGCGCGCAATGCGGTGTCAGCCAGCACCGTGACAAGGTGTGGCTGCACTTCGATGGCACCGCCACCGACGTAGAAAAACTCCTCGACGCCGTCGGGAGTCTGCACGCGCACTTCACCCGGCTTGAGCGTCGTCAACAGCGGCGCGTGGCGCGGGGCGATGCCGATCTCGCCCATCGCCGCGGGCGCGAACACCATCGTGGCGGGACCCGAGAAGATCTCGCCTTCGGCGCTGACGATGTCGACGTGAATGGTGTTGGCCATGAGCGTTCTTTACTGCAGGGTCTTCGCCTTCGCGACCGCTTCCTCGATCGAGCCGACCATGTAGAAGGCCTGCTCGGGCAGCGCGTCGAACTCGCCGGCAAGAATGCCCTTGAAGCCACGGATGGTGTCCTTGAGCGAGACGATCTTGCCATCCTGGCCGGTGAACACCTTCGCGACGTTGAACGGCTGCGACAGGAAGCGCTGGATCTTGCGCGCGCGAAACACGGTGAGCTTGTCCTCTTCCGAGAGTTCGTCCATGCCAAGGATCGCGATGATGTCCTGCAGTTCCTTGTACCGCTGCAACACGGCCTGCACGCCGCGGGCGGTGTTGTAGTGCTCCTCGCCGACGACCAGCGGATCGAGCTGGCGGCTGGTGGAATCAAGCGGATCCACCGCTGGGTAGATGCCGAGCGCCGCGACCTGGCGCGACAACACGACGGTCGCATCGAGGTGCGCGAAGGTGGTCGCCGGCGATGGGTCGGTGAGATCGTCCGCGGGCACGTACACGGCCTGGATCGACGTGATCGAGCCAGTCTTCGTGGAGGTGATGCGCTCCTGCAGCAGGCCCATTTCTTCCGCGAGTGTGGGCTGATAACCCACCGCGGAAGGCATGCGGCCGAGCAGCGCGGACACTTCAGTGCCGGCGAGCGTGTAACGGTAGATGTTGTCGATGAAGAGCAGCACGTCGCGACCGCGGCCGCTGGCCTGCTTCTCGTCGCGGAAGTACTCGGCCATCGTCAGGCCCGTGAGCGCGACGCGCAGGCGGTTGCCCGGCGGCTCGTTCATCTGGCCGAACACCATCGCCACCTTGTCGAGAACGCCCGAGTCCTTCATCTCGTGGTAGAAGTCGTTGCCTTCGCGGGTACGCTCGCCCACGCCGGCGAACACCGAGAGACCCGAGTGGGTCTTCGCGATGTTGTTGATGAGCTCGAGCATGTTGACGGTCTTGCCCACGCCCGCGCCGCCGAACAGGCCGATCTTGCCGCCCTTGGCGAACGGGATCAGCAGGTCGATGACTTTGATGCCCGTCTCGAGCAGGTCCTGGCCGCCCGCCTGTTCGGAGTAGGAAGGCGCGGGCCGGTGAATCGGCCACTTTTCCTTCGACTCCACGGGGCCGGCCTCGTCGATCGGCCGGCCGAGCACGTCCATGATGCGACCGAGTGTCGGGTTGCCTACGGGCACCGAGATCGGTGCGCCGGTGCTCTTCACGGCCATGCCGCGCTTCAGGCCTTCGGAGCTGCCCATCGCGATCGTGCGCACGACGCCGTCGCCGAGCTGCTGCTGCACCTCGAGCGTCAGGTCGATCTCGTCGAGCTTGAGTGCCTGGTAGACCTTCGGGATCTGGTCTCGCGGGAACTCCACGTCGATGACCGCGCCGATGATCTGGGTAATCTTTCCGCTCATGGTCTCTTACCTTTTCAATTAGACCGCGGCCGCGCCGCCGACGATTTCCGAAAGCTCTTTGGTGATCGCCGCCTGGCGCGCCTTGTTGTAGATGAGCTGCAGCTCTTCGATGAGCTTGCCCGCGTTGTCGGAGGCGCTCTTCATCGCCACCATGCGCGCGGCCATTTCGCAGCCGACGTTCTCCACGGCGCCCTGGTAGACCTGCGACTCGACGTAGCGCATCAGCACGTCCGGCAGGATTTCCGCGGCGCCCGGCTCGTAGATGTAATCCCAGTGCTCCTGCAGCTGGTCGCTATCGAGCGTCTGCACCGGCAGCAACTGCGTCACGTTGGGCTTCTGGCTCATCGTGTTCAGGAAGGTGTTGTTCAGCAGGTACAGGCGATCGATCTGGCCCGCCGAGTAAGCGTCCAGCATCACCTTGACCGTGCCGATCAGGTCCTTCACGTGCGGGCGATCGCCGAGATGCGTCACCTGCGCGAGCATCGGGAGCCCGAGCCGACGGAAGAACTGCAACGCCTTGGCGCCGATCACGCAGACGCTGACCGACCTGCCGTGTTGCTGCTGCTCACGAATGAGCCCGATCGCCGTCTTGAACAGGTTCACGTTGAGCGAGCCGCACAGACCGCGATCGGTGCTAACAATAATAAGCCCTACCGCCTTTACTTCACGCTCGACGAGGAACGGGTGCCGGTAATCCGGGTTCGCCTCGTTGAGGTGACCGATCACCACGCGCATCTTCTGCGCATACGGACGCGAAGCGCGCATGCGCTCCTGCGCCTTGCGCATCTTGCTCGCAGCCACCATCTCCATCGCCTTGGTGATCTTCTGCGTGTTCTTGATGCTGGAGATCTTTACCCGGATTTCTTTGGCGCCGGCCATCTGGCGTGTCCTTCCTCAGTACGCGCCGGTCGAAACGAAGTCGTCGCAGATCTGCTTCAACGTGCCTTCGTGCTTCTTCAGCACCGGCTCGTCGCTGATCGCCTGCAGCAGACCGCCGTGCTTCGAGCGCGCGAAGGACTGCAACGCGTTCTCGAAATCGACGATCTTCTTGCGATCCACTTTGTCCATGTAGCCGCTGTTGACGGCATAGATGGACAGCGCCATCTCGGCGACCGACATCGGTTGATACTGCTTCTGCTTCATCACCTCGGTCACGCGCACACCGCGGTCGAGCTGGCGGCGGGTGGCTTCGTCGAGGTCCGAAGCGAACTGCGAGAAAGCCGCCAGTTCGCGGAACTGCGCCAGGGCCAGGCGGATACCGCCGCCCAGGCGCTTGATGATGTCCGTCTGTGCCGCGCCACCGACGCGCGACACCGAGATGCCGGCGTTCATCGCAGGACGGATGCCTGCGTTGAACAGGTCGGTCTCGAGGAAGATCTGGCCATCCGTAATCGAGATGACGTTCGTCGGCACGAACGCAGTCACGTCGCCCGCCTGCGTTTCGATGATCGGCAGGCCGGTGAGTGAGCCCGTCTTACCCTTCACCTT
>Ga0187892_10002727_pt1 | contig 34274 bp, 36 predicted proteins | sample MA1701073metaG_FD_139345 | JGI IMG/M metagenome (GOLD analysis project Ga0187892, IMG submission 139345) | Bio-ooze microbial communities from a basaltic lava cave in the Kipuka Kanohina Cave System on the Island of Hawaii, USA - MA170107-3 metaG ... | reverse complement strand
GTGCGTTTCCCGCGATCCCGCTCTGGGATGAACTTCATGCCTTCCAGAACTGCGTCGCCGAGCGGCGTGTTAACTTCGCACTTCTCCCACGGCGTGCCTTCCTGCTCTGCCTTCCATCGCAGGTAGCGACCGATCGCCTTGCGTTCGACAGCAAGATCGCCTTTTCGCACGGACCCGAAGTAAGGGACCGGCTTTCCGGTCGGATAGAGATGCCAGACCACCGGCTCACCCGAAGCGTCACGTTCGATAACTCGGCGACGAACGCCGGGGATCACTTCCTGCCATTGAGTGACGTACGGACCGAGTGGTTTTCGACCCCGTTTGGCCAAGAAAAGACCTCCCTAGAAAGCCTATCGGCAAGGCTACTTTCTAGGGAGAATTCTAGGGAAAAGTCAGTTCTAATCAAGATATTCAACTGGAGGCGGGGGGAATCGAACCCCATTGGGGCATGGCTAAGTCGCGTAATGGCCATAAGTTACGAACACAAAAAACGGGTTCCTAACGACTACCTAATGCCGAGTCGGGCATCATCGATGCCGCTGTCGAACTTCTCGTATTCGGCGTGGAACGCGAACGGATCGAGGCCGCGGTAATGGTCATGCACCGTGTCGCCGGCATGGCCCATCGCAATTTTCGATACCTCACGTCGTATCTTGCTGACGTGCGCCCTCGTGCGATGGTAATGCCGGAGCCAATGCCATCGGATCAGCGAACACGGCTCACCGCGTAGCGGGTGTTTGCTCACCAACACGCCCGCCTCAAGTGCGTATCGCTTGAGGCGCTCCAGCGTCTTGTTGCCCGCCACCTGGTTCCCCGCCGAGTTGACGAAGACCCAGTCGCTAGCCTCGCCTAGTCCCAGTTTGCCGATGACCTTCGCAAGCCTGTCCGAAACATGGACCGGCCGACGGCCGGCTCGGCTCTTGGGCAACCACATACCGTCCTGGGTCATGCAGCGACGGCGAAGCTCCATTCGCACGCGGTTCAAGTCGGGCCGCTTGGCATCGATCGTGATCGTACGCGATGCCAAGTCGATATCACCGACCTGCAGGAACTGAAGCTCCTGGAACCGGAAGCCCCCTTCGCACACGAACGCGACCAAGTTGACGATCTGCGGATCGTCATGATTCAACGCTATCTCGATGATGGCGTTGATCTGATCCGGATGAATCGTCGGTGGGGGAAGCCTGCGATCGGGTAAGCGCTCAAGGTGAGCCTGACGGCCGCAAGCGGCCGGGTTCGGTCCTCGCATCAGCCGCTTCTTGAAAATCACAAACCCAAAAAAGTTGTGAATCGAATCAAGATAGTGGTTGACCGTTGATGCCTTGAGGTCCTTGTCATGTCGCAGGTGTCCGGTGAAGTCGCGCAGAAGTTCGGGGGTTACGTCTTCGATGCATCGAAGAGCTCGCCCCTTCATCCACTTCGCGAGATAACCGACCCGGCTCCTGATCTTGTCCGTGTGGTCGTAGGTGCGACCGAGATCTTTGAGGTACGCCACAAAGCCCGCGACCAAAGGCTTTAGTGCCGTTTGCTGGCCACTCGGCTCGATTTCCGGAAAATGACGACGCTTGAAAAGCTCCTGGTTCATTTTGTGGGCCACGATGCGGGCGAGCGAGATATCGGTTTCGCCTGTGGTCCTGAACCGGGAATGCTTGCGTCCTTTTCCGTTTGATTCGCCGGGCGGCTCCTCAACCCAGAACATCTGCCACTTCGCGCTGCGTGCCGTTTGAAAAAGCGTCACCTGGCCGACTCGTTCGCTCGCGCTCCACTCGTTGGACTTGCTCTCCTTCCTCGCCATGCCTCACTCTCCTTTCGAAGCGCGAGGCCTACGGCGAAACTCAACCTGACCACTCTTAATCCCGTTCAACCAACGCTTCAGCTCGGATAGCCGGTGATACCACCGGTTGCCGAGCCGAAAGCACGGGATGTGAGTGTAGGCGCGCTCCTGGCACCAGTCCACGATGGTTTTTGGGGATTTGTCGAGAACGGCGGCGAGTTGCGCCGAAGTGCATGGGTCCGGCAAGGCTGAGAGCTGAAGCAGACCGTTTTGGGGCGCGTTTGCATGGGAGTCAGTCTCAGGGCCGGCGGGAACAATCGTCGCGTCATGTGAGATCCGAGTCGTGGGTGGTTTGTTCATGGTTGCAACTCCGGGCGAGTTGCTTGGCCGAGACGACCACTCCAAAAGATGACGATGGCAGAGGGGAACGGGGCCGATGACTCGGCGTTTCCAAACTTGAGGCGCCCACGCAAGAAAATAAAGTGGCCGCGTTTCGCGTAGCGATGCCACCAATCCGTATCGGTGCGGCTGGAGACCAAACACACGACTGTCGCACCAAGCAATGATTCCTCGTAAGCCTTACGCATGAACTTGGCGATCTCGCGGCCAAAGGGCGGATTCATCCACACGGTACCCCGCCATTGTTGCATCAGGGCGTTCTGTTCCTTCGTGAAGTATCGCGGGCATTTGGCGTTGTCGGCATCGGCGCAGGCATCCAGGTCGAAGTGAAAGACATCATTGAGTTCATTGAAAAGGTCGGTGGGCGTGGACCAATCGTTGCTTCGGCTCGAAAAATGAACGTCTAGCTGGCGATCCACGCATTGCTCCCTCTTCCGACTCGTCGCGGCGCGTCCGTCTTGGGCGCGGGATCGCTGGTCCACGGTCTCCTTGCTCGGGTTGTCGCGAAGTCCTCGCTTCCACACCGTGGGCAGCGCGTTGGGGGTCGCCGACAGAACCACTTTGCGGTACAATGCTCGCAAACACAGTAGAGACTTTTCATTGTTCCTTTGCGTAAGCGCATGTGCCCTCCTGAAAGTTTGAAGCAGTTCGGTTCTATCAAACGCTGCTGATTCGAATACCGACAAGGTCGGCGAGCCGTTTGCGGAGAGTTACACGGACCTGGAGGTCTCGTGCAAATTCGGGAAGCCTCTTTTCGATGCACGCGGCTACGGCATCAACGTTTGCTTTCGTGAGCGTGAGTTCGTTCTGATTGAATTCTGAGTACGAGGCGTCGTTGACAAGCAGCAAGGCCGCGGTGACGACGAACAACTCCGCGTCGCTGGGCAGCGTGGCGCGGGTTGGCGCTTCGGACAATCGGGTGCGGGTGAGGTCGTATTGAAGCATGTGCTACGTCGTGGGACCGCCGAGATTCAGCTTTCCGTTGTTGGGTTCGGCACCGGATGCGGCGGAGTGGGTCCGCCGAGTTCGGCGTCGCTTCTGCCCAAATCCTTGAAAATCCCCATCGGCAGCCATGAATCGACGGGCCATTTCCCTGAGTAGTTCAGCTTCGGACACCGTCGCGCCGTAGGTCTCCTTGTAGAAGGCTTGATAGCGGCGAAGCGTCTGAGTCAGTTCGTGATCGGCCTTGACCGTGAATCGTGTGGTCTCGGCGATGTGAAACGGCGGCAGTGCAATGTTCGCTTTCATGCGTTTCCTCCCACTCCTTACAACACCGTTCAACGGCGGCTGATTACGGGCTGATAAGGCGCCAATTCGAGATCCATGGTGACGAGTACGTTGAAGGGCATTCCTTGGCGGACAGTGATCGTCGGTCTGAGGTCCAATTCGCGGTCGATCACACGTTGTCCGACGCGAGCGGCGTCTTGGGCAACCGTCTCGCCGACGATGGAAAACTCGTCGCGTTCAGGGTTGATGTTTGCCGCATAGTTCCCGCCCAGCGCGATCAATGTGGAAAGCAGCGTGGCGCCGGCGAGTCGCTTTGCGTGCCGGTCAACCTCATCCGCCATGCCGGCGAGTCCTTGGGCATCGATTCCGGGCATCGCCTCAAGTACGATCGAATAGCCGTTGGGCAGAATCAGTCGTTGCCAAGCAATCAACGCACGGTTTTGGCCTTTGTGCACCTCACTGTCGTAGCGTCCAATCAGGCGGGATCCTTGGGGAACGAGCAGGAAGCGGCCGGAAATCGAGTCAAAGAGGTTAGCGGTTACTTGTCCGACGACATCGCCCGGGAGATCGGTGTTGATGGGGGTAATGAGCGCCGCCGGGATGATTGTACCCGCCTTGATCTCGTAGAGAGACCGTGGGGGCAGAAATCTTGATCTGACGTAGGACTGCACGTTGGTCGCGTCGCGGAAAAAACCGCGCCGTTGCGCATCGTAGGGAAGATCGCGCCCAGCGATTATCGTGGAAACATTCGAACCGGCGGCGAAGTGATTGTCCCGAGGACCACCGTCACCTTGCAGCGCAGGATCCGGATTGAAGCGGTGGGCGTTGGGGAACTGAATGGGCGAGTTGAGGGCCAATTCCTGTTCGCGACGAAGTGCTTCAATCTGTTTGAGGATATTTGGATCAAGGGGCGGCGGTTCTTGTCTTTCGATTTCCTTCGGGGCCTGGGGTTTTGGCGGCTCGGGGCGTGGGATCGTGAAAGTGTAATCGGCGGGAAGCTTACCTAGCACGCCTCGTTCGGCCATGTCATCCGAAGCGCGAAGGCCAGCTCGTTCTCGCTCGTCGTCGGTGAGTTGCGCCGCGTATCGGTGAAAGAGGCCCAGGATCGTGCGCCCCGCGAAGAGGAGCGCGACGGCAAGGAAGATAATCGCCAGGGCTCCGCGGTTGAGGCGGCGCACCGCCGGTCGGGGAGAATACGCGCGAAGCACGTCGTCCGCTGGCCGCTTGGGAGTAGAGTCGAGCTTGCTTTCCATCGTTACTCCTTAGAGAAAGAGCCATTTCGTACGTATGAGGGCGCAGCGGGTCGAGGCAAGATGCGTTCAATGACCACGCGCTCATTGCCGATGCGGAGCGCGGCACGATCGAAGAGTTCATCGACAACGTATCGATTCGGTTCGGTTCGGTAATTGACCATGCGTGCCGTTCCATCGCTGTCGAGCAGATAAAGCGGGGGGCGGCGGACATCGTTGATCGAGGAATGAAACTGGACATAAACCCGGTGTCCGTCGTCGTAGACGGCTTCGGGCGCCCAAGGGGGAAGCCCGCGAGCGGGTGCTTGAAGGGAATAAAGGAAGTTGCGCGTGTGACGGTCATCGACAGGTACAGCAGGCGGTGCTGGTTTTGTTGGCGAGGGAAGTACGGTTGGCGGTTGTGGGTAGGTCCACTCCACCGCGGAGTGATATGTTTCTTCTGAACTCTTCAGATCGATCATATAAGTTCGTTCGTTGGTGGCGATGATCAAATTCGTCTTGAGTCCGGGGAACCTTGGCTTGATAAGAACGCAGACGCGCCCTGATTCGGGCTGGGTCTCGCTCGGCCAGAGGCCATTCGCATTGGAATCTGCGTTGCCGGCGCCGATGATATCAATGAGCCATCGGCTGGTGTCACCGGCGGCGAGGTGCTGCAAATCTTCGCCGGGTCGAAGACGCAGAATGGTTAGGAAGCCGGGGGCGGTCATGATTTCGTAGAGGGCACCTTCTTGGAAGTGGTAGAACTGCACCGCATTGATGAAACCGGCCTGCGATGGATGTTGGGTGGCCCCGCCTGTTGCGCCATTGATGATATCGTCAGGAGTCGGTTTGGGTCCTTCTGCGACGGGCGCGGCTGGCGGCTGCGGGGACAAGGGACGCCGAAGCGGGATCTCGGGCTTATCGCCCTCAGGCTCTTGAGTGGAGATCGGCGCAGGCGCGAGCCGAGCGTGCGAGTACGGCGTCGTCGGAACCGAAGTCTTCATCTCGGAAGGACGACGATAAGTAGTCAAGTAGTCGTACGGCACTGATGGGGTCGGGGATTCACAACCGAACACAGTGCAAAGCATGACCCCAGTTAGAAACGCTCTAATCATTTGATTCATGTGCAGACTCCTGATCGGTTGTGGCGGCAGGCTGCGTTGGCGGCTCGACGTCGCTCAAAACCGGTTCGGTGAATTCCTTGCTCCAACTGAAGGTCACGACATAGATCCCAAGTGGATTGCGGAACACCTCCGCTTCGTTGCGTGGGGGCATTAGTTCAATTTCGAAGAGGCCGGTGTAGGCTTCAGGTCGCTGCGGCACGCCGCCGATGTAGCTCGTTTCGACCCAGCGGACTTGGTAGCTGCGCCGGCTCTTTTGCAGCACGTTGCTGATAGCCACGGTGCGGGCCACCGGACGACCGTCGATGGCGCGGATGGGCGGATCGGCGGTGGCATAAGCGTTCATGGTGGCGATGGCTTCGCCCGCAAGGAATCCGTAGGCCGTCTTCCAGTTTTCACGGACGACAACCGGGTCAAGCGAACGGGCACGCACGAGCGTAACGATTTGACGGACGAAGTAGCCGGCATGTGCAGCGCTTGGGCGATACTGTCTATCTGCCAAAGTGATTCGCGCGGGCTGTCCGAGAGCATCGACTTCGATGATGTATGTTTTGACTTCCTTGTTGGCGCTGACGTACACCAGGCCGGCGCCGAGCCCGAGCATGCCAATCAGCGAGAGGATGGCGGTCAGTCGCCAGTGAAGGGCCTGCACACGGGCGGTTCCGATGCGGTTATCCCATTCGCGTTTGGCGCGATCGTACGGGGAGAGCGAAGCGGTCTCGCTCTGGTTCACGCCGTAGGTCGTATTTCGTTTGAAGATGCTCATGGTTGACCCTTTCCTGTATTGGCGGCTGCCGATTCCTGCTTGGGTGTTTCGTTTTCCGTAGACGATTTCGATTCCGAATTGGGTTTCAACGCGGATGCGGCCTTCACGGCGGCTAACTTGGCGGCGCCCGCTACGCCACGCACGATAGCTACCGTTTGCTTGACCGCGTAGGCGCTGGTGAAGGCCGCTCCGCTGAGCGCGACAGCGGCGTCGATCGCTCCCAGCCGCGGCGTACCCGTGGCCAGATCGGTGGCCAGCCGTGACGCGGTAAGGGCGAGCACCAACAACACGAGGGCTCCCAATGCAATATCCAGCGCACCGGGAACCGTGAGTTGTTGGGGGGTAATTTGCAGACGGCCGAACATTGCCTCGCCCAAGCCAACGACGAGGGTAAGTAGCATGAAGCGAACGCCGGCGGTGACCACCCATCCCAGGGGTCGTTCGGCCATAAACGTGGTCTGCGTGACCAGACTGAATGGAAGAAGCACGAAGGCCACCAGCGTGCCGAGTTTGAAGGTGAGGATCGCCATCACCATTTGGACGGCGATGAGAAAGAACGATACGATGACCACCAACACTGCCGCAGCGAGCAATAGGATTTCGGGAAAGTTTTCGAAGAAGCCGACCGGCCCGGAAAGATCGCGGATCGCCTGCATCATTGGTGTGGCGGTCGCCAAGCCGCGGTCGGCAACGGCCCCGGGGTTGAGAAGGATGTCCGGGGCGACGCGACCGCCGCCGGCCTTGAGTCCCAGAAGCATGAACGTGTGGGCAAGGGCGTTGGTCAGCTGCGGCCAGTTCTGAATGATCCAGGCGAAGATGCCGATGTAGAAGGCTTTGCGGATCAGCGGAATGATGATCTGATCATCGCTGAACGCCCAGAACAGCGCCGCGATGACGATGTTGAGTATTAGAAGGACGTTGAAGAGCCAGCGAACGTCGCCGCCGATCAGCCCGAAGCCCGAGTCGATGGCGTCGAGGTACTGCCGAAGAGTTTCGTTGATAATGCTCATAGCAGCTTCCAGTTCGGTTACCTGGACTCGTTAACATCGAACAAGGATCGCACGGGGACTTGCGACTTGGTGAGAGGGCCGGTGACTGGCCAGTCCTTCATCAATGCGCTGCGGCGTTGGCGCCGAAAAGCTGCCTGAGCCTGGCGATGCGCTTCCTCTTCAAGCTCGACACGAGTTTGGGTAATGTCGAGAGCCTGGAGGTTCTGCAATTGGGCAGTCAGCGTGGCGAGCGTCTCGTTATTGGCCTGCAGCACGGCTGTCTGACCCGGTGCGGAGTTAGAGCGCTCAACATATTCACCAATCCGACGCCGGGTCCCGGGCATTTCGGAAACGGTCCGGTTTTGAAGGGCTTGCGCGTGGATCAGCGCTTGCCGCTGTGACTCCAACCATTGCCGCTTGAGCGCCTGCATGGCTTCGGCATCGCGTTGCGCATACGCCCGTGGGAGAATCGGGTAGCGCTGGGCCAAGTTAAGAGCACCCGCTTCGTCGATCACCTGCCGGATCGACTGCATGGAGACAAGGAGCTCGTCGAGACGTGTGAAGCGCCAATTCTCCAACATGCGGAACTGGTTGCGGATTTGCTCTTCAAGTCGAGCGATGACTTCCAAGTGATGCAAAACCTGTTCGACGTTGATTCCGAAGTTGGTCGGATCGAAGACGATTTCCGCGGCCCGAACCGTTGGAAGCGGCGCGAGCAACGTGAAACCGATCAGAATCGTGATACGTTGGAGACGGTTCATTGTGATTCTCTGTTTCGTTAGGTATTGGACACATCAAAACGGGTTGCGGATCGCTTCAGGCGGAGTTTGACCGATCAGGTTCCAGTCGATCATGAGATCGCTTCGCCGGGCGGCTCTGTAAGCGGACTCGGATTGGGCATGGGCTCGAGCTTCGGCGTGGCGCTTGCCGCGAGCCGTGCGGACGGCAAGGATTTTGTCGGCCTCGCCGGAACATATTGCCAGTAGTTCTTCATGAGCCTGAGCTACGGCCACCTGACCGGGAAGCTCCCAACGAGTGGCATCGACGCCGTTGGACGCTTCGACAATCGTCCTGAGACGATCGGCTGTCGGGGTCATCTGATCGTGGACGTGCTGCGCGAGATCGCGTTCGTGGAGCAATTGTTGACGTTGCTCTCGCATCCATCCTGGACGCGTCGTTTCGAGCCAAGCAGGTTCGGCGTTTGGAAAATTGATGGGGTATCGCGATTCTATTTGCCCACCGATATTCCCGGCATCGATGCTCGGATCGGGGAAACTCACGCTGAGTTGACCATTCAGCGAATGACCCGCCAAGGCCAGGGCGTCGGCGACGCTGGCTGGTAGGTGCGCCAGCATTTGCCCTTGTTGACGGATTTGTTCGGAGGCTCGCGCGACTTGCTGAAGCAATGCCACCACCTGTTGCACGTTCTTGGCGAAGTTGGCGGGGTCAAAAATGATCTCGCCGATTCCGGCTACGAGCGTCGGCGCGATGCCGACGGAGACCGTAAGAAAGATCGCAGCGAAGACCCTTCGCCGGTGACTGGGTCGGAGCATGTGCCGAGTCGTTGGATCATTCATGGACGGCATCTCCAATCGTTCCATTTTCACCGGAGGCGAACTCACGCAGGTAGGCCGTCGGGAACCCGTCTGTTCCGTTTTCGGCTAACAAGCGGGGGACGGCGGCCAAGACGTTGGGCGCGCCGCCCCCGCAGAAGGCCAGAGCAGTCTTGCCCAATCCGAGTTGAAACAAGCGGTTACCTGCCGGGCTCTGGTAGTAATAATCGCGCTTGGGGATGGCGCGGTGCAGGATCTCAATCTGGCGATCGTTCAATCCGAAAGAGCGATAGAAGTCGGAAGTGTTCGCCTCTACGGCCCTCGGATTGGGCAGAAAGATTCTCGTGGGACAGCTTTCCATGATCGCCGTTGCAATGGGTGAGGCGGCGATGTCGGAAAGGCTTTGGGTAGCGAAGAGAACTGCGACGTTTTTTTTGCGCAACGTCTTCAGCCACTCGCGGATCTTGGAGGCAAAGGTCGAGTTACCCAAGAAGAGCCAGGCCTCGTCAAGAATGAGCAAGGTTGGACGAGATCGTTCCTTGTCCGTCAAGGTATCCTTGAACAAGGCGCCGAAGCGTTGCTTCACTCGATGAAAAACGTTGGTAAGGACCGGCGCCAGGGCAGGGCTTTGCATCAGCCCCTCCATCTCGAAGGTCTGCCAACTGCTGTCGCCCAACGAATCGCGATCGGCGTCGAGTAGGTTTCCGTATGGTCCGACAAGCGTGTAGCTCTTGAGAGCTTGGCGCAGCGGGTCGCTTTGCAGCACCTCAAGCAGCGTCGTGAACGTTCGGTGTGGAACCGGCATGGTGGCAAGGTTGGCCAGCGCCGACCAGAGCTCTTGCTTGAGGGTGGGGGTCATGTCCACGCCTTCGCCGACCAGCAGATCGATGAGCCAGCCATGTGCCCAGGCGAGTTCGCCTTCGGCGTCGAGCGCCCCCATCGGTTGAAAGCTCACCGTGGGTGCGTCGGCGGCAAGGTCGTAGAATTGGCCGGCCATCGCCAAGGTCATGGGCAGAGAACTTTTGCCCTTGTCGAAGTAGAAGACCTGCGCGCCGGGATAGCGCAAGAACTGGCTGGCTACAAAGCACAAAAAGGTGGACTTCCCGCTTCCGGTGGGTCCAAGGACCAAGGCGTGACCGACATCTCCCTGGTGAAAGTTGAATCGGAAAGGTGTCGAGCCGGTGGTATTCACGACAGCCAGTGGCGGAGCCGCCAGCTGATCGTTCCAGGGCGCTCCGGACCACACGCTGGAGAGAGGGACCAGATCACAGAGGCTCAACGACGAAAGGATGGGCCGCCGAACGTCGGCGTAGGCGTGGCCGGGCAGGCTGCCGAGCCAAGCCTGTATGGCGTTGAAGTCTTCGATGCGAGAGACCAAGCCAGCACCGTCGCATACCCGCTGAATCGCTTGGGCGTTCTTCTCAGCGTTACGCTCGTCTTCGTGCCACGTGGTAATCGTCAGCGTGAAGTGGCCAAACGAACAGCAATCTCCGCCCAGTGCTTCGAGCGCTTCGGTAAGTTCTTGAGCTTTGTTCAGCGCGTCGGTATCGGTAAGCTCGCTTTCGGATTTGGTGATGAATTCCTTGAGCAAGGTAATGATGTCCTTACGCCGAGCGAACCAATGGCGACGAAGGCGCTTGAGTTCCTTCTCCGCAGCATCTTTGTCCATCGGGAGGTAGCGACCGCTCCAGCGGTATTCGATGGGTAACTGATTCAAACCGTCCAGCAGGCAAGGGAGCGTTTTGTCGACGTACGCACGGATCGAAACCACCTTGAGAAAGAGTCGGCCGAGACGCGGACTAAGGCCGCCGCTGAGCGGCGTGTCGGTGAGGAATTCGTCCAGATAACACGGCGTGTCCGGCGACTGAACACAAAGGCGGCGTTCTGACACGCAATCGTGAAGAAAGCTGAGCGTTTCGTCGTTGTCGAGACGGCGAACTTCAGGCATAAAGGTGCTCAAGATATTCACAATTTGCGTGACTTGGCGTTCAAAGCTGTCGAACTGCTCGCGGTAGAAGGACTCGCCTCGGCGCGGAGAGGCCGCGGGGTTGGTGATTAAGAAATCTGCGGCTCGACGAACGCGATCCTCTGGGGGCAGATAGGTGAACGTGAGGTAATGGGTCGATTCGAACCCCGGCGAGGCGTTGAGTGTCGAGCGCCGCTCCTCTTCGATGCGCTGGGCGATTGGATTCGGAAACGTGCTGGGGGCCGTCATCCGTGCGTTGCGCCGCGCCGCCTCGACGTGTATGCACCATGCCGAACCAAGACGACGAAGGGCATTGTTCATTCTCGCTCTCAAGGCCATCAATTCGTGCCGCGTGACGCTGTCCACGTCTGGTCCTCGAAAACGAATCGTCGTCTGCAAGCTTCCGTCTTTGTTAAGCATGACGCCGGGGGCGATCAGTGCGGCCCACGCCAGGTGGTCCGAAAGTCGCTGGGGATGGCGGCGATATTCACGGAGGTTCAACATTGCAAGGGCCTTTACCAGTCGAGGAACGTGGGCTGTTTCAGGTGAGTTCGGAAGACGTGCAACCAATATGGGTCGCGGCGAGTGAGCGCCATGCAGAGGGCATGAAGCGCCAATCCCGATGAAATTCCCAGCCACCACATACGCAAACCCAGAGTGATTAGCAAAGTGATCACCAGCGCGAGGATGCCCAGAGCTCTTGGCAGCCCGAAAAACAATGGTGGCTGGGTAGCGGCCAAGTAGAGTGGAAGTTCGTAGCCTTCGATGGGTTTGGTTTCGGACATCGTTAGAACGTCGCTCCGGATACGGGGAACAGAGTCAAGGCAATGCTGACGGCTGCGGCCGCGATGGCGCCGCCGAGTAGGAGGCCGAAGGCACGTCGAATGACTGGTCCTTCCGACCACATGACTGCGAACCCCAGGGCAACGATGGCTAGAATCAGAACGCCCTGCACCACGGGTCCAGTGAAGCTATCCACGATCTTTTGGAGCGCGGTCTCCCAGGGTAATCCGCTGCCGCCTCCGCCACCGGTGCCAGCATGCGCATGTTTGGAAGTGAAGACATGAGTCAGGCCCGCGACAATGATAGCGGGCACAAGTCCTCTAACTTTGGATGGATGCATCGTTGACTCCTTTTCGCATGGTTGGTCTCTCCTCGTTAGTGTTAAACACGCTTCATCTGCGCGCGCTTACATCGTCAGATCCTCAAAAACATAATCTCCGTTGGTTCCGATCGACGGGCGGGTCATTCCGGTGACTCTCCGACCGGCGTCGTTGAACGTGCCGCGCTCGATGAAGACGACGAGGCCGACGGCGCGGGCAATGCTGCGCCGTGGAGGGGTGACGGCTACCTCCCCGATGTACTCTTCGAGTTGATAGAGTGCATCGCGCGGCCCGTTAGCGTGAATTGTGCACAAGCCGCCGGGGTGGCCGGTGCCCCATGCCTTGATCATGGTTAGTGCCTCCTTGCCACGCACCTCGCCGACGACGATGCGAGTCGGAAAGAGTCGCAACGTGGTGCGCAGTAGTTCGTCCATTGGAACGTTGGGAAGCAGAGGCGGAGCTAGGAGTTCAACATGATCTTCGGCGGAGCATTGCAATTCGCGGGTGTCCTCGATAAGCACGACGCGGTCGCGGCAAAAGGCGGGTTCGGCCAAGCAGCCGTTGGCCAGCGTGGTTTTGCCCGAGCCGGTTCCGCCGGCGATGAGCAGGTTGATCCGGCGTTCGATGGCCTCGCGCAGGGTATCGGCGCCTTGGTGCGAAAGAATCCCGTCGCGTACGAAATCATCGAGCGTGTAAACCACCTGGGCGGGCTTGCGAATGGCGAAGACGGGGCGCTGCGAGACGGGTGGCAGCACTCCCTGAAACCTTGCATTGGTCCCCGGAAGCACGCCGGAAACGGTGGGATGCTCGCGCGTTGCTTCGGCGCCCATGTGCGACGCAAGGAGGCGGATAAGCGACTCCGCGCGACTTGGTGAAAGCTCGCCGACTTTTCGGCGACCCTTACCGTGTTCCTCGCACCACAGGGTTCCGTCCGCGTTGAGCATGATGTCCGTGACCTTGGGATCGTGAAGAAGCGCGCCGATGATCGGCCCGTGGGCATGGATCATGCTGGCGTTGCGACGATCCTGAGCGGTGTTTTGGCGTTCGTCGCCGGTCGATGTGCGGTTGGCGTTGGTTTCAGGGGGCATCCGACACCTCGGAATCATTGAGAATGGAAACACCTTGCCGGACGTTGACGTTGACTTGCTCAAGGAGTCGAACGAATCGCAGACGACCGCTTAGGGACGCGGCCGTTCGCTCCGTATCGGGGATCGAGGGCGTGTGGTTGAAATACGCCCGGATGAACTGGCCGAGTAATTCTTTGTTGATGAAAAGTTCCCGGCCCAAGGAGCGTTCAAGAGTCTCCACGCGCGAGAGCAAGCGATTGGACAAGTTCTGCAGCTTGGTTTCGGCTGACTCCTCGGGTGCCGGGAGCAAGACTTCGCTCGCCGCGTCGGCGACAATCACCGAAACGGGAACTCCTCTGCGGCGCTCCGCCTCTTTGGCTGCGAGGTAGATCTCAGGCTTCAAGCGCACCGTCATTTGGACTTTGTGCCGGTTTTCGTTCACAGGCCGTACGTGTCCCTTTCTTGTGCTAACGTCGGATCGATTGGGTCCGCTTGGATGGCGCCGACGGGAGGCATCCATTCGTCGTCGGATGGGTGGTCGAAAATCTCATCGCTGTGAACACGAGAGCCCTTGGTACGCTCGCCGAGCCAGTCATGCGGAACCCCAAGTTCACTCGTGAAATGACCGCTGCACGGCGAGTCCACGCGAGCCAATTGATCCGGGGGAGGGAGAATCAGGCACTTGAATTCGCGGTCCGCGTAGTAGCGCACTTTGTCGGTTCGCATCGGCGGGTGACCGGTGACAAACACGAGTTGCTCGTGACCGGGCAGCATTCGCACGTCTCCCGGTTGCAACAGCGGACGCAGTTGTTCGCTCTGCTGGACAGTCTCGGGGATGAAACGCATCCATCGTTTGTGTCCGTAGCTTTCCCGGTATTCGACCGCGACACCGGTCATCTTGCTGACGCGCTCGGCGGTGAGCGTGTCGGCGCAGGCGAAGACCGAAATCACGTGACAATTGTCGATGATCGTTTGATGCGGCCCATAGCGCTCGACCAGATCGTTGAACGACTGCACGACGATATGGGCCTTGAGGCCGTAACCGGCCATTTGTCGGAGGTTCGTGGTGAAGAACTCAAGGCGGCCGAGGGTTGCGAACTCGTCAAGCTCCAAGAGCAACGGATGGCGCTTGGGCCGGCCGCGGTTGTCGGCGTCGAGTCGTTCCAACAGAGCGCGGCAGATCTGATTCAGAAGCACGCGCATAAGCGGGCGAAGTCTGGGAAGGTCCGATGGGGGCGGCTGAAGATAGAGCGTTAGGGGGTTCTCGGCGCAGACCAGATCGCCAGCCATGCAATCGGAAACGGCCACGTTGCGACAGACAACCTCGTCGGCATACAAGGCCAAGTGTCCGAGGGCCGTCGCCCTGACGCCGGCGGCGAATCGCGGCGCTTGACGCATCAGTTCGGAGGCAACGCGTGCCACTTCGGGATGCGGCTCGGCTGCGCCCGTGTTCGGGTTCAGTCGATGCGGAAGCTGGATCATGTCCTTGAATGTGTTGGGCCAGTTGAGCAGGCGCTCGCGAACAACGCCAAGATGCTTACGGTGATCGGGCTCGGTGTACATGACGTGGAGGATCATCGCGACAAGCAGTTGACTTGCATGTTGATCCCAGACGTCGAGTTGTTCCTTCGATCCGTCGGGATTGACCAGCATCTCGACGATGTTTTGCGTGTCGCGGATTTCGTTGGGACCCTTGCGGATCTCCAACAGCGGGTTGTAGCGTGCGCTCTGTGGGTGCGTAGGGTTGAAGAAAATGCAGTGCGAGAATTTGGATCGGAATCCCGCCGTGGCTTCCCAAAGCTCGCCCTTGATATCGTAGACGAGGGCGCTACCCGGCCAGGTAAGCAGCGTGGGGATCACGTGGCCGACGCCCTTTCCGGAGCGGCTCGCGCCGACGACTAATTGATGTTCCGGTCCGTTGTAGGTGAGCAGGCGCTTGCGATACCGCCCCACTACCGTGCCGTTGCCGTTGAGCAACCCGGCGCGTTTCATCTCTCGCAGTTTGCCCCACTGGTCCGCGCCCATAGGGCGAACTGACGGCCGGTGCGTGCCGAGCGCGAAGGCCAGGACGGTTCCCAGTATCGCGTGGAGCGCCACGATGGCCAGTGCACGTTGGAATATGCCGGGTGCGGATGCGGCGAGACTGCCATGCCACGCAATAAGAGACCAGGGCGGATAGAACGCCCGCCCGAAAACCGTGAAGTGCGTACCGAGCGCCACGCCCCGAAAATGCGTGGCGGTCCACTGAGTCGCAACGGTCAGGCCCACAATGAGTGTGAGCGCGTAGACAATCAGACCTTTGATTCGTTTCATCGTTCAATGCCGAGAGGCTTGGGTCGGCCTCCCGTCCTATCGAGTTCAATCCTTGCGAATTTCGGCGCGATCGCTTTGGCGATCACTGGTTGGCCCTGCTCCGCCCAAGGGGCTCGCGAGACAGGTGCGGCAATAATGCCGCTATTTGTCTCGATCAGTGCGAAGGTGCCGCGGTGCTGATACACCATACCGCGATACGCACCGGTCGCGGCCTGCCCTTCTCTCAAGTATTCAAGGCTCTTGCCGTGCCGCCGATTACAGTTCCGCGCGAATTCTTGATGCTCGTCGGCAATCAGACGTGCGACCGCGCCGGGAAGAAACGTGATGGCTGTGGCTCCGTCGCGCCCTTCACGCTTCGCATAGCCGTGTTTGACGAGCCAGTCACCGCGCTGGGCCATAGCGGCTCCAACTTGGGCGTTGTGGACAAGGTCGCCGGCCGACACCTCCTTAGCCAAACGGGTGCGCAGGATTTGACGGTCCATCCAGGTGTAAGCATTGGCAGTGATTTGTTCGCTCAGAGCGTGCGCGGCGACGACGCGAACGTCGAGCCAGCGGTTGCGATCGGCGGTGAATTTCTCCAGCTTCGCCCTGTCCACAGTGCAGGCGTTTTCGGTTGCACGGACAAGGCCCGAATCAGTTCGCTTGGCCAGGTTGGCGACGTCATGAGCAAAGCCCCGGAGACGTTGCTCCATGTGCGCTTCGGAAGGTCGCGGTTGTTGCGCTTCAAGCCACTTGCGGTGCCGCCCGGTCGAGTACAGCAAGTCCTTGGCATGCTCCGCTACGCGGACGATCTCGCGTGCAATTCGCCAGCGACGGTGCGCCGAACGGCCGACCTCTAACACGCCGCCGACGCGAACGGCGTCCAGCGCCTCGCTCGCCCACAGAGGCACGTAATGCGGCTTGCCGGCGCGGTCTTCGAGGACGACGAAGCGTTCGTCGCTGAGTTCGTTCATAGCCCCTTTGGCGATGACCACGCCACGAATGGCGCTTCGCGATTTCCCGGTCAAACTTTGTTCTGAAACCATGCGTTGGACCTGCGGAGCGATGGCGGCCGCGGCCTTACCGAGCGATGCATAGAGGTTCTTAATCACGTCTTGGCGCGCTCCTAACTCGTTGAGCTGCTTTTGGAAATCGGGCCGCAGACGCCACACCTGGGGCTTGCCAAGAAAGGTGCGTTTTTCGGGCGGTAGTTGTTGAGCCAGCCCGGCCTCCTTCAGGAAGTTAAGACGCTCGCTGAGAAGCTCGCGAGTAATCATTGCATAGCGGCTTACCTGGGTGTTCTTCATGTCGATTTGAAGGCCTTCCGGCACCGACCGGGCCAAGCGTGCGAGGGCACCATCCAGGCTCGTCCAGCGTTCGGCACGGACCTCTTTGGCCACTGCGATCTGCGCTTCCTCGCGCGTTCTTTCGCCAAGCCACTGGGTGGCGACTTCGGCGGCCCGCTGACGAATCCCGCGCGAAATGTACTGACGTGAAATGACCAGGTCGGCGCCGTCGTGCGCCTTGCCGCGGATGAGCAAGTGGGTGTGGGGGTTGTCCGTGTTCGTATGGTTGACGGCCAGCCATTGAAGCGCGCCCAGATCTCGCTCAACGCGGATCATCACCTCGCGGGAGTACGCCTTAAGGTCGTTCAAGGATTGGGCGTTTTCAGGCGAGAGGATAATTCGAAAATGGTGCCGGTCCTGAGCCCACGACCGTGTCTCCGCCTTGGCGTCAAGTTCGTCGCGTTTGCCGTCATAAAAGCGTCCACTACCGGCCTCGCGAGTGACCGCTGCTCGGCCAAGATAGCGAACGTGACGAGTGATGGATTCGCGTCCCTTTTGCGGGGTACGATGCCGGACGACGTGCGTCTTCACTACCACTCGCTGGGGGCGAGCGTATCGCTCGAACGTCGTTTGACCGCGCGCATTGGAACGGGCATTACTGCCGGATACATGGAGTGATTGAGGCCGCTGTCCGCCGCCGCGGCCGGTGCGGCCAATGCGCTTCGGTTCTTCATCGTTGAATGGTCTTTGGGACACGAAAGTCTCTCCAACTATTGCGGTGATGCCGACTTACGCGGGCGGAGAGTCTCGCCGTCGCGCGAGAGTCTCCGTAAATAACGCTGTGAACAGGGGTTACGGCCGCAGAGAGTGCGGGCTTTTATCTTGCCTTCCTTTTTCTTTGACTTTTCCGCATTCAATCAATCAAAAAATCATCGGCCGGGATTGCCAACAACGGACGGGCCTCGACAGGAGCCCGCGCCTGCCTCAGCTTCTTCGCCCCAGGTCCAAAGGGGTTCGCGCACTGCGATGATGTCGCTACGCCGGACAGGGCCGTAATAGCGGCTGTCGAAGCTGTTCGACACGCGCGCCGAATACATGAAGAACTCGTCTTGTTCGAGTCTACGATTCGCCCGCCAAACAGGAAGCGTGTGACCCTTGGAATCCTTCGTGTGAATCGGCGCTATTCGCTGGCTGTTGATCCAAAGCCAATCCCCGCTCGTATCAACGTGGTCGCCGGGTTTCGCAGCGATAGGCTTTAGAATGATTTTCTCCCACCCATGAATGAGCCTGTAGCGCATTTCGATGGGTAGTCGGAACTCGGCCAGGCGTCCCACTTCGGGCTCATCATCGACCTCGTAATAAAGGCCGAGCGGGACGCTCGGCGACAAGTTCAATACGACAAAACGTCTCGGGAAAAACACAAAAGCAAAGACGAGTGACGTGATCAGGGTCACCAAGAAAGGGCGCTGCCAGCGGACGCCCGTGGGCGAAACAGGCGACACGGGAGACCGTTTTTTCAGGCCGCAAGGCATGGTTTGCACTCCTCCAACAACTCTCGCAGCCGCTGCCGAGCGCGGTGCAAGCGAGCCAAAATAGCGCCCCGCGTCGTGTGCAAAGTTGTTGCGATTTGCGCGGCACTTTGGCCGCAGAAATAATGCATTGCGAGAACGACTTGATCATCGTGCGAAAGCTTTGCGAAGCACCTTGGAAGTGCGTCGATGTAAGATTGAAGGTCGTATGATTCGCTGTTCATCCGGTCTCTCCGAGCGACGCGATAAGCCGGGAATTCGCGCGTGGTCGCCGACGACGATGTGCATTAGTCGCCTTGCGCTTGGCAGTTTTCTTAAGCCAGGCAATAAGCTTTTGATCCGCGGGAAAGGAGTCCGATCGGAAGACGAGTTGAACCAACGATTCCTGGACGGCGTCGTCGCATTCCGCACGGAGCTTCACGCTCGGGAGCGCCCTTCGCAGCCAGTTGTGGACGCGACGACGGCAGGCTTTGTCTAGAACCACATAGGCGGCCTTATCGCCCGCTCGATACCGTTCCAGCAATGCGACGAGGTCATAGCTATTCACTTGTATTGTTCGCGTTTTCATGTCGTTTGGTCTCTTTGTTCGCTAGGTACAGTCGTTGCGGTGGCCCGGAAGATTGCGGTTGACGGCGCGAAATGAATCGGGAACAGGCCCTATGCGTTCCACAATTCTGCACTGCGCGTTCCAGCTGAGACGGCGGAAGGGACAATGCGGCGCTAGCCGATTTCCAATCTTAATTATGAGAAGATGGGAGCCGTTATGTTGCCTCTGCCAGAAGGGAACGACGTCGGGTATTCCCATTTCCAAAACGACCGACAATAGGTCGTGTTTTAGGCTGTAGAATCGCTCCTGGATTACTGGCTTGGGGCGAAACGTATCGGCAAGTTGGTTGACTGCTTGGACGGCATTGGCAATCAAATCGAGAACCTGTTTGCCGCCCCACGCTGCGCGTCCCGGCCGGGTCTCGCCGGGCTGCCTGTCTACAAAGGCCCGCGGACGAGGGATACGGCCCTGACCGTTGCGCACGTTTCGTAATTCGGGTATCGAATTCATTACGATCCTTTCTGGCTCGCTTTCTTGCGAATCCGCCGGAATTGACGTATACGCCGCGAGAATCTCACGCTGTCGGTCAAATTTTTTTGGGGGGGGTTTTCGGGCAATTGCCCGGAATCTCGCTTGGCCTTCGTGGCTGGCGGGGAGATTGCGAGTGAAGTCGAGTCGCTGGGCGGCTGTGAGGCGGGCGTGAAGGATGGCCATGAGCGCCCTTCGATCATGCGTCGATTTCTTGGCTACTGGCGTGGCACCAAAGAACTGAGCGCCGTCCGAGCACCTGGTGCCTCGCAGTTTCGGACATCGTTACCAATATCCCGGCAAGGGGATACCGGCCACTTGGCAAAACTCGTGGGTTTCCGGTTCCGTCAACTGGCGGACGAAGAACCGCTTACCGCGCCGGAAAAACAGGGTGTGCGGCGTGAAGCCCTCCGCGAAGCAGAACAGGTGCCCGCTCATGAAGTGGACTGGCAACACGTCAAGAAAATAGTCATAGGTTTCTTCGTTGGTCTCGAAGACGATCCCCGTCTGCGTCGGCAAGTGCATGACGCCTTCGCCCGTATTCAGCGGGATCGGGTCCGGTGCCGTCAGTAATCTTATCAGTTCGCTAAGCGATTCGGTTTTTGTTTCCATGTTACTTTTCCTCCGATGCACCGGCCGGGGTCTCCGACCGGTTAGTTGTTATTTCGCGATGAGGTGACGTGCGTCAATCTCGCTCGCTGGCGTCGGGTCAAAGTAGAGATCGCGTTCGACGCCAAGCCCGCCGGGTCCGCGAACGGATTCAAGTTCCTTCAGACTGAAATAACCCCATTCCGTTTTGAGTCCTTCGACCAAGCCGAAGAAAAGATCTTCGCCGTCAAACTCCGTCGCGTACCACGTCCACGAGGTCCACGGCGTAAAGAATTTCACTTGCAACACCGGGTCCTTGTCGTTTTGCGTTATGTACAGCTTGGGTAATCGTTCGCGGATTTCGTTTGTCAACAGGTTCATGATTCCTTTCCTCCTGATTCAAAGGCCGCCGAATAAACCCGGCGACCCGTTTTCTTCCTGACAACCAAACTTCTTTGGGATGCGGCGATCATTCGCGTTCAATCTCGATTTGTGCGATCCGGCGACCCTCGTCGCTGTCGGCGTTGATCAGTCGCAACACCACGGATTCAGGCGAAATCCTTTCTCGTCGCGCCGTGAGGTAATAACCTTGACCTGCGAACCGGTTTGGAAAGCAACGGATGAAGTGATTTGCCTGTTCCAGCGTCATAGCGCCCGTGCTCGCCAGGATGCCGTCTGTATCGTTGAACACATAGAAACGTGTGACCTCGTCGTTCATGGTTGTTGCTCCTCGTTGAAGGCTCCGCGCCTCCTCGGACGCAGAACCCAATTGGCCGACTCTCGAATCGTGGACCCCCACATTTCGAGAGACCGACTTTGTTTTCTCATGAATCCTGGAAAACAAAGGTGGTCTCTCAAAAAAAAGGCGGCGGCGAGGTTCTCGGTTGAGCGGCGGGGGCTATTGCAAGAAGCATGACAAGCTGGCGGGCTGCGGGGCTTGGGTTGGGGCGGTGCCGGGTTGGCGGGCTTCTTGCTGCATGGAGGGGGGCGGAGAATCTTGTCGCCGACCTCAGACGGCGGGAGGGCGAGGGCAGGCGAGCCCGTGGGTGGCGGTGTCGGCCGGCGCTTGGACCCTCCATCGGACCCTTGACCTCTGGACCGCTGCCTCTCGCTCAGGCTCGTTTTCCGGTTTACGGCCATCGTCGGGTCTCGCGTGACGTGGCGACCCGATGGTGGACCGATGAATGTGGGAAATGCCTCCTCGTTCTGCGGTTCGAGGGGCTAGTATGCCGCGTTCCGCGTCGCAATAGCAAGGCGTGCCACGGTAGTTGTGCAACAAGTCAGCAAGTCAGCTTGCGGCGGCGTGGCACGCGCTTTGCGACGACGAGGAAAGAAGTTGTCGCTTTCTTGATTTGCGGGACGTTTGGAACAGCGAATCGGATGTGATCGGTACTCGGTCGCCTGCCTTGTGTTGTCTGGTCGTAGCGTGTTGCGGCAGAAGGGCTCGGAGCCTGCTTGGCGACCGTGTTGGCCACCGCGGAACGGTGCATCCCAGTACTTCAGCAGGAGAGCGGCGTGATCGGGTGTGGAGAGATAGCTTCATTAATTGCGGGAACACCGCAGGGCACTCCCATGCCGGAAAGTGCGAAGCGGCGGCTATACGATCATCTTGAGGCATGCCGGGCGTGCCGAGACAAGTATGCGATGGTGGTTGCGATCGGCTCATCCATTGTCGGACCGCCGAACGAAAGGGTATCCGCGCGTTTGTCCCAAGCCGAGATCGCGGCCCGCGTAAGAGCGGGCATTTCAGCTACGGATTAGGCCGAGCCCTGAAGGCACATCGACTCGAGAGCACGGGCAAGGGGTGAACCATCGCGTTCCTTTTTCAGGTGCATTTTTCTTTTGTTGCCCCAGCTTTGCGGTCCTTGCGGGCGAAGGACTGGCCGGGGACAATCAAAACGCGGTGTGTTCAATCAGGGCGAGACGGTTTTTTGATGAACGGAGCGAAGGCAAGCGTGGCGGAATCGGACCATTGGTCTGATGCTGAACTGCTTAAACGGGTGAAGGATGGGCGGGCTGCGGTCGAGGAACTACTTCTGCGGCACAAGGGTCTCATCGTCAAAAACGTCAAGCGCGTCCTTTACGACAAGGATGAAATTCTCGATGCCATACAAGCGGCTTCAATGAAGGCAGCCCGGGCGTTGCATGATTGTGATGGCAACGTCACATCGTGGCTTGGAACCATCGCGACGAATGAAGCCCGGAACATTGTGAGAGCACGCACGGACGCCGGGCGTGAGCCACTGCATGCAGACTCTTTGGCCGCACGCGATCCGGAACCAATCGAACAACTCGTCAACGATGAAGATCGATCCTGGACGGCCCGGCGAATAGGCTTCCTAATCGATTGCGTTTACGCGGTGGTGGAGCGCCTCCCGGAAAAGCAAAAGAGGGCCTTTCTGCTGCGGTACGTGGATAGGCTATCTCCAAAAGAGATTGCAGATAAGCTGCAGACGAGCATTAAGGCCATTTATTCGTGGCAAAATCGAGCGAAGTCGAGCATCGGCAAAGGTCTAACAAAAGCGATACTTCGCTACATGGACGAGGCAGCATGATGGGTCCTGGTTGTGATGACATTCTAGCGCTGATCGCGGCATCGGAAGCGGTAGCGTTATCGGATGACTCAAAGCATAGAGTGCACACTCACATGGATTCGTGCGAGCAGTGTCGGCGCAAGTATTCCACGATGGTGGCGGTTGGCCTTTGTCTTGCATCCTCGGCAGCCGAGGATCTGCCGCCAGAGATTACGGACGCCGAGATTGAGGCTCGCGTACGAGCGGGTGTGGCAGCTGCAAACGCGCAAGATTCAAGATCCGTGCTCCAATTCCGGCCGGCGAAACCGCGAAGGATTCGCACGCCCAGAATTTTCGCCTTTCTCGGAGTTACGGCGGCAGCAGCGTGTTTGGCGATCTTCTTGTTGTTGCCTGACCAGTCGGAGGAAAAGGTCGTATTTGGAGACATGAACGTATTGTTCCGGCCCGGGCGGGCGACCCTCGGTAGCTCCAATGACGGTTTCCAGGTCGAAGTGGTTTTGAAACGACCGGCGCACGTGATCTTGGCCGTACGGGACGATCGCGGGGTTATTGAAGAGATTCAAGACGAAGCGCAGGAACACGTTGCGGTTCGAGTGGATGGCACAAAAGCCTTGCCTTCAAAAGGTGCCTATGCACTTCGCGACGCAAACGGAAATACACGCACTCACGTCATCATTCTGGCGTGCGAGAAGCCGGTTTCCGATGTGGAGTGGTTCGGGCGACCGAAGCAAACCGTGGAGAGCGGCCCCGACCTTGCGGCGAGACTTGAGCGAACGCGCGGCGAGCTTGAAGATCATTTCAAATGTGACGTTCGACTGGCTCCCATTCCGTTGGGTCCGCCGTGAATCGGCGATTACTCGCGAACGGTCTATGACATGACCACGAAGGTTAGGCGAATGGTCAGTTTCAAAGGTCGCTTCGGAAAGCCCATCATGGTCTCAATTGTGATTTGCGCCCTGGCGCACTGCGATGGCGAGGAAGACTCACACGGCCAGGCAGGAGTTGGGTCTGACACGAGCGCATCGCAGCGTCCCCCATCGCCGGAACAGGTGGAGGCCGCTATGTTGAATCTCCAGGTGCGTGAACTGGCATCGCAGAGAAGAACACAGGAAGCCTATGATGTCGCGCAACGAGCAATTGAACTTGACCGCCGCGTCTATGGCCCTGGCCATAAGTTTGTTGCGCAATCGCTCAATAATCTGGCATTCTTGGAAATGCAACTTTCACGATACGAGGAAGCGCGGGCGCACTTCGAGGAAGCGATTCGCATTCAGGCCACGGCACTTGGCACGGGTCACCTGGAATACGCCCGCTCGCTCGACAATTATGGCCAGTTGCTGCGTGTCACGGGGCGTCCGTACGATGCTGAGTATTATCATCGCAGGGCGCTTGCGATTCGCGAAAAAGGGCTTCCGGCTGACGACAAAGACGTCATTGAAAGTGTATCCAACCTGGGTTTGAGTCTTACTGCGCAGGGGAAGTACGCCGACGCCCTTCCGTTTGTAAAGCGTGTGCACGACCGAGATCGGAAGTTGCAGTCAGGACCGGCCCTGGAGTTGGCGCACAGCACCAACGCCCTTGGCTATGTATACCTTCGGCTCCGCGATCTAACGCGCGCGCGACCGCTTCTGGAGGATGCGATGCGGATGCGGACTGCGTTGGGCGCGATCGTCGAGGCCGCAGAAACGGAAACGAGTATTGCCGTTGCGAACGTGCTGGCGGGCCAGAATCAAGAGGCCTTGACTCATCTGAAGCACGCCGCGCCCACGCTAAGTAATCACTTCGGCGAAAGTCACGCCGCTATGGGCGGCGTACACGCGGAACTGGGCCGTGCACTGCGGCTTGGCGGCGATGCTCGTGCGGCCATGGAGGAATTGAGGCAAGCGCAGGCAATTTGGGCAACGCAATTATCCAAAACGACGGGAGACGAGTTGGCGCGGGCTCAGTTTGGCGAAACGCTGCATGCACAAGAGACAATGAGCGAACTCTGTGCGGCCCGAATTCTCGCCGGAAATGCAGGAGAGGCGTTCATTGGGGTCGAGGAAATGCGGGCGGCCGCTCTGGCGGAGCTGCTCAAGAGTGGGAAAAAACCCACGAAGTTATTAGGCGGGACCGATTTGCGAGACGTGCTTTTGGAAGGTGAGGCGTTCTTGTCTATCCAGTGGAGCACTGCGGCAATATCCGCGATTCTCGTGACGAAGAGTGAACCTGTGGTAGAGGGAGTGGTCGTTGCGGGTGACGTAGCGAAGGTTGAACGGTTGAACGCAACGGCGCGAGCCTTGGCGGAAAAACTGCATGGGCCAGGAGAGTGCGGGAGATTGGCCTTGCAGCTCCGAAACGAGCTGTTTCCGAGCGACTTTCTCGCTAGAATTGAGACCAAGGGGAAAGTGCGTAGGCTCGTCGTTGCGCCAGATGGAGTGCTCAGTCAATTACCGATTGACCTAATCATCAATGTACCCGAAGTGACGTACGTTCCATCCGCCTCAGTGTTTTTGGGTTTTCGTGAAAATTCGCGTTTGTGCGACCGAAACGCGGATGCGAAAGGCCTAAGAGTGCTGCTCGTGGGGCCACCGGAGTACGGGAGGTGGCAGCTACGAAAGGGAGTGCTTGAGAGCCCCAAAACGCGTGCTGAGAGCATGGCGGCGGTACAAATGCAGTTGCATTCGCCGCTTCGGAACATTGAGGTCGCTAAGAACGATGGGATCCGAGCAACAGCCTTGGCGCGAGGCTACGACGTGGTGGCACTTTCTGGCGATAGCGCGACCGTGGCGAACGTTGAGAAAGCGGTTCGGGATAAGACGATTGTGCATTTTCTTGCACACGGTCGAAGTGGGAATCGTAGGGCTCCTTATGCCGCAAGCCTCGCGCTGGCCGCTCCGGAAGCACTAACCGAGGAGGACTTCGGGTTCTTGACGTTGGAACGACTTGTCAAATCTTGGAGCGGAAAGCTTGAGAGCTGTCAGTTGGTTGTGCTGGCCGCCTGCGAAACGCAAGTGGGCGTTCCTGTCGGCACGAACGAGTTCGCGCTGCCCTGGGGATTGTTAGCTGCCGGAAGCTCGGCGGTCGTTGCGACGCTTTGGCCTGTCGACGCCGAGGCGACGAATCAGTTCATGAACCGCTTCTACGAAAGCTTGCTCGGTGCGTTCCAGGACCCGAGACCTTTCGGCGGCGGCGTGTATGAACCCGGAAAAGCCATGAACAAGTCGGAGGCACTGGCCGAAGCGCGGGAATGGTTTAAGAACCATGGGCAGGCTGGCGGTCTGACTCGGAGCACGCTTGGGCGCGAACGGCCGATACAATCAGGTCCGTCGATTTTTTCCGACCCCTATTACTGGGCAGGTTTTATTTTAGTCGGTGAACCAGAATAACGCCAATCGGTCCGCCAGTCGCTATTCGCCGAGTCCTCGAATGATGGCATCCATATTCTGAACACCAATTGACTTGTCGGCGTCGCCCGAGGCTTTGGCCAGCTTATCGTAGTGCGCTCCCTTCGCCCCGTTGGCGCGAAGAACACGCACCACTGCTGGGATTCTGCCGCCATAACCATCCCTGAACTGCATGACATCCAGGAATGTGGGTTCGGCCGGATTGAAACCGATAACGGCATCCAATGGGGTGACTCCGCGGACTTGCGCGTTTACATCCGCACCATGTTTGATCAGGGTCTCGATTACGCGAGGTTGGCATGTTAGCGCCGCAACATGCAGCATAGTCCATCCGCGTGTGCGGCGAGCAGGGTCCATATCAAGGCGACCGTCGAACGAACGAGCATTGATGCATTCGGGGTATTTGGCAATCAATTCGCGAGCTTTGCCTTCTTCCTGATATCTTATGGCCGCAAAAATCTCCGCCGCATGAGCGCGATGCGGATATCGAAGGCCCCAGAAGGCTGCACAAATAACCATTATGATGACCGCGACACCGATGGCCTGCCGTCTTGGGATGTTTTTCTTCGCCCAGGTCAAGACTTCTCGCATCAAGCGATGTGCGTAGACCCAGGCGGTGGTCTTGCGCTGCATTTCAGTAAGGGCGTTATCGAGTTTCGGGTCCATCGCAAGGCGATCTCCGCCGACGGCGGTGTTAAGGCAAATCGCGAAACGCTGCAATTCTATACGCGAAACCGAAGCTGGCAAGCGCAGTTCAGCGCCGGTTCGAAGATTGACTATGCCGTCGAATCAATGGGGTGAAGCGAGGGAAACTGCCGAGCTTCAAAGAGAAGCGTGCCGCATGGAAGGGAACGGCAGTACCGGTAGCGGCTGAGGCGGATCGTGGCGGCGAGCATGAGGGCGGCGCAGCCGGACAAGTAGGCGGCATAGATCGTAGACTCCTCGTGCGTAAGGAGAGCGCGGGGAGTCTGGACCGTGTACATGCACACTCCGATCATGGTCAGGCACACTGAAAGGACGGCGAGCACTGATCCGAAGCCGGTCCGCCCGCCCGGATGACGAGCCTTGTTAGGGTGGCGGGATTGGAAAACGAGCAGCTCCTCCCCCGCGAGCCGGTTCACGAGACGTTCGATTTCGTCTATCCGGCGAAGATGGTCCTCTTTCGAGCGGGCATGCTGTACCGTAGAAAGAAAAAGCCAGAGAAGTGCAACCGGTAGCCCCAGCAAGAACGCCAGCCGGGTTTGATCCGGCATGGCCGTGGTACTGCCCAGAATCCCAGCCAGAGTACCACCGATTGCTGGCAGGCGGCGGTCCATCGCAGTCAACCGAAACGTGAGCAACGAATACAGCGCACGGTATTCCTCCAAGAGAATCTGAATTCGAGTTTCGAGCGAAACGGATTCAGATTCGTGTGGTCCATTTTTCGTTGGATTTTTTTCCATTTCGTACCTGATACCAACTCCGTTGTTAGTCATAGCCGAGCCGAGCAGCCCAAAGGAGCTCGGCGAGGCTCGGCTGTGAGTAACACGGCGGCGCGGGCTGTGAAAAGATCCGCGACCGGAATCCGGGGTAAACTACTCGGAAAGACTCCCGCGGAGAGGGAGTCCGCCAATGCCGCGGTGCCGACACGGTCATTCGTACCTGCCTCCGCGAGAGGCCAGTCAAGATCACCGGTCGGCCCGACGGCGCCTGCCCAAACGTCTGAGAGAACGACGCCTCGCGAAGGCTCTCGTATCAGGTTGACGGATGGCGGGCGTGTGGCGTTGGACAGAGTTCGGCGAAGGCGAGGAGTCAGGGCGATGGAGTGGACGGAACGGACGACGTTCGTGGGGTTCGATTGGGCGCGCGATCATCACGACGTGGTGGTGGTGAATCGGGACGGTCGTGTTATCGAAGAATTCCGCTTCGATGACACGGCGGAAGGCTGGCAGCGGCTGGTGAAGACGTTGCGTGAGCATCCGCATCCGGCGGTGGCCATTGAAACAAGCAGCGGGGCCGCCGTGGAGCGCCTTCTGGAAGCGGGGTTCGCCGTTTACCCCGTGAATCCTCATGCGGCCAAGCGTTATCGAGAACGCAAAGCCCCGAGCGGAACCAAGACGGATCGGTTCGACGCGTGGAGTCTGGCGGATGCGTTGCGGATGGACGGACAAACCTGGCGCGCCCTCAAGCCCGACGATCCGTTGACCGTGGAGTTGCGTCTGCTTTGTCGCGATGAGATCGCGCTGATCCAACAACGATCTTCGCTGGTGTGTCAGTTGCGGGCGGCGTTGGCGGAATACTATCCAACGGTCTTGGAAGCCTTTGACGATTGGACCGTGCCGTCGGCCTGGGCTTTTGTCGAGGCCTTCCCCACGCCGGAAGCCCTGGTCAAGGCAGGCAAGCGCAAGTGGGAGAAGTTCCTGCACACCCACAAGCTTTACCGGCCGGCGACCTACGAAAAGCGGCTGAGCCTCTTCGCCCAGGCCCAAGCGTTCTGTGGAAGCCCTGCGATGACCAACGCCAAGAGCATGCTCGCCGTCGCTTTGGCCGGGCAGTTGCGCGTCCTGGAGGGCCATTTGGACAAGTATCGGGCACGCATTCAGGAACTGTTCGCCAAGCATCCCGACCATGAGCTGTTCGGATCGTTGCCGGGTGCCGGACCGAAGCTTGCGCCGCGGCTATTGACCGAACTGGGTGACGACCGTGAGCGATTCGCGTCACCCCAGGCCTTGCAATGCTTTGCCGGTACGGCGCCGGTGAGCTACGAAAGCGGACAGATCAAGAAGGCACGTTTTCGCCGGGCGTGCCAGAAGATCCTCCGCCAGACGGTTCATCTTTGGGCCAATCTCAGTCGGGACAAATGCCCCTGGGCGGAAACCTATTACCAGAGGAAACGGGAACAAGGTCAGAGCCACGCATGCGCCGTTCGGTGCCTGGGGCAACGCTGGCTCAAAATCCTCTGGAAGATGTGGCAGACGGGCAAGCCCTACGACGCAGAATTGCACCAACGAAACCAGATGCAGCACGGTAGTTGGATTATCGCCTTGATGCCCACGCCGGCGACCTGAATCACAGCGAAGCTGGGCTCGGCCGAGCGTACAAAGTGCGGCTTGTGAAAATCCACCGGGAGGCTGTTAATGAAAAAGCAAAAAAACTCCTTGCAAACAGAAAGAACATCTTGACTTGCGGGAAATCCGGCGTACCAAACATGTACCTAACGTCTTGGATGCTTCGGGCGGTCGAAGCGACGCGTTGGGCCATTGGCGCTTGAAGCGCCGGTTTGGCTATGCCGGAAGGACGGTGGAATGTGGGTCGGTTGTGTTTAGCGTTTGCGGATGGTCAAGGATTTGTTTTCAACGTGAGCGATGAGAATGAGGTGGACGGGAAAGACATACTCGGTGCATGGTTTCGGATGATGCGTGAAGCGGTTGGGCGTGCGATCAAGGCCACCGCGAACGGGACGGTCGTTCGGTTCGGGCGCCTTGCGGAAGCATCGAAGTGGGGAACGGCAAAGGCCTTGCACGAGAGACTTCTTGAGTCGCACCCGATTCGTGTTGATGCAGGTTTCGAAGGCAATCCGGGCGTCGAAGGTGGCGCATGGCGGCCGAGCGACGGTCGCGATGACGGCCTCGTGCATTTGCGATTCACAGCAGGCACCGAAGACCTTCCGCTGCACGTTCACGAATTCTCGGGTCGGTTGCTCGTGGTCACGTCGGGCATCGGCCTGTTCCATTTCTTGCCCGATAGTGAAAAGACTCGGGAACTACGCTCGAGGGTCGTGGAGGCCGGCGATGCGGTGCTCTTCACGAGCGGAGTCGTTCACACATTCGCCGCTCCGCTGAACGATCTGACACTGCTGTCGTACCATGCGCCGTTCTTTGAGCTGGACGATCCGCGGCAGTTCACGATCCGACCTCAATGGGCGATTCGATTCGGATGGTTGCCAGCGCGGTTAGCTCCGCCGCGATGCGAAACAGGTATGGACGCAGTTCAAGTCAGATAAAGCATGGCTTTTGCGAATAGTCCATCCCTGGAAAGGCTGCAAGAGGCGGTAGCGAGGACGTGAATTTGCTTCACTCTGGCGTTAGTCGGAGAATGGTCGCCGAAAGGGTTGTCCGGAATGAGCGGTCCACGGGATGGTTCGGAAGTGCGATGGCTCTTATTTTGAAGCGCTTCGGGTTAACTGCGAGCAAGGGGAGAACAGGATGCGTCAGAAAACTTGGACAAGAATATCCCGACCTCGAGTTCCTTTACCATTTTGTGCTCTTTTTGTAAGCTCTCTCTTGTCTAATGTTCGAGGGGACTCACTCGTTAGTTGCCACCAGGCTGCGACTGCTTTTGTCGCGAATCTGGCTAGGGAGAGGCCGCATCGTTGGTCCAATACTTTCGTTGAAGAATTGGCCATTCCTATTTATACACCGGACGGCGTCCATCAGTCGGATCTATTTAGAGTCACGCGAAATGGAGCTGAAGGTTTCATAGAAGTACTCGCGGAGCCCTCGTGCCAAGTCATTAGGTTGGCGTTGACCCCACATCCACTTTCGTGTGCCGAAGAAGTCTACCTTCAGCGAGGCATCGCAACTTCATCGCTCGCGGTTGACCTGCAAACGGGGAAGACCAGACTAGTGCGCCAAGACATCGGTTACTTTTTAGCTTCGGCGGAGGGCACAATTATAGCCGACCTCGAAGTCGTTCGAAGACAAGCGCTTCCCGGCTATTATCGAACACGTGATTATCTGGCTGAACGACGTCATGTTGCGGGTAACGGTTTCTTAGATGCATACGAAGATCTGATCTATGAAATGGCACAACAGGCCGCTGCCAACATACTAGAGCTTGAATACGCCCAACATAGAAAATGGCTCATCGCTTTAGGAGTCGATAAATCCTTGCCTGGGATTTTTGGTGGCGGAGTCACATTCTTTTTGGATGCTGCTGACTTGGTCGCATTGACACCGGAAGGTGGCGAAGATTGGCTCACGGCTTATCTTGATTTCCAGGGTTCTCTATTGTCGATCTCGATTTGGGATGTCGTTGAGCTCTTCACGGGTGGAACGATCCCGTTTACGCCAGTGTTCGGCATCGTAAGACAAGATCCATCGCCGTTCCTACGCGGCAACGAAGACCCCGCCCGTGATCTCGGCTGCGACTTCCTGACTGGCAGTTTCTTCGGGCAGGCGTGGACAACGTTCGGTCACTCCGGGACCGGTTTTCATCTTGGTGAAGCAATTCTCCTCGATGTTAGCTTCTCCGTGGTCGCCTGCACCGCGCCCCTGATTCAGGGCGAAATAAGACGTAGTACGTTCTTGGCTATTGCTGATGCTGCGCTAAACACGGCTCTTGCCGGTGGGCAGGTTCAGCCAGGTGAACTACATGACATGCAATTGTCCATCATGCAAAATAGTCTTCGTAGGGACGGGAACAACTGGACATTTCTTTCACAGGTGAGATCGAAGACCCCGAATGACGGGAGCCATAGACTCGACGACGGATCTCCAGTAGGACCCCTTACCGAACCGCAGGACAGTTACTATCATTTTGTGTTTAATGTCCCTGCTAACAGTAGCCAGTTTAGTGTTGAGACTTGGGGGGGCAATGGGGATGCCGATATATACTTGAAACGAGGGTACCAACCAACGACAAGCAGCTTTGATAACAGAGCGGCGAGCGATGACAATTCTGAAGCAATTGTACTCGAGCAACCAGACGCTGGTGCCGTGTTCATGATGGTACACGCTTATCGCGCGTATAATGGCCTGTACATCAAGGCTTCAACGGTTTCACCTCCTTCCATTCTTTCTCACCGCGCTGGGTCAGGGCGGGAAACTAATATCTACGTACTATTTAGCGAGGATATGGATCTGACGACATTTGCGGATACAAGCGTTATAGTCGCTGGTTCGTCGAGCGGGGTGCATACTTCCACTTTTGGCTTCGATCGCTCTAGTTCTGAACTCACTATTGATCCAATAGTGGCATTTACGCATGGTGAACGAGTAAACGTGGCGATCGGTACTGGCGTACGGGATCGTGGAGGCAGCGCCCTGGCTAGTCCCAAAACAAGCGTATCCCCTTGCACGTCGTGAGCGCGATTCTCGCGGATCGTAGGCGACAAAACCTCTCCGCGTTGACCGGTGTGGCGGTCAACTTTCGGGCATCCGGTTGTGTTCGTTGCATCGTCACCTCGGTCTTTTTCTTGTCGGGTCGTTGGACCGGCGGGCCGTGGGAAACTGGGGCGTCCGTACCCCGGCGTCGGGGTTCGGGCGTCAACCGGACGGCGCGGGCAGCGGACGGTGTAACGCATCCACGGCCCGAAAGAACACCTCCAGCCACGGGTTCCACGACAGCAATCGATAGACGATCCGCCGCCCCGTCCGCACGATCTGGCAGGGAAGTCTCAGGAACGCATTCACGAATCCCCTGAACTCCATCCGCAACACCGCTCGCTTCTGTTCGCGGTGCTTGGCGGCCCAGCGACCCTGCTCGGGCAGCAACAACGCGAACCACGCTTTCAACGTCCAAGCCAGCGAGGCCATCACCATGTAGGCCCAATTGCTCACCAAGTCATGCGCCGGCATGCGCATCGCGTGGACGCCGTTTTTCAACTGTTCAATCAAGTTCTCCTGGTTGCAGCGCTGGTGGGCCCAGTCCACCAAGTCCGGCTCGCTGCGCTTCCGATCGTTGGTAATGTAGAAGAAGTATTTGATCTGCGGAAAGAGCACCTCCTGCCCCTTCTCCACCGACAGATGCTTGCGGACCACGATCACCGTATACACCTTCTGGCAGGCCGTCGGTTGGTAGTCGAACTCCGCCACCTCCTCACCCAACAACTTGATGTTCTCGTATCCGTTCTCGACGACGATCCGTTCCTTCACGTTCTCCGGTTTGGCTCTCGGCTCCGTTTTCACCGCATACTTCGGCTCGTGCGGCAGCGGTTTCCACCATTCTTCCGGCAGGTTTTCGGCCATTTCGATCAGGTTGGGCATCGCGTCGATCCCGAAGAGAAACCGCACGCCCTCCGCATCCCACCCATCCAATTTCTTGGTTTGCGTGAAGTCCGTGTCCCCACGAATCCAGAGATTCTCGAACCCCGCCTTCCGGGCCAGGGCGATCGATCGGTCAATGTACTCCGCCGCCCCCTCGTGCGAGGGACGATTCCCCGGGCGATTCATCAAGTACAGCGGTTCCTGAGTGTTGGCCAGCGATACGATCAAGGGGTGATAGCCCCACACTCCTTTGTAGGAGAGGGCCATCCCTTCCTTGCACTCCCCCCGCGTCCGGGCCACGTGCCCGTCCACGTCGATCACCGCTTCCTTGAAAAACTCCGCGGGCTGTTGACGCCACACCTTCAGGCGCACCTCGTTGATCGTATCCTGCAACGTCTCTACGTCTTCTGCGGAAAACCGCCGGCAGAAGTCGCCTTCCGTGGTCGGATCGGGAATCCGCTGCGCCCCCAGCGCGTCCAGGTAACTCTCGTTGTGGCGAAGCCCCTCGAGGTCCTCCAGGCAGGTTCCGCCACTCAGGAGGTTATACGGGATGTTCAGCACGTGATCCGACTCGTGATACGGCAGATGGACCTTCAACAGGTGCAGCTTCTCGTCGAGGGCGTTGATCAGCCCCGTCCGCCGGGCAACCAGGTGCACGGCCCCGATCCCGCCGGCCGAAAGTCCGCGGGCCTTGTCCGCCAATTCGTAGTGGATGTTGCTCGCCCGAAACATCGGCCGGTCCTGCGGCGCCCAAACCCGCTCCCGCAGCCGGTTCACGATCCGACGCTGGCGATTCCGCAGCATCCTCTTGCGTTCCGCCTTCTTCCCTGTTCTATTCTCGCTCACTCGAAATACCTCCGTGTTAACAGTGCCAAAATTATGACACCGCACGTTTTACACGGAAGCCAAAAGTATTTCGAGTCTTTTTTCGCCAAGACCCCCAAAACTCACGCTTGTTCTGGGGCTAGTTCGTATTATTTTGCCTTCAACATAGGACCTGCTCCGTCTCGCCCGCCAACGCAAATCAATATAACCGCATTAACACTCACCCCGGCAACAGTAGATCCTTTCCAGGCGTTATCTGTACAAGGGGATGCGTATTTCGATAATGGGATGCCGGTAACGGGCCTTGCCCTTATTGTCGTGCAGGGCGGCAATTCATACACGGCGGATGTGTCCAATGGCTCTTTTTCCCGTACTGTCAACGGCCCTGGCAACGCGACGATTGGAAGTATCCAACGCACGGTCGCAGTGACCGTCGCAGACGGAGACTCTAGCACAGTGGACGACACGGAGCAGGCTAGAGATATTTCCAAATCTTGTGGATGGGGCATGATCAGGCGGCTTGTTTTTTGACGCCGTCGGCGAACTGAACGCCGGCGATCACGTCGCGAACCAGCGCTGAACCGTTCAACGCTCTCCAGG
>Ga0187892_10002726_pt1 | contig 34282 bp, 29 predicted proteins | sample MA1701073metaG_FD_139345 | JGI IMG/M metagenome (GOLD analysis project Ga0187892, IMG submission 139345) | Bio-ooze microbial communities from a basaltic lava cave in the Kipuka Kanohina Cave System on the Island of Hawaii, USA - MA170107-3 metaG ... | reverse complement strand
TGCGCCGCGCGCGCGCGTCGCGCTCGATCTGCGCCGGGCCGCTCGCCACTTCGAGCTTCGCCAGGTTCGCGAGGTCGACCAGCGCGCCGCCCGCGGCTCGAACCTGGATCTGGCCCAGCTCGGCGAGGTCGTCGCGCTGCGACTCCTCGAGGCGCACGCGCACGTCGAAGCGCCGGCCTTCGTCCTGGAAGCTCGCGATGTCGAGGCCGCCGACCAGCGCGCGCACGGTGTCGGCGAGCGCGCGGACCGGCACGCCGAGATCGGCGGCGCGGTTGCGATCCACCTGGATCTGGAGCTCGGGCTTGCCGAGCTCGAAGCTCGAGCGTACGTCTACGAAGTGCGGGTCGGCGCGCATCGCCGCCACGATCGCCTCGCTCTTCTGCTCGAGCGTGGTGAGATTCGAGCCCGTGATCCCGTACTCCATGTGGTACGACGAGAAGCCGCCGCCCGAGATCCAGGACACCTCGCTCACCGCGATCACGCGCGCCTCGGGCGCGGCGCGCCGCAGCACCTCGCGGGCGTTCGCCATGATCGCGGGCTGGCTCAGCGGGCGGCCCGCCTTCGGGGTGGTGCCGACGTAGAAGCCGATCTCGTTCACGCGCGCACGGCTACCCGCGCCCACGGTCACGAAGACGGTCTCGATCTGATCCAGCTCCCGCAGGGCGGCGCCCACCGCGCGCGCGACGCGCTTCGCCTCGCCCACCCCGACCCCGAGCGGCAGCTCGACGCTGCCCTCGAACTCGCTGCGGTCCGCGCTGCCCGAGAAGGCGAAGGGGATGCCGCGCGCGAGCCCGATGCCGAGCACGAAGGAGAGCAGCGCGACGCCGAGGGTGATGCCGGGGTGGCGGAGCGCGACGGCGAGCCAGCGGCCATAGGCGCGCTCCAGCGCGGTGTAGCGGTCTTCGAGCCAGCCGAACACGCGGCCGTGGTGGTCCTCCTTCCTCAGCACGCGCGAGCACAGCATCGGCGTGAGCGTGACGGCCACCAGCAGCGACACGGCCACCGCGAACGAGATCGCGAGCCCGTACGCGTAGAAGAAGCGGCCGATGATGCCCTGCATGAAGGCGATGGGCAGGAACACCGCGAGCACCGAGACGGAGGCGGCCACCGCGGCGGCGCCCACGCGCTGCGTGCCGATCGAGGCGGCGCTCATCGGCTCCTCGCCCGCGTCGATCTCCCGATGGATGCTCTCGAGCACGATGATCGCGTCGTCGATCAAGAGGCCGATCGACACGGCGAGACCCATCAGCGTGATGATGTTCAGCGTGAAGCCCATCACGTAGAAGCAGAAGAAGGTCGCGATCACGGAGGCCGGGATCGCGGTGGCCACGATCAGCGTGGAGCGCGTGCTGCGCAAGAAGGCGAACGTGACGAGCACGGCGAGGATGCCGCCCAGCACGATGTCGAAGCCGACGTCGCGCGCGGAGGCCTCGATGAAGCGCGAGGTGTCGCGCGCGATGCTGATGCGCACGCCCTCGGGCGCCTCGCCGCGCAGCGCCTCGACCTCCGCCCGGATCGCACGCGCCACCTCGACGGTGTTGCGCCCGGACTGGCGCCGCACTTCGAGCGAGACGCCCTGCACGCCGTCGAGCTGGGCGAAGGTGCGCTCGTCCTCGATGCCGTCCTCGATGCGCGCGACGTCCGCCAGCCGGGTCGGCGCGCCGTCGCGGAAGGCCACCACGACGGCGCCGAACTCGCGCACCGTCTCGACCTCGCCCTTGGTCTTCACGGCGAACTCGCTGGCGCCCGCGCCGGCCTCGAGACGCCCGCCCGGCACCTCGGCGTGCTCGCTGCGCAGTGCGCGGATCAGGTCGTCGACGGTGAGTCCGTAGCTGCGCAGCCGCCGCGCGTCGGCCCAGATCCGCACCTCCCGCTCGCGTCCGCCCACCAGCGTGGCCGAGCCCACGCCGGAGATGCGCTGGATGCGCTCCTTCACCACGTACTTCGCGAAGCGCGTGAGGTCGCGCACGGGCAGGTCGCCCGACACCATCACCGACAGGATCGGCGCCGCGTCGGGATCGACCTTCTCGACGATCGAGGGCTGCGCGTCGAGCGGCAGGTCGCCCCGGGCGCGCGCCACCTTGTCGCGCGCGTCCTGCGCGCGCTGGTCCGCGTCCTCCTCGAGCCCGAACTGCACGAACACCTGCGAGATGCCCTCGGTGCTGACCGAGCGCAGCTCCTCCACGCCGCCGATGGTGTTGAGCTGCTCCTCGATCGGGTCGCTGACCTCGCTCTCGATCGTCTGCGGCGTAGCGCCCTCGAGCAGGGTGGTGACCGCCATGAACGGGAACTCGATGCGCGGGAACAGGTCCGTGCCGAGCCGGCCGAGCGAGACGAAGCCGAGCACGACGAGCGCGCCGATCAGCATCACGGCGAAGACGGGGCGCCGGATCGAGAAATCAGCGATTCGCACGCGTCACCTCGACCGCCACGGGCGCGCCGTCGGAGAGCCGCGTGAGGTTGGGACCGATCAGCACGCGCTCGTCGTGCGCGAGACCCTCGAGCACCTCGACGCGCGCGGCGTCGAGCTCCTGCACGCGGACGGGGCGGCGCACGGCGCGGCCATCCGCGAGGACGAAGACGTACTGGGCGCTCTCGCTGCCGAGCAGCGCGCCGCGCTCGAGCAGCGTGGCGTCGCGGGGCTCGGGGTGGAGCTCGAGCTCCGCGAACAAGCCGGGCTTCAGCGCGTAGTCGGGATTCTCGATGGCGAGCCGCACCTCGAAGGCGCGCGAGACGGAGTCCACCCGGTCGTTCAGGATCACCACCTGCGACTCGTAGGAACGCTCGATGCCGTCCACGCGCACCACGCCGGGCGTGCCGACGTGCACGCGCGCGAGGTGCACCTCCGGCAGCTGCACGATCGCGGCCACCACGTCCACCTTCATGATCTGCACGACGGCGTTGCCCGCCGTCATCATGGTCGAGAGCATCGCGCCCTCGTCCACGAAGCGGCGCGTGATGACGCCGCGATAGGGCGCGCGCACGGTCGTGTCCGCGAGGTTCTGGCGCGCCTGCGCGAGCGCCGCGTCGGCCTGGTCGCGCTGCGCGGCCGCCATCTCGAAGGCCGTGCGCACGGCGTCGAGGCGCTCCTCGGAGGCCACGTGCTGGCCGTGCAGCGTGTCGATGCGCTCGAGGTCGCGCTGCGCCTTCTGCGCGTTCGCGCGGCCGAGCCGCACGGCCGACTCGGCCTCGCGCACGCGGATCTCGTAGTCCACCGGCCGCGTGCGGAAGAGCGGGTCGCCCTCCTCGACGCGGTCGCCCACCGCGACGTGGATCGCGTCGATGATGCCCGATACGCGCGGGCCGATGTCGGTGGTCTTGTGCGCGGCGATCGTGCCCGTGCCGAGCACGGGCTCGACGATCGACTCGCGCCGCACCTCCGTCAGCGCCACGGGGACCGGCGCGGGCTCGGGGCTCGCGTTCGCGAGCGGCGGGGCCTCCTCGCCGCAGGCGGCGAGCAGGAACAGCAGGGCGAGCAGAGGGGATCTCATCGGGTCTCCGCGGGCGCGAGCAGGCGTTCGAACAGGGCACGCACGTCGGACGCGAGCGCTTCGGCGGGGCGCGTGGTGGTGCCTGCCGTGATCGCGGCCGTGACGTTCACGAGCGCGCCCATCAGCGCGAGCCCGAACGCCTCGGGGTCGATGCCGCGCAGCGCGCCGGCGGCGGCCGCGTCGCGCGCGAGCCCGACGACCCACTGCACGAAGTCCGCGAAGTGGGCCTGCGCGGACTCGCCCATGGTGGCGCGGATGCGGGCGGGCCAGCCGTGCGTGGACTGCGCGTAGATGCGGAAGAAGACGGGCTCGCTGCGGAAGCGCTCGAAGCTCGTGTCGATCAGGTGGAGCAGCCGTTCGCGCGCGCCCGACACGGCGAGCACCTCGGCCTGGACGGCGGCGCGGACCGACTCCGCGCTGGTTTCGATCACGACCTGGAAGAGCTGCTCCTTGCTCTCGAACAGCGAGTACAGCGTGCCGAGGGCGACCTCGGCTCGCGCCGCGAGGGCGCTCATCTGCGCGCCGTCGAAGCCCTTCTCGGCGAACTCGACCGCCGCGGCGGCCACCACGTCGGCGCGCCGCAGCTCGAGCTCCCGCTCGCGGCGCTCCTCGCGGCGGGAGCGCGGCGCATCGACCGTTTCGGATCGTGAAATGGCCATTTCACAAATCAGACTAGGGCTTCCAGGGGCGGGTGGCCCATCCTTCCATTACAGTGGAAGCATGGAAACGAAGGAAGCCGTCGAAGCGCTGGGCGCCATGGCCCAGGAGACCCGCCTCACCGCGCTGCGCCTGCTCGTCCAGGCGGGCCCGGCCGGGCTCCCGGCCGGAGAGATCGCGCGCCGCCTCGAGGTGCCCGCGCCCACCCTGTCCTTCCATCTGCGCGCGCTGCTCCACGCAGGGCTCGTGAGCGCGTCCCGCGACGGCCGCTCGCTCTACTACGCCGCGGACTACGCGCGGCTGCGCGGCCTGGTCAGCTTCCTCAGCGAGAACTGCTGCCAGGCCCCGGCCTCGCGCCGCCGCGCTTGACAAGGCTTCTATATTTCCATAATATTGGAATTATAGAAGGAGGTGCCCATGCGCATCCAACTGGCCCTGAACGTGAGCAACCTGGAAGAGGCGATCGGCTTCTACTCGAAGATGTTCGGCGTCTCCGTCAACAAGCGGAAGCCGGGCTACGCGAACTTCGCGATCGACCACCCGCCGCTGAAGCTCGTGCTGTTCGAGACCCCCGGCGCGCCGGAGCGGCTCAACCACCTCGGCGTCGAGGTGTTCGAGAACGAGCAGGTCACCGCGGCCACCGACCGCCTGAAGGAGGCGGGCCTGGTCGATCGGGTCGAGGACGAGACGACGTGCTGCTACGCCACGCAGAGCAAGGTCTGGGCGAAGGATCCCGACGGCGCGCGCTGGGAGTGGTATCGGCTGCTCCAGGACTCGGAGAGCTTCGGGAAGTCGGCGCCGAGCGATACAGTGGCGGCGTGAGCGAAGTCGGGGAAGCAGCGCGGCGGCGCCGGGCCGCCATCGGCACGCTGGTCTTCACCGCGGTGCTGCCGGGCACGGTGGTCGTGCTGCTTCCCTATCTCCTCACCGGCTGGCGGCTCGCCGCGGGCCTCGTCCCGCGCGCGCTCGGCTTGCTGCTCGTGGCGGCGGCGCTTCCGGTGTTCGTGGCGTTCCTGCTGCGCTTCGTGCGCGAGGGGCTCGGCACGCCGGCGCCGATCGCGCCGACCGAGCGGCTCGTGGTGGGGGGCCCGTTCCAGCGCGTGCGCAACCCCGGCTATGTGGCGGTGGTCGCGCTCGTGCTCGGGCAGGCGTTGCTGTTCGGGAGCGGCGCCGTCGCGCGCTACGCCGCGCTCCTCGCGCTCGGCTTCCACCTGTTCGTGGTGCTCTACGAGGAGCCGACCCTGCGCCGCCGGTTCGGCTCCGAGTACGAGACCTACTGCCGCCGCGTGCCGCGCTGGTGGCCGCGACTCTCGCGGACGCTCCTCGTGGCGTGCGTCCTCTCCGGACCCCTCGCCTGCGCCAGCACGCGGATCGAGACGCAATGGAAGGATCCGGCCGCCCGCGCGGAGGACCTGGCGTTCCGGAAGGTGATCGCGCTCGCCCAGCTGGAGGACGAGACGGCGCGGCGCGCGGCCGAGGACGAGCTGGCGCGCGCGATTGCTGCCGGCCCGAGGGCCAAGGCGCGAGGCATGCAGGCGCTGCCCGCGTACCCGCTGATCTCGACCGCGGAGCTCGACGACGTCGCCGCGATGCGGGCGAAGGTGGAGGGCGCTGGCTTCGACGGCGCGGTGGTGCTGCGACTCGTCTCCGACGAGGAGCGGGTCACCTTCGTGCCCGGCCGCTACGAGACGATGTGGGGCCGCGTGGTGAGCTACGACCCGGGCTACACCACGGTGGATCGCATCCTCCGCGTGGAGACCCGCCTCTACTCGGTCGCGCAGGGCAAGCTGCTGTGGTCGGGCGTGAGCCGGACCGTCGATCCGCGCGACCTCGCGGATCTCGTGGACGGGATCGCGAACGCGGTCGGCGAGGAGCTGGAGGTGCAGGGCCTCGCGCCGTAGCGTTCGTCAGGGCGCCGGCAGGCGGATCATCACCACCGCCATCTTCACCGGCCGGCCGCTCTTGTTGCGCCAGGCGTGGCGCGTGGCGCGCTGCACGACGCAGTCGCCGGGGCCGAGCGCCACCGCGCCGCGGTCGAGCTCGAGCGTCACCTCCCCGTCGAGGATCATCACGTAGTCGAGCGTGTCGGTGCGGTGGAAGCCGCTGGCCTCGACCTCGGGCACGTTCTGGCTCGCGAGGTAGGCCGCCACCACCTCGTCGGGGGGCAGGTCGAACACGCGCCAGGAGCTGCCGCCGGGCGCCGGCTCGAGGCGCGCAGGCGGTCCGCCCGCGGCGGCGGCGCTCGCGAGCGGATCGGCGCCCGCGCTCTGCCACAGTTCGTCGAAGCCGACCAGCTGCGAGGTCGCGCCGTCGCTCACGAAGCACGAGCGCCCGCTCTCGTCGGTGCCCGTCACGATGCGGCGGATCGCCATGGCGGCACGCTAGCGCGCCCCGCCGTGCGCTCGTTAGGCTCGCGCGCCATGTCGTCGCGCGATCGGGACCGGCTCGTCTACTCGAGCGCGCGCGGGCGCGTCCGTCCGCCGGACCCCGAGCCGCCTCGCCGGCCGCGCGGCGACGGCATCGTGCGCGTGCGTCGCGAGACGCAGGGCCGCGGCGGCAAGACCGTCACCACGATCTCGGGCGTCCCGCTCGCGGATGCCGCGCTCGGCGCGCTCGCGAGCGAGCTGAAGCGCCGGTGCGGCACCGGCGGCACCGCCAAGGACGGCGTCATCGAGATCCAGGGCGACCACCGCGACGTGCTCGTCGCCGAGCTCGAGGCCCGCGGCTACACCGTCAAGCTCGCCGGCGGTTGACGGAGGGGACGGTCTTGTTCGTTGCGCAGCAACGAACAAGACCGTCCCCCAACGCAACTGAGTTATGCCATGCTGCCGCGCATGGCGCACGACATCGTGATCCGCGGCGGCCGCGTCGTGGACGGCTCGGGCAGCCCCGCCTTCGAGGCCGACGTGGCGGTGGACGGCGACCGCATCCGCAAGGTCGGCTACGTGGCGGAGCGCGGCCATCGCGAGCTCGACGCGAGCGGCAAGCTCGTCACGCCGGGCTTCGTGGACATCCACACGCACCTCGACGCGCAGCTCGCCTGGGACCCGATCGCGTCCTCGTCGTGCTGGCACGGCGTGACGTCCGTGGTGGTCGGAAACTGCGGCGTGACCTTCGCGCCGGTGAAGCGCACCGACCACGCCTGGCTGGCCGAGATGATGGAGTCGGTCGAGGACATCCCGGCGCGCAGCATCCTCGACGGCCTGCCCTGGGACTGGGAGGGCTACGGCGAGTTCCTCGGCTGGCTCGATCGCACGCCGAAGGGCGTCAACGTCGGCGGCCTCGTGGGGCACAGCGCCGTCCGCTACTACGCGATGGGCGAGCGCAGCCTCGAGCCCGGCGCGACGCCGTCGGGCGAAGAGCTCGCGCGGATCTCCGCCCTCGTCGACGAGGCGCTCGCCGCCGGCGCGCTCGGCTTCTCGTCCTCGCGCACGCTGCGCCACAAGGTGCCGGACGGGCGCTACGTGCCCGGCACCTTCGCCGAGGAGGAGGAGCTGCTCGCCGTCGCGAGCGCGCTGCGCCGGCACGGCAGCGGCGTGTTCGAGGTGGCGCCGCGCTTCGACGGCGACGGGCCGTCCGAGCCGCGCGTCGAGAGCGAGCTCGAATGGATGCGCGAGGTGAGCGTGCGCTCCGGGCGGCCGCTCACCTTCAACCTGTCGCAGACGCGCGCGCAGGGCGAGCACTGGCGTCTCGCGATCCGGCGCGCCCGCGAAGCCAACGCCGCCGGCGCGCGCATCCGGCCGCAGACCTCGCCGCGCTTCATCGGCGTGCTCGCGGGCATCGCCCACCGCACGCCCTTCGACGGCCATCCGTCCTGGCAGCGGCTGCGCGAGCTGCCGCTCGATGCCCGCCTCGCCGCCCTGCGCGACCCCGCGCAGCGCGCGGCGCTGATCGCGGAGGCGCGCGGCGACAAGGAGGGGCTCGAGGCCTTCTACGTGCTGAACGGCCGGGATGGGCTCGCGCGCTACGACTGCCGCCCCGAGAACGCGCTCGTCGCGATCGCGGCGAAGCGCGGCATCTCGCCCGCCGAGGCATTCATCCAGCTCGCGCTCGAGACCGAAGGCCGGCTGCTGCTCTCGCTGCCCTTCCTGAACCAGGATTCCGAGGCCATCGCCGCCATGCTGGCCGAGCCGGTCGTGTTGATGGGACTCGCCGACGCGGGCGCCCACGTCGGGCTGACCATGGACGCGAGCGCGCCGACCTGGCTGCTCTGCCACTGGGTGCGCGAGCGCGGCGCGCTCCCGATCGAGGACGCCGTGCGGCGGCTCACCTCCGACACCGCGAACACGTTCGGCCTCGAGGGGCGCGGGCTGCTGCGCGCCGGCGCCTTCGCCGACCTGAACGTGATCGACTTCGAGGCGCTCGCGCTGCCCGTGCCGGAGTTCGTGCACGACTTCCCGCACGGCGCCGGCCGCTTCCGCCAGGGCGCTGCCGGCTACGACGCCACGATCGTGAACGGGCAGCTCTTCATGGAGCGGGGACGTCACACCGGCGCTCTCGCAGGCCGCCTGCTCCGGAGCGCGCCGGCCCGCGCCTAGCCGGCTTGACAGCGCGTTTCTGGCCGGGACCTTGACCGGCCATGGTCGCCCGCGAAAGCTGGCCCAAGCGCCACCCGATCCTCGTGCTGGTCGGGGTGAACGTCGTCCTGCTCGGCTTCTTCGCCGCGCTGGCGGAGATCGGGCTGCGGCTCTGGGTGCCGTACAACCCCGGCTACTACGTCGTGCTGCGCGCCGAACCCGGCGTCTACGAGTACCCCTTCGGGCGGCTGCTCCGGAACTCGCACAGCTTCCCGGACGACGAGTTCGACCTCGCGAGCCCGAAGCCGCGCGTCGGCTACTTCGGCGATTCCGTCACGCGCGGCGTGGGCGCAGGCCACGGCTACCGCATCCAGGACGTGCTCGAGACGCTGCATCCCGAGGTCGAGCACTGGACCTTCGAGGTCGCGGTCAACGGCATCGACCAGAAGACGCACCCGCGCATCCTCGAGATCGCCGAGAAGTACCAGCTCGCGGAAGTGGTCTACCTGCTGAACCTGAACGACCTGCTGCCGACGCAGAAGCCCGAGGGCGGAGAGACCGGCTCGACCTTCCGCGCGTGGCGCCAGCGTCTCAAGTTCCTCGATCGGCTGCGCGGCCGGAGCTACCTCTACTCGGCGCTGCGCTTCCGCTTCGCGGAGCTGATGCTGAGCTTCGGCTACGGGCACACGGGCTGGAAGGCCGCCGAGCTCTATCCGGAACAGAACACAGAGATCGTGCGCGAGACCGCCGAGCGGGTGACCGCGCTGGCCGACGCGGTGGCCGCGCAGGGGCGGCGCTTCCGCGTGGTGCTGCTGCCCTACGAGATGCAGATTTCGGACGAGGCGGCGCGCACCTACGCCGCGGCGGGCGTGGCGTGGGAGTCCGGTTTCCTCGAGCGCTCGACCCAGAAAGCGATCGAGGCCGCGCTGCCCGACCGCATCGAGGTCGTCGACGCGTACTGGGCCTTCGTGGATCCGGCCGACGAGGCAGGCTCGCGAACCGCGAATGGGGTAGGCGAGTACTACGTCTACAACCGCGGAGACAAGCTCGATTGGAACCACCCGAACCGCGACGGCTGCCGCAAGATCGCCGAGTATCTCGCGCGTCTGGGCGATCCGATCGCCCGGCGTTGAAGGCGCGCGCCGCCGCGCTGCTGCTGGCGCTCCTGCTCCTTCCGCTCGCCGCCGGGGCTGCCGAAGAGGCCTGGAGCGACTCCGACGTCGAGGCGGCCGAGCGCTACCGCGAGCAGGAGCGCGAGCGGGCCGACCGCTACCGCGCGCGCGTCGAGGCGCAGGACGAGGCGCCCGCCCGGCGCACGCGCGCGACCGCGTCCGGACCCGGCCTCGGCGAGCGCGTCGCCGGCGGGCTGCGCGCGTGGCTCGACGCGGAGCTGCGAGACCTCGTCCGCGCGGCCGCCGACGCGGACCTCGTCCGCGCGGTCGCCGACGCGCTGCGCTCGGCGTTCGCGGAGCTGTTCGGCGTGTTCGAGGAGCGCCCGCAGCCGCCGCGCCGCGAGCTCGCCCCGCGCGAGGGCGGCGGCCTCGGCGAGTGGCTGCAGCGCGAGCAGTCGCGCGCGGAGGACTGGCTCGCGGAGCGGCCGCGGGCCCCCGCGCCCGAGCCCGACAGCGTGCGCGAGTGGCAGCGGCGCGAGGCAGAGCGCGCGCACGAGCTCGCCCAGCGCGAAGCGGAGGAGGTGCGCGAGCGCGCCCGCCACATCGCCGACCTCGAGGCGGAGGCGCAGGAGCGCGCGCGCTGGGAGGAGCGCTGGCGCGACGCGGAGGCGTGGCGGCGCGACCCGGCGGCCCAGTGGGAGGCGGAGGAGCGCGCCCGGCTCGAACGGGCCGGGACGCCGGACTGACGGATGCGCAGCCTCCGCGTCCGTTGGCTCCTCGCCCTCGCCCCGGTGGCGCTCGCGCTGCTCGCGTTCTCGTTCTGGCTCGCGCGGGATCTCGGCGTGCGCCTCGCCGAGCGCGAGCTCGCGGTGCCGTCGCGCGTCTACGCGCGCCCGCTCGTGCTCGTGCCGGGCGCGCGCGTCTCGGAGCGCGTGGCGGCGACGCACCTGCGGGCGGCCGGCTATCGCGCCACGGCGAAGTCGCCGCCGGCGCTCGGCGAGTACGTGCTCGGCGCGCGCCGCTGGCAGATCGGCCGGCGCGGCTTCCGTTACCCGGACGGTTTCGAGCCCGAAGGCGTGGCGAGCGTCGAGCTCGATCGCGCGGGCGTGGTGCGCTCGATCACGGGGCCCGACGGGAAGCCGTTGGCGGCGCTCTTCCTCGACCCCGAGCTGCTCGCGGTGCTGCATGGCGCCGGCGGCCAGGACCGCCGGCTGGTTCCGCTCGCGAAGATCCCGCAGCCGATGATCGACGCCGTGCTCGCCGCCGAGGACCAGCGCTTCTTCGAGCACCACGGCGTGGATTTCGTGCGGCTCGGCGGCGCTCTCTTCAGCAACGTGCGCGCGCGCCGCACGGTGCAGGGCGGCAGCACCCTCACGCAGCAGCTCGTGAAGAACCTCTACGTGGGCAACGAGCGCACGCTCTGGCGCAAGCTGCGCGAGGCCTGTCTCGCCGTCCTGCTCGAGCTGCGCCACGACAAGTCCGAGATCCTCGAGGCGTACCTGAACCAGATCTACCTCGGGCAGAACGGCGCGCTCGCCATCCACGGCGTCGAGCGGGCCGCGCAGCACTACTTCGGGAAGAGCGTCGAGGCGATCACGCTCGAAGAGGCGGCCCTGCTGGCCGCGCTGATCCCGGCGCCGAACCGCTACACGCCCTTGCGTCACCCCGCGCGGGCACGGCAGCGCCGCGACCTGGTGCTGCGGTCGATGCGAGAGCAGGGCCGCATCACGCCGGCGGCCGAGCGCGCCGCCGCCGCCACGGAGCTGCGGCTCTCGCGCACGCCGCCGCCGCCTTCGCCCGGCTCGTTCTTCGTGAGCTGGCTGCGCCGCGATCTCGCGGCGCACGTGGATGCCACCGCGCTCAGCGAGGGCGGCCTGTCGATCTTCAGCACGCTCGACGCGGGCTTCCAGCGCGCGGCCGAATCCGCCGTGGCAGAGGGCCTCGCCGAGCTGGAGCGCCGCCACCCCCGGCTGCGCCGCGGCGGGAAGCGGCCCGAGGCGGCGCTGGTCGCGCTCGACCCGCTCTCCGGCGACGTGCTCGCGCTGGTGGGCGGGCGCGACGGGGCGCGCTCCGCGTTCGACCGCGCCGTGGCCGCGCGGCGCCAGCCGGGCAGCCTGATGAAGCCGATCGTCGCCGCGGCGGCGCTCGCGCGCGAGGGCAACGACCGCGTGCTCACGCTCGCCTCGGTGCTCGCCGACGAGCCGCTCGAGGTGACGGTGCCCGAGGGCACTTGGCGGCCGGTGAACTTCGACGGGCGTCACCGCGGCGCGGTCACGCTGCGCCAGGCGCTCGAGCAGTCGCTGAACGTGCCGTTCGCGCGGCTCGGACTCGAGGTGGGTCTGGTGCGCGTGGTCGAGACGGCGCGGCGCTTCGGCCTCTCGGGCGCGCTGCGCCCGGTGCCGTCCGTCTCGCTCGGCGCCTTCGAGGTGTCGCCGCTCGAGATCACCGCGGCGTATGCCGTGTTCGCCTCCGGCGGCTGGCGCGTTGCGCCGCGCCACACGCTCGCCGTGCTCGAGCCGGACGGGGACGTGCGCGCCGGCCAGAACGTTCGGCGCGCCCGCGTGCTCGAGGCCGCCGAGGCGCACCTCGTGGTCTCGGCGCTGCGCGGCGTCGTCGAGCGCGGCACCGCGCGCTCGCTGCGCAGCCTCGGCGTCGCCGCGCCCCTGGCGGGCAAGACCGGCACGAGCGACGGCGAGCGCGACGCCTGGTTCGTCGGCTTCACGCCCGACCTCGTGGTGGGCGTATGGGTCGGCTTCGACGGCCGCGACGCGCTCGGCCTGACGGGCGCGGCCGCCGCGCTCCCGATCTTCGCCGCGTTCGCGCGGGGCGCCTTCGCCCGCGCGCTCCCCGACCCCTTCGCGCTGCCGGCGCGCATCGAGGTCGTCGAGATCGACCCCCGCACCGGCCTGCGCGCGGGCCCGGGCTGCCGCGGCGAGGACGAGATCTTCCTGGCCGGCACCGCGCCGAAGAAGCGCTGCGGGCGCGCGCCGTGGGCGTTCCTGCGGCGGCTGCAACTCCACTAGGATTCGCGCCCGGAGGAGCCGATGAAGGACCTGTTCTCGGTGGCGGGCAAGGTGGCGCTGGTGACCGGCGGCTCGCGCGGAATCGGGCGCATGATCGCGCACGGCCTCGTCGCGAACGGCGCGCGCACCTACGTGACGTCGCGGAAGGCGGACGCCTGCCGGCAGACCGCGGCGGAGCTCTCGCGCGAAGGCGAGTGCATCGCGCTGCCCGCGGATCTGGCGCAGGCGGAGGAGCGCGCGCGCCTCGTGGCCGAGCTCGGCGCCCGCGAGCCGAAGCTCCACATCCTGGTGAACAACGCGGGCGCGAACTGGGGCGCGCCGCTCGCGGAGTTCCCCGAATCGGGCTGGGACAAGGTCTTCGACCTGAACCTGAAGGCGATCTTCTTCCTGACGCGCGACCTGTTGCCCGCGCTCGAGCGCGCCGGCACGGCGGACGACCCCGCCCGCGTGGTGAACGTCGGCTCGATCGACGGCCTCACCGTCCCGCTGCTCGAGACGTACTCGTACTCCGCCGCGAAGGCCGCGCTCCACCACATGACGCGCGTCCTCGCGCGCAAGCTCGCGCCGCGCGTGACCGTGAACGCGATCGCGCCGGGACCCTTCGAGAGCCAGATGATGAAGGCCACGCTCGAGCGCTTCGGCGACTCGATCCGGAGCGCGAACCCGCGCGGGCGCATCGGGGAGCCCGAGGACATGGCGGGCGCCACGATCTTCCTGTGCTCGCGCGCTGCCGCCTACGTGACGGGCGCGGTGATCCCGGTCGACGGCGGGCTCTCCACGTGCCGCTGATCGACGCGCGACGCGGACACGCGGTCGCCTAGGGCAGCTCGAGCGCCGCACCCGTCCAGCGCACCACCCGGTCGCTCCGCGCGACGCGCCCCCAGTCGAACTCGCGCAGCAGCTCGGCGGGCGTGACGGGCGCCGCGTCGGGGCGCAGCCCGGCGGCGTGCGCGAGGAAGCCGACCAGGCCGGACGCCTCGTAGGCGCCGCGCAGCGCGTCCGCGCCGACCGCGCCGTGCAGCTTCGCGAGCTTCCCGCCGCGCTCCTCGAGCAGCAGCAGGTGATGGCGGTAGACCGGCTCGGGCAGGCCGAGCAGGCACTGGAGCGCGAGCTGCGTCGCGGTGCTCGCCGCGAGATCGTGCCCGCGCACCACGCGGGTGACGCCGCTCGCGGCGTCGTCCACCACCACGGCGAGCTGGTAGGCGAGCGAACCGTCCCGGCGGCGCACGATCGGGTCGCCCATCACCGCGGCGGGGTCCTGCGCGAGGTCGAGGCCGCCCTCGTCGCGCGGCTCCCTGCGGCCGCCCGGCAGTGCGGCGCGCAGCGGCTCTTCGCACGCGCGCCAGCCCTCCGCCGGGAGAACCCGGCCGCGGCAGCGGTTCGGGTAGCGGGCGCCGCGGCCCAGCGCGGCATCGGATTCCGCCCGCACCAGGCTGCGGCTGCACGCGCACGGATACAGCACACCGAGCGCCGCCAGCCGGTCGAGAGCTGCGGCGTGGCGCGCGGCGAAGGCGTGCTGCTCCTCCTGCGCATCGAAGTCGAGGCCGAGCCAGGCCAGGTCCTCGAGCATGCGCTCGCTCCACTCGGAGCGCGAGCGCTCGGGATCGAGATCCTCGAGGCGGAGCAGCAGCCGGGCGCCTTGCTTGCGCGCGTCGAGCCAGGCGAGCAGCCCGGCCAGGAGCGTGCCCGGATGCGCGCGGCCGGTCGTGGACGGTGCGAAGCGTGAGACCTGCACGGCGAGGGCAGGGAACCTAGACTGGCCGCTCGATGAAGGCGACCGTCCACGCGCGCTTCGCGTCGCAGCTTCCGGCGGACGACGACCATCCGTACCGCACCGGCGCCTGGCGCCCGCAGACGACCGAGTGGGACGCGAGCGAGCTCGACGCCGCGGGCGAGATCCCCGCGGATCTCGCCGGCGTCTACCTGCGCAACACCGAGAACCCGCTGATCGCATCGCGGGGCCTCTACCACCCCTTCGACGGCGACGGCATGCTCCACGCGATCTCGTTCCAGGACGGCGAGGCGAGCTACCGCAACCGCTTCGTGCGCACGCTCGGCCTCGCCGCCGAGCAAGTCGCGGGGCATGCGCTGTGGGCCGGCATCGCGGAGCGGCCCGATTCGGCGCGACGCAGCGACGGCTGGGGCGCGCGGGGGCGCATGAAGGACGCCTCGAGCACGGACGTGGTCGTGCACCGCGGCATCGCGCTCTCGAGCTTCTACCAGTGCGGCGACCTCTACCGCCTCGACCCGCGGACGCTCGCCGACCTCGGGCGCGAGAGCTGGTCGGGGCGGTTCCCGCCGGAGGGCGTCTCCGCGCACGCGAAGGTGGACGCGGCGACCGGCGAGCTCCTCTTCTTTGGCTACGGGAAGCAGGCGCCCTACATGCACTACGGCGTGGTGTCGCGCGCGGGCGAGCTCGTGCACTACGTCGACGTGCCGCTGCCCGGCCCACGGCTGCCGCACGACATGGCCTTCACCGAGCGCTTCGCCATCCTGAACGACTGCCCGCTGTTCTGGGACCCCGCCGCGCTCGCGAAGGGCGTGCACGCGAACCGCTTCTTCCCGGAGCTGCCGACGCGCTTCGCGATCGTCCCGCGGCGCGGCCGGACGGACGAGATCCGCTGGTTCGAGGCGGCGCCCACCTTCGTGCTGCACTGGATCAACGCCTTCGAGGAGGGCGACGAGGTCGTGCTCGACGGCTTCTTCCAGCACGACCCCGCGCCGAAGCTGCCGGAGGGCGCCTCGCTCCACGACAAGCTGTTCCGCTTCCTCGACATCCACGCGCTACGGGCCCGGCCGCACCGCTGGCGCTTCGACCTGCGCACCGGCAAGACGCGCGAGGAGCCGCTCAGCGACCGCGTGATGGAGTTCGGCAAGATCGACCCGCGGCGCGCGGGCCGGCCCCATCGCTACGCCTACAACGTGACCGGGGTGCCGGGCGCCTTCCTGTTCGACGGGCTCGTGAAGCACGACCTCGCGACCGGGCGCGAGGAGGCGTACGCCTTCGGGCCCGGCGTCTACGGCAGCGAGACCGTGATGGCGCCGCGGCTCGGGAGCGCGAGCGAGGACGACGGCTACCTCCTGAGCTTCGTCTCGGACCTGCCGAACGACCGCTCCGAGTGCTGGATCTTCTCCGCGCAGGCCGTCGGCGACGGCCCGATCGCGCGCGTCTCGCTGCCGGAGCGCATCTCGAGCGGAACGCACGCGTGCTGGGCGCCGGCCGAGGCGCTCTCGAGCCCATGAAGGAGCCAGACATGTCGAAGGGTCGCGTCGCCGTCGTCACCGGGGCCAACAAGGGGATCGGGCTCGAGATCGCGCGCCAGCTCGCGCGCGAGGGCGTCCGCGTGTACCTCGGCGCCCGCGACGAGGCGCGCGGGCGCGAGGCGGCGGAGAAGCTGCGCGGCGAGGGTCTCGACGCGCGGCCGCTGCGCCTCGACGTGACCGACGATGCGAGCGTGGCCGCGGCGGCCGCGTTCGTCGACGAGGACGCGGGCCGGCTCGACATCCTCGTCAACAACGCCGGCATCGCGATCGACGACGGCCCGCCGAGCCGCGTCTCGATGGACGCGCTGCGCTGCACCTACGAGACGAACGTGTTCGGCCTCGTGCGCGTGACGCAGGCGCTGCTGCCGCTGCTGCGCCGCTCCGATGCAGGACGCATCGTGAACCTGTCCTCCGGGCTCGGCTCGCTGGCGCTGAACAGCGATCCGAGCTGGCCCTTCGCGTCGGTGAAGTTCCTCGCGTACAACTCCTCGAAGAGCGCGGTGAACGCGATCACCGTGCAGCTCGCGTGGGAGCTGCGCGAGACGAAGCTCAAGGTGAACGCCGCCGATCCGGGCTACGTGGCGACGGACATGAACCGGCACCAGGGCGAGCGCTCGGTGGAGCAGGGCGCCGCCACGCCCGTGCGGCTCGCGCTGCTGCCGGCCGACGGCCCGACCGGCGGCTACTTCAACGACGAGGGTCCGCTTCCCTGGTGAGCGCCCGCGCGACCTCGACCCCGCCCCCGCGCGCCTTCGCGACGTACATGGCGCGGTCGGCCGCCTGGAGCAGGTCCTTCAGCTCCGTGCCGTGGAGCGGCTGCTGCGCGATGCCGATGCTCACGCCGCACGCGGTCGCCGCGTCGCCGATGCGAACCGGCTCGCGCAGCGCGCTGATGATCCGGAAGGCCACGTCCTGCGCGCCGCGCAGCTCCGTCTCGGGCAGCAGCAGCACGAACTCGTCGCCACCGAGGCGCGCGAACAGATCGGGGCCGCGCGTGCACGCGTGGACGCGAGCGGCGAACTCCGCGAGCAGGTAGTCGCCGGCCTCGTGGCCGAAGGAGTCGTTCACCTCCTTCAGCCCGTCGAGGTCGAGGTAGAGCAGGCTGCAGCCGTGCGTGCTCTGCGCCGCGGCGCGCAGCATCGCCGGGGCGTCGGCCTCGAGCCCGCGCCGGTTCAGCAGCCCGGTGAGGGGATCCTGGCTGGCCGCGGCCTGCATCTCGCGCTCGCGCTGCTTGCGATCGGTGACGTCGAGGAACGTCACCAGCAGGTCGCCGCCGACGGGCGAGGCGGTGAAGCGGTACCAGGTCTCGCGGCCACCGCGCAGGACCTGGCGCTCCACGTCGCAGGTCTCGCCCGAGAGCAGCGCCTCGCGGAAGGCCTGGAAGAGCGCCGGCGTGTGCGGGTGCACCGCGTCCTTGAAGGGGCGGCCCACCAGCGCGTCGGGAGGCTCGCCGAGGATCGCCGCGGCCGCGGGATTCGCGAGCACGCAGACGAAGTCGCGCACGTCGTTCGCGGGGCCGCCGTGCCGCGGGCGCAGGTGGAGGATGCCGTTCGGCGAGTGCTCGATCAGGCGCCGCACCCAGGTTTCGCCCTCGCGTAGCGCGCGCTCGGCGCGCTCGCGTACCGTGACGTCACGCAGCAGCACGATCTCGCCGACGGAGCGCTCGCTGCGCAGGCGGATCGGCGAGACGGAGAGCTCGAGCGTGCGACCGTCCGCCGCGTGGCACGGGCGCGGTCCGCCGCTCTCGGCGTCGAGCGCTGCCACGAGCACGTCGCGCCAGGGCAACGCCTCCTCGACGCGGAAGCCGATCACCTCGGGCTCGCGGCGTCCGGCGAGCGAGAGCGCGACGCGATTGATCTCGACGACGCGGCGGTAGCGGTCCACCACCACCACGCCGTCGCGCATGTTGTCGAAGATCGAGCGATACGCGATGGGGCTGAGCTGGAACAGGCGCAGGCGCACGAAGCCCCAGGCGAAGATCACCCCGCTCAGCGCGAACGCGACGGGCGTCGGCCCGAAGCGCGCATCGCCGACGCCGGCCGTGAACGCGACGTTCACGACCACCGGGATCAGCACCGCGACGAGCAGCATCGCCGTCTGCGCGCGGTAGAGCTTCGACTGGGAGAAGAGCTCGGCCGCGGCGAGCCAGAGCCCCGCGCCGGTCACCGCGTAGCTGAACGGGAAGTGGACCCAGCGGCACCACGGCCCCCACGCGAGCCGCATCACCCGCTCGCCGTTCGGCCCGAACGGCGGGTGCGTCCACATCCACTCGTGCCACGGATTCGTCCACACCAGCGCGATGGTGCAGAGCGGAATCAGGAACAGGAGCCCGAGCTGGCGCCGGCTGACCGCGAGGCGCTCGGTGTAGTAGACGATGAACAGCAGGAACGCCGGCGCGGTGAGGGCGATGGCCGTGTACTTGACCGCGACCGCCGCGAAGTAGGCGCGCTCGCCCGGCACGAGGATCTCGGCGGCGGCGGCGCCGAGCCACGTCGCGACCGCGCAGAGGGCGAGCCCCATCGTGCGCGAGCCCGGCCCGGAGCGGCGGCGCACCAGGGCCGCGGCGAGGCCCAGATAGAGGAACCCCCCCGCCACGAGCAGCGGGAGCCAGACGAGCCTCGCTTCGGGCACTCGGACCTTCCCCCGGTACCCCGGGTTTTTCGGAGCCCCGCACCCGGCCCTTGACGTTCGGACCCGTCATTTACAGATGTCTTTTTAAATTTACGGATGTAATATATCGGTCATGCCGCACGAGCTGGCCGACTTCGCACCCGACCAGGTGTCCTTCTATCTCGGCGACCCCCACGCCGCGTTCCGCCAGCTGCGCGCCACGGACCCCCTCCACTGGTACGCCGCGGGTTCGTTCTGGTGCGCGACCCGGCACGCGGAGGTGAGCGAGATCTCGCGCCGGCCGCGCACGTTCTCGAGCGCGCACGGCACGCAGCTCTTCGAGGTGCCGACGCGGCTCGCGGCGCAGACGGTCGCCATGGAGGAGTTGGCCCCGTCCATCATCCGGATGGATCCGCCCGCGCACAACCGCCACCGCAAGCTCGTGATCAGCGCCTTCACGCCGCGCATGGTGGCGGCGCTCGAGCCGCGCGTGCGCGCGCTCGCGCGCGAGTGCGTTGCGGCGGTGCGGCCCGGCGAGGTCTTCGACTTCGTCGAGCAGATCGCGATCCCGCTGCCGATGTTCGTGATCGCGGAGCTGCTCGGCGTGCCGAGCTCCGACTACGGCGACTTCCGGCGCTGGTCCGACGCGATGATCGAGGCGGGCAGCAGCGGGCCGAGCGCGGACACGCTCGCCACCAGCGCGGAGCTGTTCGTGTACATGATCGCGAAGGCCGCTGAGCGTCGCAGCGCGCCGCGCGAGGACGTGCTCTCGAAGCTGGCGCTCGCCGAGCTGGACGGGGCTCGCCTCGGCGACGCCGAGCTCGCAGTCTTCTGCCTGACGCTGCTCGTGGCCGGCAACGAGACCACCCGCAATCTGATCTCGGGCGGCATGCACGCCCTGCTCGAAGACCCCACGCAGTGGGAGAAGCTGTGCGCGGATCCGTCGCTGCTGCCGAACGCCGTCGAGGAGATGCTGCGCTTCGTGAGCCCGATCCAGAACTTCGTGCGGCGCGTGCAGGCCGACACGGAGCTCGCCGGCAAGCGCCTGCGCGCCGGCGAGTACGTCGCGCTGCTCTACGGCTCCGCGAATCGCGACGAGGCCGTGTTCGGCGCGGACGCCGAGCGCTTCGACATCCTGCGGCCGGACGCGGATCGCCACCTGGCGTTCGGCTTCGGCGAGCACCTCTGCCTCGGCGCCTCGCTCGCCCGCCTCGAGGCGCGCGTGATGTTCGAGGAGCTGATCGCGCGCGGCGGCGGCTTCTCGCCCGCCGGGCCGGCGCGCAGGCTGGCCTCGACCCTGGTGAACGGCATCGTCGAGCTGCCCGTGGTGTTCGAGGAGGCGCGGTGAGCGCCTGGCTCTCCGAGCCGCGCTCCCCGTTCGTGCGCCCCGGGCCGCGCGAGCAGCAGCGCGCCGCCACGCGCGAGCGCCTGTTCGAGGCGGCGCTCGCCGAGTTCCGCCGCTGCGGCTTCGAGCGCGCCAGCGTCGCCGAGATCGCGCGCGCGGCGGGCGTGTCGCGCCCGAGCTTCTACGCGCACTTCCCGACGCTCGACCACGTGCTGTTCGAGCTGACCTGGCGGCTGTCTCTCGAGATCGTGCGCCGGCTCGCGACAGCCGCCGATCTGCGCGAGACGCTCGACCGCCTGGTCGAGGGCCTCATCGCGGCCGAGCAGACGGTGGACGACCCGGCGCTGTTCCGCGAGATGATCAGCGTCTTCGCGCGCCGGCCCGCGGCGCCCGGCATCGACGGCGACGAGATCCCCGTGCTCACGGAGCTGATGCGGCGCTTCGAGCGGGCGCGCGCCGCGGGCGAGCTGCGCGCCGGCATGGCCCCGCGGCAGGCCGCGCGGCTCTGCCTGTCGGGCGTGTTCGGCCATCTGCTCGGCGTCGACGCCTCGCCCGACGAGCGCCGCACCGACCTGCGCGCGTTGTTCTCTCTCTACGTCGCGGATCCCGCGTAGAACACGGCGACCAGCACTAGTTGCCCGGCTTGTTCCTGATCGCTGCGTCGATCTGCTTCTTCACGGCATCCAGATTGAAGGAAGCCGGGTCCTGCATCGGCGGGTAGTCGATCGCCGTGAGGGCCAGGTTCTTGACCGCCTCCTGGACCGTGACGAAGCGCCAGAACTCGCGGGCGAAGAAGTCGTTCATGTAGCCGCCCCCGAGGTCGTTGAGGGTCTGGCCGCCGATCGACGGCGTCCGCTCGAAGGGATCCTGGCGGATGTTGACCATGGTGGGCATGTCCGTCGTGACCTTTGCCCCGGGCCAACCATTCGGCTGCTGGTAGAACTGGTACTTGAAATCGCCGATGCGGATCGCGCCGAGGTGAGGTCCGCCGAAGTAGAAGAACTCGTTGCGGGCGGAGGGGGCGGTGCCCTCCAACAGGGCCAGTTGGTTGTAGCCGTCCAGGTGATTCTTGTAGGTCTGCTCTCCGAGCTGCGCGCCCTTCAGGAGCTGCTCGGTGATGTCGGGGTTCCCCGCGGCCGCGGTGAGGGTGGGGAACCAGTCGAGCGCCGAGAACAGGCCGTTCTCGACCCTGCCCGGCTTGATGTGATCCGGCCAGCGGACGATGCACGGCGCTCGGAATCCACCCTCGAAGACGGTCCCCTTGGTGCCCTTGAACGGTGTCATGCCTCCATCGGGCCAGGTGAACACCTCGGCGCCATTGTCGGTGGTGAAGACGACGATGGTGTTGTCGGCCTCGCCGATGTCCTCCAGGTGCTTCAGTAGGGCGCCGACGCTGTCGTCTAGCTGCGCCACGCCGGCTTCCTCGAGGCCGTAGTTGCTCTTGCTGTTCATGAGAGCCCGGTACTTGGGCGACAGAAAGGTCCAGACGTGCATGCGCGTCGTGTTGTGCCAGACGAAGAACGGCTTGCCGTCATTCTTGGCCTTGTCCATGAAGTCCGAAGACGCCTTGACCAGCACCTCGTCGAAGGTCCCCATGTCGTACTTCGCCTTCGGCGTGATGTCGTGCATGTTCGGCACGTTGGACATGTCGGGGTAGGGTGCCAACGGCCCCTCGTCCACGATCTTCTGCTTGCCGACGCGGCCCCAGCGGGGCTGCTCGGTCGGGTCATCCGTGGTCGTCGCCCACGTATGCAGCACGCTGCGCGGGCCGACCTTGTCGCGGTAGGCCGGATCGTTCGGGAACGAGTACCAGTAGGGATCCGACATTGCGTCGAGGTGATACAGGTACCCGAAGAACTCATCGAAACCGTGCAGTGTCGGCAGGTACTTGTTCAGATCGCCGAGGTGGTTCTTGCCGAACTGGCCGGTGGCGTATCCCTGCGCCTTGAGAGCGGCGGCGAGGGTCGCAGCCTGCGCCGGCATGCCCACGTCTGCGCCGGCCTGGCCGACGGTCGTGAGGCCCGTGCGGAGCGGGATTTCACCCGTGATGAAGCTCGCCCGGCCGGCCGTGCAGCTCGCCTCGGCATAGTAGTCGGTGAACATGACGCCCTGGGAGGCAAGCCTGTCGAGGTTGGGCGTCTTCCCCGACATGATGCCCCGGTGATAGGCGCCGAGGTTGAACCAGCCGACGTCGTCACCCATGATGACGAGGATGTTGGGCTTGTCCGCGGCCCGCGCGGCGCCTGACCCGATGAGGGCCGCCAGCAGTCCGACGGCCAGAACGATGCTCGTTCGATTCGCCACGAAGCACTCCCTTCGTTCCTGCACGCTCGCGCTGCTCGAATCAGCGCTCGATCTCGGGGTCCACCCGCGCTGCGGCGAAGCGCGTGAACGGCTGGGTGAGGACCGTAGTGCGGGTCGCCTCGTCGCCCAAGAGTCCATGCTACCCGAGTTGCATCTCGCGCTCGGAAATGTCGCGAGGAGGTCCTCCGTGGCACGCGATTCGCATCACGGAGGTGGGGGCCCGTCGCCTCAGCCGGGTGGACGGCCGGTCGACCGGCGACGACCCGAGGGGGGCGTGTCTCGAGCTGTCCGGCCTGCGGGCGGCCGACGCCGTCGCGCGGGCCTGGGGTGTCGAGCTGCAGGGGGTTCCCCCGCACCTCGCGTGGCGGATCGAAGACGAGCATGCTTGGACCGAGGAGGAGAAATCGATGACGAAGACGACCGTCGTGACGCTGATCTCATTGCTGGCGCTCGGCTCGTGGAGCGGGTGCGCGATGGGGCAGAAGAAGGTGGAGAAGGAGCTCGCGAACCCGGCTCAGATCAACTGCGCCACGGCCGACGGCGACCTCCGCCTGTTGCAGCACGAGAAGGCGAACGTGGCGGAGCGCATGGCCGAGGGCGTGATGGCGGTCTATCCCGCCGGTCTGGTCGTCGGCCTGGTCACGCGAACCGAGGGCACGAAGCTGAAGGTCGCGACGGGCGAATACAACAAGATGATCGATGCGCGCATGGCGGAGATCAAGCAGACCTGCGGCATCCAGTAGCTCAGCGCCCGGGCGCGAGCGCCTTCAGCAGCGGGCGGACCCAGACGGACTGCGCGAGCGGATCTAGCCAGCGATAGAGCCGGCCCGAGATGCGGATCGGAGCGCCGCGCTCGACCGCGTCGATGCCTTCGCGCACGACGGTGGCGGCGTCGTACCAGAGGAAGCCGGGCAGGCCGCGCTTCATCTCCATCAGGCCCGCGGCCTCGTGGAAGTCCGTGTGCGTGAAGCCGGGGCAGAGCGCGGAGACGTGGACGCCGCTCCCGCGCAGGATCAGCGCGAGCTCTTCCGAGAGCGCGACCAGATACGCCTTCGCGGGGCCGTAGTTGGCGCCGGCCGGTCGCGCGAGGCGCCCGGCGAACGAGGAGACGTTGATCACGCGCCCGAAGCCGCGCTCGCGCATCCCCGGGACGAAGCGGTGACACATCTGTGCGACGGACGTCATCATCAGCTCGAAGAAGCGCGCCTGGGCGTCCCAGTCGCGGTCCTCGAGCAGGTCGGGGCCGGCGACGCCCGCGTTGTTGACCAGCCAGTCGACTCGCAGCTCCTGCTCGGCGGCGAACGCCTCGATGCGGGCCGGCGCCAAAGGCTCGCCGAGATCGGCCGCGAAGACGTCGACGCGCACGCCGTGCGCGGCGCCGAGCTCGTGCGCGAGCTCCTTCAGCCGCTCCTCGCGGCGCGCCACGAGCAGCAGGTTCAGCCCGCGCGCCGCGAGCTGGCGCGCGAACTCCGCGCCGAGCCCGGCCGACGCTCCCGTGACGAGTGCGGTCCCTGTTGCCATCGCGTGGTCTCCTCCGTGAGCCGCGACTGTAGCCCTCGCTTTCCCCTTGACCGCGCGAGCGGGCACGGCGCAGGCTGCTACGGGTAAGTCCCGTGAGATCCGCCGCCGAGATCGCCCAGCTCTTCGCCGCCGCCGTCGGCGCCGAGCACGTCCTCGCCGGCGACGCGATCAACGCCGACTACGCGCACGACGAGGCGCTGACCGCGGCGCCGGTGCGCCCCGCGGCGCTGCTGCGCCCCGAGAGCACCGCGCAGGTGGCGGCAATCCTGTGCGCGGCGCACGCGGAGCGCGTGCCCGTCACGGCGCGCGGGGCGGGCACGGGGCTCTCGGGCGGCTGCGTGCCGCGCGCGGACGGCGTCGTGGTCTCCTTCGAGCGCATGAACCGCGTGCTCGAGATCGACCGCGACAACTTCGTCGCGCACGTCGAGCCGGGCGTCCAGCTCGACCAGCTCGACGCTGCGCTGGCGCCGCTCGGGCTCGTGTATCCCGTCTACCCGGGCGAGTACAGCGCCAGCCTCGGCGGCAACGTCGCCACCAACGCGGGCGGCATGCGCGCGGTCAAGTACGGCGTGACGCGCCAGAACGTCCTCGGCGTCGAGGCCGTGCTGGCCACGGGCGAAGTGATCCGTTGCGGCGGCAAGCTGATCAAGACCTCGACCGGCTACGACCTGACGCAGCTCCTCGTCGGCTCGGAGGGCACGCTCGCGCTGATCACGCAGGCGTTCCTGCGCCTCCACCCGCGGCTCGGGCACGCGGCGACGGTGCTCGGTCCCTTCGCGACGCTCGAAGAGGTGACGGCGGCGGTGCCGCGCATCGTCGCGAGCGGCGTCGGTCCGCTGATGCTCGAGTACATCGACGTGATGACGATGGCGGCGATGATCAACAGCCTCGGGCTCAAGCTCGGCATCCCCGACGAGATCCGCGGCAAGGCGCTCGCGTATCTGCTCGTGGTGCTCGAGGGCGCGCGCGAGGATCGCCTCGACGAGGACGTGCAGGTGGCAGGCGAGCTGCTCGCCGAGCTCGGCGCCATGGACGTCTACGTGTTGCCGCCGGCCGCCGGGCGCGAGCTGGTCGAGGCGCGCGAGAAGGCCTTCTGGATCGCGAAGAGCAGCCAGGCAGACGACGTCATCGACGTGGTCGTGCCGCGCGCCGCGATCGCCGCCTTCATGCAGCGCGTGCGCGAGATCGCGCAGCAGCACGGCTCGCTGATCGCGGGCTGCGGCCACGCCGGCGACGGGAACGTCCACATGGCGATCTTCCAGAAGGACCCGGACGTGCGCGCACGCGTCCTCCGCGCCGTGTTCGAGGCCGGCATGGCGCTCGGCGGCGCGATCTCGGGCGAGCACGGCCTCGGCCGCGAGAAGAAGAAGTACTTCCAGGCGCTCGAAGACCCGGTGAAGATCGAGCTGATGCGGCGCATCAAGCGCGCCTTCGATCCCCACGGCATCCTGAACCCCGGCGTGATCTTCGACGACGAGGACGGGCGGTGACGGCGCTGAACGGCGCGCAGGCCCTGATCCGCACCCTGGTGGGCTGCGGGGTGGACACATGTTTCACCAACCCCGGCACCTCCGAGATGCACTTCGTCGCCGCGCTCGACGCGGTGCCGGAGATGCGCGGGGTGCTCGCGCTGTTCGAGGGCGTCGCCACCGGCGCGGCCGACGGCTACGCCCGCATGAGCGGACGGCCGGCCGCGACCCTGCTGCACCTCGGCCCGGGCCTCGGCAACGGCCTCGCGAATCTGCACAACGCGCGGAAGGGTCGCGTCCCGATCGTGAACGTGGTCGGGGATCACGCGACGTACCACGCCCGCTACGACGCGCAGCTCCAGAGCGACATCGAGACCGTCGCGCGCAACGTGTCGGGCTGGATCCGCACCTCGCAGCGCCCCGAGCAGGCCGGCGCGGACGCCGCGGAAGCCGTGGCGGCGGCGCTCGGGCCGCCCGGGCAGGTCGCGACGCTGATCCTGCCCGCCGACGTGTGCTGGCTGCCGGGCGGCGTGGTGGCGCCGCCGAAGCGCCCGGCGCCCGCCGCTTCCGCTTCCGACGCGACGATCGAGCGCATCGCCAAGGTGCTGCGCTCGGGCGAGCCGGCGCTGCTCTTCCTCGGCGGCCGCGCGCTGCGCGCCGACGCGCTCGCGGACGCCGCGCGCTGCGCCGCCGCCAGCGGTGCGAAGCTGCTGGCCGAGACCTTCCCGACGCGCCTCGAGCGCGGCGCGGGCGTACCGCCGATCGGCCGCCTCGCCTACCTGGGCGAGTTCGCGATGCAGCAGCTCACGGGCCTCCGCCACCTCGTGCGGGTGGACGCGAAGGCGCCGGTCAGCTTCTTCGCGTATCCGAACAAGCCGAGCCAGCTCGTGCCCGACGGCTGCGAGGTCCACACGCTCGCAGGCGCCGGCGACGACGCGCGCGGCGCGCTGGCGGCGCTGGCCGACCGGCTCGGCGCGCCGCCCGACGGCTTCGCGCGCCAGCCCGCCGCGAGGCCCGCGTTGCCGACGGGCGCGCTCACGGTGGACGCCGTCGCGCAGGCGGTCGGCGCGCTGCTGCCCGAGGGCGCGATCGTGTCGGACGAGGCGAACACCGCGAGCCTCATGCTCCCGGTCCACACCGCGGGCGCGCCGCGCCACGACTGGCTCTGCCTCACCGGCGGCGCGATCGGGCAGGGCCTGCCCGTCGCGACGGGCGCGGCCCTTGCGTGCCCGGACCGCAAGGTGCTCAGCCTCGAGGGCGAGGGCAGCGCGCTCTACACGATCCAGTCGCTCTGGACGCAGGCGCGCGAGGGCCTCGACGTCGTCACCGTCGTCTACAACAACCGCTCCTACGCGATCCTGAACCTCGAGCTGAACCGCGTCGGCGCCGAGCCGCCCGGACCGCGGGCGAAGGCGATGCTCGACCTCTCGGGCCCGGACCTCGACTTCGTGGCGATCGCGCGCGGCTTCGGCGTGCCCGCGAACCGCGCCACGAGCGCCGACGACTTCGTGAAGCAGCTCGAGCGCGCCCTCGCCGAGCCCGGCCCTGCGCTGATCGAGGCGATCGTGCCGTCGATCGTGTGAGGGAGGCGCCGCCGGATCACAGCATGTCGGCAGGCGCCGGCGGGACGCCGAGCTCGAGCTTCCCCGCGATCTGCGCGGCGCGGTCCCAGTCGAAGATCACGTGGCCGCGGATCATCTGGACGTCGCGGAGCTGGCGCTGGAGCGGTGCGGACGTGTAGCCCGAGCTCGCGCCCGCGGCGGCGGCGAGCGTGTTCACGGCCTGGTTGGCGAGCCGCACGACGTGCGCGGAGGCGAGGCGGATCTCCGCGAGGGCCGCGACGGGTGCGGCCGCGCCGAGCGGACCGATCTCTTCGAGCCTCCGGGCGGCGTCCTGCCACACGAGGCGGGCGGCGCGGACGTCCGCGAGCGCTTCGCCGAGGCGCAGATGCGTGGCGGGAAGCTCCGCGTGCTTGGCGCCCGAGTAGGCCTGCAGCTTCGCCTTCATGCGCTCGGTGAATGCGTCGAGCGCGCCTTCCGCCGCGCCGAGCGCCGGCGTCGCCGCGACCAGCGCGAGCGTCGGGCCGAGCGGGTACGCGATCCGCGGATCGTCGTGGATCGTCTCGCCCGGCGAGCGACCGAGCTTCAGGCGCAGCGCCTCGACCGTGCGGTGGGCGGGCACGAAGGCGTTCTCCGCCCGCACCGCGTTGCTGCCGGTGCCCGCCATGCCGGCGACCTGCCAGTTGTCCTCGACCACGACCGCGTCGATCGGGAGCACGCAGAAGCGCGGGGCGGGCGTGCTCGCCTCGGTGCACGTCACCATCACCCAGTCGGCGTGCATCACGCCCGTCGCCCACTCCCAGCGCCCGCTGACGCGGAAGCCGCCCGGCGCCGGCTCCGCGCGCCCGGTGGGCGCGAGCGGCGCGGGCATGCGGGGCGTGCGCCCGCCGGCGAACAGCTCTGCCTGGAGCTCCGGCTCGAACTTGCAGAGCAGCCAGGCGTGCAGCGCGAGGAACGACAGCGTCCACGCGCTGGACGTGCACGACTGGCCCATCCGCCGAACGAGATCGAGGAACGCCGGGAAGTCCTGCGCAGCCCCGCCGAAGCGCTTCGGCACGAGCGTCTCGAAGAAGCCCAGCGCCTGCGCCTGCTCGAGCGTCGACTCCGGCAGGCGGCGCAGCGCCTCGGCCACCTCCGCCTGCTCGGCCAGGTGCCGCAGGAACGACTCGAATGCGCCTGCGCGCGCCGCGGCCATCGCAGCACGATACGGCGGAACGGAAGCCGAGCGCTAGAGGGTCTTCAGGTACTCGATGATCGCCCGGCGCTCCGTGTCGGTGAGCACGGAGTTGAACGTGTGGCCGCCGTTGCCCTGTCCGTACATGTAGACGTTGTAGATCTTGCGCCGCTCGATGTCCGTGTTGGTGATCGTCGGCGGGAAGAGCACGTTCCAGGCCAGGACGACGTTGCTGTACAGGCCGGTCAGGATGTCGTCGTACCACGACAGCAGCAGGTCGTCGTCGGGATTGCAGCGCAGGTACGGAGAGGGGAACGGGTTCAGCAGCGTCGGGTTCTGGCACGCGATGGTGTCGTACTTCCAGCCGAGCTTCGCCGTGTCGTAGGCGGACATGCTCGTGTCGTAGCCCATGATCACGCGGCCGGTCTGGTCCCAGCGCGGCGCCTTGGACTTCCTGCGCCAGAGCGGCTTGCGATCGGCGGGCTTCAGCACCTCCCACACGTTCGGCACCGAGCCGTTGTGGAGGTAGGGCGCCGAGGCCCAGACGCCGTAGAGCGGCGGCGCCAGGTAGCCGAGCTCGCGGTTGCCACGCAGGTCGGAGCGGTTCTGGGGGCCGCAGTCGTTCGGGGTTCCCGCGGTCGGCGGATAGCCGAAGAAGTTGTTGGCCCCCGCGATCTGCACCGCCTCGTTGTTCGTCTCCATGCGCACCGGGTCCGTAGCGATGATGCGCTGGGGCGTGACGTACGCGGCCATGCCTTCGAGCTTGGGACTGGCGAGGAAGTTGGGGTCGTTCACGTAGCGCGGGGCGTACGCGCCGTGGCAGCCCGCGCAGGAGCCGTTGCCCTGCGGCGGTCTCGCGATCGGGTTGTTCCGGCTCGCAGCCCAGAGGTCGAGCGTGTGGAACATCACCGCGCCCTGCTCCGCGAGCGCCGTGTCGACCGCGGCGGGGTACACGGGCGCCTTCAGCGTGTCGATCCACGTGTTGAGGTCCGGGCCGTGCTGGCGCATCCAATCCTGCCCGGCCTCGGAGATCTGCCCGCCGAGCGAGCCGAACAACCCGAAGAAGGGCGTGTAGAACACCATGTCCACGCGCGGCGCGTCCATCGGGAAGACGCCGTCCACGAACTTCGCCGGCCGATGTCCCATGTTCCACCAGGCCGGCGTGTCCATCGAAGCCGTCGAGCCCGACGCGAGCACGCCGAGCGCGACGTCGAGCGGAAGCGTGCCTTCGTCCGGGAAGAGGAAGGCCAGGTTGATGTCGCTCGCGTTGTTGGTACCGCGGGTCCGCGTCAGGTTGGCGATCGCGGCGAGCGAGGGCAGGTAGCCGAGCGGCGCCGCGTCGCGGAGCAGGAGGTGCAGGTCCTGGAGGCTGCTGCCTCCGCCGGGTGCGAGCGCCCCGTTGGCGGCGCCGCTGTGACACGAGTGGCAGGTGATGCCGATCCGCCCGCTCCAGGTTCCGTCGGGCTTGCGGAGCTGCGTGAACATCTCCGGCAGGCGGCCGCTGCCGCCGTTGGTCGTGTTCGGGTTCTCGAAGGGCTTCGGGTACGGGTTGCGGCCCGCGCCGAACGCGGAGCCGTATCGCTCCGCGACGAGGTCGTCGAAGTTGTCGGGCCGGATCAGGAAGCCGCCCCACGACAGCCAGAGCGAGTTGTACTGGGCCGCGGTGAGCGTCGAGCTGCCGAACAGGGACTCGGGCGTCGTCGTGTCGTTGCCCGTGAAGAGCGCGCCCACGCCCGGGCCGCCCGTGTCCAGCAGCCGGTCGCCGCGGTAGAAGCGCTGGCGCAGCTCGCCGCAGGTGGTGGCATGCCCGGCCTCCTGGACCGCTGCGGGATCGACGTGGCAATCCTTCCAGAAGGCGTTGAACGCGACGGCCCGACCGTCGCCGACGCCCGGCTGCACCAGCGTGCGCGGATCCGCGGGCAACGCCGTTGCATCCGCCTTGCCGTAGCAGTAGTCCCAGAGCGCGGAGCCGCCGCGCTTGCTGTAGAGCAGGTCGGTGGCGGCGCCGGCCGGAGCGGAGAGCAGCAGCGAGCACGCGGTCGTCGCGAGGATGCGAAGCGAAGGGTTCGACATGATGCGAGCCTCCCGGGGCCCATCTTGCTCGCGGGATCGAGAGTAATTCAAGGATATTTTCGTTACTCGTGGTACTCTCGGGGCTCCAGGAGGCCGGATGAGCGCGAAATCCCCCAAGGGAGCCCCCCAGGAGGCGGCGCGGGTGCGGGAGCGGATCCTGGAGGCCTTCTCCAGCAAGGCGAAGCGCTCGGGCATCCGCGCGGTGGTGATGGGCGAGCTCGCCTCCGAGCTGCGCATGAGCGCGATGACGCTCTACAAGCACTTCGCGTCGAAGGACGAGCTGGTCTCCGCCATGGTGGACGCGTGGGCGCTCGAGCTCGCCGCCATCGAGGCCCTCGACCTCGTGCGGGTCGACGACTGCGACGCGGCGCTCGAGCGGCTCCTCTCCTGGGCGGACGCGTGGACGGCGAGCCTCGCGAACGTCTCGCCCGCCTTCTTCAAGGACCTGCACCGCGACCACCGCGAGAGCTGGCGCCGCTTCCAGGCGCAGATCGACGCGCGCAAGCGCGCCGCGGCGCCCGTGCTCGGCCCGTTCCTCCGGCCGGACCTGAACCCGAGCGTGGCGCTGCTGATGCTCGACCACCTGGTCACGTGGGCCGCGGACCCACGCTACGCGGAGCGCCTCGGCGTCTCGCGGCGCGAGGCCGTACGCACGGCGGTGTCACTCTGGGGCAACGGGGCGCTGCTGCGGCGACCGCAGCTCCGCGCCGTGCCGAAGCCGGGCGCGGCTCCGCGCTCGGAGCGCGACCGCCCGCTCAGAAGTTGAACTGCGAGCGCAGGCCGATCACGTCGTAGTCTTGTCCGATCTCGACGCCCACCGGCGGCGTGTTCGGGGGCGCTCCGAACGGGGCGGGGTTGCTGGCGCTCGCCGGGTTCAGCCGGTCCACGTCCACGTGGTAGTAGTTCAGGGACATCCGGAAGTTCGCGTTCAGGTACCAGTTGAGCCCGACGCTGTAGACGTCCTGGATGCCGCCGCGCACCGCGTCGGGTCCCGCCAGCTCTCCCGCGTCTCCCGCATGGAAGTCGAGGTCCGTGTGCGAGTAGCGGAGCGCCAGCTCCCAGGCTCCGTAGCCCCAGGGCCACGCCACCGGCACGTAGGGGCGGGGCATCTGGAACGAGCCGGTGGCCATGTTGTAGCGGCGCCGCTCGCCGGTGAGGAACCAACCGCCCTGGACGTAGAACGCGTCGAAGCGCGGGTCGTCGAGGTTGGTGCCGGGCGGATCACGGCGCTCGATGCCGTACCAGAAGTACTCGCCTTGCAGGTAGAGGTTGCGCCAGTTGCCCGCGAGCTCGAGCCCCGTCGTGTAGGAGGAGTCGGCGTCGATCGGGCCGGTGTCGATCAGGCGGGTGCTGTCCACGCGCAGCTCCGGGCGGTCCCGGAAGCGCACGGGATGGCGCGGAGTCGTGCCGGAGCCGGTATCGGGCGGATGCAGCTGCCAGGTGCCGCCCGCTCCGACGTGCACGTTGTAGTCCTCGGCCGTGAGCGCCAGGAACGCCGCGCGGCTCACGAGCGCGAGCTGCGAGTCGGCTCCTTCCGCATCGCCGACCGTGCGTGTGGTGAGCGCGAGAGAGTTCATCCAGCGCTGCCCGTTGCTCCGGAGGGAGAGGCCGATCCGCCCGTCGGCGCCGCCCAGCGTGCGCGACAGCTCCGCGGGCGTCGAACGTTCGGGGAAGAGCAGCTCCTCCTGGCTCGTCGCGTCGTCGAGGTTAGCGGAGGGCGTGAAGGCGCCGAGCTGGATGGTGAAGGGAGCGAAGCCCGTGTAGTTGATCCACGCGTCGTTGATGCGGGACGGGCCCTCGGTGCCGCTGCCGCCGAACTCCGCCATGAAGCGGAAGTTGAAGTCCTCCGCGAACACGCCTTCGACGCCGAGGCGTGCGCGGCGGAAGTAGGCGCCGTCGGAGAGGTCGCGCGCGCTCGTGACCTCGCGGTTGCCGGTAGCGCCCACGGAGCCCCGCCGGAAGTCGGTGGCCAGCGAGCCTTCGGGATCCTGGTCGTAGTGCGCGGCGTCGAGCTGGACGACGCTGCGCAAGGAGATCGAGGAGCGGCCGTCGGCGCTGGTGATCGTGGGCCGGCCCGCCACCAGGCTGACGCGCGGAGCCTCCTGCGCCGCGAGCTTGGCCTCCTGCATCTCCTGCTTCAGCTCGGCGACCTCCGCGGTGCCGCCCTCCGCCACCTGCTTGCGCAGCTCCGCCAGCTCGGCGGCCTGGGCCTCGAGCTGCCGCTGCTGGCGCTCGCTCTCGGCGCGCTGCGCTTCGAGCGCGCGCTGGAGCTGATCGAAGCGCTCTTCGACGCTGGGCTCCGCCTGGGCGCGAGCCGCGAGCAGCGCGAGTACGAGAACGACGAGCGCGCGTTGCGTTCTCATGGGAGGGTGAGGAAGCCGGACTTGCGAAACGTCTCGCCGGCGGCGCTTCCGCGCAGGAACTCCACGAAGCGGGCGGCGCCTTCGCGTGCGCCGTGGGTGACCGCCACTGGGTACGTGATCGGCAAGTGCGTGTCGGCCGGGAACACGCCGACCACGCGCACGCCCGGGTCGACGCGGGCGTCCGTCGCATAGACGATCCCGAGCGGCGCCTCGCCGCGCGAGACGAAGGCGAGGGCGGTTCGCACGTTGTCGGCGCGCACCAGCCGGTCCGCGACCTCGCTCCAGACGCCGAGGCTCGAGAGCGCGCTGCGCGCGTAGCGGCCGACGGGCACGTAGTCCGGGTCGCCGGTCGCGAGGCGTCCGGTGCCGAGCGCGGCGGCGAGCGGGAAGCCCGGTGCGATCTCGAGGGAGACCGTGCTCGCGGCCGGGGCGATGAGCACGAGCCGGTTGCCGAGGAGATCGCGCCGCGTGGCGCGCTGGATCAGGCCACGCGCCTGCACGTAGTCCATCCACTCGATGTCGGCCGAAAGGAACACGTCCGCCGCGGCGCCCGCCTCGAGCTGGCGCGCCAGCGCCGAGCTCGCGGCGAAGGAGAACTTCACCGGCTGCCCCGTCTCGCGCGTGTACGCGCCGCCGAGCTCTTCGAGCACGTTCGTCAGCGAGGCCGCGGCGAAGACGAGGAGGCCCGGCTCGGCCGCTCGCGCCGGCACCGACCCCGACAGGCCCAGCAGCAACCCGGCGAGAGCGAGGAGCGGCCGCAATCTCCGCATCGAGGCTCCGATATGTACGAGCGGACATATCGGTAGGCGAACGCGTCTGCGCCGGCAACCCCTTTGCCCTAGCCTGCCGCGCGATGGAATCGAAGCACCGGATCGAAGTGCGCCTGCGCATCGACTTCGGCCCGAGCAGCGCACTCGGACCCGGGAAGATCGCGCTTCTCGAGGAGATCGCGCTCGGAGGCTCCCTCGCGCAGGCAGCGAAGGAGCTGGGCATGAGCTACCGGCGCGCCTGGGGGCTGCTGCGGGATCTCAGCGAGGCGTTCGGCGACCGCGTCGCGATCACGAGCGTGGGCGGAGCCGCGGGCGGCGGCGCACGGCTCACGCCGTTCGCTCACCGGCTCATCGCGGCCTATCGCGCCGTCGAGCGCGCTGCGGCGTCCGCCGCGGCCGAGGAGTTCGCGGGCGTCGTACGGCCGCGGCCACGTCGCCAGCGGCCCGCCCTGCGCCGGACGCTCAAGAAGGCCCGTCGGGGAAGTCGCCCCGCAACGCGGCGGAGCTGACCACCAGCCACACGCTCTTCCCGACGGCGAGCCCCAGCTCCGCGGCGCGCTCGCCGGAGGCCCGCGACAGCAGCCGCGCGCCGCCGATGTCCACCTCGACGAGGAGTGCGCCCGCCGCCTCGGGCTCGAGCGCCGCGATCTTGCCCTCGAGCACGTTCGACTGCGCGACGCCGAGGAGAGGCTCGATCGCGAGCACCGCTTCGCTCGCACGCACGTGCACGCGCACGCGGCGGCCGACGGTCGCTCGCTTCGAGGGTACGGCGATCCGGCCCGCTCCGATGCGCACCCACGCGACACCCACCGGCGAAACCGACTCGACCCGGCCCTCCACGACCGCGCCCGCGGCATCCGGTCCGAGCGAAGCGTGCAGCGCGGGGTCCCGGCTCACGCTCGCCACGTCGCCGTGTGCGGCGACCGCTCCGTCGCGGAGCAGCACGACGTACGTCGCGAGGCGGAGCACCTCCTCGAACTGGTGGCTCGCGTACACGATGGGGATGCGGAAGCGGTCGCGGAGCTGCTCC